>JAEEGI010012188.1_pt1 | contig 18425 bp, 14 predicted proteins | sample 8958751 | NCBI WGS metagenome assembly JAEEGI01 (sample SAMN16246545, study PRJNA631951) | gut metagenome | biome: gut microbiome; feature: rumen; material: KS-attached | host: Bos | place: Iran: Karaj | collected 2018-10 | reverse complement strand
AAGCAACGTTTTTCATGATTTTTATCTCCATTGTTCAGATTGTTGTTTGTATTTGTTTTCCCTGAGTTATCGACAGTTCAGCAGAGGTTTCGGATTGCCTCCATGGTCGAAATTCAAGTTCTGCTGCCGGTACTGGGAGACCGGCGGAACAGGGCAGAAAACAGGTATAAGTAAAGACTCATGTGGCATCCGATAATCTCACGCCCCCTGCTACCAGAAGGAAAAGAATGAGCAGACAGAATCCCATGCCCGTTTAGCCGAGTCGACGACAGTTTCATAGACAGCTTTGGCAGCTTTGACAAGAATGTTTTCCGACTTTTTCCTGTATCTTTTGCCGCCGTCGTTATTCTCGTCCTTTGTGAAATTGTTCTCATATTTCGATCTTTTCTTAACAATCTGCAGAGCCTTGCTGGATTTGAGATTTTTCAGGATCAGATAGAAAAGTTTTGATATGTTGTACGGATACTGTTTTTCAACTCCGTCGGTATAACCGGCACTGTAATATACTGGCTCGATTTCTATCCCGTTTGAGTCAAGGATACGCTTTTTGATGGAATCAACCTTCTTTTCCAGAAAATCCGTAAGCTGTGGTTCAGGTCTGTTTTCCATGCAGTTCCAGAAACGACCCTTCATCGCCATGTCACACTGATTGAGAGCTACAATGATGCGTTCTTTTTCAGCATAGCTGTTGATAATGAGATCTATCAGTTCATATGACGTTCCCATATCACGGTTGCTGGCATCTACAATGACAAGCACCAGATCAATAAGAAGATGAGTGCCGGAAGAGTCGGTTTCAGTAAGCTTGGATATGATTTTCTGCCTGTGTTTCTTATCCTCGCTGACGCCATGACCGAGACCCGGAGTATCCCACAAAATGACATTGCCCATTTCATAACGGTCAATGCTTAATGTTTCCGGATCAACACCGACTCCGACCCTGGCTTCGGCTGTATCGAAAAGAGCGTTGATGGTTGAGGATTTGCCGACACCGGTTCCGCCAACAATCATGATGTTGACCTTTTCATCCCTGAGCTTAAGAATCTTTTTATGGATATTTAAGCGTTCGTTTTCATCAGAAATCTGCTCATTGACGATGTCGCCGATAAAGTTTATAAAGTCTTCGTAGTTTTTCATGATTCTTCTCCTTGAGTGAATTACTGTTCCGGGATCAACGTTGGTTACGATTACCGTTGTTCTTTAAGACTGTTATCGTTTAACAGAAACCTGATGGAAATTTCATCCATGGCTGTAAGACAGATTTCTGCTTTTTTTTGCCCTTGTCAGTCGAAAAGTCTGAAGACGGAATCAATGACAGATTTGCTGACAACAGCGCCTGCCAGAGCGCCAAGAGCTGTTCCGACACCGGGACAAATCATTGTTCCAAGTGCAGCGCCACCAGCGGCTCCTCCGGCACCTGCTGAATATCTGGCGACATTGGAGGCTGTTTTAAGCACGTACTCCCCCTTGTCCATATCACCGTTCGACAGTTTAACCGTGTCACGGGCAACTCCGTAAATGCAGGATGCCTTGTTCAGTGTTGAAGCAACGTTTTTCATGATTTTTATCTCCATTGTTCAGATTGTTGTTTGTATTTGTTTTCCCTGAGTTATCGACAGTTCAGCAGAGGTTTCGGATTGCCTCCATGGCCGAATTTTAAGTCTGTCCGATATCAGTATAGATGAATGCTGCATCAGGAGACTTTCGTCTCTGAATTCATCTATGTGTAAGGATCCAGATTGCAAGTGCCAGCATTTTCGACTCCTTTGTTTTTGTTTACACCATTCATAAGATTTTAACTTCTGACGTTCCATCAGTTTTTCTGCTCAATGCACGAAACCGTTTTTACCACCAGTTCCATGGAAACGGGATCTTAGGCAGAGGACTTTTCGGTATTGGTATCGGTAGCGGTATCGGCAGCTTTGGCGGTGTTGGAAGCGGCATTACATTGTCAGTTATGTTCAGGTTTTCGTTTTTCATGATTCTTCTCCCTGCGTAAATTGATGCTCCTGAAATCAACATGATTGTTGAATCTGTCATAACGTTTCTACTGTAATTCTTCATGAGCTCCAGCTCATGTAATCCGTTCATTTCTTATGTTTATATTTCAAACATCGTGCCACAATTTTATTCCTTATAAATCAATATGTTGCTCAATAATAATCCGAATAAATATTCTCGGTTTCTATAAAATATTGCTACGATTATAATAATCGGCACAACATATCAATTGCTCATGTCCCGCCAGCATATGTGGATCAGCATGGTCCAAAGCAGAAACATATGTCAGGATTGCCCGTGAAGGAAGTTCTTACAAATATTTCATGAAAAGTTCGAAGGATAAATCTGAGTGATCTGATAAAGACAGGATAAGACTAAAGTGCTCTAAATTACGAATTGCCGGCGTCGGTCAAAAGACTGAAGACGGATCAACAGCAGATGATCTGACAGCTGCATCACCCAAAACTTTCTGGGCACCCTGACACTAATTTCTCCGTTTGTTATGTTCATAAAAAAATCCTTTCATATTCGTTAATTCAACTGCAGAGATCTTTTTGTTAATCCTTTGAAAAATAAAGAGTTTCATGTCTGGCATGTAATTTGGACATTGCATGATGACAGAGACGGTCCCAGGAGTATGCCGGTACCCGGCAGGTGGAGAACTTCATTCTGTTTTCTTCCTTTCAGCCTGCTGTCTTCAGATACGGTAACAATGATTTGAACCATGGCTGAAAGTCTTCACCAACTTTTGGGGGAGTGATAATTATTATGTGACAGACTGACTGTTTCACGGTATCTGCACACGGAGAGATTTGTCGGTTTTTCTGGTTTGACATTTCCTCCGGGTTATAAGAGGTATGCGGATCTGTTCCGAACTGAAAATTTGCTGAACTGTACGTTTTTAAGTTTGTTCTGATTTTGGAGGTACTTTATGTTTTCTGAAAATACTGCCGGTGCTGTTGATCATAAAAGTTCTGATGCATTTGCCAATGTATGTTTCTCCAAACCGGTGTTGTTCAGCGGAAAACAGTACACCAGGCAGGATGAACTGATCCGCGATATGCTGTCTGACTGGAATGCCGGCGCTTCCTTCTGTCTTGACGGTCAGCTGGTCAGCAGCTACCGGGAGAATGATCTTTCTGAGCTTGCTGAATTTACGGAACAGAAGATCAGATTTGCCAAAAGTATGACAGGTGACAGAGACTCCGTGTTTTTTATGGCTATGTATTTAATTGATCCGTCAATAAAAGGACTGTTCTGGAAAGGTTTTGATTTTGGTTCTCTTCGTAAGTACGGCATGAGACTTGTTGACGCTCATCGTAGAAACAGCAGAGTTGCAACAGGCTGCGAGGATCCTGAAGATGTGGCAGTCGTACAGTCGGCTTTTGCCATGATTGAAAACGGACTTCTCAGTTTTTACCTGAGTCGTTCCGGTGAACAGAAGAAAGGACTTTACGGTTTTGCCATTAAAAGTGTGGAGGACAGACTGGCCGAGTATCCGGAAGATTATCCTAACCTGGCTATAATCCTGGGGCTGGCTCTCTGGCATGTTTCCCGTGTCCGTGCCATATTCGACGCCGAAGGCGATTCCTTTGAAGAACTGATGTCTACTCTAAGAAAGTACGGAGATATTCCGGAAGTTCTTGAAAGAAACCTTAAGGCAAAGCCCGAACTTATGAGTGATGATGCTTTTCGTTCATTTCTCCTCAGATATTCCTCAGCGGAATGTCCGGCCAATTTTGTCTGGAAATCAAGGACGTATCCTTCGCTCCGTGTCTATGGAATCCAGCTTTGCGAAACCTACAGGAAGATTCACCGATCTGATGGCAATACCATTCATCATCCTGAAAAGAAACAGGCCCTGCTGAATTCCGCACGGGCGATGATTGAATACGGTCTTATCAGGTTTTATCTGAACCGTGCGGGCGAAGAAAAAAGAAATCTTTATATGCCGGCAGTGGAAAAGGTAGAAAGGCTCCTTGCTGACAAACATGCAGACGGGGATTCTGTCGCTCTGATCCTTGGAACAGAACTGAGAAAGATCAGGGATTTTCCCGTACCAAAAAAAGAGAACAGTGTTCTTTCCTCTGAATCCGGGAAAATCTGCAGTTCCGATGATCATAAAAAAGGATTCTGCGATTTAGGAACTGAACCTGTCAACGTCAGAATTTCTGTCGGCGGCAGCGGAGCAGTGACTCCGGAAAATTGCCGTAAAACCAAAATCAGGAAGATAAATTTTGCGTCACCGGAGCAACTGCTTGATTTTCTGAGGGTAGTCCACGACACTGACGGCCTGGTGTACGGTGATTTTCTGGTAAAAAATTATGCAAAACTGTTAAATATTAAGAAGCACTGTCCAGTCCAGCTGAAAAATGACTTTAAAAATCTGTGCCCGGAAAAAAATGGCTATACAATGAAAGGCGAGACCGGCTGTTTCGGTTATTTCGGCTCTGCTGAGCAGATCATCGGTTACATTGATATGCTGTTCAAAAGTGGTGAGTATTTCTTCCTTCATGATTTCTACAGACACTGCGTGCCAGATCTTGAGTCAGAACTTCTGTTCAGTGACATGGAAGAAAAGGAGATGTTCAAAAATTACTGCAATCAGATGAGCAAAATCATTCTTATTGATTCCACTGCATATCAGGATGCCGACGAGTGCGTCGGGAAATATCTCAGACTGAGATCTCTTGATATGGCAGAGGCTGAGAACTTTCTGAAGAAATGTCTTGATTATGCCGAGGACAACCGTGACACAGCTGAAGGGGACAGACTGTATTCAGCTCTGCAGCAGTATGCCGGATCTCTTATCTCAGATAATACAGGTGATTATATGGATTATTATATGCAGGAGGTTGACGGCGGAACTATACTGTTATGAAGGAAGCTGACCGCTGCCTTTGACGGCAGCTGATTAATTCTCCATTTCCCATTGCGACGATGCCTACATATCTGAAGAGATGTGTAATTATCGTCGTTTTTCATCTGCTGCCGCATACTTTTTATCTGCTCACAGATTTATGCCGACAGATCTGTAAAATTATGTCTGAAATTCAGGAGTGAGGCGCTGACAGACTGACGCAGATATCTGATTTGAGTTTTTCCCATCGGCAGAAAAAATAAACTGTAAATCTGAAATTTGTTGTTTTCTGCTGCAGATGATGAAAGTCCTTTCGGACTGTTTCAGTTTTTTTTCTGTCCCGCTGCAGTTTCCCGCACAGCTGCCGATCCCCGGTTTTAACATCGTCATCGTTTCCGGTTATTTCAGAAGGAGGTTTTCGTGAATCCAGGAAGAGACAACTGTTTTGTTGCCATGTACGGCAACGCCCAGTACAGGAAGGCAAAGTATGATTTTACCGGCAGTCTGGATTCTTTTGAATTCTTCTATCCGGGACTTGCCATGTTAAGATATCTGATCCGGGATCAGAAAAAGTCTTTTCGAAATCTGGTGATTATCGGTTCCGAATCCAGTGTCTGGTTTGATCTGGTGCTGAATTTCAAAAGATTTTTTGCTCTGGACGGGATAGCTTTCCCATATGCTGATCGGATAGCAGATCCTGCAGGCGGTGAATCTCCTGCTGCTGTTCAGAGTGAGGAAGGCGGAATAATTGAGGCGACGGCCAGATGCACATCAGATGACGTTGCTCTTATTCAGCAGAAGGTAAACGAAATTCTCAGTCAGCACTACAAATGCAGTCTTACGCTTTTGATATATGCGGACGACATTTCCCAATTATCCGTTCAGACAGGCATTATCGGAAAAATTCTTGAAAACAGGGAACTGTTCCTTGACAGAAATGTATACCTGGACATAACCAACGGCTTCAGATTTATTCCTCTTATTGTTCTTGCCTCACTGAAATTCCTTCAGAATATTCAAAATTTGCGCATGGCAGACATCTTTTACGGCCAGATGCATAGTTCCGGTGTTTCCTACCTCAGTCTTGGCATGCTGAGCGGAATTTATGATGAGGCTGTCAGCTATGCTCTCTTTTCCGACAGTGCCGGTCTGCATCATATCGCGTCAGTATGTACAGATACCAGGATCTGCAGCGAACTGCTGGAGATTGACAAGCGTCTGAATCTGCAGGAATTCGGAAGAGCCGGCACAGAGTTTCGCGGTATTCTGCCGAAGCTTAAGGAGTTTTTCAGAGACAGCAATGTCTTTACGGAAGAATTTTTTGATGATATCCGTGAATCCCTCAGCGGAGATATGAACCGGCTGCTTAAGAGGTATGCCGATTCCGGACAGCTGTTCAGTGCCGTTCTGCTGATTGAGTTTTTAAGACTAGGCGGGCAGAATGTTTTTAACGGTAATGAGAAACTTGAGAAAAAGTTTCAGAAGAATTTCAGAAACAAGGTTCTTCATTACGAGTATGCAGATCGGGAAAGTGCAGTTACGGCAGATTTCGGTAAACGTCTCAGAGCGTTTCTGTACGAAAACGGAATTATCCGAAGCAGCAGGGAATTAATGGATCCTGCAGAAGTTCCGCTTCCGATCCTGTTTACGTTTCTTGGCAGTGCCGAGTATAAGAATCTCATTTTTGATCCAAATGAGTTTGGCATCAGCGAGTCCCGTTTTGTTGCCAATTCTCTCTCCCTGGAGTACTTCAGAAAGCATGAAATATCCAAATACATAGTGATTGGAACCTACACCAGCGGCTGGAAAGGGTTTGTTGATTTTCTGCTTGAACAGTATGACGAATCTCTTGAAGCAATCGATGCTCTGGCAGAGATTGAGGCATGTTTTCAGAAATATACCAGCCTTAAGACAGATTTCAGAGGTAAGCAGACTGAGGACTACATACTGAACAGCGGCGCCGTGGCAGAAATCAACAGACTGTTTGAACGGCACAGGGAGGCCCTGCAGCAGAACATCGAGATTTTTGGTTATGAGGATACCGGCTCAAGTCAGAACTCCTATGAGGAATTAAGATCCTTTATGGCTGATTCCATCAGTCCGGGACAGCACTTCAGCGTGGATATCACCCACAGCTACAGAAGTATGCCGATTGTGGCTTTTCTCACGCTGTTCTCGGTGATGGAACTTAAAGGCTCAAAGCTTGACAGTCTGTGGTATACATATGACAGGAGAGACGGCAGCGGTACCGGAAAGCTCCTGGATCTTTCCTATCTGGCAGATCTGATTAATGACTCCATGGCGGTGGGTCTGTTTAATGAGTCTCAGGATCCGGGATATCTGCTGCCGCTTCTTGAACGGCATCTGCCGGAGCAGACTGAACTGCGTGAATGCATAAGGAAAGGCTCAGAAGCTGAGAAAATGCTGTATTTTTCCGCCGCTGCGAAGAGCTACGGCCGGGCGCTGGAAATCATCTCGACACTGGATTTGAGTTCTGACAACAAACTGCCGGGTATGATTTTTCCTTTCTTTGAGAAAAATCTGCAGAATGCTAAAAGTGAACTTTTCTCCAGGGCGGCCGGCTTCTGCGACAGATACCGCTATTCAATGTCCATCTGTGCGCTGTACGAGGCTTACAACTCCTTTGCTGAAGAACTCTATGGAAAATCAGGCTTCAGAAAACTGGATCCGTGGGATCCGGATTTGTACAGATATTCGGATTTGCTGGATGCAATGTTCAAAGCGGAGGGTGAGTACAGGTCTGAACTGTCTGAAACGGAGCGGTCTGACGGCAGAGCCGACATGCATGTCAGGCAGCACAGATACAGCGCGATAGTACGTGCCGCCCGCAGACTGATTTCAGTTTCTGACAGTGATTCGTTTGATATCATAAAAAAGTTGAGAAGGTACATCACGTCCGAGATCGATGCAAATCTTAAGAACGGCGTGCTGGACATAGCTGCTTTGGAGGAAACGATAAAAGATGCAGCTGATGAACTGAGACAGCTGAACAGACTGAAGAATGAATTTTTTGAAGTGGTGAAGATTTTTTCCCTTTATGCCGAGTACATTTCCTTTGCCGAAGAACTCTATGAAAAATCCGGTTTCGGACAGCTGGATCCGGAGGATGAGTCCATGTCCGGATATTCGGAACTGCTGGGGGCATTGCTTAAGGGTGATGACGAGTATGAAAAGGAACTGTCTGATCTGGAAAGAGAAATTCCTGACGGCAGGGAAGAGTGTATCAGGATGCACAGGTACGATTCAATAATACGAAATGCGTGCAGGATGATCTCCTGTTCTGACACCTTCGAAGAGTTGAAAAAGCTGAGAAGGTGCATCTCGGGCAATGCTGGAGCAGACGTTCTTACTGGGAACGGGCAGAGCATATACCTTAAGAACGGTGCGCTGAACATGGCAGCCTTGGAGGGAACGATAAAAGATGCCGCTGATGAACTGAGACAGCTGAACAGACTGAAGGATGATCTTGTCGGACTGGTGAAGTCAAAATTGCCGGAACGGAACTCCGGCGGTGAGCAACCTGCAGAGGCCGGCAACAGTTTATGTCCGGCGGAAGATCAGAGGACATCAGAAGAAATTTCGGGAGCAGATCCGCAATAGAGCAGAATTCCGCCTATCAGTTTTTATCGTTGTACCTGTTGTTCGCATTCTGCGGCGGTATCAGACTGAATATCGCCGTAAAAGTCAGGAGCATAAGAACACAGGGTATTGCCGTCTCCGGACTGTCCAGAACAGTAACTGCCGTTGCAACGAACACCACTGCATAATACGGTATCATGAACAGCGGCACCAGTAAGGCTGTAATATTGATGTCATGAAGACGTCTTGCCAGAAGCGAGATATTGGGCAGAAGCAGCACAAGCTGAATAAGGATGTACAGCATTACTGAGGTTAAGCTGTATCCGGTGGTCATGCCGAGGAGACCGAAGCAGATCAGTACGGAGGTGTTAAACAGCATAAACCAAAGAAATTCTGTTCTTGATGCTCTGCCGCTGAAGCAGCAGAATTTAAGAATCGAACAGGTGATTACCGCATCAAAAAATCCCCGGCTTTCAGCTTCCTTCCAGCTGTTTATCCTGCTGTCAGTCTGAACTCCGATGCCGCCGGCGGCAGTGGAAGATCCGCTGCGGAAACGGTAATCACCCCCTGCTGAAATTCTCTGACTCTCCCTGTTTCTGCCGTCCTCATGCTGTTTCGGTGCCTGTCTGCAGCTGGAGGCATTATTCCCGTCATCCGCTTTCGGACGGTCCGAACCGGATCCGTTCTTCTGCCTCTGATTCGCCGATATGCGTTTTTGAGTATCATCTGCAAGAAGACCAAGAAAATTCATGAATTCAGGAGATGAATATCTGCCGAGGCTTTCCGGGCTGACGCCAAGGCCAATCAGCAGTTCCGTCACAGCCAGGTGTATTTCCTCCGGATCAGAAATCTGCTGCGTTGTGAGATTTACTGAGAGCGGTGCAATGCTGCGATCCATGGAGAGCATATCATTCTCTCTGAGCATGGCAATAACCGAGATTTTTGATTTGCTGCAGGAAAGAATGAACTGGTATCCGGCGGAGTGATCATCTGTCATCAGTACAAAGCTGTAGCTCTGATCCCGCCCGTCATAATCAGTGCTGAAACTGTAAAAAAGTCTGCTGTCTGCCGGATCTTCTATCATCTTTTTCTTTCTGACTTCAATTTCTGGTACTGTCTGCCTGCCGCTGTTTTCACGGGAGCCAATGTTTTCTTTCTGTGCTGTCTGCTTTTTAAGCGGCACTGTTTCTTTCGGAAATCTTTCAGCATCTGTTTAAAGTCATGTTTCCGTCTGCGTGCTGCCTTCCCCGTCCTTCCTGTATCAGACAGCAGCGGGTATGGATTTCCTGCTGTCAGATTATAACAACTTTTCAGGTACTGTTTGAGAAGGGAAATGAAGAAGCAGTGCGGTTCCTGAAAATCAGATGTGCTTTTCTGCAGGGATGCTGCTGTTTAGAGGCTGCCTCTGAATAACAGTCGTCAGCTTCTGACAAATCCGGGTACCCGGCTTTCTGCAGTGGTAAAATTGTACGGACAGATGAGAACTGCACTGGGGACAGAACAGTCAGCAGCCGTGTTTTTTCAGAATGGGGGTTCTTTTTGATTAGTGTCCATGCTTTAAGATATTGGTATTTTGCATGCCTGGCATCACTTTTCATGATTTTTGAAGTGATGGTTGATCTTTATCAGCCGAGACTGATGGCGTCGATTGTCGATCAGGGTATTCTTGGTCTCGGACATGATGGAAAGCCGGATCCTGATTTCATCCTTTCAACCGGTGCAGTCATGCTGCTGGTGACGCTGTCCGGCTGTTTCTGCGGCATCGGCAGCGGTGTTTTTGCCAATCTTTTCAGTCAGAAGGCGGCAAACCGTCTGCGGAAGGACTGTTTCGGCAGGATCCTGGATTTCTCCTTCGCCCAGACCGACAGATTCCCGGCAGGCAGTCTCATTACAAGAACAACATCAGATATAACCCAGCTCCGGATCATGTGGGGTCAGATGATCCGCGGTGCGGTACGCTGCGGAATGTTTCTTTTTGCCGGAAGTGTTGCGATGCTTTCGCTTTCTGCTGATTTCGGAGCTGTGGTCATTGTCGCGATGCCGGTCATTATTGCTGAAATCGTCTTTTTCCTCTGGAAGACAACGCCTTTATTTACCTCACTGCAGGAAAAACTGGATCGGCTTAATTCTGTGATAAGAGAAAACATTCTCGGTATAAGGGTTGTCAAGGCTTACGTGAGTCAGGATCGGGAAACTGGCAGTTTTGACTCCTCCGCCCGGGATCTTGCCGATGTTAGATTCAGAATAGCACTTCTGCTGGCTGCTCTTCATCCGCTTATGAATGTGGTGCTCAATCTTGCCGTAGCCGCAGTGATCTACTCCGGTGCCGTCAGGGTGGAAAGCGGCGGCATGCATCCGGGTGCAGTTATGGCAGGCGTGACATACATGTCCCAGATCCTCATGTCACTGCTTATGGCGGCAATGATTTTTCAGACCGTAAGCAGGGGCAGTGCATCGGCCCGCCGTATAGGTGAGGTCCTCCGGCAGAAAAGAGAACTCGGTGACGGCACTCTTGTCCGCGGCTCCAGACCGGGGCTCGTATCCTTTCGGAATGTGAGCTTTGCCTATCCCGGAAGTCACGGATTTGCTCTGCATGATGTGAGCTTTGATCTGCAGGCGGGAGGAACTCTCGCTGTTATCGGTCCCACCGGTTCGGGGAAATCAACATTGGCAGCCTTAATCGCCCGTTTTTACGATGCGGAGTACGGTTCGGTAATGGTTGATGATCAGGATGTCCGCCTTTTTTCCAAGTCGGCACTTCGCAGCAGAGTGTCGGTTGTTCTCCAGACAAGTCAGCTGTTTTCTGGAACTGTGGCGGATAATATTGCCGGAGGAAAAGGAGACTACTCCGTTGATGAGGTCATCAGAGCCGCAAAGCTGGCCGAAGCCGATGAGTTTATAAGTGCATTGCCGGAAGGCTATGATACTCCGGTGGGTCCCGGCGGATCGGGACTTTCAGGCGGTCAGCGTCAGCGCCTGGCCATAAGCCGTGCACTGTTTCGAAAGTCGGATATTCTCATACTTGATGATGCTACCAGTGCTCTTGATTTCAGAACAGAGCGGAGGATCCTGGATCATCTTCGCGAAGACTTTAGTTCTGTGACCAAAATAATAATTGCCCAGCGTATTTCCACGGTTATGTCTGCAGATCAGATCCTGGTGCTGGATCAGGGCAGAGTGGTGGGATGCGGCAGCCACAGTGAACTTATGGCTTCTTCACCTCTGTACCGGAGTATCTGGGAGTCGCAGATGCAGGAGGAGAAGTGACATGAGCGATAACAGAGATCTCCAGTACAGAAAGGAGGAGCATGCCTCCGTTCGTGCATCCCTGAGGCCGGGCGGTGCCGCCATGATGATGAAACCCGGGGAGAAGCCGAGCCGTTTCAGAGAAAGCTTTTTCAGACTCATACGATATTTCAGCGAAGACAGGTACAGTCTTTTTCTGATCCTGCTGCTGGTTGTCCTGACGGTGATCTGTTCTGTTTCGGCACCAATGTTTCAGTCCAGGGCAATTGACTGTGTGGTGGCTGTTGATTTGGATGCCCTGCCAGGACTTCTTGGGATCATGTGCAGTCTCTATCTGCTTTCCGGGATCTTCATGCTTCTGCAGTCCAGGATCACGGCTGCAGTAAGCCGCAGGGTGATCCTGAGGCTCCGGCATGAACTCTTCTGCCGTGTGGTTCATCTTCCCGTCCGGGATACTGATGCGGCGACAAGAGGTGATCTGATAAGCCGGATGACCAATGACACGGACAATATCGATTCGGTTGTATCCTTGTCTCTGTCCTCGTTTATCCAGTGTGTTCTGATGCTTGTGCTTTCATTTGCTGCAATGCTCTGGATTTGCTGGCAGCTGGCGCTGATTTCATGTACGACCATTGCTCTGTCTCTTCTTGTCACGGTAACTGTTACAAATATTTCCCGCCGCTTTTTTATCAGACGGCAGGAGGTGCTGGGAGAGCTGAATTCCACAGTGGAGGAGAGTCTCACCAATTTCAGAACCGTGACAGCATACAACATGCAGCAGGGTGCGGCGGATCGTTTTAATCGTTCCTCTGATGAACTGGTACGGTGCGGCATGATTGCTGAAACTGTAAGCAGCAGCATGGGACCGCTGATGAACATGATCAACAACCTGATCTTCCTTCTGGTGGCGGTGTGCGGAGCATGGTTTTCACTTAAGGGGCTGATTACAGTCGGCGGGATTTCCGCATTCTTTGTTTATTCGAGACAGTTCATCCGTCCGGTTACGGAAATTTCCATGATCTACAGCCAGATCCAGACGGCACTGGCGGGAGCTGAAAGAATTTTTGAACTCCTGGACAAGAATGAGGAATCATCCGCTGGCGAGGAACCCGGAGATTTGAAGTCGGCTTCGATTGAATTCAGACATGTTACCTTCTCCTACGAACCCGGTCATCCGGTTCTTGATGATTTCTCGCTGAAAATCGAAGCCGGATCCAAGGTTGCTCTGGTGGGATCTACGGGATCCGGAAAAACGACTGTAATCAATCTGCTGATGCGTTTCTATGAGCCGGACAGCGGTGAAATTCTAATCAACGGCAGAAACATAATGGATTTTAATGTGCATGAACTGAGGAGACGAATTGGTATTGTTCTTCAGGATACGGTGCTTTTTTCTGCCAGTGTGAGAGAGAATCTGATTTATGCAGACAGTTCTCTTACTGATGAAGACATAGCCGAGGCCGCCGAATTTTCCGGACTTTCCGAATTCATATCAGGACTTCCTAAAGGTCTGGACACAGAACTTGCCGGTTCCGGCTGTCATCTCTCGGACGGGCAGAGACAGCTTGTCGCAATCTGCAGAGCGTTCCTTTCATCGCCGGACATTCTTATTCTGGATGAGGCTACATCAAATGTTGATACCAGAACGGAGAAGCATATACAGGATGCAATGGCCAGACTTATGGATATCGGTACATGTCTGGTTATTGCACACAGACTGTCAACTATTCAGGATGCGGATCGCATTGTGGTAATGGATCACGGGCGGTTGGTGGAGACAGGAACTCATGATGAACTTCTGGAAAAGGGAGGGAGCTACAGCAGACTGTACAGTATTCAGTTTGCAGGACAGTCTACCTAAGAGAAATGGAAAAAGTGTTTTACAGCAGCCGGAATTCTGAAATCATTAACCTGCTGCTGAATTTTTCTCCGATCATGCCTAAAACAGCAGTTGTGTATCAGATACCTTTGAAAGGAATGATGCTTTCGTCAGTATCCTTGTGGTTTTTGCGGTTGTTAAAAGCTGCTTCATATGACGTATTTGCATAGCAGTATGCGCATTTATGAAGACAGGTGTTGTACATGCCGATATCCTTGCTTATCACGCATCCGCAGACTGGTCGCTGCCCCTTGTCTTTGAACTTGCTGTAATTGAATTTCTCTCCCTTTTCTTCCTTACTTTGTGACTCGGTACTTCCGCCGGCAAAAAGATCCATTTGTTCTTCTTTTTTCTTTTCTTTTCTATCTTTGTTTTTAAAGCTGTCTAGGTAGGAACTGAGTGCAGGATCATCCTGACCGAAGAGTTCGTCTATCAAATCCGGATCTATGCATCTGTTATGTTCTATTCCGTATTTTTCGAGATCTATGTCTTCAGCACATGTTGCAACAGCTACATCCCAGTTCAGATATTTCTTCCATCCTGCTCTGAGTTCTGATATTCCTCTGGCTATTGCGTTTTTCTGTTCAGTATCAGGTTCAGCTTTTAGAACATTTTCTTGAGTGTACAGGTTGAGTCTGATAAGGTTGTTCTGAACCTTCCTGTAGCTGCTGATATCAACAAAGCTGAATACAAGCTTGTCTGTCATTCCTGAGAGCTGGTTTCCAAGATTATCAATCTTTCCAAGATGAGCATCTACTGTCAGATCCGTTGAGTTAAGCATAATCGGATCATATCTCCAGATGATTCTTTTAGAGCCGACGTGATCGTAGAGTTTTGCAAAGGTTTCAAGTCTTTTTCCGATATCAGGAACTCCTCCTTCAATAACCTTTCCGTAGTCATTAAGAGTAAACTGGAAATAGTAGTTAAGTCCCATGTCATCAAGTATGCTCAGATAAGGTAGAAGAGGCTCCGGATTTTTTGTCCAGAACACGATAACTCTGGTTTTCTCAAATGAGACATATGAAGGCTTCTGGTTGAACGGGTTAATCCAGGCAGCATAGCCCTCTTTGATTCTTTCAATAAACCATTTGGTGTAGTAAGCAGGAATATCTGTTGAGCGGCTGGCGGACAGGATCACTGGTGTCATTGCATCAACTATTCTGCCGTCACGTATTTTAAGAGGTGCTTTGTCCATTGGTATTTCCTTTTTGTTTTTATATTATCATGTGAAATGGGAAAATGAGTAAAATGAAGATTTAAAAAGTCGGGTAACTGCTCGACTCTGTTCTCTTACAGTAATCTATATTTCCATTTTTTGTATTCTTTACGGGATAAGTATCAGGACTGTATCCCCAAAAATATGAGATGCTGTTTTGTATTCTCTTTTTTGCCAATATCCGAAAAGTGAATCTTGAATCGTCTTCCCGTAACTGTACTCATTTTTGAAACATGTGAAGCATGCTCTATTACAGGAATCATTGTTGCAGGTAGGTGGCATTATGGTTCCGATATCAAGATTTCCAGGTATGTTATTGTTTATGTTTTGATTCATGATTTGGGGAATAAACATATCGGATCCGTTATTTGGTCTCCTGTCCGTTGTATCGGTGATGATCATAAGTCCGGTTGGAGTAAGATGATCACAGAAGGTTTTGATGAATTCTGAGTAAGGATAGTCAAATTGATCAAGCAGTTCATTGATTAGTTTTGATGTGATAATGAAATCAAAATCTCTTGGACTGGATAGCATTCCTGCAATTCTATGAAAGCCGGAAGACGAAGTGATTGTTTCGTTGATAACTTGTATTTTGGTTGGCTGCATTTCTTCAAAGTTTCTTGCACCGATTATGTTACTGGCAATATTTAATGCGTCTATGTTGCCATCAGCCAATGTTATAGAGATGTCTGTAATTTTCATAATTCCAGTCAGACTGTCGATGAGACCAATAACTTCACCGCCGGTACCGCAGCCTACGGACAGAATGTTCAGGCTTCTTTTGTTTTTAATCTCTTCTAGCTGAAAGTAGTTTGTTTCATTGTAGAGCTTACCCATGACTGTACTGATTTCAGCATAAGTTCTTGGAAAGTATGTGCCGAGATACTCAAGGTTGTCCTGATGTGAATTATTCACGTTTCTCGTAACTTTGGCGTGATTCCTGTTGATTACAGCTCCAAGATTTCCAAAGATATAGTTATCCAGCCACTGTGGTATGTTGTAATTGGTATGCATATTTTCTTCTTCTCCTTTTCCTGAATGAATAGTTGTTTGTGTTCAAGTTTATAAATACCTCAAAGAATCAGCATCTTTCACATGGTATCCATATTTTTAACTTGAAACTGTTAATTGTTCCTGACACTATGGTTCATTTTATGAACAACCTGAAGCTTCAGCATTTATTTAACAGAGTCAACTTTTGCTCAACGGTGTTTTATCTTACGCACTGTGATGGTTATCGGCGAACAGCCACTAAGAGCTGATAGAAATTAAGATATCCGCAAGTGCGTAGCAGAGTAAGTTTGCCGGACGGTATTCCTAAAATGGTATGTCCTCATCGTCGTATTTATTCGTCCGCAGATCTGAAGTAAAACTGCCGCAGTAATACTCCTGTTCGTTGCAGAACGGATCAAACTCGGCTCGGTAGACAACATCCTCCGGCAGGTTATGCTGCCATTCAGCAGAAATATTGAACGGAATGATGCTTTCGTCGTCAGTACGGTGGAATTTGTGGTTGTTCATAGCGTGCTCATTGGAGGTATTGTTGTAACAGTAGGCACACTGGTGAAGGCACGTATTGCACATACCGATATCCGTACTTGTTACACAGCCGCAGGCAGGACGCTGAGTCTTGTCCTTGAATTTTTTGTAATTGAATCGTTCTTCCCTTGTTTTATCCATGGTTTCCTGGTTGCTGAATGAAAACATATCAAACTGAGACCTGTCGTCTCCTGCTTTCTTCTCAGATTTCGTTCTGTCGCAGGAAAAAAGTTCATTCTGAGAACGATTGTCTTTAGTTTCATTCATGCTTTCCTGAACTTTAGTACTGCCAAGGGAAAACAGTTCGTTTTGAAAACGGTCATTACGTTTTTCGGAGCTGGCTCTGTTTCGAAAACAGTCAAGATATGCTCGGAGTGCAGGATCCTTCGGACAGAACAGTTCATCTATCAGATCCGGATCTATGCATCTGTTGTGTTCTATTCCGAAACTGCTGAGATCAATGCCTTCGGCACATGTTGCAACAGTTACATCCCAGTCCAGATATTTCTTCCATCCTGCTCTGAGTTCTGATATTCCTCTTGCGATGGTGTTTTTCTGTTCACAATCAGGCTCTGCTGACAGAACATTGCAATGAGTGTACAGGTTCAGTCTTACAAGATTCTCCAGAACGTTCCGGTAATCCTTTACATCTGCAAAACTGAATACCAGTTTATCGGTCATTCCCCTTAGCTGTTTTCCTATGTTATTGATCTTTTCAAGATGGGTCTCTACGGTCAGATCAGTATCATTAAGCATAATCGGATCATATCTCCAGATGATTCTTTTGGATCCGACATGCTCGTAAAGTCTGGCGAATGTATCAAGTCTTTTGCTTAGACTTGGTACATGTTTTTCAATAATATTTCCGTACTCATGGTAATCATTAAGAGTGAACTGGAAGTAGTAGTTCAGTCCCATGTCATCAAGTATGCTGAGATAAGGGTGAAGAGGCTCCGGATTCTTTGTCCAGAATACGATAACTCGGGTTTTCTCAAACGAGACATATGAAGGATTCAGATCGTGCGGGTTGATACATGCGGCATAACCCTCTCTGATTCTTTCAATAAACCATTTGGCGTAGTAAGCAGGAATATCTGTAGAGCGGCTGGCAGACAGGATCACGGGTGTAATTGCATCAACAGTTCTGCCGTCACGTATTTTAAGAGGTGCTTTGTTCATTTTTATTCCTTATATTGAGTTTTTTACTGGTTGTACAAGTTTTTTCAGATTTCCGTTCTCGGTTAGATACTATTCGGACATGTTGTCTGCTTTGCAGAGTTAACAATATACCCACCATGATGATTTTTGTACCCAAGACTGCTGTACAGTTCTTTTTTAGAGATAATTCTGAATGTGTATTTTGATTTGTTAGGTATTACACTTCCTGCTCCTGTTTTTAACAGATAGTAGTAGTTGATAAATTGAGTGTAGCAGTCTACAAATCTGCATCCGTTACCGTGGCATGGAACTGGTAATACTGTAGCCAAACCGTTTTTATCGCAGTTCAGATTGATTTCATTGTTCATTATTTCGGGGATCCATTTAGATGATCCTTTAGCGGAGTTAGATGTGTCCAGCAGTATCATCAGTCCTCTGCTGCTGAGACCCAATGCAAAACTGTTTACAAAATTTGAGTATGGATTTGGAATTTTCCCAATAAGTTCGTTGAGAAACTTGGATGTGATAATGAAATCAAACATCCCGTAATGAATCAGTTTGCCGGCAATTCTCTGAAAATCTGAGTCGCTGCTGATTTCTTCATTAACGGTCTGATTTATCGTGATATTGATTCCTTCTGTCTGTCTCTGCATTTCGAGGATCTTCTGGCAGAGTGCGAGTGCATCAGAATTTCCGTCAACCAGGGATACAGAGAAGTTAACGGCCGCAGTACCCTTACTGAGATAGTCTATAAGGCCTGTTACGTCGGCTCCTGTACCGCATCCTACAGAAAGAATTCTGGCTCTCCATAAAAACAAGTTGGAAATAATCATTAATCTTATTTAGAAATATCAATAATCTTTAGAAAGAAATATTCATCATCGTTAAATCCATATGCCTTTCTTCTCATTGTTTTTATCTTGTTG
>JAEEGI010012186.1_pt1 | contig 18426 bp, 19 predicted proteins | sample 8958751 | NCBI WGS metagenome assembly JAEEGI01 (sample SAMN16246545, study PRJNA631951) | gut metagenome | biome: gut microbiome; feature: rumen; material: KS-attached | host: Bos | place: Iran: Karaj | collected 2018-10 | reverse complement strand
CGTACTCTTCGACCTCAGCCCTAAGCCCGTTGCCACAATAGAGTGGGAATAAAGATCATAGGATAATAAGCGCCCGAAAACTCTGCAGGACCAGGAGTTTTCGGGCACTGTTAGCAGTATAGAGAAGAAGTTCACTTTTTCAGGTTTGCAAGGAGTTGATCAGATGAGTAATAAAAACACGGTACTGCCGCCGTCCTCCGGCGGAGTACTGATCAAAGGCCGCAGAGGGAATCTCCTCGCACACTATTATCTGCCCGGCGGCTGTTATCCAAAGCCGGTGGTGATGATCTGCCACGGGATTCCGGGCAACGAACGTCTGTTCGATTTTGCGATCGCCCTGCGGGAGGCCGGATTCTGCACGCTTTGCTTCCATTACAGCGGCAGCTGGGGCAGCGATGGCGCCTATGCTGTCAGCAACTGTTTTGAGGACTGTATCAGTGTGCTGGACTACATCCGAAAGAATGAGGATGGGTGGTTCGATCTGAACAATGTGATGATGCTCGGCCACAGCATGGGCGGACTGATGGCGGCGCGGACAGGCGCCACACAGGAACTCATCAAAGCCTGCGTCATTATGGCTCCGATGGATTTTCGTCTGGTTGCCGAAGAGGCAGAAGGACTGCGCCCGGAGAGATACCGTACGCATATCGAAAAATCATCACTTTGGCTGCACGGACTGAGCTGGGACAGTTTCTGCGAAGATGCAGAGAAGAACATGGAGCAGATGGATCTTATTAGCTATGCTGCCGGACTTGCGGAAAAGCCGGTTCTCACGATCGTTACGGAACAGGATGCATTGCTTCCACCGGAGGACCATGTGCTGCGGCTCAATGCCGCCATTGAAGCCTTCGGAAAAGGAAAACTGAGGACTGTTCATTTTGATGATGACCACAGCTGCAATACGTATCGCGCGGAAGTCCGGCTGGCTGTTGTTGACTTTCTGAAGGAACAGGTAAGCTGAGAGCGTTCGGAACCCGAAAAAACGTTATGAAATACAACACTGCGGCAGATCTCTCTTTCGGGATCTGCCGCAGTGTTGTATTATCTGCCTGCCGGATCAGATGCCGGCGTGCGTGCGCCGATACACCAGAAAAGCGAGAAGAAGTGCCAGCAAAAGCAGAACCAGAATGGAAAGAATGATCTTTGCCGGAGAGATTTTATTGCCCGGCTTTCTCCAAAAGATGAGCAGGAGAAGAAGCAGCACAGCGACTGCGATCCCGCCGATAAGGGGAACAGGGATCGTTTTTCGGCCCGGAGACGCAGGGGCTTCCTGCGGCTCGTCCGCCGGGGAGGCTGACGAGCCGGGTTCTTCATCTGGAACCTCTTCCTCTGACGGTTCTTCCGGGATCAGCTCCTGAAGGGAACTTGCGTAATTGGTGAGACAGCTGCCGTTTGCCTGTTCGTTGAAGAGAAAGAGCCGGCTGCCTTCCGGAAGCTCATAGTCTGCCAGGTTCAGGGTCAGGTCACCGTCCGCGGACGTCGGAGCTGCCAAACGTACGCAGGAGAGAGGACAGGCGCCGGCGTCACAGATCAGTAGAGAGAGCATATTGTTCTCCGCGGTATCGGCGCCGGAATACTGAACATGGAGAACATTCTCATCGGCTGTGACACGCTCGACCCGGAATGGATGATCGTCGAGGGGAACCAAATGTTTCCAGGACAGCGGTTCTCCCTGTGACTCTTCCGGTGTTTCCGCCTGCGTTATCTCCCGCAAAGGAAAGGCAACAGGCCCTGGCGATCCTTCATCTTCGGCAGGAAGCAGAAAAACCGCATCCTGGACGCTCAGGTTGATGCAGGGGCGGGCACTCCACCGGGCATAGGGCAGATAATCGTGGATCAGATTCCCCTGCAGCACGATCCCGTGATAATCATCGTGGTACCGATGAGGAGAACGCAGCCACCAGTAGCTCTCCATGCTGGAGCGCTTGACGGTGTATTTGACCCCCGGACTGTAACTGCCGAAATACTGCTCCAGCTCAATGGCAGAGAGAAAGAATACCTGCTCGTCATGGAGAGAGACCGGGCGCCAGGTCAGCGCATATAGATACACCTCATCTTCATCCTTGCTGGTGGGAGGGACCAGGAGGCTTTCAGCCTCGCTGAAAGCTGCTGCCGCAAAATCGGTGCACCACTGCTGGGAAAGGCTGCCTTCCCACAGCGTGGATGACTCATCATGCGCAACTTCTCCGGAATCCAGCAGTTTTTCCGACAGGAGAAAAATGCCTTCCGTACCCATATTTGTCTGATCGGCGTCCAGAACGATCCAGGAAACGGGCTGTTCTTCGTAAACACCATAGTAAATGATGTCATCGGCCTGCACCGTCGGGATCTCATCCGCAAAGGCGGGAACAGAGACGAGAGAAAGCAGAACAGCAAGAAAAATCGTAAATGAAATCCGAAAACATCTCATGGCGTCTCTGCAGCCTCCTCAGCGGCATCCGATGGGACGTAGTTGTTGGCAGTTGGTACTTTGAAGGGATCTTCCAGCCAGGCGCTGAACTGCTCAAGAGGGGTTTGCTTCTCTACAAAGAAACGGTAGACAAGGGTGGGGTCGTCACTTGTGTTGTAGGAGGTGTTGGCGATTTTGGCCCGTACGTCAGGGTGGGTCATCTTTACACCGAATTTGTAATAGTGCAGCAGCAGTTCCTGCACATACGGCGTGCTTCCGCCGATCGGATAGACGAAGGTGCAGGGTTCTTTCTTCGTGACCTGCGTGACCCAGCGCTCCGAATTGCTCAGTTCACCGTCTACGCTGTCCTTAGCTACCTGATCGAGCGAGTTGTGGGTGACGCCGTGGCTTTCAAACCGGACATAGGGGGATTCCAGCATCTCGTCGATCATATCCAGTGTAAGATGGGAGCCGTTCTTGCCGTGGAAGTTGGAAATATCCTTGACGATCGCAACAGAGACCTTGACATGATACTGCTCGACCAGCGGCAGCAGATACTTGTGGGTTCCGCCCCAGCCGTCATCAAACATCATGATCACGGGTTTGCTGAAATCCTCCACATGCCACAGATCCTCAAACCAGATCGGCGTGAAATCGTTCTCCAGCATGTAAACGATCTGCTCCTCCAGACTCTCCGGTGAGAGGATGAGATTGTCCGCAAAAGCAGCGTGACCGATGCCGTGATACATCAGCACCGGGACGTTATAGTTTTCCGGAATGGCCCAGTCACCGGCGCCTGGCGTGCAGTAATAGGTTACGGTCTCAGCTTCTTTTGTTGTCACGGTGTCGGGATAGAAACCGATCTCGGCTGCCTCGCAGAACCTTTCAACTGGGACATAGAGATCGTCACCACCATTGCAGAGGATCGGAGCGGCGTCAAGCGGACGGCTGATCCCAAGATAAATGGCACTGTTTCTGCCTGCGGAAAGATCCACGGCGTCCTTTCGCCAGGAGAGCGAGAAGTCATCGCTGCCTTTTTCATGTGTATAGGAGGTGTCGAGCGCATCGGCAACTTCCGACAGCAGAACATAATTCACGTCGTCTTTCATTTTAGCGCCGCCGGGCAGAAGAATTCCGTCAAAATATACTGTGATATCGGTATCTTCCATCTCCGGTTCTATAAACGGCGTCGGCTCCGGTGTTGGTTCGGGCGTCGGCTCCGGTGTAGGTTCCACAGAGGGAGAAGGTTCTGCCGATGGCGGGGAAGCGCTCCCGCAGCCGGCGCAGAGGAAACTGGCTATCAGAAGTATACAAAGGACAAAGAAAACCAGATAAGTTGATTTTCGCATTTCAGAGGTGGCCTCTCTTTCTTAAAGAGTAAATATTATTCTATCATTATGGCGGTTCCTGCGCAAGATGTGTTTCCCAGAAGAAGAACTGGCATAAAATGACCGGATGTTTGAACTGATGCATAAAGACAGAAAAGGCAACAGACCGAAAAGAAAAGCTGTTTTGAAAGAACTGAGTTGTCATCGGTGTAAGCCTGTGTTATCATGAAAACAGATAAAAATATAAAATATATATAATAATATTGATGAGACAGTGGCACTGATCGGGAATGATCTTGCGTACCGGATTTGATCCTGGCCTCAGAGAGTCTGCCAAGGCAGATTTCTGCGGAGGAACTGTCTCTGCCACGTTCATTTCAGATATACCGGAACGAAAAGAAAGACGGAGGAACAACGGAGATGTTTGTTGTCCTGCTGCTGTTATGGATGATTTTTTCTGGAAGTCTTACAGCTGCGAACCTTGTCCTCGGAGCCGTTATATGTGCTCTTGTGACCTTTTTCTGCTCGAAATTCATGAGTTATAACAGCCACGGATTCTGGAAAAGCATGAAGAAAGCACCAGCTTTTCTGAAATATCTTGCCGTACTGCTCAGGGAGATCGTGAGAGAAAACTTTCTGGTGATTAGCTGGATCTACCGGAAAAAACAACCGAAACCGACGCTGGTGCGCTTTACCAGCACCCTGGAGAGTGAAGCGCTGCGTGTGCTGGTAGCAAACTCCATTACCCTGACGCCCGGCACTTATACCGTTAAACTGGAGGAAAAGGAATATGCCGTACATGCCCTTGACGACAGCTTCCAGCCGGGTATTGAGTACAGCGATTTCTTTCAGATGGCAAAGAAACTGGAGGAGAACTGATGGAAGACAGGATCCTTACGGGAGTGCTGATCGTATTTGCGCTCTTCATGCTTGCCCTGATGGGCAGGGTAATCAAAGGGCCGCGCTTTACGGACCGCATCGTAGCGGTAAACGCCATCAACACACTGGTAACGGCATCGATCTGCCTGCTTGCCCGTCTGCATCGGGCTGAATATCTGCTGGATGTCGCACTGATTTATGCGCTGCTTGGCTTTACGGCAACAACGCTGTTGACACGCCTGCTTAAGGCTGACCGAACAAAGGGGGATAAGAAAAAATGATCCGGACTGTTCTGGCATTACTGCTCCTCGCTTTGTCGGTTTTTGTCTTTTTGTCCGAAGTGATAGGCTTTTATAAATTTAACTATGTGATGAACCGCATGCATGCGGCCGCCCTCGGCGATACACTGGGTATAGCTTCTGTGGCGGCAGCTGTTGCCATTCTCATCGCTAAACCGGGCGCTGTGTGCAAGCTGGTACTAATCGTAGTATTTATGTTTTTCACAGGCCCCGCGGTGACTCATCTCATCGCCGGCGCGGAGACCGAGGCACACGACGGCTGCGGCAGGGAATACCGGGAGGAGGATCGAAGATGACGGTTGTGGAATGCATCCTGCTTCTGATTCTGATCGTTACAGGTGTTCTGGCTCCGCTTCAGAGACACCCGCTGAACATGATCATCGTCTTCACGACCTTCGGTCTCGTGATGAGTGTGATCTGGATGCTGCTGCAGGCTCCGGATCTGGCTATTACCGAAGCGGCGGTTGGCACGGGTGTCTCCGGCGTGCTCTTTTATCTGACGTTGCGGCGCATTCGTCAGATGCAGGGAACGGAGGATGACGAATGAACAGATGGAATCGTTGGCTGAACGGGGAAATGACAGTCCCGTTCAGAACAGACTGGAAAGACAGTGGGCAGCAGCCGAAAAGCAGAAAAAGAGTCCGCCTGGATGACCGGCGGCAGCTGAACAGATTTCTTCGGGTTTACACGGCTGTTGCGCTTGTGCTGAGTCTTGTTCTGGCAGCAATCCTGATCGTTCAGGGAACTGCTCTGCCGGATTTTGCAGCGCCGGGCAACCCCACTGACAATGAGGTCGTGCGGCGCTATGTCGGAGCTGCCGAAGAGGAGACAGGAGCGGAAAATGTGATAGCCGGCATGATCCTGAATTACAGAGGATTTGACACGTTCGGTGAAAGCTGTGTTCTGTTTCTTGCTGTCTGCAGCGTGATGCTGCTGCTCTGGTCGGCCGGAGACGAAAAAACTGCGGAGCCGTCTGCAGAACGGGAAGCGCCGCGCGACGCGATCCTGAGCAACGCCTGCAGATTCATTCTGCCCTGTGTTCTGATCTTTGGCCTGTGCATCCTCTTTAACGGCCATATCTCACCGGGAGGCGGTTTTTCAGGCGGCTCTGTGCTTGGTGCAGCGGTGATTCTTTTCGCTGTTGCTTTCGGCGCGGAAGAAGTGCGGCGTTTCTTTACCGGAAGAGTGTTCAATCTTGTCCGGATCACAGGGCTGATGCTATATGCGGTGATGTTCGGCATATATATCTATCAGGGTGCCAACGGAATCGAAAGTGAGTTGGCACACTATTTGGTAATGATCATCGATGTTGCCGTCGGGCTTGTAGTTATGAGTACGATGTACGGATTCTATTCCTTTTACACGAAAGGAGATCTGTGATGCTGACGCTGCTCGTGGACAACCGATATGCCATCACCGCATGTGTTCTGTTTGCTGTTGGGTTTGCGCATGTGCTGCTGCACCCTAACCTGATTCGGAAAGTGGTTGCTTTTAATATTATGGATTCCTCCGTCTTTCTGCTTCTGGCCAGCCGCGGCATGATCGCCGGGCGGACAGCAGCGATTCTCACCGACGGCGGAGCAAATACTGCCCTCTATGTGAATCCTATTCCGGCAGGACTTGTCCTGACCGGTATTGTGGTGTCGGTCAGTGTTTCAGCGTTTTCTCTCGCCCTCATCCAGCGAATCTATGGCGTTTATGGCACAGTGGATCTTCGCATCCTGCTGGAAGCTATGAAGAAAAAAGGAGAGTGAAAGAATTGCCGTTTGTCTGGAATCTGCCCTATTTGTGTATTTTTCTGACTATGGTCACGGCGATCCTTCTCTCGATCCTTCCGGGGGCAAAACTCGCCTTTCAACTGACCGTGGCGGTCGCTGCGATCTGCACAGCGTCGTCTCTTGTGTTCCTGATTACGGAGATCCACAGCGGCATGGCGTTTTCCTTCACCATGGGAAAGTTCCCGGCTCCTTTCGGAAATGAGATCCGCTGCGGTCCGCTGCAGGGACTGTTGGTCACTGTGTTTTCGACGGTGATGTTTCTTTCTCTGCTGGGAGGAAGAGAAGAACTGTTCGCCGATGTGGCGGACAAAAAAGTGGGCCTTGCCTGCGTGATGCTAAACATGATTCTGGCGTCGCTGCAGGTGTTGACCTATACCAATGATATCTTTACAGCCTACGTTTTCATTGAGATCAGTACGATCTCGGCCTGTGCACTGGTTATGATCAAAGTCTCCGGCCCTACGCTGGTGGCAACCGTGAGATATCTCTTCATGAGCCTTTTAGGCTCAGGCATGTTCCTGTTCGGAGTTGTCCTGCTCTACAGCGTGACGGGGCATCTGCTGATGCCTCAGCTGTCAGAAGCGGTTGCCAAGCTGTCTGATGCCGGAGAGTATCGATCTGTACTTGCTCTGTCGCTTGGCATGATGACGGCAGGTCTTGGTGTGAAAAGCGCCATGTTCCCCTTCCATCGCTGGCTCCCGGATGCGCATGGAACAGCTACCACAACGTCGAGCGCAGTGCTCTCGGGTCTTGTTCTCAAAGGGTATGCGGTGCTGATGATTTTGCTGTTCTGCCGGGTGTTTACACTGGAGACAGTCAGAAGCTTGCGAATCAATGAAGCTGTTCTTGCCCTGGGATTCGCAGGGATGATCCTCGGATCCGTTCGGGCTATGCAGGAGACACATGCAAAGCGCATGCTGGCGTATTCTTCCGTGGCTCAGCTGGGTTATGTCTTTATGGGAATCGGTATGGGGACGGAAGCAGGCGTCGCAGCGGCATGTTTTCAGATCCTGGCGCATGCCTTTACAAAGCCCCTGCTTTTTATCTCTGTAGGAAGACTTTCTGCGGTGGCAGGGCACGACAAGCAGCTCTCTGCCTTGCGCGGCAGCGCGTGGAAAGCGCCGATTGCAGGCCTGGGCTTTGGGATCGGAGCACTTTCCATGGTGGGCATTCCGCTTTTTGGCGGATTTGCGGCTAAAACAGGCTTCGCACTGAGCGGCATTTCCGGAGGATCATACACCTGGGCTGTTCTGCTCGTCCTGGCGATGTCCTCTATTCTAAATGCCCTTTATTATTTGCCCGCGCTGATTGCAATCTGGAGCGACAAACCAGCGCAGATCATGCGGAAAGAATGGGATCCGACCTGCATGATCGCTGTTCTGCTGCTCTCCTCTGCAGTTTTGTTCCTGGGCTTGTGCTTCCGGCCGGTCATGGATGTTATCATCCGCGGGCTGGAACTTCTCTGACAATGTATGGAAAAGGAGTAATGGAAACATGCTGATGATGCTTGCCATCGTGCTCCCTGTACTTGGCGCAGTTCTTGTCTTTCGGGAAAAGAACGTCAGACAGGTGCACCGCCTTACGGCTGTGATTGTGTTCATCTCGGCAGCGGTGTCGCTCTGTGCAGTCTGGTTCAGCCGGGAGGTTTTTTCGCTTCTGTGGATGAGCGATATGTTGGCACTTCGTTTTCAGGCGGATGATCTGAGCCGTTTTTTTGTCACGCTTGTATCGCTTATCTGGTGCCTGGTTCAGTTTCATGCCTTCGGATATATGAAACACGAAGGGGAAGAAAGCCGCTTTTTTGGTTTTTTCCTTCTGACCTACGCATCTTTGGTAGCACTTGCAATGGCGAAAAATGCTGTCACGCTCTATATGTGCTTTGAGTTTATGACGCTCTGCTCTATGCCGCTGGTGCTGCACAACGGCAGCGGAAAGTCAAGGGAAGCGGCGTTTAAATACCTGGGTTATTCCACGCTCGGCGCTCTGCTGGCTCTGATGGGCTTTTTCCTGTTGGCCGCTGCGGGTAATACACTGGAATTCGTTCCGGGAGGAGCCGCACTGAAAGGGGAACCCAAAATGCTGCTGGTTGCTGCCTTTCTGGCGGTGCTTGGTTTTGGCGCCAAAGCCGGTCTTGTTCCGCTGCAGATGTGGCTGACGGAGGCGCATCCTGTGGCACCGTCACCGGCCAGCGCAGTGCTGTCGGGACTGATCACCAAAGGCGGTGTTATCGCCATTTTACGTACGGTATTCTGGATTGTCGGAGCTGAAACACTGCGGGGAACCTGGGTGCAGAGTACAGTGCTTGTTCTTTCTGTTATTACAGTCTTTATGGGTTCGATGCTGGCACTGGGGGAGAACCTGCTGAAAAAACGGTTGGCCTATTCCACCATTTCCAATGTATCCTACGTTCTTTTCGGCCTCTTTTCCTTTACGGAATTAGGTTTTACAGGAGCGCTGTTGCAGGTTACAGCCCATGCACTTGCCAAGGACACGCTCTTCCTCTGCGCCGGTTCGGTCATCTTTGCTTCCGGGCACACGTTGGTTTCCGAACTGAAGGGGATAGGAAAGAGAATGCCCGCGACACTATGGTGTTTCACGCTGGCGGCGCTTTCCCTGATCGGCATCCCGCCTATGGGAGGCTTTATTGCCAAATGGTATCTCGCACTCGGAGCTCTTTCTGTCGGTAAGACGATCAATATCGTCGGTGTCGTGATGCTGATGATCTCGGCTCTTCTGACGGCCTTTTATCTGCTGCCCATTGTAGCCGATGCTTTTTTCCCGGGAAAAGACCATATCACGGAAGAGCGCTGTGAGGTATCCCGCACGATGCTTATTCCGGTGATCGTTCTGGCAGTACTGACGGCACTTGCCGGTATGTTCCCCTCAGCGCTGATCAGCTTCTTCTCAGCCCTCGCGGGCTCGCTGATGTAAAGCAGGATGCCTATGCGGATACTAACGTTATTGAGTGTTCTGTTCCCCGTTCTTGCTGGAGCAGCGCTCTTGATCTGGAAACCGCAGGACCGGGCGATACGGAACCGTTATGTGCTTTCTGTGGTGATCCTTACTTCAGCGCTGATCTTTGGCGCGGGGCTGAACGCCCTCCTGCAGGGAGCGGATGCTGCAGCGGTGCATGTGGCGACCATGTCACGGCATCTTTCCATCGCTTTCCGCCCGGACAAGGTCTCTCTCGTCTTTGCGGGAATTATCGGTGTTCTCTGGCCGGTGACTACCGTTTACGCATTCTCGTATATGGAGCATGAGGGGAGAGAAAACCTGTTCTTTGGCTTTTTTGTCATCACCTTTGGCGTGGTGGCGGGAATCGCTTTCTCGGAGAACTTCTTTACGCTTTACCTCTGTTATGAGCTGATGACCCTTGCGACCCTGCCGCTGGTTATGCACGGCATGGACGGAAAAGCCCGCTATGCGGGGAAAATGTATATTCTTTACTCCATGACTGGGGCAGCAATGGCTTTCATCTGCCTGATGTTCTTCTGCCGGTATGCCGATTCACTAACGTTCACCTATGGCGGTATTCTGTCTCAGAAACTGGTGCAGGGGCATGAACTGACGCTGCAGGCAGTATTCGTTCTGGCCTTCTTCGGATTCGGCGTCAAAGCGGCACTCTTTCCGTTTTACCGCTGGCTTCCGGCAGCTTCTGTGGCACCAACACCGGTTACTGCACTGCTGCATGCCGTGGCGGTAGTGAAATCCGGCGCTTTCGCCGTGATGCGGCTTGTTTATTTCGGCTTCGGAACGGACTTTCTGAAGGGAACATGGGCACAGCTGATCGTGATGACAGCGGCATCCATCACCATTGTCTTCGGAAGCGCGATGGCACTGCGTACGCCTCATCTCAAGAGGAGGCTTGCATACTCCACAGTTTCAAATCTGTCCTATATTCTCCTTGGCTTTGCAGCGATGAGTCCTGCAGGACTCACAGCCGGACTGCTGCATATGATCTATCACGCAGCCATCAAGATATCGCTCTTTTTCTGTGCCGGCGCGATCCTGCACAGGAACCACCTGGAGTATGTCTATGATATGGAGGGACTTGCCAAAAAAATGCCGGTCACATGCGGGACATTTGTTCTTGCGACTCTTGGCCTTATGGGGATTCCGCCTCTGGGCGGTTTCCTGAGCAAGTGGAGCATTGCGGTCGCTGCTGTACAGAACGGACACTGGGGCGGCATGATCGGTGCGGCGGCGCTGGCTGTTTCAGCCGTGCTGACGGCACTTTATATGCTCAGCGCAGTGACACGCTTCTATTTCCCCGCTAAAGACGCGCTCCCGCTTTCGGACGAAACACGGGAAGCGGATCGTCTGATGACAGGATCCCTTCTTTTCCTCGCGGCACTGATCGTCGTTCTGTCGCTGCTTTCTTCTCCGATCGCGGCATGGATGGGAGGACTGGTATGAGACTGTTTTTGATGGTTTTCGGACCCATTGTGGCAGCTGGAGCGTGCTATTCTCTTTGCCGACGCCGAGAGAGAAACGGAGAACGCCTCGCGCTGGTTGTGACCGGCCTGGTATTTCTTTGTGCGCTGTCTCTCTTCTTCGAACCGGCCGAGGGAGCGGCGGGTGGATTCTGTACTGCTGCCGGACTCGCCTTCCAGAGCGGCAGCATGCAGAGTGTGATGGCGCTGCTGGCAGCTTTCCTGTGGCTGATGACGGCACTGGTATCACCGGAATACTTCGCCGGCGCCCGGGCGAACGGACGTTTTTACATGTTCTATCTTTGGACGCTCGGTGCACTAATGGGTGTTTTTCTAGCCGCGGATTTTCTGACGCTGTTCATCTTTTTCGAGATCATGTCCTTTACCTCCTATGTATGGGTAGCGCAAAACGAGACCGCGGCAGCGATCCGCGCTTCGGAGACTTATCTGTTCATTGCAGTCATCGGTGGACTGACAATGCTTATGGGACTGTTCCTCCTTCATGCGGAAACGGGTACGCTGGCTTTTGAAGAAGTAGCGGCGAAAGCTGCGGAGCTCTCTGATGGAAAGCGCCTTGCGATCGGTATCTGCATACTGGTGGGATTCGGTGCCAAAGCGGGAATGTTCCCGCTGCATATCTGGCTGCCAAAAGCACACCCGGCAGCCCCGGCTCCGGCCAGTGCACTTCTTTCCGGTATTCTCACCAAGAGTGGTATTTTCGGTGTGATCCTCGTTACCAGCCGGCTTTTTGCTACAGTTCCTTCCTGGGGCAAACTGCTGTTGGTTCCTGCTGTGATAACAATGTTTCTTGGAGCCCTGCTGGCGGTATTCTCCGTTGATCTCAAACGGACGCTGGCCTGCTCATCCATGAGCCAGATCGGATTTATTCTCACAGGCATTGCCATGCGCGCTCTTCTGGAGGAACACGGAGCGATCGCTGCGTCCGGAACGATGCTGCATGTGCTGAACCATTCACTCATCAAGCTGACGCTGTTTGTAGCGGCAGGTGTTGTCTATTTCAATGTCCATTCCCTCGATCTGAACGATGTGCGCGGATTTGGGAAGGACAAGCCGCTTTTGAAACTGGCTTTCCTTTCCGGCGCCTGCTCCATTGCCGGTATCCCGGGATTCAGCGGCTACATCAGCAAAACGCTGCTGCATGAGAGTATCGTGGAATATGCCGAACTGTTGACGGAACATGGTCTCAACGCTGCGCCTTATCATGTGGCGGAATGGATTTTTCTCGCCTCCGGCGGCCTTACGCTTGCTTATATGGCAAGGCTGTTCTATATTCTCTTTATCGCTGAAAAACCAGCACACCAGCATCAGAAGGAACGCTACATGGGAACACCGACTGCGGCAGTGCTTGCAATCGGCGGATCGCTGATGCCGATCCTGGGGCTCAGCGCTCACGCGACCATGGACCGGATCGCAGCTTATGCCGTCCCGTTCTTTGTCGTGCATCCGATGCACCACGCAGTGGAATACTTCTCCCTGGCGAATCTTAAAGGAGCGGCTATCTCCATTGCCATCGGCATTCTGGTTTTTTTCTTTGTCGGAATGAAAGGCTTGACCGGAAGAGAAAACAGTGTCGAGACGTATCATAATGTCTGGCCGGCACAGCTGGATCTGGAGGATCTGGTCTATCGCCCGGTTCTCAACGCATTGGCTGCAGGAGGCGGTTTTTTCGCCCGCCTCATCGAACTGCCGGGCGCACTGGTCGTTAACGGACCCGGCCTTCGCTGGATCCTGATGCTCGGCACCGCTGCCGCGCGACTGGTGGAGATGCTCGGTGCGCTTCTGGTTCTGACACCCGTGAACGTGATTTTCTTTAGAGCAAAAAGGACAGTTGTTCCGCCTGAGGATGAACAGTTTGCCAGCTATCAGACAAAATTTGAACGCAGCAGCGTGGACCGCAGCTTCGCGTCAGATCTGCTCTGCGCGGGACTGGGTGTTACAGCTGTGCTGATCTTTAGCCTGCTTGTCCGCTGATCCTTCATATAAGTTCATCATCACCAAAATCGGCAGCCTGTTTTTGTGCAGGCTGCTGATTTTTATGCCGGAGTTAAATGAGCCAAACTGCAACTGTGCGATTTGTAAATGCAAAAAATCGATATTTTTTAAATATTGCATTTATAATGAGATAAATATTTTTATTATTCGTCATTTTGCAGTAAAAATAATTAAAAAACTGTGGAACCTGCGGATTGATTCTTCACCAGGGGAATGCTACAATTAATTCAGAATAATAGAGCAAAATGGGAGTTGGCACCATGAAGAAGATGTATGTGCTGATCGGCAATTACGGCAGCGGCAAAACAGAACTGGCGCTGAACTTCGCTTTCGCCGCGGCGGAAAGAGGAGAGCGCACGGAACTGCTTGATCTGGACATGGTGAACACCTATTTCCGCCTCACGGAACGCGGCAATATGACCCGCATGAAAGAGATCCGGCTGGTATCTCCCAATTTTGCCTGCAAGGGCGTGGAAACGCTGTCACTCCCGGCCGAAGTAGCGTCGGCTTTTGCTATGGACTGGGACACAGTCGTGTTCGATGTCGGCGGAGACGCGGTCGGGTCAACGGCGCTCGGCCGATATCATAACGACTTTATGGCGCTGGAACCGGGTTCTCTGGAAGTGTTGAATGTGATCAACATCCGCCGACCACTCGCCGGGACTGTGGAAAAGATCGTTCACCTGCAGGAGGAGATGCAGATCCACTCCCGCCTGCAGATCACCGGCATGGTCAACAATACGAACCTTGCCGAAATGACAACGGAGGAAGAGCTCCGCGACGGCTATGAAGTGATTCGCGAAGCATCGCTGCGGACCGGTGTTCCCGTGAAGTACACTTCCGGGAAAAAGGAACTGCTCGAGAAATTCCTGGCGGAAGGACACGATCCTGCGTTTATCGGCACGCCGCTTCCCATCGATATCTACATGAAGCGCGACTGGAACAGCTGGATCAAAAGCTTGTGATCGATCCCGCTGTGCGGGTTTGAGATAAGGACTCATCGAATCTGGTAAGCAAAAATCAACAATAAAGAAAAGAGGTAGTATCATGGTAAAGGTGACGATCAACGAGCTTGTCTGCAAAGGTTGCGGCCTGTGCGCAAGAGCATGCCCGAAAGGTGTGCTTGCCCTTTCCAAGACAAAGCTCAACGCAAAAGGCTACCATCCCGCCGAGGTGATAGCTGCGGAGGCGTGCATCGGATGCGCGTCCTGCGCTCGGACCTGTCCGGACGTGGCGATCCGGATCGAAAAGGATTAAGGAGGAAAGAAAGATGGCACTGACTTTGATGAAGGGTAGCGAAGCGATCGCGGAGGCTGCTATTCGCGCCGGAGCCCGTTTCTTCTTCGGCTATCCGATCACACCCCAGACAGAGATTCCTGAATATATGTCGGCCCGTATGCCCGAAGTTGGAGGATGCTTCCTCCAGGCGGAGAGCGAGCTGGCGGCAATCAATATGGTCTACGGCGCGGCCGGCACCGGTGCCCGTGCGATCACATCTTCTTCCAGCCCCGGCGTCAGCCTGAAGCAGGAGGGCATCTCCTACTGCGCCGGCGCACAGCTTCCGTGCGTGATCCTGAACGTGATGCGCGGCGGCCCCGGCCTTGGCAGTATCCAGGCATCCCAGTGCGACTACTTCCAGGCGACCAAAGGCGGCGGCAACGGCGACTATCACCTGATCACTTATGCACCGGCGTCTGTCCAGGAAGCGATCGATATCATGATGTTCGCGTATGAAAAGGCGGAGAAATACCGCGTCCCCGTCCTCTTCCTTGCTGACGGTATCATCGCCCAGATGATGGAGCCGGTCGAGATGCCCGACTTTGTGGAATTCCACGTCGATCCGGAGAAGAAGCCCTGGGCGGCGACCGGATGGAAGCCGGGCGACGATCCGGAAAAACGCGCGGTCATCAACTCCATGTACATCGAGCCGGAAGCTCTGGCCGTTCACAACGAAAAACTGCAGGCGACCTATGCGGAGATCAAAGCCAATGAAACGATCTGCGAGTGCTACAAGACGGAAGACGCCGAGATCATCCTCACCGCTTTCGGCACGGTGTCCCGAGTCGCGAAGTCGGCGATCGATCAGCTCCGCGAGAAGGGCGTGAAGGTCGGTCTGCTCCGCCCGATCACGGTATGGCCGTTCCCGGAGAAAGAACTCAGGGAAGTCGCTCTTCGCGACAGCGTCAAGGCGGTTCTGGACATCGAGCTGAACGAAGGCCAGATGCTGGAAGACGTCAAACTGACGCTCAACGGCGAGAAGCCCGTGGAATACTTCGGCCACTGCGGCAGTATCATGCCAACCACGGCTGAGATCATCGGCAAAGTCCTCGAAATGAAGGAGGGTATTTAAATGTCCGTAGTATTTGAGAAGACAAAACTTCTTACCGATAAGCCGTTTCACTATTGTCCCGGATGCAACCACGGCATTATCCATCGTCTGGTTGCCGAAGCGATCGATGAACTGCAGAAGGAAGGCAAGCTGGAAGAGGGCAACGTTGTCGGCGTCGCACCGGTAGGATGCTCCGTGTTTGCTTACGACTACTTCAACATGGATATGTATGAAGCCGCCCATGGCCGCGCTCCCGCTGTCGCCACCGGCATCAAGCGTGTTCAGCCGGGAAAGCTCGTGTTCACGTATCAGGGCGACGGCGACCTTGCCTCCATCGGCACGGCAGAAGTCGTCCATGCGGCACACCGCGGCGAAAAGATCTCCACCATCTTTGTCAACAACGCCATTTACGGTATGACCGGCGGCCAGATGGCCCCGACCACGCTCGTCGGCCAGCGTACGACCACCTCTCCCTACGGGCGTGACGAAGCCTGGTGCGGCGCTCCCATCAAGATGAGCGAAATGCTCTCCACGGTGCCCGGTTCCTATTATATCGAGCGCTGCGCCGTCAACAACAACGCCAACATTATCAAAACCAAAAAGGCCATCAAAAAAGCCTTCGAGTATGAAAAGGAAGGAAAAGGCTTCTGCATGATCGAAGTGCTGTCCACCTGCCCGACGAACTGGGGCCTCAGCCCGGTGGAAGCCATGAAGTGGCTGGAAGAGAACATGATCCCGTATTACCCGCTCGGTGTGTACAAAGACAAGGGGGCTGAAGGAAAATGAAGAAGGAATTCATTTTTGCCGGCTTCGGCGGGCAGGGCACGCTGCTGATCGGCAAGTTTCTTGCGCTGGCCTGCATGAAGGACGGGAAGCACGTCTCCTGGCTGCCGTCATACGGGCCTGAAATGCGCGGCGGCACGGCTAACTGCTCCGTCATCGTGAGCGATGAGCCGATTGCCTCCCCGCTGGTGGATGAGCCGGATGTCGTCATCGCCATGAACGAGCCGTCCCTTGACAAATTCGAACCCCGCATCAAGCCGGGCGGCCTGCTGGTAATCAACAGCTCTCTGATTGACCGCCAGTCCGTCCGTGATGATATCGATGTCATCTACTGTGACTCCAACCATATTGCAGAGGCTGTCCGGAACCCGAAGGGTGCCAACGTTGCCATCCTCGGTGCAATGCTGGAGAAGTGCCCCATTGTCAGCTCTGAGCTTATGCTGGATTCCATCCTGGAAGAGCTCGGCCCGCGCAAGGCAAAATTCTTTGAGGGCAACAAAAAAGCACTTCTTGCCGGCATGGAAATCGCCAAGGAGCGCTGGAAGGATCTTTAATTCTTCTTTTATTGTTCAGTCACAAGGACTATAAAATTTCCCGTGAAACAGGCTTTTGTTTCACGGGAATCTTTTTTATTCTGCCATTTTATCACGGGCGGCGACGGCCAGTGCGTCGCAGCGGTTGTTTTTCTCATCGTCCGCGTGCCCCTGCACCCAGTTGTAGTGCATCTCATGCTGGGCGGTGAGCAGAAGCAGCTCTTCCCACAGGTCCGGGTTCAGCGCAGGTTTTTTGTCGCTTCTGACCCAGCCCTTCTTCCGCCAGGATTCCGCCCAGCCTTTTTCCAGCGCGTCAATCACATAGCGGGAGTCGGAATAAAGCTCCACCTCGCAGGGCTCCTTCAGGCACTGAAGCGCCTTAATTACGGCGGTGAGCTCCATGCGGTTGTTGGTGGTTTCCCTCTCTCCGCCGGAGATTTCCTTTTCCTTTCCCTTATATGCCAGAATGGCCGCCCAGCCGCCCGGACCGGGATTGCCGCTGCAGGCTCCGTCCGTATAGATGACGACCTGCTTTTTATTCAGCATCGGGGCTTTCCTCAGCCGTTTCTGCTGCAGGCTCCTCCGGCTGCTCTTCCTCGGCAATGTGCTCTGTCTTTTCCACGCAGATGACCTTTGCCTCGCCGCTGAGGCGCATGATACGCACGCCCTGTGCGCTTCTGCCCGTCCGGCGGATGCCGGCAACCGGCACGCGGATAATGGTGCCGTCATCGGTGATGACCAGGAGATCGTCCGTCTCATCCACGATGCGGATCGCGGCGATCTTTCCGGTCTTCTCCGTCACCTGGTAGTTCTTTACACCGAGGCCGCCGCGGTTGTGCACACTGTAGGCTTCAAATTCCGTCCTCTTGCCGAAACCGTTCTCCGTGACGGTGAGCACATCGCTGCCCTCGGAAGTGCAGCCTGCACCGATTACATAGTCGCCCTCGCGCAGGCGGATGCCGCGCACGCCGACGGCCGTTCTGCCCATCGGGCGCACGCTGCTCTCGTGGAAGCCTGTGGCCATGCCGTTGCGCGTGGCGATGATCACAGTGTCGTCCCCGGTCGTCGGGATGACGGCAATCAGCTCATCGCCTTCATCCAGATTGATGGCACGGATGCCGTTGGCGCGGATATTCTTCAGGGCAGACTGGGCCATGCGCTTGACTGTGCCGTTTCTGGTCACAAATACCAGATAGCTTTCTTCATCAAAGCCGCGGCCGCGGATCATGGCGCTGACCTTTTCCCCGTCTTCGCCGGCCGCAACCGGCAGAATATTGACGATGTTGGTACCCTTTGCCGCTCTGCCGGCGGAGGGGATGGTATAGCCCTTTCTGATATACACTCTGCCGGAATTCATGAAGAAGAGAATATTGTCATGCGTGGAAGCAGTAAAGACGGTCTCCACGAAGTCCTCCTCCTTGGTGGCCATGGCCCGGATGCCCTTGCCGCCTCTGCCCTGTGCACTGTATTCCGTGAGAGCCAGGCGCTTGATATAGCCGCCGTGCGTCAGTGTGAAGACGGAGAGCTCCTCCTGAATGAGATCCTCATCCATCAGGTCCTCTTCAATGTCCTGGATCTCCGTGCGGCGCCTGTCGCCGTACTTGTCACGGATGGCAATCAGTTCTTCCCGCAGAACGCCCTTGATCTTTTCGGGATCCTGCA
>JAEEGI010012184.1_pt1 | contig 18427 bp, 15 predicted proteins | sample 8958751 | NCBI WGS metagenome assembly JAEEGI01 (sample SAMN16246545, study PRJNA631951) | gut metagenome | biome: gut microbiome; feature: rumen; material: KS-attached | host: Bos | place: Iran: Karaj | collected 2018-10 | reverse complement strand
ATGGGAGTAACCGCCTGATGAAAGCAACTATGATCAGCGCGCTCCGCGCAGGAGCCGCCCTGCTGGTCGCGGGATGCGACAAGCAGGGAATCGGATTCCCCCACACGAAAGGACAGGAAATCAAGTTCGGAATCAGCGCCCGCCCCGAGACCCGCACCGTTTACGGCGGGGACAAGGAAGTGGACGGAAAGACCATCCAGGCCATCGACTGGATCCTGGCCGACGAGAACAACGACGGCGACAGGATCCGCATTTACAGCCCGGAAGCCGCCCGTTCCAACGTCCATGGCGGCGTCGAGCACTGGGCCGACTACGAAATCGCCGAATACGTGGACGATGACCCCAGCGTGGCCAAGATCCGGAACGTCCAGCCCAACGGACTCGCCTGGACGTCGGAAGACAGCTATACTTTCTATGCGCTGTACCCCGCTCCGGCCGACGACGACGTGGCTGAGCCGGCCGAAGCCCTCGCCGGGAAGCTCACGCCCGAGAACGGAATTCCCAACTATCAGGTATTCAGCGCGAAAGGCAACATGCAGTACGCCTACATGACGGCCGTGGCCAAGGATGGCGCCGGCATCGAGGGCGACAAGGTGAACCTGGATTTCTATCCGGAGTTCTCCGCCTTCGAGATCAAGGTGAAGAGCGCCGGCGACCCGATCGGCCTCTCCAAGTTCGAGCTCATCTCCGGGAACAAGCCGCTGGCCGGGACTTACACCATCGACTATTCCTCCGGCAACAAGACCTATTCTTTCGCCGAATCGGACCAGAACGTCATCACCGTCAACATGAACCATACGGCCGGGACCGACTATCTTACGTTCACGGTGCTGGCTCTCCCGAAGGACTATGACCAGCTTTCCGTCCGCTTCACGACCTCCCAGGGCCTCACGCGCACGCTCGCGTTGAAATATTCGGATACGGCCACCAGCCACACGCAGGGCTCTTATGTCAAGTTCGCGGCCGGCAAGAAGCACCGCATCTACGGTCTCGCCCTCCCCAATGGCGAACTGCTCGTTTCCGTGGGCACCGCCCCTTGGGATGAAGGCGCCGAAAGCACCTACACGACCATCGAGGACGCTTCCACCGTCTTCGAAGGCCAGAGCACCCGGCTCTTCCTCAACAACCTGCCGCTCTGGCAGGACACCCGGCTCGCCATCGCGCCCGGCTACGAGACGGTCCACGTGGATCCCGAGGATCCCACCAGCGCGACCACGAACCGGCCGATGTACAGCCCGATGCTCACCCTTACGACCGTGAGCGTGGGCGTCCAGCTGAAACTCGTCAGCGACAACCCCGCCGTGGGCTTCGTCAAGCTCGAAAACGGCGTCTTCACGGCTCCGTCCGCCGATCTGACCATCCCCGCGAGCGTCGTGACCACGGAAAAGCCCTATGGGACGGAAAACGTGACCAGCTACTTCGTCGTCCCGATGGACGGCGCCGCGGCCGGGGCCAGGGCCGGCATCTCCCTGATCCGCATGGACTGCGGCAAACCGGTCGCCTACACCCACCAGAATCTCCCGGGCTCCACGGACCACACGAAAGTCCTGTTCCAGGTCGTCACGCCCGCCGACTATACCAGCAATACCGTGTCTGTGGAAGACACCCTCTAAAGAACGATGAACATGAAACGAAATATCCTGTTGACTGTTTCGGCCGTGCTGGCCGCGGGACTTCTCAGTTCCTGCAACCGGGAAGCGATTCCTGCCGCAAGCGAAGGCAACCAGTTCCTGATGCTCTCCCCCGCTCTCCTGGACATGCAGGAGGACGCCCTGACGACGCGCGCCCTTTCGGCGGACGACCTCAAGGACGACCAGTTCAATGAAAGCAAAGTGACCCGGCTGGACGTCTTCCTGTTCAAGGCCGACGGCACTTTCGTGAAAGACTACCATATCGACGGGCTCACCCCGGCCATGATCGTCCAGCGCGGCGGTAAGGAAGGTTACCTCCTTTCCAACGACTGGAAGAAAGACGGCCTGGACCAGAACGTCGCCTACAAGGTGTATGTCGTCGCCAACAGCGCCAACGAGGCCATCGCCGCTGAGGGCGCAACCACGGAAGCCGCGCTGAAGTCCCTGACCACCGTCGATGCCGCCATCTACAAGCGGTATCTGGCCGGCGCCGCCGCCGACAACGAGACCTATTCCGCCGACAAGACCTTCCTGATGAACGCCACGGTCGATTCCTGGACCATCCAGAACCAGGCCACGCAGCTGATCGGCGACGAGACCGTCGTCCTGCAGCGCGCCGCCGTCAAGTTCGTGATGGACATCTCGCTCAGCGACAAGTTCAAAGCCCGGCTGGCCGCCGACAACACGGAATACGGCACCCCGAGCTGGAAGTTCGTGAACTTCAACACCGTCACCCCCGAAATTCCCGGAACCATGCCCGAAGCGCAGCTGGTCACCCGCGGGAGCGGCGGCTACCTGCTGTCCGCCGCCGGCGAAACGGGCCATTTCAACGTCACGACCTACGCCTACCCGCAGGCATGGACGGCCGCCACGGCGAACGACACCGCCCCGGCCATCCTCGTGAGCTATCCGGCCGTCAACCATACGACCGGCTATGCGAACAACCATTACTATTACATTCCCCTCTGCCCGGACACGGTCACCGGAACCCAGCGCAACAAGCTGTACAAGGTGAATGCCGTCGTCAGTTCCTACGGCAGCTTCGAGACGCTCACCAACAACCCGGTGAACCTGACCTACGAAGTGAAGGACTGGACCGCCAACGAGGCCGACGTGAACGCCTATGCGATGGACTATCTGCTCGCCACCCCTACCCGCTACGCTTTCAAGGGCGGTAACGAAGGGGAATACCTGAGCAAGAACTTCCACTATTACGCGAGCGGCACGGTCACGGTCGAAGGGGTCCGGGCCTACTACAAGAACCGGGAAGGCCAGGAAACCACCGTGACGGGCGGCTATACCGTCGGCGCTCCCGCCAACGGCGTCATCACCGTCACCTCCACCGTTCCCACCAACGGTACGTTCCGCACCCTGGAATTCACCGTGAAATGCGCGGACAAGACCGAGAAAGTCATCATCCGGCACTATCCGGCAGACTTCATCACGGGCATCTCGGGCAGCTGGAGCTCCTACGCCGCCTCCGGATGGGCGGAAAAGGGCGTCAGCGGGAAAACCTACACTTCGTCCTATGTTTACGGCGGTTCTTTCCGCTTCGACGACGACGAAGATGACCGGTTCCACGCCCACATGTACTATAACGGCCATGTCTACCTTCTCAAGAAAGATGGAACCCGGGGAGGGAACGACAACCTGGAAGATGCCACGAACAACCAGATGTACGTCCTCCAAATCACGGCCGCCAGTGACAAATATCGGCTCGGGCGTCCTGAACTGACCACCCAGACCGCCACGGTCTACAGCCGGAATGGGAACAACCTCGGTACGGTCCAATACTACACGTCCGATGACGACGTCCTGTCCCCGGCCTTCATGCTGGGTTCGCAGCTGGGTGTGAACGTGGGCTTCCCCAGCCAGGCGACGTCCGCCATCCACTGCGCGCTGTACAAGGAAGTCGGCGAAGACGGGACCGTCTATACCGGATGGAGACTCCCTACCCGGAAAGAGGTCGAATACATGATCAAGAACCAGAACACCAACACGCAGGTGATGATCGAAGTCCTGGGCGGCCGGCGCTACTGGACGCTGGACGGCGGCTACGCCACCTACGCGCAGGGCGACAATGGCGACGGATCCCAGGTATGGACCCGCTGCGTCCGCGACGTCACGGCCGAGGAAATCGCCAAGCTGAATGAATTCTAAACCGCACACGACCATGAAAAGATACTTCAACATTCTCGCATCCCTGCTCATCCTCGCAGGATGCACCGACAGACTGAACGTGGCGGAGAACCGGCCGGTCCCGGACGGCGAGATGGCCGTCAACCTCCGGGTGGACGGTCCGATGGCCGGCCCCGGCACCCGCAGCTATGTGAACGGCGCCGAAACCGGCATCAGCAGCATCAAGATGATCTGCTTCGACGGCCAGGGCGCCTATATCACCAGCCGGAACGGCGCGGTCGTGGCGACCGACGCCACCCACGGCACCCTTACGGGCTCTGTCCCCGCCAATACCTTCCGTGTCCATTTCATCGCCAATTACGAGGGCCTGGACCTGTCCGCCTTCGGCATGGGTTCGCTTGAGCGCACGGTGATGAAGTCCGTCCAGCTTTCTTCCGGTGTCAACGACAATGTCCGCTTCTGGGGCTACCACACCGAGAATTCCGCGACCGCGATGGCCGCCTGGCTCAACGGGGCGAACACGCTCGTCCTGCTGCGCGACCGCGCGAAAGTGACGGTCATCAACCAGGACGCGGACATCAAGTCCATCCAGTGGACCATCAGCAACGGCCTGAACAAAGGTTTCATCGCCGCCGCCAGCTCCGCGGACAACGCCAATCCGTTCGACAACAACTACGCTTCGGGCACGATCCTGACGGAATACCGCAGCTCCGGCGTCTATACCCTGACGGAGGCGACGGCGGCCTGGACCGCGGCCGGCGCCGCGAATCCGCAGTTCATCTTCGAGAATTCCAATTCCACCGTCCCGGTGAAGATCATCGTGAAGGCCACGTTCCAGGACAACAGCGTCCGGTACCACACGATCCTGCTCCAGGACGAGGACAAGAAACTGTACCGCGTGTACCGCAACCAGTCCTTCGTGCTCACCATCAAGGACCTGCCGAGCGCGGCCACGACCACGTCCATCGGCAGTGACAACTTCGACGACGCCGCATCCACGGAGAACTACTCCAACAACCCGTTCGCGCAGGTCGCCCGCGAGGTGAACGAAGTGAACGACGACATGTACAAGCTGACGGTCGAAAGCGTCACCAAGATCTTCGACAACGGCACGACGGGATCCGTGAGCTTTACCTTCACGAAGCACGACGGGACGGCTACCGGTTTCACCAACACCGATTTCGAGGCTTCCTGGGAGCCCAAGGCGGACGATGACGAGCGCGAGGATGTGTCTCCGGTCACGACGGCCCCGACAGTGGCCTACAACGCCACTACGGGCGAAGGGACGGTCACCTTCCCGCTGAACCAGATCACGTCCGACCTGAAGTTCAACACGCTGCAGCTGGTGTCTCCTTCCGGACTGACGCGATACGTGGACATCTATTCCATCACGCAATTCACCTTCAAGACGACCCCAGCCCTCGTGGACAACGAGACGAAGCGGACCGTCTCCGGATACGACCGGGAGACTTACAAGCTCACCTTCCAGCTTCCGGAACTCATCCCTGCGATGTATCCGTTGACCGTGAAGATGTATTCGGACCTCCTCGTCCCCTTCAGCGAGAGCGCTGCGACGGCGCCGCACGGGGCTTTCAACGTCGCCGTCGGCAAGACCACGTCCCTGGACGCCACCGACCAGACGGCCCAGTGGAACTACAACGCCAACAAGTGGGATTACTGGTACGAGTTCGTCATCAATGAGCCCAACGCGGACGGTTCCTATACGGTTTACCTGAATTCCTTCGTGGAAGAGCTCTTCCCCGAAAGGACCATCAGCACCGTCGGCCTGTACTTCGAGATCGATCATTTCGGCGCCCGGATCCCGCTGTCCGCCGCCGCGCCGCAGCCCGGCAAGAGCAAGACGGAATCCTATGCCGCCGGCGACTTTAACTTCGGATGGGGCGGACACAGCGCCCGCTCCACCAAGAACGAGACCACGGTCGAACTGTCCGATTCCGAGAAGGATGGGGACTACCTCGTCCTCGGCTATTCGTCCTGGTGGTGGACAACGACCTACTACAATGGATCCATCACGGTCACCGCCCCGCAGAATGCCGTGGTTTCCAGCATCGAGCTCACTTACCGCAGCGGATACACCGGCGGTAACGTGACGGTATCCGCCGGAAGTTTCTCCAAGAGCGGAACGAAGGGCACCTGGACCGGCAGCGCACAGGATGTGACGCTGAACATGGGCCGTAACGGAGACGATTTCGCCCAGATTACGGCGATCAAGGTCACTACGAAATCTTTTTGATTATTTATATAAGTACTTTTTGAGGAAGGCCGGCCGCCGGGAGGTTGCCGGCCTTCAACCATCCGGGAATCGCATGAATATTTGCAACTTCAAAAAAAAGAACCTATATTTGCGGTATGAAATGGATCCCCATTTCGTAGTCTTTTTCCAGTGCCTGCCAGATGGTGGGCAAGGGCGAAGCCGTAAAAGGCTCTCCGATTCCGGAATTAACTAAATACAATACAAAACTATGCGAAAGTTACTTGCTATTTCCGCAGCCCTGATCCTCGGGGCCAGTCTGCTTTCGGCCCAGGATCTCAACCCCTCGGGCAAATGGTATGTCTCCGTCCAGGGCGGTCCTATGTACCAGTCCTCCGAGAACACCTTTGCCTACCGCTGGGAAGGTTACGGCTCCAAACTCTTCACCTACTCCGTGGGTGCCGCCGCCGGTTACAGCTTCAATGAGACCTGGGGCGTCCGCGCTTCCCTCAGCTACGGCTACAACCGCAGCGCCGGTAACTACAAGCAGTCCCACAACATGTTCTATCCGTATGATTTCAAGAACATCAGCGGTTTCTGCGACCTCGTTCTCGACTTCAACGGACTGAATGCCATCGAGCGCTGCTTCTCGCCCAAGCTGTACGCCGGCATGGGCATGGGCCACACCTTCGGCTTCACCAAGCCCACCACCTATGGCGTCCAGAAGGAAGGCCGCGCCTGGCAGCCCGAGGAGAAATTCCACCCTTGGCAGCACATCACCGAGAAGAACAACGCGTTCGGTTTCCGCTTCGGCGCCATCGCCGAGTTTAACTTCAAGAGCGGCTTCGGCATCTTCGCCGACCTCTGCTGGGAAGCCTATACCGACATGTTCAACGGCCTCCAGCCCTTCGAGATCGACCACACCGCCGGCACCGGTTATGCGGGCTTCCCGTTCGACCTCCGCGCCACGCTGGGCGTCGGTGTCCTGTATCGTTTCCGCTAATCCAAAAAACACAATAACCCGATGAAAAAGATTTTCATTACCCTCAGCATCGCGCTGGCCGCGAGCATTTCCGCCTTCGCGCAGAATGACGGAAACAATTACTGGTTCGTCGGCATCGGCGGCGGTATGAACTTCACCCATGACGGTCAGAAGTACGAGAACCGCGAGAACTCCCACCACGGCGCCGGCACCGCCATCGACGTGTATGTCGGTAAGTGGTTCAACGACTTCGCCGGTTTCCGCGCCGGTTATCAGGGTCTCGGCACCTCCAACAAGTACATCGACTACGGCCGCAACCGTTTCGACTATGGCCACGTTGACGTCCTCTTCGGTGTCCGTGACTGGTTCATCCCTTACATCCACGCCGGTTATCTCCACATCGACAAGGGTGGCGCCGCGGGTGGTGTCGGTCTCATGACCCCCATCCGCATCGCCAAGCGTGTCGCGATCGTCCCTGACCTCAAGGCTATGGCCCACACCAACCGTCTGTTCGACGGCGGCCGCCGCAGCATGGCTTATACCCTCAGCGGCACCCTCGGCCTCGCCATCAACATCGCCCGTCCGAAGCCCGTCGTCGAGCGCGTCGTGGTCGACAAGGAAGTCATCAAGTACAAGACCGACACCGTCGTTGTCGAGAAGGTCCGCGTCGACACCGTGTATGTCCAGCGTGACATCGACGACATCAACAAGATCCTGGGTGACATCGTCCTCTTCGACTTCGACAAGTACACCCTCACTCCGGAGGCTATCCCTGTGCTGAACCAGGTCGCCGACATCCTCAAGCGTCACCCGAAGGCTGACATCATCGTGGAAGGCCACACCGACAGCGTGGGTTCCGAGGCTTACAACCAGACCCTCTCCGAGAACCGCGCCAACACCGTGATCACCTACCTGAAGAACCAGGGCGTCACCTGCGGTCTGACTCCGATCGGCTACGGCAAGTCCCGTCCCGCCACGGACAACTCCACGCCGGAGCTCCGTCACCAGAACCGTCGTATCGAGTTCCGCCTGAAATAGCGGATCCCGACAGACTTAACTGATAATCAAGGTCTTGTCCGATAAGGAATTATTGGGCAAGACCTTTTGAATAAATGAAGGGTATGAAGAACATTCTAATGATTGGCGCTCACTACGATGATGTAGAGCTGGGCTGTGGAGGTACTGCCGCCAAACTGGCCGAAGAGGGGAAGAACGTCTATAAACTGACCCTGACGGACAACGCCACGGATTTCAAGCAGATGAACATCCATGTCGACGCCGATGCCAGCATCCATGAGAGCGCCTCTTCCTGCCAGATTCTCGGAATCCGGGAGATCACCGAATTCAAGCCCGTCCCCTGCAACCACCTGTTCTACAGCACGGAGCTGATGCAGCGGGTCGAGAGCGTCATCTTCGACTATGATATCGACACGGTCTTCATGCATTATTACGATGACATGAACCAGGACCATGTGGAGGCGTCCCGAATCTGCAAGACAGCCTCCCGGCACTGCCGGAACGTGCTGATGTACCACTCGAACGGATACATCCTCATGCAGCAGCTGAACCCGCTGGTCTTCGTCGACATCAGTCCCCAGATCGACAAGAAGCTGAAGGCCCTCGCCTGCTACGAAGGGGACCACAACCGCTTCAACAAGCTGTTCGACACGGTGATCCAGCGGAACCAGATCTGGGGATATGCCAACAAGGTGAACTACGCCGAAGGCTTCCTCCCCGTGAAAATCATGCTTTGATGAAGAAACTGTCCATCATCACCATCAACTGGAACGATGCCGCCGGGCTCAAGGCGACCATCGAGAGCGTCCTGCGCCAGACCGCCCGCGCCGAGGTGGAACACATCGTCGTGGACGGCGGGTCCACGGACGGCAGCGTCGAGGTCCTGAACGAATACAAGGACCGGCTGGAAGAGGGCATCAGCATCCCGGTGAAGCCGATCTACAAGAAGATGAACATCGGCACTTCGCTGGCCAAGGGCGAGTACTGCCTTTTCCTGAATTCCGGCGACACGCTGCACGACGACAAGACCCTGGAAGGCATTCTCCCGGAGCTGCACGACGACGACCTGGTCACCGGCCGGATCCGCTTCAACAGCACCGGCTATTTCATGTCCTCCCCGGAAGAGATTTCCCTGCTCTCCCTCTATGAAGGCAACATCCCGCATCCGGCCGCCTTCATCAAGCGCGAGTGGCTGGTGAAATACCCGTACGACGAGAACCTGCGCATCGTCTCGGACTGGAAGTTCTTCCTCCAGATGCTGATCATGGGCAACGCGTCCCTCCGCCGGGTGGACAACATCATAACGGACTATGACACGCACGGCCTGAGCTCCCAGAACCGGGACCTGTGCGAGCAGGAAAAGCACCAGGTGCTGCACGAGATGTTCCCGGACCGGGTGCTCGTGGACTATTTCCGGTTCAAGAAAGGCGGCGGGTACCAGGAAACCGACTACGACCGGTTCTATGTGAAACTCCGGAACTACCGGGCCGGCAAGAAGATCTATTCGCTCAATGTCCGGCTGCTCCGCTTCCTGAGCCGGTTCAATCCGAAGGCCAACTGGGTGAAGTCCTTCCCCACCAAACTGTAAGAGAGGATGAGAATCGCAGTCTTGATGACGGTCTATAACCGGAAGGAGAAAACGCTCCGGTGCCTGGATTCCCTGTCCCGCACGCTGGCGGGCCACGAGAAGGATGTGTCCGTCACCGTTTTCCTGACCGACGACGGATGCAGCGACGGCACGGCCGATGCCGTCCGGGAGCAGGCTTTCCCCTTCGAGATCGACATTCTCCAAGGGGACGGCACCCTGTTCTGGAACGGGGGGATGATCAACTCCTGGAAAGCGGCGCTGGCCGCCGGCGGCTGGGACGGATACCTCTGGCTGAACGACGACATCGAAGTGCTCCCCGAATACTGGGACGACCTGCTTCTCGCCGACGCCTATTCCCGGGAAAAATACGGGAAGGGCGGCATCTACGTGGGCTCCACGAAGGATGCCGACACGGGAAAGTTCACCTACGGAGGCTTCGTCTACACGAACAAGCTGACCCTGAAAGACCGCTTCATCCTCCCCGACGGGAAGACCTGCCAGGAGTGCGATGCGGCCCATGGGAACATCACGTTCGTCTCCGGCAACGTCGTCGAAAGCCAAGGCGTTTTCTGTGAGGACTACATCCATGGCGGGACCGACCACGACTACACCTATCTGGCCCACAAGGCCGGATTCCCGGTCCTGGTCCTCCCACACTATTCCGCTTCCTGCAAGAATGACCATCCGAAGGACGGCGGCCGGGAGCGGTTTTTCGCGCTTCCGCTCAAGGAGCGGATGCAGGCGCTGAAGAAGCCGCAGGGGCTGAATCTCCACAATGCGCTGCTGTTCAGCAAGCGATGCTTCCCCTGGAGATATCCCATCATCTGGCTGACCGGCTACATGAAAGCCCTCTTCCCCAAGACCTATTACCGGATCTACCTGCGGGCAAGGGGCGTCAAGAAAGAGGATTTCCCGGCTTTCCTGAAGAGGAAATCCGCCTAATACAAAAACAAGACGAACGATGACAGACCACTTGAAAACTGTCCTGACTTTCGGGGTGTACGACATGATGCATATCGGCCACATCCTGCTTTTCAAACGGGCCAAGGAACGGGGCGACCGGCTGGTCGTCGCCGTCCAGGACGGGGACTATATCCTGAAGTACAAACCGGACACGAGAATCATCTACACGACGGAAGAACGCCTGTACATGGTCAGCACGATCCGGTATGTCGACGAGGTCGTGACGTATCGGGACGTGGATGTGGATGTCCAGCACATCGATTTCGACATCCTCGTCCTGGGCCAGGACCAGAACCATCCGGGCTTCCAGCGGGCCATCCAATGGTGCCAGGAGCACGGGAAGGAGGTCGTGCGGCTTCCCCGTACGGAAGGGATTTCTTCCACCCTGCTTCGGGAGTATTCCAAGACGAAATGAGAAAATACATCGACTCCGAAGAAAGCAAGCGCATCCAACTGGAAATCCTGGACGGAATCGACCGGTTCTGCACGCAGCGGGGGCTTCGCTATTCCCTCGCCTATGGGACACTGATCGGCGCCGTCCGGCACAAGGGGTTCATTCCCTGGGACGACGACATCGACCTGATGATGCCGAGGCCGGACTATGACCGGCTCCGGAAGGAATTTCAGGCCGATGGCCTGTATCTGGTGGACCTGGCGGACCGGGACGACTGCGTGGAAACGTTCCTGAAGGTTTGCAAGGCAGGGACCGTCATGGTGGACAAGAACTTCGGACGGGAACTCTGGGGCGTGAACGTGGACGTGTTCCCCGTGGACGGCGCTCCTTCCGAGGACCTGGCGGGCCACTATGCCGCGCTGGACCGGATCCGGGAGAAACTCTTCCAGATCTGCCCCTACTACAAGTCCGTCCGGAAAGGGCGGTTCCCGCTGATGGTGAAATATGCCCTCAAGCGGCTGCGCTACTTCTATCCGGGCTCTTTCCGTTCCCTGAAGAAGAAGCTGGTCGATGGCCAGAAGGCCCTTCCGTATGCGACGTCCGAGATTGTCGGCGTCTATTATGCCTCCGAGAAGACGCGGACCTTCCTGAAGAAGGAGATCTACGACGAAATCGGCACGCTTCCCTTCGAGGGGAAGGAATATCCCGCCCTCAAGCACTTTGACACGTACCTGTCGAGCCTGTATGGGAATTACATGCAGCTTCCGCCGGAGGAAAAACGCGTGTCCCATCACGCCTACGATTCCTATTTCGAGAGTTAACGCCCCGTGAGAACCGTTCCTATCCTCTTCACTTTCGACCAGAGCCTGGTGATGCCGGCCGGGGTGTGTCTGACTTCGCTGCTGGAAAGCGCGGAGCCGGAGACGTTCTATGACATCTTCATCCTACACGGTCCCGGCTGTGACTTCTCGGCCCTGGACGTGCTCAAGGAGCATTTCTCGAACTTCCGCCTGACGCTTCGCGAAGTGACTGGGGAGTTCGTGGGCGCCTATGAGATCCGGGGCATCCCCGAGACGGCCTACTACCGCCTCCTCTCCCCCGAAATCATCCCCGAATACGACAAGCTGCTCTATTCGGACGTGGACGTGATCATCCGGGAGGACCTGTCCAAATACTATGACATCGACCTGGGCGAAAACTATTTCGCGGGCGTGGACAACTGCTCCCGCCTCCGGCCGTCGATGCGCAAGTACATCGCCGGCCTCGGCATCGACTGGCGCGACAACTACTACTATTCCGGGAACCTCATCATCCATTCGGCCCTGATCCGCCGCGACGGGCTGATCGACCGCTTCCGCGAGCTGGGGAAAAACAACTACAACCAGCAGGACATGGACATCATCAACATCGCCTGCAACAAGCGTTTCCTCACCCTCGGGCCCGTGTACTGCCTGACGGTCCAGCTGTATTCACTGATCGTGAAGCGCCGCGCCGAGATGGAAGCCATCTACGGCGCCGAGGCGCTGGATGCCGCCCTGGACCACGGAATCGTCCACTATAACGGCACCAAACCCTGGAAGGGCGCCTGCATGAACATGGACATCTGGTGGAGCGTGTACCGCCGGAGCCCCTTCTATGACGAGACCTTCTGCCAGCGTTTCTGGGAAGGGCAGATGAACCTGCTGGAGCGGCTGCCGCTCCTCAAGCGCATCAAGATGGTCCTGCGGTATCCCATTGACCGAAAAACGTTCAAGTAATGAAAGAAATATCCCACGACGAGTTCCTCGTCCACATGATGGACATCCTGCAGGACATGCAGCGCTTCTGCGACGAGAAGGGGCTGCGGTACTATCTGTCCTATGGTTCCCTGCTCGGCGCCGTCCGGCACAAGGGATACATTCCCTGGGACGACGACATCGACATCTGGATGCCCCGCCCGGACTACGAGCGGTTCTGCCGGGAATATGACCACCCGTATTACAAGGTCCTGTCCTGCTGGACCGACAAGGACTATCCGCTCGACTTCCCGAAGGTGCAGGACATCCGCACCCTGGTCGAGGAAGAAGGCGGCGACGGCAACTGGGGCGTGTTCGTGGACATCTTCATCCTGGACGGCATCCACTCCCCCGAGGAGGGCGTCAAGATGATGAAGAAGGTCGCCTTCTACCGGTCCATGGCCGCGAACCAGCGGTTCACCCGCAAGTTCAAGATCGGCCGCAAGACCGGCTTCAAGAAGAGCGTGATGGCCCTGCTCGGAAAGATCGTGCATCCGTTCGTATCCCTGCAGAAGATCCTGCAGGCCGAAGATAAGTATATCGCAACCAACGACTACGATTCCTGCGCCTACGCCTCCTCGCTAGTGGACTGGAAGTATCAGGTCTTCGTCCCGAAAGAGGCCCTGGAGCCCTTCACTCTGCTGCCTTTCGAGGACCGTCAGTTCCGCTGCCCCGCCGACAGCGCCAAGGCCCTGACCGAAACCTTCGGCCCGAACTACATGACCCCTCCGCCGCCGGAGAAGCGGGTTTCGTATCATGAGTCGAAAGCTTATTGGAGATAGGTCCATTTCCATGAAGGAGGCCATCAAGAATCGAATTATCAAATGCTTTCCGGATCTATACGGAAAGTATATCCTCCATTCCATCTACCATATCCATACGATTCGCCGGAATCGAAGGAAAACCATCAAGAGAATCCGTGCCACTGGACAGGCCAATGTCCTGTTCATAGCATCCAGTCTGTCCATGTGGCGTCTTGAAAAGGTATATCACCTTTTAAAAGCGGACGGACGGTTCCGTACCAAGATTATCATATGTCCTTTCCGGACATTCGAGCCTGAGCAAAAAGCCTATTGCATCCAAGAATTGGAGAAGCACGCCATCGATAATCATTGGGACTATACCGTTCTTCCGGATCCAAAAGCAACAGATACTCCGTATTCTGATTTCGACCCGGATATCATTTTTTATCCGCAATTATATGGAAGGCTTTTCAACAACGGTCTTGATTGCGAGAAGAATCTGGATCGTTTGATTGCCTATGCGCCCTACGGGCTTCCCACCGTTTCCGGAGATTGGATGTACAATTCCCGCTATATGAACACGGTCTGGAAGCTTTATTTCCCTACTGACCTGCACCTCCAATACGCCCGATCACACTCTTACAATCATGCCCGCAATATGGAAATCGTGGGCGATTCACACGCCGAGGACTTCGTGAACTGCCCCGGAGTTTTCCCGTGGAAAAAACAAGAGAAGGAGAAAAAGAGAATCATCTGGGCCCCCCACTTCTCTATCGGGACAGATGGGTACCTCCATCGGGCCAGTTTCCTTTGGCTCAACGAGGTGATGTGGCAAATCGCGCAAGAGTTCAAAGACGAGGTCCAATTCGTGTTCAAGCCCCATCCCAGGCTTTTGTCCGAATTATACAGGCACCCGGAATGGGGTAAAAAACGGGCGGATGACTATTATGAGATGTGGAAATCCGGTGAGAACACCCAACTTGAAACGGGTGAGTACATCGACCTGTTCTGCTCCTCCGATGCAATGATTCATGATTGCGGGTCTTTCTCGGCCGAGTATCATTATACCGGGAAGCCGGTCCTGTTCGTATCAGACGATTTTGACGCGATCTACCAAGGCCTTGACGACTTTGGGACGATGTGCCTGGACCTGCACTACCACGCCCTTAACGTACAGGATATCCGGGCCTTCATCCATGACGTCATCCTCCAAGGCGACGATTCCCTTCGTGAAAAACGAGAACTGTTCAGAAAGCGGTATCTGCTTCCTGAAGACAGGCCTCAATTCGCCGAATCCATCTACAGAAGCATCGTAAATAGCATTTTCGGGCGCTGATGGCATTGTTTCTCGTGCTATTGCTGGCCGTTGCCTGCTATGGAATGAAGTTCGCTTCTTTCCATCGGGACTATATCTCCATTCCGGCGACGACGGCCATCAAGGGGATCTTCGCCATTTTTATCCTGCTCTCGCACGCCCAGCAATACATCAGCCTGGGGACCGGGATTCCAGACAGGGTCTTCAGTTTTACGATGCGGTATCTGGGCCAGCTGATGGTCGCCGCCTATTTCTTCTACTCGGGCTTCGGGATTGCTGAATCCGCACGTCTCAAGGAGGGATATGTCAAGGGTTTCTTCAAGAAACGGTTTCTGAAAACCCTGCTTCATTTCGATTTCGCCGTCCTGCTGTTCCTCATTCTCCAAACCCTGCTGGGTAATCATTTCGAAACACACCGGTACTTGCTTTGCTGGATTGCCTGGGAGGATCTTGGCAATTCTTCCTGGTTCATCTTCGTCATCCTGGCGCTTTATATGATCTCCTATGTTGCACTCCTGCTGAAGGACCGGTTCGCCAATCCGTCTCTATTCCTCGCAAGTGCAGTCAGCCTGGCTTCTATCGCCCTCTGGCTATTGCTTTTCCTGAATAGAAGACCCGATCACTGGTGGTATGATACGCTGGCAGTATTCCCTGCCGGAATGTGGTTCTCCCTGCTGAAGCAAAACGTCGATCATTTTGTTCTCCGGACTCGCGTTGCACTTACCGCTTTGCTGGTCCTTGGTTTTCTGCTATGGCGGCACTTTCTCGGCATCGATCCATACGGTCTCTGCGCCATTCTTTTCATCCTGGCTTTGACAGCCGTAACCACCTTCGTAAAATGGGACAACAAGGTACTCCGGTGGCTCGGTAACCATTGTTTCTCCATCTATATCCTCCAGCGGCTTCCGATGATTGTCTTAAGCAGGACTGCGCTGGTCAATCACCCTGTCGTCTTCACGGCGCTCTCGATGGTATGCGCCATCTTGCTGGCGTGGGCTTTCACCGGCATGACTGACCGAATCGACAAAAGAATCTTTGCATGATCCTTTCCGTCATCACCGTCAACCTGAACGATGCGGCCGGACTCCGGAGGACGCTGGAGAGTGTCGTCGGACAGTCGGCTCGAGGCAGGTTCGAATTCGTCGTCGTGGACGGTGCCTCGACGGACGGCAGTACGGAGGTCCTGCAGGAGTACGCCGACCGAATCGATAAATGGGTCAGCGAGCCTGACAAAGGGATCTACAACGCCATGAACAAGGGCGTTTCCATGGCCTCCGGGACCTACTGCATCTTCATGAATTCAGGGGATACCTTCCACGAAAACAGGACCCTTGAGGATGTGCTGGGCCTTCTTCACGAAGATTTGGTCCTGGGCGCAGTCCAGTTGATGGATTCCGACATCATCCGGAAGGCACCGGAGCCGCTGACACTGGCCGGCCTGTTCGACAAGAGCATCCCGCACAATGCCGCCTTCATCAAGACGGACCTGCTGCGCAGGCATCCTTACGACGAAAACTGGAAGATCATCTCTGACTGGAAGTTCTTCCTGCAGGCGATCATCTTCGACAATGTCTCCTGCCGGTCCATCGATACCGTCATCTGCGATTATGACCGGCACGGAATCAGCTCCGTGAACCGCGACCTGCGGGAGTTTGAAAGGCAGGAAGTCCTGCGGGAGCTGTTCCCAGAAAGGATTCTGGCCGACTACTACCTGGCCAAGTTCGGAGCAGGCAACACGGGGAGCCTTTATGACCGCTTCCAAGTCAAGTTGAAAGACTATCGTTCCAGCCGCTGGCTGTACACTTTGAACGTCCTCCTGCTACGAACCCTTGCGCTGTTCAAGAAAAGCGCCCGATGGGCACGTCTTTTCCCTCTCACACTTCCAAAAGACAATCATTAGCCGCCTATCATACAAGTTATGACCATTGCCATCATCATCGCCGGCGGATCCGGCTCCCGGATGGGCCAGGACATCCCGAAACAGTTCCTGAATGTCCACGACAAGCCCGTCCTCATCTATACGCTCGAAGGCTTCCAGAAACATCCCGGCATCGACGCCATCGAAGTCGTATGCATCGACGGCTGGCACGAGGTGCTGTGGGCCTATGCCCGGCAGTTCGGCATCAACAAGCTCCAGTGGGTCGTGTCCGGCGGCAAAAGCGGGCAGGAGTCCATCCGGAACGGCGTTTTCAACCTGGAAGGAAAGTGCGCGGACGACGACGTCATCATCATCCACGACGGCATCCGGCCGCTCATCGAGCCCGGTGTGCTGACCGACGTCATCGTCAAGTGCAACCAGTACGGGAACGCTGTCACCTCGATGCCCTACAACGAGCAGATCTTCGTGGTCGACGACGAGATTTCCACCACCAAGTACATCCCGCGCGAGACGCTCCGCCGCGTCGCCACTCCGCAGGCCTACAAGTTCGGGAAACTGGACTGGGCGTATCACAAGGCTTTTGAAGAAGAAATCGGCATCTACGGATCGGCCTACACGAACACGATGATGGTCGAACTGGGCGAACGGCTCTACTTCGCCGCCGGCTCCGACAAGAACATCAAGCTCACCACCAAGGACGACATGGAACTGTTCAAGGCGTACCTGGCGATGGACAAGAAAGACGACTATCTGAAATAGTCCCGGATGAAGTTCGACTATCTGATTGTCGGTTCAGGACTTTACGGCTCCACATTCGCCTATTTTGCCCACCGGCAAGGGAAGCGTTGTCTGGTCATTGACAAACGTCCTCACTTGGGAGGGAACCTGTATTGCAGAGAAGTCGAAGGCATCCAGGTCCATGCATACGGGCCTCATATCTTCCATACGGACAACCCGAAGGTCTGGGATTTCGTGAATTCCATCGTCCCGTTCAACCGGTTCACGAATGCGCCGCTTGCGAACTACAAAGGGAAGTTATTCAATCTCCCCTTCAACATGAACACCTTCTATCAGATGTGGGGCGTGACGACGCCTGAAGCGGCACAGGCCAAGATCGAAGAGCAACGGGCCGATGCGAAAGCCGCCCTGTCGCGCGCCGGTGTCTCGGTACCGCGGAACCTGGAAGAACAAGCCCTGCTGATGGTGGGATCGGACATCTACGAGAAACTGATTAAAGGATACACGCAGAAACAATGGGGGCGTTCTTGTATGGAACTTCCTGCCTTTATCATCCGCAGGCTCCCGGTGCGTTTTATCTTTGACAACAACTATTTCGACGACCCCTACCAAGGCATTCCGATTGGCGGCTATAACAAACTGATAGCTGGTTTATTGGAAGGTTCCGAGACGCGGACGGACGTGGATTATTTCGAGAATCGGGCCTATTGGGACAGTCTGGCCTACCAAGTCGTGTTTACCGGGAAGATTGACGAATACTATGGATACCGGTATGGGAAACTGGCCTACCGGACCGTCCGTTTCGAACACGAAGTCCTGGACCAGGCCAATTACCAGGGTAATGCGGTCGTCAATTACACGGACATCGACACGCCCTTCACCCGCATCATCGAGCACAAGCATTTCGAATGGTTTGGCGAGGCTGTTTACGATTGTTCCAAGACGGTGGTCAGCCGGGAATACAGCCTGGAATGGGCGGACGGCCTGGATCCGTACTATCCCGTCAATGATGAAGAGAACCAACGGCTTTATCTGAAATACAAAGCGCTGG
>JAEEGI010012177.1_pt1 | contig 18431 bp, 14 predicted proteins | sample 8958751 | NCBI WGS metagenome assembly JAEEGI01 (sample SAMN16246545, study PRJNA631951) | gut metagenome | biome: gut microbiome; feature: rumen; material: KS-attached | host: Bos | place: Iran: Karaj | collected 2018-10 | reverse complement strand
AGGCTTATGCCGTCATGAAGACGAAGAAAACGTATGTACTGTCTTAATGGGACAACTAACAATATGCATAACAACAGGTACATAAGTCGGACAGACTTCTCATATATTACAATGACCACTAGACCCTAGTGATGAGTCAGCAAGACTACATCTTTGCACAATTTGTGGCATTTATCTCCAAGATCTGAAGAAGTAATCTGATGAGTGGCTAAGGCTCGCTACATCTAATAGAAGTTTGATCCGGCTTACCTGTTGCTTATGCAATTCTCCAGACGCAGAAAAAATGTGTCTGGAAGGGAATTTCTTGACTGCGAATTAGTGAATTATAGTAAAAACGTTAATAAATCAATTAAACAATGCTAAAAGATGAACCAATTATTTGGTTTGCAACATAGAAATAGGGTCCGCTGTGCATTTTTTCTTCATTTTGCTAAATAACTATTAGTAGATTCATTTAATATTGATAAAGAGCCGTTAAACTAACGGCTCTTATTTTGTTACATTCCCAGTTCCTTGAGGATGACGTTCAGGTCGTCGTTGCCCTGCAAGAGGTCGGTTTCGTCGAAGAACTGTGAACCGGCAATTCCTCCGCCACCATCCACAGGAACAAGGTTCGATGTGGTCAGGAGCGAATCAGCGGACTGAATGTAATAGGTCTCCATCTGTGGAGCGATATATTGTTTTTTCATTGTCATGTCCTCCATTTATTTAATGATTACCTTTTTACCATTCAAGATATAGAGTCCCTTCTTAGGATAGAGCACTCTCCTACCCTGCAGGTCGTAGAAACCAACGTTCCCCTCGCCTATAGAAGAGGGGTTAGGGGTGAGGCTTCCTATTCCCGTAGCTCCACCTTCGCCGAAGTTGAGATCGAGAACGCGAGCCAGCGATTCGGATGCAAGCAATTCCATATAAGCACGGAACGGGTTGACAGTAACAGCATCAGTAATCTTGACGAACTTGCCTGCCTGCGGACCGGTTTGCATGAAGCAATAATACACGAAGTCGGCTGTAGAATTGAGACCCGTTATCTGCTGATAAGTACCCAGGAACGACAGCGAGCTGACTGTGGTACGCACGGGGTCGGCTTTCTTCACGTCAACCATTTCGGCACTAAACGTTTCCTTTACAGGTTTGAACATATAGGCTTTATTGGCTTCTGTGGCATCAACGCTCTCCATCGTGATGGTGTTTCCTGAATGAGCACTCAGGGTGTAGAATGTACCTAACTCAGCAGCCTGTGTGTTGTCAAGAGCGAAGGGAACGCAGACGGTGCAGTTCTTTCCAAGGTCGCTGGAGAAGTTGCGACTAAGCGAAGCCTTGACAGCAGTGAAGTCGGAAGGAATCTCGAAATCCGCACCTTCATTCAGCTGCAGATCGTTGCAGACGCCAGCAATCACGATGTTCTTCTCTGAATTATCATCATTGCTTGCCGGCAGGAAGACGGTGGCGTCGTCAGGCAACTCTTTGCGGTCGATTTTTTTGCCCGTGATGGAGGTGGCGCTGAGGTCAACATAGGTAATGCCGGTCAGACCTTCGAAGGCGTTGTCAGCATAATCAGTCACATCAGTATCGGTAATAGTGATATGGTTGCCACTCTTTGCAGCAGCAACATCATCCTTTGTCAGCACCTTTGGCATGAGCACTGGCGGTGGTGTTGCAGCAACCGAGCGTGCAGAAACCTTCACACTCTTCAGCGTGGTGGTATTCGCCATCTTACGGCCTGGGGCGCGGTGACGGGAAGATGAAACTACAGGTGCTACACTATATAGGAACACATAAGACTCCTCTGTCAATGCATAAGGAACGCGTCTTTCCTCAAAGCCCGTCGTACCAGAGATGATAACGGGATCGTTGTTGCCCACCTTCACATGCAGTTCTCCAGATTGGTTTGTATTGACATCGAGGACGATATCACCATTACCGGCAGGCAACAAGAATGTCATTCCGTGGAAGGCTATGGCAAAGTCTGGCGTACCAGGAAGGAGAGATCCATTTATGACAGCTGCCATAATCGTATTAGCATCAGCGTCTGTCATCGAAGAGTTTATCGCAACGAGTTTCTTGCTGTCTTCCAACAAGTAACCGTCATCAACATCTGGCAGTGTATACAGAATCTTATTCACCAAGATACCGGCTTCCAATTCTGCTGTATTTCTACTCTCAATATCCTGACCTATTCCTTGACCGTTAGCACCTTTATTTTCCGCCTCATAATATTCTTTCGTTACAATCGGAGTCATTACAACGGCGATATTAATCTTATGGTCTGTTGTATTCTGGTTTTCTGACAGATTATTATTGTAAGTGACAGAAGAGAAGTTATCATAGATATGCATCACTTCCGGATGTTCTGCATCTTGCACATAATAACTACATTCTAAAGTACCTGGTTGCAATGCTGCTGTTGATCCATCACCTGTTGCATAAGTAAGAGGTAAGTTAGGATCGCCACTATATATAATACCATTATTATCATTATTATTGATTTTGTTAGTACCTTTCAGATAGATGGTCAATCCGCTTGTCAAATTATGATTTGCGGAAATAGAAATGCTATTAATTACTGCATTGGTTAGAATCAACGTGTTCTGACCATCAAACATGACGCCATCACCAATGGTAAGACGATTCTTCTTTGTTACTTCAACAGCACCTGTCGCAAACTCAACACTAAAACCATACGAATCGTTGGGTACAGCAATCACATAATCACTTTGCCCTATTTTTCCTTCTAAATCATTCGTAAATATAATATTACCATCTGCGAATCCACTAAACGGTGCGCTCTGAACATAAGAAACTGTTATTGAAGAGTTTTCAGGATTTTTTGTGGCAAATGTAATTTTGCAAGTTGATTCATTAGCTATAAAAGCATATTGATCTACGCTCAACGAACACTCTCTGTCAATCTCAACAATCAGATTAGCAAGAGAGGTCTCGATAGGTCCTGATAAATTTGCATAAGTTAAAATCAATGTATTAACTCCATCAAAGGTAACTTCACCTTCCACAATGCCATTACCTGTAATGTTTGAGGCATTTATGCTGGTCACTCTAATGCCTGCTACCCAAAGTGGATATGGTGTACCGGTTGTGGCTACAGCTTTCGCTGCTTCTGTGCCATCACTCTTTAACAAATGCATTCCGACATATTCAACCTGCTGTTCCGTAAATATAGCTGATTCGTAAGAATAGTTATCATCCCAATTGAGTCCTGTGAGTTCGATAGAAGAGAAATCACGAACCGAGCGACTGTTGTTGAAAGCCAATTGGTTGCCATCACCTGTACTCTTTAGCGTGAGAGTTCCATTGGGATAAGTGTTTCTTACTGCCGTTGCAGAGTCGCCAGAACCTATCTTACAATCACCACTCACGCTGATAGTCAGATTGCTCAAGTGGTTTAAGACATTATAATCCAAATTGACATCTTGCAGACTAAGTGTATTGTTGGTACTATTAAAAGACACCTTACCTGCTAACGACGGCTCGTTAGGGTCGTTAGGGAAAAGATCAGATTTATTCTCATCGCTCACCTGAACAGATCCCACCCACAAAGCATAGTGAGGGACGGTAGTAATAGTAGCCTTTTGAATAACGATGCCCGAATATTGAACACTTCTATACTGTTTTGCCGTTGCATTATAGGCAAAGGGGGATCCTGACGAAACGTACAAGCCGTCTAAACTTAGATTATCGAACCCATCAATAATTGAATTTCCTATTGAATTATCCAAATACATTGTGCTGCCTTCAGAACCACTCTGAAGAGTTAAATTATGGGTTCCTGCAACTTGACTATTTGCACCAATATAAGATTCAATCGTATTCGTTCCATTGAATACAATCGTCAAGTTTTCCAAGCCACTTTGAACACCACCGTAGCCAATAGTAGCGCCAGTAAGCGTCAGCGTGTTAGTATTTGCGTTAAACACTGCAGTACCTGCAGTCAAATACTGTGCTTGAATATTTGATGCATTGTCACTCGTCACTTGTGTATTTCCAATCCAAAGGTCGTAATTCGTCGTCTGCGCCCCCACCCCAAGTGGCATAAGGAGGGAGAGGAACACGAAGGAAAGGCCTCGCCGGATGATTGATTGAATAATGTTTTGTTTCATAAGATTTATAGTTTTGATTATTTAATGATTACTTTGTTTCCGTTCAGGATGTAGAGGCCCTTCTTAGGATAGAGCACACGACGACCCTGCAAGTCGTAATATACAGGAGCACCATTGACTCCACCACCATGAACCATATCGATGCCAGATGTAATGAATGCGATGGTGAGTGGCGTGGCTGTTGCACCAGGAGCCTTGATGTATGCCTGGAAAGCATTCAACGTGGTGGCTGTGGTGACAAGTTCGAACTGGCCCTCCTTATATATATATGCATCGGAACTGAGCGTGGTGGGCTCAAACACTCCAACAAACTCAGGATCGGTGGCGGCACGACGGGCACCTGCCGACGATACTGAAGCCTTCACCTCAACCATTTCAGCCGACAACGCTGCGGCGGATGCTTTCAGCAAGTAAGGCTTATTAGCCTCGGGCGTTGCAACCGGCTGCATATTGACTTTGCCATCGGCAATATTCTTGAACTGATAGAACGTGCCTATAGCTGCTGCTTGCTCTTCGTCGAGGGCAAATGGCAGCGTGACAGTGGCAGTCTGCTCAGGCAGCGACGAAAGGTCGGTATCAAGCGTGGCGTTGATAGCCAGGAAGTCGCATGGGAAATCGTACTTAACACTGCTCTTGAGTTGCAGATTCTCGCAGATGTCACCTATAATGAAGTTTTCATTACTGCTTTCTGGCGCCACACATCCCTCGGGCAGGAATACCAGCGTGTAGGGCAGTTTTTCCCATAAGCTATTAGAGCGTTTTTCGATAGAGGCAAACGAGGTCTTCGACAGGTCGATATACTTGATAGCATTCGGATCAAGATCGGAGAAAGCATCGCCTTCTGCACCAAAATATTCGGAGCCTTCAATGACGAGATGGCCGTCAGTAACGGGTATCTCGTTGACGATAGCACGAGTCAGCAACTTTTTCTCTGATGGACTTGGAGGTGCCGAGGTCACCCTGCGAGCCTTGACTTTTACACTTTTCAGCGAGGTGGTGTTCGCCATCTTACGACCTGGGGCACGACCTCTGGATGCTGCCGAAGTCTCGGTGTGATAAATGTAGATGTATGTATTACGGACACAAGCATAGGGCACTTCAAACGACTTATACACATCATCACTCTTGAAGAAGGAAGGTTTGCCATTGCCTACAACTACGGCAAGGAAACCTGCTCCTGCTGTCTTCGCATCAATGGTGACAGTACCATCGCCTGCAGGAACAATGAGCGTAATACCCGTGAAGGCCTTATTAAAGGGGACTGTACCAGGCTGAGCTGTCGGAATTTCGCCCTGTGGAGTGTTCAACAATACCAGCTTATCGGAGCCTTCCTCGTAATAACCATCTTCATTGGCAGCGACGGGGAAGGTGAAGAGCGCTTTTTTGTCGGCAGTTAAGACTACTGAGGCATTCTTATAGTCCTCAATCGCCTCGCCAAGCCCCATCGTCTCTTCCATGCTTGCAACACTGACAACAGGAACCAGCGTTTTGGGCTCTTCCAGATTATACAAACGGACTGCCTTAATGGTAAGGCCATTGGTCCACTGATCTTTATACTCATCCGTTCTGAATGTTATCTCGATAGTTTCATTCTCAATATCCCTGGCTGCATCAGCAGTAATAACAATCGTAGAATTCGTATAATCTTGGTAGTTAGAATAACCTATGGTAGTTCTACCAATTGAAAGGGAAGGCGTAACCCTTACCCCTTGGTCTATTACGACGTCAATTTCTGCAATCTTATCGCCCTTTGCTAATGAACCGGTTAGTCCCTTCGTGGTCTCTAAATAGTATTCAAAGCTTTGACTGTCAAACGAAAAATGCACTCCTCCGTTCTCTGTATCGGTAGTGCAAGAAAAACTAGAGTAATCTTCATAGTATCCAGACGTTGCGTAATTCCATTCGAACCCTTCGGGTGTTGAAGTGTAATCAAGGAATATCTGGTCATAATTATTACGCGTGGCACCGGTAAAGGTGGTAGTGATAGTTGGATTCTGTGCCCTCAAAGACTGTGGCAAAAAGGTCATTGCTGTTACCAACAAAGCTGTGAGCGCCGTTAATCTAAATGAGAAAGCATTGTGTGATGTGTAAATATTTATCATTCAAATAAGGTTTTTATGGTTAAAAAAAAATAGAAATTGGAAGAGACAGTATTTGGATGACCGCCTCTTCCAATCATCATTACATAGGCAAGGTGAGCACAAAGCGGGCTCCCTTTTCCGTATTCGTTGTGTCGAGCACAAGGTCACCACCCAGACGACGGACAATGCTGCGAGCGAAGGTGAGTCCAAGGCCCTGTCCGTCGAAATAGCTGTTGAGCTTGACATTAGGCTCGAAGATGTGCTCAGCCTCAGCAGCTGGAACACCCATACCGGTGTCGGCAACGGTGTAGCTGACTTGAGAAGCCTGAAGATCGGCATCAACAGTCAGCGTGACTGAACCGTCGGTAGTAAACTTCTTGGCATTGTCGAGCACGAGAGCCAGCGCATGAGCAGCACGCTTCTCATCGGTCTGCAACATGGAAGCTGCCTGAGGTGTGACGGTAAACTGGAACGTGAAGTACTGGCACTGGTCGATGGCAGACTCAGCAATGGCACGCTTAGCTACCTGCTCGGCAACAATATTGTCGTTGCGCTCGATGGGAGCATCACTACCCAGTTCGGTGGCGTCCTGCATCTTATAGACATAGCCGGCAACGGGACCGGAAACGGCAGGGTCGAGATTTTCGACAGCCTTTTCTAAATCCTGAATCAGCTGTGTGAAGAATTCCTGGTGCTGACGCAGTTCTTCGGAGTGTGCATTATTAGCGGTCTGAAGTTCCTTGTTCTGATCCTCAAGGAACTTATTGCGCTCTTCCAGTTTGCGGCTGTTCTCCTCCATCTTATCGTAGAGTTCGAGCGCCTGCTCGTAACCTTCACCCACATTGTCGAAGTTCTTCTGCAGACTGCGATAGTCCTCCAACAACTGCTGTTGCTCGTCAACACGACGCTGATAGTCGCGGAGCAGTGCTTCCTGCTCGCCAGCCTGATCGTGAGAACCCTTCACTTGGAAATAAAGGGCAACACACAGGACGGCAACGAGTAATGCCAATACGATAATTACCCAAATCATAGAGCCTTAATCTTTACGTTGTTCTACTTTCATAAACTTGGTGAAGCCCGTCATATTCAACACCTTATAGATTTCGGGGCTTACATTGGTCATCTTGAACTGACCCTTCTGCTGCATCACAGTACGCATAGTCTTCTGAATCACACGCAGACCAGAGCTGGCCATGTAGTTCAGTTCGGTGCAATCCATTTCAAGGTCAACACCTCCATCAGCCAATGCTGGCTCAATTTCGCGTTCAAACTCACCGGCATTCATAGTGTCAATACGCTGTCCGGTCTTAATGATGGTCTTACCACCTTCTTTAATAATCTGTGTCATAGCTGTAATTATTTAAATGTTATTTAATTCTCAATTATCAATTCTCAATTGTCAATTGTCAATTCTCAATTATCAATTCTCAATTATTCAAAATGTCTTTCTTCATTGTCAGCAGGTTTTTACCTTCGAGTCGCTGGTAGGTCACCTCGTTCATGATATTCTTAACGATAAAGATGCCCATACCGCCCAAGTCACGCTCAGCAGGGTTGACATCCATATCGGCACTCACACTCAGAGTAGGATCGAACTCACGACCCTGATCGGTCAAGATAAACGTGAGCTCTTTGCCATCCGATTCAGCCTTCAGTTCAATGTCGGCTTCTTTGCCTTCGGGATAAGCATAGGAGATGACGTTGACTACCATCTCCTCAATCACAAGGTTGAGGTTCATCAGGAGTTCCATATCAAGTCCCAGTTCTTCCCCGATTTCTTCAACAAACTGATTGACTCGCATCAGTTCGTCCATTCGGTTTTTAATACAGATTTCTTTCTCCATATTCTTAGTTAATTAATTTGGTAAATTTCCCTTTACTTTGACGCAGAGCATCGTCAGGTCGTCGCTCTGTTCGGCACCATTGGCGTGGCGAACCACATCGGCCTTCATCATCTCGACTGTTTCCTGAGAACTGATGAATGGATGTTTCTCGATCATTTCAATCAACAGGTCGTCGCCATACTGTTCATTCTTGTCGTCCATGGCCTCGTTGAGTCCGTCGCTATAGACAAAGAACGGACAGCCGCTGATATCTTCGATGAACTCGCCCTCGTAAGGCAGTCCTGCCCAAAGACCAAGCGGAGCATTGGCCTGCATCTCGATGAAGTGGGCAGAGCCGTCTGCCATCTTGATGACGGGAGGATTATGACCGGCATTACAGAAGTCGAGACGTCCCGTAGTGAGGTCGATGATACCTATGAACATAGTGACAAACATGCCACTGTCATTGTCTTCCGACAAGGCATTGTTCATCTTATCGGCTATATCGGCAGGAGGAAGTCCTTGCTGTGAAACGACACGGAACAGATTGCGGGCTACAGCCATGAACAACGAGGCTGGTACACCCTTACCGCTCACATCGCCCAAACAGAAGTAAAGCTTATCGCCGAGCAGGATGAAATCGTAGAGGTCGCCACCGACAGCTTTGGCAGGAGTCATGGAGGCAAAGAGGTCGATATCGGTACGCTCGGGGAACGGTGGGAACTTCTGCGGAATCATGCTCTGCTGAATATCACGGGCAATACGCAGGTCGCTCTCAATGCGCTCCTTGGCGGTAGTTGTCTCTTCCAACTGGTCGTAGGCAGTCAACAGCTCGTCGTGCGTCTGTTGCAGCTCCTCGTGGGCTCTCTTGAGGCGACGTGCAGAAATGATGCGGAAGACGGTGAACACCACAAGGGCAAGCACGATAACACCTACGATAATCATGGTCAGGCGAAACTGTTCCCGTTCGCGCTTCATATTCAGTTCGTAGAGTTCGCGCTCCTGAGCCATCTTTAATTCATCGACCTTGAAGAGCGTATTCATTTCGTTGAGCTGTGACTTCGTATCCTGCACGTTAATAGAGTCGGTCAGCTGGTAAAGACGCTGGAAGAACTGGGTTGACTCCTTATAGCGTCCCAAGCGCTGGAATATCTCGGCACGCTGCTTGACAACATCGACCAGCGACGGTGCATCATCCATCTGGGACGACAGACTGTAACGGCGATTGTTGAATTCGAGTGCCTCCATGTAGCGGCCCTGCTGATAACGCAGTTTTGCCATGTTGAGCAACCAAGAGAGGTGAGTGAAGTCGGTATCGGCATTCAGATTGTCCTTGGCTTTCTTCATCTGCTCGTCGGCCTGCTCAAGTTTTCCGAGTCCCATAGACGCTTGCGCACAAGCAATGAAATAATTACAATAGAACGTGTTGACGGTCTCCTGGTCGAACCGTCCTTCCGTCAGATACTTTTGAAGGAAATCATTCCACTGCTTGGTGACTTTCTCTAAAGTATGATAATCCTGCTTCATATTCAATACGTCGCAGTAGTAAGAGTAAAGTTCAGCCAAATTGGAGGGATAAGGACGGATGGTAGAAAGGATATCCAAGCCCTTCTGATAGTTATTGATACTCTCGTCAAGTACGTTGAGCGTGGTATAGATGCTACCCATCGTATAGTACGAAAGACCCATTCCCAACTGGTTGTCGCGGTTCTTGGCATCCTCGAACATAGCCTGGGCTTCGCGAAGTGCCAGATTGGGTTTGCCGGAATATAGATAGCTGTTAGCCAGATACGTCCACAGTTCGTAATAGCGCTTCCAATTCTTATACTGCTCTAAGACCTTCAGATCCTGAGGAGCATATTTGGCTAAGGAATCATCTAATGAACGATTGTAAAAGTAAACAACACGGGTGCTGATAGCATCTGCCTCACGTTTGGGCTGATTGGACTCATGGCAGTACTTAATGATATCGTTAAGACATTTGACGTGCAACGGTACATCATCCTTCTCAAGCGCCTCGGTATAGATGTCCACTAACTTCGCATATTTCTGAGCTTCAGGAGAGTTGTCGTCTTCTGAGCTCAAGAGCTTTGCTTTATCAGCATCAGCATGCGCTGAAGTGGCGAAGGCTGCTAAGGATAGGAAAAGGATTATGTATTGTTTTAATTTCACATCAAAGCGTCATATCTTCAGTTCTTTCATGATTTCACTCATTCGTTGCAAAGTAGAGATACGCGTCGGCACTAATGGCAGACGGAGCACATTCTGGATATAACCCATCTCGTGAAGCATGGCCTTGACACCTGCAGGATTGCCATCGACAAAGAGCAGTGAGAAAAGGTCGGTGAAACGATGGTGAATCTTGCGGGCACCATCATACTCGCCCTTCATCTGCAGACGGATCATCTTGGAGAATTCGCGAGGCAAGGCATTACCAATGACGCTGATGACACCGACGGCACCACAGCTGACCATAGGGAAGGTCAAGGCGTCGTCGCCGGAAATGACATCAAAGTCCTTGGGTTTGTTCTTGATGATTTCGTCAACCTGTTCAAGATTGCCACTGGCCTCTTTGATAGCCACGATATTATGACAGTCGCGAGCCAGACGGACAGTGGTCTCTGCCTTCATGTTCACACCAGTGCGTCCAGGAACGTTATAGAGGACAACAGGCAACTGAGTGGCAGAAGCTATCGTTTTGAAATGCTGATAGAGTCCTTCCTGTGAGGGCTTGTTGTAATAAGGGCACACACTGAGTATGCCGTCCACGCCCTTGAAGTCGCGAGTCTGAAGTTCCTGAACAATCTCTGCGGTATTGTAACCACCACACCCCATGAGAATGGGCACACGGCCACCGACTAAGTCAACTACCAAATCCTTGATTTTCTGCTTTTCGTCAGCAGTCAACGTAGGAGTCTCGCCTGTCGTAGCGAGAATACAAAAGAAGTCGGCTCCGTTATCGAGCTGATATTCTACTAGTCGGATCAGTGCTTTGTAATCAACTGACCCGTCTTCCAAAAAAGGGGTTATAAGTGCAATACCTAATCCTTTGAAGATATTATGTACCATAATAAGAAATATATTTCTGTTTGCAAAAGTACATAAAAATATCGAAAAACATTACTATATTATGGAAAAATTTAAAGATTTCCACCTTTTTGATATAAAATAAGTGACCATACCGAACATAACATCAGTATGGCCACCATAATAATCAGCATTTACGGCTGTCGGGAAACGGTATTACATTTTCCGAAGAACGACAGCTGAACGAGCTGGGATGTAAAGCTTGAGCCACTCCTTATGATCCTGCACATAGAGGGGATCGTAATTGGTGATGTGGGTCACGCTATCGTCAGCAAAGCCATTGCCTCCAAACTCCTTGGCATCCGTATTGAGTACTACCTCGTAGCTGCCTGTAGGTACCAGGAATCCATAGTCGGTATAACTGCGTGTGGGTGAGAAATTGAAGACGAAGACGAGGTCGCCACGCATATAGCACAGTACCTGGTCGCCATCATCGTGCCATATCTCTGTAACCGGTGTGGCCTGGAAATTCTTCTGACTCTTGATAACCTCCAGCATCTTCCGGTCGAAATCGCCAAGCCAGTGGTAGCACAGTTCCTTGTTATCCACCAGATTCCACTGACGACGGGCATACTTATAGCTCCATCCATTGCCCTCGCGAGGGAAGTCAATCCATTCGGGATGACCGAACTCATTACCCATGAAGTTCAGGTAGCCACCGTTGATAGCACCTGCCGTCACCAGTCGGATCATCTTATGCAGGGCAATGCCGCGATGTACCATATCGTTCTCGTCACCCTTCTTGAAGTGCCAATACATGTCGGCATCAATCAGACGGAAGATAATCGTCTTGTCGCCCACCAGTGCCTGGTCGTGACTCTCGCAGTATGAGATGGTCTTCTCGTCGGGACGGCGGTTCTTAACCTCCCAGAAGATAGAGCACACATTGATGTCCTCGTCGCGCACCTCCTTGATTGTCTTAATCCAATAGTCGGGGATGTTCATGGCCATACGATAGTCGAAACCATAGCCGCCATCCTCGAACTTAGCTGCGAGTCCCGGCATTCCCGATACTTCCTCGGCAATGGTAATTGCCTGTGGATTGACCTCATGAATCAGGCAGTTGGCCAGTGTGAGGTAGCAGATGGCATTATCATCCTCATGTCCGTTGAAGTAGTCGCCATAACCACCGAAGGCCTCACCCAAACCGTGAGAATAGTAAAGCATCGAGGTGACACCGTCGAAACGGAAACCGTCGAAGTGGAACTCCTCCAGCCAATACTTACAGTTAGAGAGCAGGAAGTGGAGCACGTCGTCCTTACCATAGTCAAAGCAGAGAGAATCCCATGCCGGATGCTCATGACGATCACCGGGATAGAAGAACTGGTTGGGATCGCCTGCAAGATTTCCGAGTCCCTCGATTTCATTCTTCACAGCATGTGAATGAACAATATCCATGATGACGGCAATACCCATCTTGTGAGCAGTGTCAATCATCTCCTTCAAATCCTCAGGAGTTCCGAAACGACTGGAGGGAGCGAAGAACGATGATACGTGATAGCCGAACGAACCATAATACGGATGCTCCTGGATAGCCATCACCTGAATGGCATTATAGCCGTCTTTCTTCACACGTGGCAGAATGTTCTGGGTGAATTCCTTATAGGTTCCCACCTTCTCGGCATCCTGTCCCATACCCACATGGCATTCGTAGATAAGCAGCGGAGACTTGTTGGGCTTAAAGGTTTTCTTCTTGAAGACATAGGGCTTCTCGGGATTCCATACCTGAGCTGAGAAAATCTTCGTCTGGTCGTCCTGTACTACGCGACGGCACCAGGCAGGTATGCGCTCTCCTTCTCCCCCATTCCACTTCACCTTCATCTTATAAAGGTCGCCATGCTTAATGGCTTTCTCAGAGAGTTTCAGTTCCCAGTTACCCGTTCCTTCTATACGCTTGCAACGGTATTTCTCGTTTTCTGTCCAGTTATTGAAATCACCTACCAGATAGATATCAGTTGCATTAGGTGCCCACTCGCGGAACACCCAACCCTTAGCCAACTTGTGAAGTCCAAAATAGAGATGTCCGGAAGCAAAGTCGGAAAGTTTGATTTTTCCGTTCCTTGTCAACTGACCTATCTTCCAGAGTGCATGATCATGACGACCACGGATAGCGTCCTCAAACGGTTCGAGCCAAGAGTCGTCACGAACCAGTCCGATGTGCTGATTCTGTGGTTCTACCTTCTTGACTGTTTTCTTTACAGCAGGTTTCTTGGCTGCTGGTTTCTTTGCAGCAGGTTTCTTAGCAGCGGTTTCCTTGGCTGCTGTTTTCTTTGTCGTTGCCATATATTATGCTTTTACTTTAAATATTGCTTTTTTAATTTCAGGAGCACCGGTAATACAGGGAGCATGACCATCCTGTGGGAAGAAGATGGCCATCATACCTGGCTGGCAGGTGATGTAGCTCTCAGCTGCCAGGTCGGGAATCTTGGTGATATCCTTCTCTGCATTGTATGCTGCAGCTGGCAGATTCTCACGAGGAGTATAGCCGAAGGTCTCGGCATCAGAGATGGGAATCTGGATATCAATCATCTTATCGTGGGTTTCAAGAACTGCCTGATCGGGTGTCTTTCCCTTAGCCACCGTCAAATTGAGGAAGAGGTCTTTTCCTTCGATTTCATACTTACCCGGTTCCATCGCCTTCAGGTCGTTGTTCTTCAGGAATTCAATCACTTTAGCGAACAATGGGTTCACTGACTCATAGTTCTTTAGGTTTTTCAAATCGTCAATAATCATATCTGTAATATTTAAGTAGTTATATATAAGCTATTATTTGTCTGCCTGACGCCTGCCACGGACATAGGTTCCGGTAGCCGTGATATTGCCGTTGGCATCTTTCTCTATAAAGGGTCCGTCACGTCGGTCGTCAACATAGGAACCCTCGAAACGTTTGCCATCCTTGTCCTGTTCAATGGCCTTTCCGTTACGGAGTCCTTTCTTGAACTGTCCCTTGAACTTTGAACCGTCTGCATAGCGGACTACACCCTCACCGTCGATGGTACCGTCCTTGAACTGACCTTCGAAGACATCACCGTTCTTCATCGTCAATTTGCCCTTGCCATTGGGCTTGTCCTTGTTCCACTCGCCTTGGTATATATTACCGTTTTTCCAGACAAGCATACCTTCGCCCTGTTTGTCGCCATTGAAGAAGCCACCCGTGTACTTATCACCATTGGCATAGCGGAACACGCCCTGACCGGTGCGTTCACCCTGCTGATAGTCGCCTTCATAGACGTCACCGCTTTGGAACTTATAGATACCTTTACCATTGGGGGCGTCGTCTTTCCACTGACCTACATAGAGGTCTCCGTTGGAATATTTGAACACACCCTTGCCATTACGGAGGTTGTTGGAATACTGACCGTCATACGATGAGCCGTCGGGCCAGTAGAAAACGCCCTTGCCGCTCTTCATGTCGTCCTTCCACTGACCTTCATAATAGGCTCCACCTTTATAAGTATATTTTCCCGTTCCATTACGCTTGTCACTCTTCCACGTACCGTCATAGACGTCGCCGTTGAAGTAGTACATCACCCCATGACCCTGTTGCTCGTCGGCATACCAGAGTCCTACATATTTATTATTATTCTGGAAATAGAACGTTCCCTGTCCGTGCTGATGGTCCTGAAACCACTCTCCTTCGTATTTCTCGCCGTCAGAGAAGGTATAGGTGCCCTGCCCCTGTCGCTTGCCTTTCACATATTCTCCGTCGTACCAGTCACCGTTTTTAAAGGTAGTTCGCCCTTTGCCGTGCGGCTTACCTGAAGCCATTTCTCCTTTATAGTCGCCTCCGTCGGCTGTTGTACAGGAGCCCAATGTGATTTTCTGGGCAGAAAGTGATATCGAAAAAGTGATCAGAAATACTGATATAATATTGCGTAGTTTCATCTTATAATTCTATTTTAACTTGACAAAATTAGAAAAAAAAGTGCTATGCTCAAAATTAATTAGGGTATATTAACGCAAGATTCAGATATTTTTGTATCTTTGGCATTGCCGAAGCTACTTTCGCTCGAAAAAGAAAAGAAAAAATTGATTTTTCTTTTGCTCTTTGCTCGCTTATTCGTATCTTTGCACAAAAATCTACGATTATTATGATGAAGTTTATTGGTATTATACCAGCCCGCTATGCTTCTACGCGATTTCCAGGTAAGCCGCTGGCTGTCTTAGGCAACCGACCTGTCATACAACACGTTTACGAAAAAGCCGTCAAAGCATTAGGTGAGGCTTATGTCGCTACCGACGATGAGCGAATATTTGATACCGTCAAGTTGTTTGGCGGTGAGGCGGTTATGACACGCACCGACCATAAAAGTGGGACCGACCGCATTGAGGAAGCCTGTGAAAAGATAGGCACCAATGCCGATGTCATCATCAACATACAGGGCGACGAGCCCTTTGTGGCTACCAGTCAGATAGAGACACTTAAAGCGCTCTTCGACCATCCTCAGACACAGATAGGAACACTGGGTAAGCGCTTCGAATCGATGGAAGCTGCCATGAACCCCAATTCCCCTAAGATTGTCACCGACCGTCAGGGGTTTGCCCTCTATTTCAGTCGTTCCGTCATTCCCTTTGTCAGAGGCAAGGAACAAACTGAATGGCTCAGTCATTTCCCCTATCTGAAACATCTGGGCATTTATGCCTATCGCCGCGAGATATTACAAGAGGTCACCCAATTGCCCCAATCTCCATTGGAATTAGCAGAGAGTCTGGAACAGTTGCGATGGTTGGAGAACGGCTATCGCATACGTGTGGGGATAACTGATGTGGAAACCGTTGGTATTGACACTCCTGAGGATTTACAGCGTGCCGAGGAATTCTTAAAGACGATTCAAAAGTTGCAGGCATGAGATATTTCGTATTCTGTCAAAGCGACCTTGTTCTTGAAAAGACGGCTGACGGTTATCGGATACCTACAGAGATTCCTGTTGAACCCAAGCCCTGGACTACTGTAATGAACGTAGATGGCGAAAAGGCTTTCCGCATTGACCAACCATTGCTCGACAACGAGCACTATGAGATGTGCGGACTGCGACAGAGCTATTACCGACTTACTGCGGAAGAATACCGGAAGGCTGGTAAATGCCACGAACTGCTCTATTGGGATCAGAACACCAAATACTGCGGTGTCTGTGGCGGTCTGATGCATTTCGACACGGATATTTCGAAGAAATGCGAGCACTGTGGAAAGGAGATATGGCCCCAACTGGCTACTGCCATCATCGTGCTTATCCGCAAAAACAATGAGGTGCTGCTGGTACATGCCAATAGTTTCCGCGACGACCACTATGGACTGGTTGCTGGTTTCGTAGAAACAGGAGAAACGCTGGAGGAAGCCGTTTATCGTGAGGTAATGGAGGAAACTGGACTCCACATTACCAATCTGCGTTACTTCGGCAGTCAACCCTGGCCCTACCCCTGCGGACTGATGGTGGGGTTCACTGCCGACTACGACAGTGGGAAGATTCATCTGCAGCGCTCGGAACTGTCCAAGGGTTCTTGGTTCGACAAGGATCATCTGCCACATATCCCTGAAAAATTGTCGATAGCCAGACAACTGCTTGACCACTGGCTGGAAGAAATGAACAAGAAAAACTCATAAGCAGTGAAACGCCAAACAACCATAGCCGATATCTTCCTGATAGTTCTGCTGGGAGCTATCCTTCCCTTTTCGCCCCTGATTCATCCAAAACAACCCCGGCAGATAGGAAAGAAAATCATCGTCAACATCCACCAACGCCCTACTGACGACTCCCTCCACAACTCCATCCGACTGATTGATGCTGAACTGGAGGAGATGAACTACTACTTCCGTGTACATCATGTGACGGATGAGGGCTATAACCAGATAGCGGCTTATCACACCCAACTGCAACAACGCTGTCGTCAGCAGCAGGCTTTGTTGGCGACAGAACGCAGACGCTACATCACATACGACACCCTGCAACCACACGAGCGGACGCTAGTGGCTGTCCAGACGAATGGCGGCTATTGGAAAGCGGGACATTTCCATATCGGTCAGAAATTACAAGGCAGAGGTATCGTGGCAGATGAAAAAGGACGCGTCGTAAGAGCCTTGTGGGATAGTGACACCATCCTCGTGGCTCGCCGTTCCGACTCGCTGGGCGTTTACGAAGGCCAGATGAACATGCTGTTGCAGGCCTCAGGGCAAGGGACTTATCGTTCCAAGAATGGAAGTTTTTACGATGGTCACTGGCTCAATGACAAACGACAGGGCTTTGGATATGAGTCGTCAGCCCATCACCAACTGCGTGTCGGTGAATGGAAGAAAGGACGTTTTATGGGCGAGCGGTTGAAATATACCAGTGAACGCATCTATGGCATCGACATCTCGCGACATCAGCACGAGAAAGGGCGCAAGCGATACGCTATCACATGGCGCCATCTGCGCATTTTGTCACTGGGGAAGAACCATCCTACCGACGGACAGACATTCCCTATATCCTTTATATATATTAAGGCTACACAAAGTACCACCATCGTGAACCGTTATTTCCGTCAGGACTACACGCAGGCCAGAAAACACGGTATGCACGTCGGTGCCTATCATTTCTTCTCACTCTCCACCACCCCACAGGCTCAGGCCGCCTATTTCCTGAAACACGCCATCGTTGCCAAAGGCGATTTCCCACCTGTGCTCGACGTAGAACCGTCGGAATCACAAATAGCCAGTATAGGGGGCGACAAGGAACTGATGCGCCGCATCCGCATCTGGATGCAGATAGTGGAGCATCGGACAGGAAAGAAACCAATACTCTACGTCAACCAGAACTTTATCTTCAACCACATGAAAGATGCTGCCGACATCAAACAAAAATACAATGTATGGATTGCCCGTTACGGTGCCTATAAGCCCGATGTCAAACTGGCATACTGGCAACTCTCGTCAACAGGACGGGTAAAAGGCATTATGGGCGATGTCGATATCAATGTTTTCAATGGATATCAAGGACAGTTCAGCGAGTTTGTCCACACGGGATTTCACAGATAGAAATCCTTCGTCAGCGCATTGTATTCTTCATCACCCAGTGTAATGATCATGCTCTGACGCTCTACTGGATGTTTGACAAATGACAGGAAATAACGCTTGGCTGGCTTTTGGGCAACCGTCCGCAAACCTAATATGCGCTGGGGAAAGAATCCTACAAAGGTAGCCTCGTCTTCCATCCGTTTCTTATAGTCAAAAGGAACAACCACCGACAACACCCCATCCTCATCAAGCAAGCGATAGGCAGCCTGCATCAGTTCCGCATAACTGAGGGTATCGGTATGACGGGCTATATTGCGCTGGGCATCCGGAG
>JAEEGI010012175.1_pt1 | contig 18432 bp, 14 predicted proteins | sample 8958751 | NCBI WGS metagenome assembly JAEEGI01 (sample SAMN16246545, study PRJNA631951) | gut metagenome | biome: gut microbiome; feature: rumen; material: KS-attached | host: Bos | place: Iran: Karaj | collected 2018-10 | reverse complement strand
GGAGTACAAGGGTGACCAGGATGACGAGGACGCCGGCGCCCAAAAGCGGAAGGTTGATCGAACCGCCGTAGAAAAAGGCAACCACCAGGATGGCGATCAGGTCATCGGCGATAGCCAGCGCGGTCAGGAAGACCTTGAGCGAAACGGGCACTTTGTCGCCCAGGATGGACAGGATGCAGACGGCGAACGCAATATCAGTGGCGGTCGGAATACCCCAGCCGGAAGCGGCTGCGGTGCCATGGTTGATGAGCGTAAAAATGACGGCAGGGGCGATGACGCCGCCAAAGGCCGCGATGACGGGCAGCAAAGCTTTCTTGGGGGAGGACAGTTCACCGTATGCGACTTCGCGCCGGATCTCCAGTCCGACGGTGAAGAAGAAGATGACCATCAGGATGTCATTGATGAACTTCTCGATCGTCATGTCCCTGGGGAACAGCCAGTTGACGGCCCCGTCTTCACTGTAGAAATGGAGTTGCATGCGGGTTTCGAGGAACCCGCGATACAGTTCCTTGGTGAAAGGGAGGTTGGCCAAAACCATCGCGACAAGCACGCAGGCCATCAGCAGGACACCCTGGAACCAGGGTTGCTTGGAAAGGCGGTCGCTGCGGCGATTGAATTTCAGGACCTCCTTGTTCCAGGTATAGATGGGAATCAGTTTCATAGCTTTCGAAAAAACGGGCGCAAAGGTAAGCTAAATAAAAGCGATTTCAAACAGGTTTGCCTTCATCTATAATATTTTCTATTTTTGTACTTGGTGAAACATTTTGAATCCATGTTTTCTAAGAATGATTATGAACGTCCGGAGATGGAGTCTGTCGACATTTTCGGATTTCTGCCTTTATGTGCCTCCCAAGAGGGTTACGACGAGGGGGATGAAGGCGGATGGCTCGACGGAGAAGATTAACAGGGTGTCAAACGGAAAAGAGACAATGACCATGAAAAGATCGATTATCGTCCGGATGGCGGCCCTTTGTGTCGGAGTGCTGGCTTTCTCTTGCGTCAAAGTGCAGGAGCCGCTCCCTGCCGATTCGGAAATCACGGCTCCCGACGGGGAAGCCATCAGTTTTACCGCTGTCCTTGAACAGGATGAAACGCGGACTTCGCTGGACGGCCAGATGAAGGTCCTTTGGAATGAAAACGACAAGATCCGGGTGTTTACCGCCGCCCATCCCACCGGCTTGGATTATCAGCTTACAGGCGGAGCGGGATCCCAGAGCGGAATCTTTACCGGATCGGATCCGGGCAACGGTCCCTATTATGCCGTCTATCCGGCTACGGCCGGTACGTCCCTTGAGGGGACGTCCTTGCATGTGACTGTCCCTGCGACCCAGGCGTATGCGGAAGGGAGTTTCGGCGCGGGCGCCAACCTCGCGGCCGCAAAGGGTGAAGTCCTTGAGAATCTCCGTTTCCGCAACCTGGAAGGAGCGCTTTCCCTTAAGTTTTCCGGGTCCAAGACGCTTCGCTCGGTCCGGGTTTTCGTGCCGGTCGGCGAGACGCTCAACGGGACGGCTGTCATCGGCGGCTGGGACGGTGACGCGCCTGCCCTGACTTTTGACGCCGGACAGACAGGGGAGTCTTTCGCCCAGGTGACGCTTTCCTGCGGGTCGGCGGGTGTCCCATTGTCTTCACAAGAGAAAGGTTTCTATATCGTGCTGCCGGTTGGCGCTTTGGCGAACGGTTTCTTCGTGGAAGCCGTGGATATGGAAGGGAATGCCTTTGTGCGTCACTCTCCGGCGGGTGCCACCCCGGCTGTCGTCCGAAGCGAGATCCGCCCGATGCCTGCCCTTGCTTATGCGGCCAAATATAAGGATGCGTTCTTGACAGCTGAGGGCGCCGGCGCCTTCTCGAAGGCAACGGCTGCTGCTTCCGGTTCGCTCGGAACCCTTTGCCATTATGTGGAAGGACAGGGCCAGTACGCCTGGATGAATGTCCCCGGGGATTCCGGCAGCCGCTATTTGCGCCTCGAAGACTGGACGGACGGTTTCGCCCTGGCTTTTACGATGCCCTATTCGCTGGTGCCGGGGCGGGACTGCAAGGTCTCCCTCGAGTCGATGGGTAACACCGGCGTCGCATCCCAGAGCAATGTCTCCATGCGCGTGGTGAAGCAATTCGGCGAACGTGTCTGGCTTTGCGACCCGCAGACCGGCAACGGCTATGTCACACTGATGATCAATGAGGAGGAGTAAGCGATGAAGAAGATTTCGATATTCTCAGCCCTGGTGTGCCTGCTGTTCGGCGGGTGGAATCTGTCTGCAGGTCCTGTTTCTGCGGACCGGGCGCTGGACATGGCTGGAAGGGCGCTTGCGACAGGTTTGAAAACGCGTACCGGTACCCCTGCCCTCCAAGTGATCTGGAACGGGGAAGTGGCGGAAAGTCGGGAGGCTCCCGCGCTCTATGTCATCGGCCGGGAGAGCGGTGGCTTTATTATCATCGCCGGCGACGACCGGGTCTATCCCGTGCTTGCTATTTCCGATAAGGGAACCTTCAAGGTGGAAGGCATGCCGGACAACGTCCGCTGGTGGATGGAACGGATGAAAGCCTATGTCCGTTCGGTGCAGGTCCCGGAGGACCGTGCCGTGGAGGCTTGGTCCGCCAAGACCCGTACGACGGCAGCTTTGCCCGATGGGGAAGTAACAGAAAAGGTGGAGCGCCTGACGCCGGAGTGGGATCAGGGAAATAACGACATGGGCCGCTTCGGACGATATGTTTTTAATACGAAATGTCCGATGGCCGGTTCGACGCTTACCGTGACCGGTTGTGTAGCTACCGCCCTGGGAGAGATTCTCACCTACGAGAGCGGTCAGCCCGGCATCACGATGCCAGCCTCCGCGCATGGTACCGTGGCTGCCTATACTGTGGCTAGCGGTTATTATCATCCGAACTTCCCGTATGAGTTGGGGACACCCTATGACTGGGAAGGATTCCGCTCCCTGACCGGTAATACTGCGATAAGGGAAGCCGTAAACGCGGGGAATACGGCCTTGCTGGACAATGTGGCCCAGTTGATGGCCGACCTTGGAGCTATTTGTAAGGCGTCCTATAATACGAATGAAAAGGGAGGTACCAGTGCAAGTGTCAGGCTGGCCGATCTAGCCGAGCATTTGGACATTAATAAGCGGGCTTATGTCGATTATCAGTCTAATTATTCAGACCGGCAATGGGTAGCCAAGTTGAAGGCGGAGATCGACCTACGTCCTATCCTGATCAGCGGCCACAGTGTCGCACCGATCGGACAGTATTCCGATGGCAGTTATGCTTATGCTGGCCATCAGTTTGTTTTCGACGGGTATGGAAAATACGGTGATGAGACCTTGTTCCACGTCAATTTCGGATGGGGAGGCTACTGCAGCGGTTACTATCGTCACATCCGCCTGGATACGAATATTGAACAGAACGGACGCAGAGATTACTCCAGAGATTTGGATGCCGTCTTTGATTTCTATCCGGATGCGAATTCAAGCTATGCCCCGAAGATCGGGTTCATCTCTTACACAGCGAATACCGGAGTGGAGTATTACGGTTTATATACTACCGATCAAGTTATCTCGGCCGGCAAATCCTTCTCGGTCAACATCGGCCCTGTCAGAAATACGGGTGCCGAGACTTTTTCCGGTGTAGTCAGGTTGATCGTGGAGGATGCTGCAGGCCAAGCGAAAGGCAATCCGCTTCTCTCTCAGAATCTTTCCATACAACCTAACTATTTTACTTGGTTTGGCCGTAGTATTACTGTTCCATCCTTCACTTTCGGTGACCGTGTCGTAGCATATTTCTCGACGAACGATGCTGCCACCGAGTGGGAAAAGGTCGAGTTCCCGAAAGACGGAACCGTGGTGGGCGAGCTTCCGCTCATGCCGGCGACGTTCATCCAGACAGAATCCGCCTATGCGGTGGGAGACTATTTCGAGCTACGGCTGAAGAACAATAAAGACCGTTACGCCGGTACGGTCTGGACGGTCACGGCCCCGGACGGCACCAAGACGAGTTATGAACAGTCCGACCGCGAATTCCGCCTGACGCAGGCTGGCAAGTATAAGATTGAGGCGGCCGTCGCCCCGAAAGTCGGGAGTTCGGTTACTGAACGCGTTGTGGCTGTGATCAACGTCCGATAAGCGGACAAGGGATATAGAAAGGAAACGGGCGCCTAAAACAGGCGCCCGTTCCATTTGTCGGCAAGGTCCCGCAGCGCTTCTTCGCTGGCCGGGGCTTTGCGTTTTTCCGCTTTTTCCCGATCGAACTGCTCTTTGAGTTTGATGAACTGGCGTTTGGTGTCGAGGGTGAACTCTCCGTTGTTGATCCACGCGAAATAGGAAGGCTCGGTCAGGTAGACTTCGCGCGCGGTCTTCCCTTTGTGTTTCCCGAAGCTGATCACGGCTTCACCTGCGTCATTGTAATATAGGCGGCCGGCATAGTCGACGGCCTGGGAGCGGGTGCCGAATTTGGATAGGTCGCCGACATCGTTTTTGAGGACTTCTTCGCGGTATTCTTCCGGCTTGCTGTAGCGGTCCAGCTGGGCTTTCAGGACCTCGTAGGTGGCCAGGGTGTCCGCCTCGGCGGTGTGGGCGTTTTCGAAGTCCTTGCCACCGCAGTAGAAGCGGTAGGCTGCACGCAGGTTGCGCGGCTCCATATGGTGATAAATGCTTTGGACATCCACCATCTTCTTTTCGTGCAGGTCGATTTCTTCGATGCATCGGAGCATCGCTTCGGCTTTCTCCCGAGACTCGGGGCGGACGGCGCGTTCGCGGCAGTACTCCCGCGCACGCTCGATCTCTTCTGCTAGCAGGGGCAGATCGAACTTGGCCGAGTTGAATCCGGCCAGGTCGCTGTCTTTCAGCCATTCCGCCACTTCGGGGAGGATTTCGATGAACCGGGGACAGTCCTTCAAGTCTTCATCCTTGACTCCGTTGACGGCGGCGGCGCCGGGCGTGATGGGGATCTGGATATGGCGGACATAGTCCCAGGGCTTGATCTTCCAGGTCTTGACCTGCGGCTTAGGGACGCCGGGAAGGGCCTTGACGAAGCTGATTTCGATGATGCCGTCGGTCGCGATGTTCAGCCCCGTGCTCTCAAGGTCGAAGAAGAGCAGGGGTCTTTGGAGGTTCAATTCCATAGGGGTCGGATTAGATCATGATCGGCATCAGGATGCCGCAGATTTTCTCGCTTTCGGTCTCTTCCTCGGAAGGAACGATGAGGACGGCGCGCCGGGCGTCGGCAAATTTCATCACGACGGACTCACAAGTCATGTTGCCCAGGATGTCCGTCAGGAAAGAAGACTTGAATCCGATCGTCAGGTCCTCGCCGTTGTAGTCGCAGGCCGTCTTCTCATAGGCTGCGATGGCAAAGCCGAGGTCCTGGGCTGAGACTTCCAGCTGTCCGGGCTTCAAGTCGAACTTGATGTGGTTAGAGGCCTTGTTGGCGCAGACAGACACACGGCGGACCGTGTTGAGGAGCTGCAGGCGGTCGATCTTGAGGACGTTGGAGTTGTTCTGCGGGATGACGTCGCGGTATTTCGGGAACTTGCCGACGATCAGGCGGCAGATCATCAGGGTCGCGCCAAAGGTGAAGACGACATTGTTGGAATCAAAGCGGATCTCGACACGGTCATCATCCTTGCCGACGATGGATTTCAGCACGGCGGCCGGCTTCTTGTGAAGGATGAAGGAACTCTTGGCCGCAGCCTGGACGTCGTCGGTCGTATAGCAGATGAGCTTGTGCGAGTCGGAGGCGACGAGGGTGGTGGAGGCGGTGTCGATATCGAAGAAGATACCGTTCATCGCGGGGCGCATCTCATCGTCAGCCGTCGCATAGATAGTACCGCTGATGCCGTCCAGAAGGGTTTCGGCCGGGAAAACCACCGTTTCCGCGTCCTCGCCGACGCCCTTGATCTCGGGATAATCTTCCGCCGGGAAATAAGGGAGCGTGGAGTTACCGCTGGACCAGCCGCACTCGAAGGAGCTGTCGCTGACGGTGCGGATGCTGACAGGCTGGTCGGGGAGCGCTTTGAGGAGCTCGGTCATATGCTTGGCGGGCACCGCGATACGACCCTCTTCCTGTGTGCTCTCCACCTCGATGGTCGTGCGGAGCGTCAACTCGGAGTCGGACGCCGTGATTTCGAGGAGATTGCCGGTGATGGAAAAGAGGAAATTCTCCAAAATGGGGAGCGGGGACTTCGCCGGGATGGCCTTGGACACATCCATGATCGCTTTAAGGAGCTCTGCGCTGGAAACGTTGAATTTCATATGGTCGAACTTATAAATATCAATATCTCCACAAAGATAGTAATTCCTTGATGAAAAATGGCACACATTTTGACAAAATAATTATCTGCCAAACGAAAATCAAATTTCAGTTTTATGAAAAAGAATATCCTTACAATCTTGCTGTCAGTCCTTCTGAGCGGACTGGTGGCGTATGGCGTCGGCAAATCCTCTGTTTCCAACGCCGCTCCGGCCCAGGTGGCCGGCACCGAAGTCCAAGGTTCGCAATACCGGACTGTCAATCTGTCACTCGATGATTATCCCGATTTCACTTTTGCGGCAGAGTCCGCGGTGGATGCGGTGGTCTTTGTCAAGGTCACCATCAAAGCCCAGACCCAGCAGTATCCGGGCGATGATTTCTTCCGTTTCTTCTTCGGCGACCAGTATCAGCCCCAGCAGCGGGAACGCCAGGGCAGCGGCTCGGGCGTGATCATCCGTCCTGACGGTTATATCGTGACCAATAACCACGTCGTGGAATCCGCTTCCAAGGTGGAAGTGACGCTCAACAACAATAAGACCTATGAGGCTACCGTGATCGGCACGGATCCCGCGACGGATGTCGCCCTGATCAAGATCGAGGCTGAGGGACTCCCGACCATCGAGTTTGCCGATTCCGACCAGCTCCGGCTGGGAGAATGGGTGCTTGCCATCGGTTCTCCGCTGGGCGAGGAGCTCCGTTCCACCATCACGGCGGGTATCGTCAGTGCCAAGGGACGTTCCATGCCCAACTATGACGGCAAGTTCAAGATCGAGTCCTTCATCCAGACTGATGCGGCGGTCAATCCCGGCAACTCCGGCGGCGCTCTGGTCAACAAGGCCGGCAAGCTGGTCGGCATCAATACGGCCATCATTTCCACGAACATGTCCCAGTCTTTCATGGGCTATTCTTTTGCCGTTCCTTCCAACATCGTAAGCAAGATTGTCAGCGACCTGATCGACTTCGGTTCCGTCAAGCGTGTGATGCTTGGCGTGACGATCAGCCCGATCACCGACGAAATCGCGAAAGAGTTGAAACTTTCTTCCCAATTGGGCGTATATATTAACGAAGTTACCAAGGGTGGAACCGCGGATAAGGCCGGCCTGAAGAAAGGCGACATCATCGTCTCCCTCGGCGGATCCGACATTACCAGCGTTGCCACGCTCCAGGAGAAAGTCAACAGCTTCCATCCTGGCGATGCTACGAAGGCGACGATCATCCGTGACGGCAAGCGTCAGGAGATCGACCTGACTTTCCAGGCTGTCGAAGAGCGTAATGGTGAGGTGGCAGAAGATGGCAGCGTGTCCTTCTATGGCGCCTCCCTGGCGGTTCCTTCGAAGGAGAAACTGGCCCGGCTCGGACTGAAGAGCGGCGTTGAGATCGTCTCTGTCGGCTCCGGCAAGATGCAGGATGCGGGTGCGCAGGAAGGCTTCATCATCCAGTATGTGAATGACCAGCCTGTCTCCAAGCCGCAGGATGTGATCGACCTGGCCAAGAAGAGCAAGCGTGCGATCTTCATCGAGGGCGTGACCGCGGGTGGCAGATCCGGTTACTTCGGCTTCGGCAAAGAGTAAACAAACTATATGAGACAGTTAAAGATCACCAAATCGATTACCAACCGCGAAAGCGCGTCCCTGGACAAGTATCTCCAGGAGATCGGCCGCGAGGAGTTGGTTTCCCCGGAAGAAGAAGTGGAACTTGCCCAGCGCATCCGCAAAGGCGACCAGGTCGCGTTGGACAAACTGACCCGCGCTAACCTCAGATTCGTCGTTTCCGTCGCGAAACAATATCAAAATCAGGGGCTCAGCCTTCCGGACCTGATCAACGAGGGTAATCTGGGATTGATCAAGGCTGCCGAAAAGTTTGACGAGACGCGTGGGTTCAAGTTTATCTCCTACGCCGTGTGGTGGATCCGTCAGTCCATTCTCCAGGCTTTGGCCGAGCAGTCCCGTATCGTCCGGCTTCCGCTCAACCAGGTCGGATCCCTCAACAAGATCAACAAGGCGCTCGGCAAGTTTGAGCAGGAGAACGAGCGCCTTCCTTCCAACGACGAGTTGGCTGAGATGATCGAGGTCCCCCGTGACAAGATCGCCGATACCCTGCGCGTCTCCGGACGCCACGTTTCCGTGGATGCCCCCTTCGTTGAGGGGGAGGACAACTCCTTGCTGGATGTCCTGCCCAACGATGATTCCCCGTCGGCTGACAAGGGGCTGGTCAACGAGTCCCTCAGCACGGAAATCGAGCGGGCGCTGCAGATCCTGACTCCGCGTGAACGCGAGATCATCAAGTCTTTCTTCGGAATCGGCTGCCAGGAGATGACCCTCGAGGAGATCGGAGAGCGCCTGGACCTCACCCGTGAGCGTGTGCGCCAGATTAAGGAGAAGGCGATCCGCAAGCTGAAGAAACCCAGCGCCAGCAAGTTGTTGAAGACTTATCTCGGATAGGATATGACTGCTGAATCATTCATCGCGCAGAAGGCTGTCGAAGCCCTGCAATCTTTATACGGAGTGGAGGTGCAAGCCTCCACTCTGCAAGTTCAAGTGACCCGTAAGGAGTTCGAAGGCGACTTCACCCTTGTGGTTTTCCCCTTGCTGCGGGTTTCGCGTTCGACTCCCGAAAACACCGGCAACGCGATCGGCGCATGGCTGGTGGACAACGTCCCAGAGATCAGCGGTTTCAATGTGGTGAAGGGTTTCCTGAATCTCCTGCTTTCCCCGCTTTACTGGAAGGAACAGTTCGTGGCGGTTGCCGGGGATCCCGGTTTCGGCCAGCTGCCTCCGACAGGGCGGAATGTCATGGTCGAGTTCTCTTCTCCCAATACCAACAAGCCGCTTCATCTGGGCCACATCCGCAACAACCTGCTCGGGGCTTCCGTCTCCGAGTTGCTGAAGGCGGCGGGCAACAATGTAATCAAGGCCACGCTGGTCAACGACCGGGGCGTCCACATCTGCAAGTCGATGTATGCCTGGCAGGAGCGTTTCGACGGCGCCACGCCGGAGAGTACCGGCAAAAAGGGCGACCATCTCGTGGGCGACTGTTATGTGGAGTTCGCCAAGATGGAGAAGGAAGACCCTTCCGTCTTGGACAAGGTCCACGACATGCTGGTCAAGTGGGAGCAGGGCGATCCGGAGGTCCGTGCGCTTTGGGAGAAGATGAACGGCTGGGTTTTCGCCGGATTCGACGAGACCTACAAGGCCCTCGGCATCTCCTTCGACAAGGTGGATTATGAGCACGACACCTATCTGCTGGGTAAGGAACTCGTGCAGAAAGGTCTGGATATGGGAGTGCTGGTACGCGACCCCGACGGGAGCGTCTGGTGCGACCTCACCGCCGACGGACTGGACCGCAAGATCCTGCTCCGCAGCGACGGGACCTCCGTCTATATCACCCAAGACCTGGGGACGGCGGAGCGGCGTTTCGCCGAGCATAAGCTGGATTCCCTGATCTATGTGGTCGGCAACGAGCAGAACTACCATTTCCAGGTGCTCAAGCTCATCCTGGGCAAGTTGGGATTTGCCTGGGCGGACCAGATCTACCACCTTTCTTACGGGATGGTGGAGCTCCCCGAGGGCAAGATGAAGTCCCGCGAAGGAACGGTGGTTGACGCCGACGACCTGATCGGGAAGATGTATCAGGAGGCGAAGGCTACTTCCAACGAGTCCGGTAAGCTGGAAGGCCTCCCCGAGGAGGAGAAGGACCGTCTCTATCATATGATCGGCCTGGGCGCCTTGAAGTATTTCATCATTAAGGTGGACCCCAAGAAGACGATGCTCTTCGATCCGAAGGAGTCCATCGACTTCAACGGCAACACCGGCCCGTTCATCCAGTACACCCACGCCCGTATCTGCTCGATCCTGCGCAAGGCGGCGGAGCAGGGGATCTCGTACGACGTGTCGCAGATACCGGACGATGTGTCGCTGAGCCCGAAAGAGGTGCGTCTGGTAAAGCTTCTCTCTGCGTACCCGCAGAAAGTGGCGGAAGCCGCGGACGCCCTGTCTCCGGCCATCATCGCCAACTATGCCTATGACCTGGCCAAGGAGTTCAACCAGTACTACCATGACACGCCCATTTTAAAGGAGGAGGACGCCGTGCTTCTGAAGACCCGTCTTGTGCTGATCGAGACTCTCGCTTCTGTCCTTAGGAAGGCGACGGGTATCCTCGGCATCGAGCTCCCGGACCGTATGTAGATGGCTTTCTCCCCGCAGCACGAGTACTTTTCGGACAGGAAACTGTTCCATGGTTTCGTCCCCTATGTGATGGGGACGAAATTGGATGTATTGGTGGTGGGGACCGGCCGGGAACCGGCCCTGCAGGTATGGGAGGATCTGTGTGCCGAGGTCTCGCGTCTGGATGCGATGCTGAATCGTTTCGACCCTTCCAGCGAGCTGTCCCGTCTCAATGCCTGCTCAGATTCCGGACCGGTCTGTCCCGGTGCGGAACTGCTTTCCCTGATCCGGATCTGTGAGGATTTCCGGATCCGGACGGGAGGATTGTTCGATATCACCCGCGGCAGTTGCGGCGAGGGTTTGCAATTCGGACCCGACGGAAGTTTCTGCCTGAATGGCGGCACCCTGGATTTCGGCGGTTTCGCCAAGGGTTGGTTCCTCCGTTACTGCAAGGAATGTCTTAGTCAAGCCGGTATCGGGACGGGATATGTCGATTTTGGCGGCAGTACGATCCTGGGCGTGGGCCATCATCCTTTCGGAGACAGTTGGCGGGTCCGGGTGACGCACCCCTTTACGGGTGCCGTGCTCCAGGACGTAGACCTGGTGGACCAGTCTCTTTCCACTTCTGGTAACCGTCCCGGGTATAGCGGCCATATCGTGGATCCCCGCACCGGACGCCGGGTCGAGGCCCGGCGCATCGTGACCGTCGTGTCCGAAGATCCCGTGGAGGCGGAGATCCTCAGCACTGCTGCGATGGTCGCCGACGAGACTGAAATCGCTGTTTTGCGGACTCATTTCCACTCCTCCGTGAAAGTTTTTTTATAAAAAAGTCCACAGCTATTTCACAATCCGAAAAAATGGTTTAATATTGCGGCACAAAACCTAACTCTACAATGGAACATCGCACCAAAAGACACGTCGTCAGCTTCGAGAAAATGTCGGAGGAAGTGGCAGCCGAGTTCGCCGCCAAATATCCCAATGGATTCAATGATTATCTTCCTGATCTGACCCGGTACACCAAACCGGACGGCACCCCTTTCTATGCGGTGACCATCGAGCTCGGCGAAGATATCTACCTGGTCAAGATCCAGGTCAAGACAGACGATCTCGACGATGTCGAGAAATGGCTTGAGGGAGAGGAGGATGCCGAGAACGAGCAGGTGGCCGGAACGAACGGCGGCGCCGACGCCGGCGACAACACCCTGCCGGATGACAATATCTCCCAGTATGGCGGAGATGACGACGGTGCGGATGCATAACTGTATGATTCATCAAGAACAAGAAGGGGTCGGGTTCAACCTGACCTTTTTTTTGTACCTTTGTGACAAATGTCCGGAAAACTCGGAAATAGGCTGAAGGCACCACTGCGGTCCTTGTCTGAAAGGAACCGCCTGTTGATCCTGTCCCTCGCGGTCGGGATCTGTTCGGGTTTGGCTGCCGTGCTGCTGCTGAAATTGATCGACGGGATCCGTTTCCTGGTCGGCCTGCTCTCGGGTGGTGCGGCTTATGACTGGCAAAATCTGGTCACACCGGGCATCGGTATGCTGCTTGCCCTGCTTTTTGTCAAGTATGTCGTCAAGGATGACATCAGCCATGGCGTGACCAAGGTGCTGGTCGCCATTTCCAAGAATGAATCCCGGATCAAGGCGCACAATATGTGGTCATCCCTGGCCGCCAGTTCCATCACGATCGGCATGGGCGGATCGGTGGGTGCAGAGGCTCCGATCGTCTATACGGGCGCGGCCATCGGTTCGAATTTCGGCCGCCTGTTCGGGATGTCCTACAAAAACATGACGGTCCTGCTGTGCTGCGGCGCGGCCGGCGCCATCGCCGGCATCTTCAAGGCCCCGCTGGCCGGCGTGCTGTTTACGATGGAGGTGCTGCTTTTCAACCTGTCGATGTCATCGATGGTCCCGCTCCTGCTTTCCAGTGTGTCCGCCACGGTGATGTCATACGTGTTTCTGGGGCATTCTTTCCCCTTCCAGTGTACGCTGACGCCTTTCTCGATGGCCAACATCCCTTTCTACATCCTGTTGGGACTGTTCGGCGGACTGGCTTCCGTGTATTTCCTCCGGACGACGCTCTGGCTGGAGGATAGGGTGGCTGCGGTGAAGCATTCTTCGGTGCGTTGGATCTGCTGCGCGCTGGGCCTTGGCCTGCTGATCTTCCTTTTCCCTCAATTCTACGGTGAAGGATATGGCTCCCTCGGCGTGTTGCTCAACGGCGGCGATATCGCTTCGGACAGCCGTACCGTGCTGGGTTTCCTGCTCCGGACCCGCTGGGGCGTACCGCTCTTTTTTCTGCTGGTCATGTTGCTGAAGGTTTTTGCCATGGCGCTGACCAACGCCGGCGGGGGAGTGGGCGGCACTTTCGGCCCGACCCTTTTCGTCGGCGCCATCGCCGGCTTCTTTCTGGCGCGTACGCTCAATCTGATCCTCGTAAACAGCGGCATTTCGGTGCCGGAGCAGAATTTCGTCCTGGTCGGTATGGCGGCTTTGATGGCGGGGGTGATGCAGGCGCCGTTGACCGCAATCTTCCTGATTGCGGAGATTACCGGCGGTTATGATTTGTTCCTGCCCCTGATCATCGCCGCCACGATCTCGTTCGGCACGACGCGCCTGTTTGAGAAGTATTCCATTTACTCGAAGCGGATCGCCAAGACAGGGGAACTGCTGACCCACGACAATGACCAGGCCGTCCTGACCTTGATGAAGACGGCCGATCTGATCCGGGACAAGTATCCGCGCGTACGGGCCAATGCCACGCTCCGGGAGATCTTGCCTGTTATTTCCGGCAGTTCGGCCGCGGTCTTTCCGGTGGTGGATGAGGAGGACCGTTTCCTGGGCCTCCTGGATATGGATAACATCCGTAAGGACATCTTCCGTACGGAGTTGTATGATACGACGCGGGTGCGTCATCTGATGGAGCAGCCGCGCGCCTTCATCTATGAGGACGAACCGATGGACAGCGTGATGCGAAAGTTTGAAGTGACGGAGGCCTGGCGCCTTCCCGTCGTTACGGAAGATGGACGCTACCTGGGGTTCATCTCCAAGTCGCGCATGCTTTCCGCTTATCGGGAAGAATTGAAAATCATTTCTCAGGACTGACTTTATGAAAGAACTATATATCAAGCATATAGCTAGCCTGCTTTCCGTGCAGGACTGGCAAGTTGAGAACTGTGCCCAGATGTTCGAAGACGGGGATACGATTCCTTTTATCAGCCGTTACCGCAAGGAACGGACAGGAGGGCTGGATGATGCTTCCGTTGCCGAGATCAAGCATTGTGTGGACGTTTTCGCCGAGATGGAGAAACGCAAGTCTACCATCCTGGAGACCATCGAAGGACAGGGGAAACTGACAGACGACCTGCGCGCACAGATTGAAACATGTGTAAGCGCCGCGGTCCTGGAAGATCTGTACCTTCCCTTCCGTCCCAAGCGCCGGACCCGGGCCACTGTTGCTAAAGAGGCCGGTCTGGAACCTCTGGCCGACAAAATGTATGCGGTCCAACTCGTCGATCCCGGTATCGAGGCTCGGAAATACCTGTCTGATAAAGTCGAGTCTGTCGAGGCGGCGCTTGCCGGCGCCCGGGATATCATCGCTGAACGGCTGAGCGAGACGGCGACAGTCCGCGAAACGCTCCGCGGCATCTTCCGTACGCGCCGGGTCGTGTCCAAGGCGACCAAGGCTGCCGATGCGCCCGAGGCATCCAAGTATCGTTCGTATTTCAACTTTTCCATGCCTCTGGAGAGGATTCCTTCCCACAACTTGCTCGCGATGTTGCGGGCGCAGAATGAGGGATTCCTGTCCGTGTCCATCGACGCGGATCCCGAGCGGTGCGCCAAGAAGATGTACTACGATTTCTGCCAGGAACGGCGCTATCCGTCCCCTGCCCTCGGCGAACAGATACGGGAGGCTGTATCGGATGCATACAAACGCCTTCTGGAACCTTCGATCAGCAATGAAGTCCTGAAGGAAGCCAAACAGAAAGCCGATGTGGAGTCGATCCGTGTTTTCGGGGAAAATCTGCGTCAGCTGCTGCTGGCCAGTCCCGTGGGACAGAAACGGACTTTGGCGATTGATCCCGGATTCCGAAACGGCTGCAAACTGGCCGTATTGGACGAGCGGGGAGATCTGCTTTATCACACGATCATTTATCCGCACCCGCCGCAGAATGAAAAGGTCAAGTCGATCGTCGCCTTGTCAGATCTACTGGAGAAATACAAGGTGGAAGCCGTGGCGATCGGTAATGGAACCGCATCCCGGGAAACGGAAGACTTCATGAAGAAAGTGGCGCTTCCGGAAGGATGCCGCGTCTGGACGGTCAGTGAGGACGGCGCTTCGATTTATTCCGCCTCCGAGGTGGCCAGGGCTGAATTCCCGGATGAGGATGTGACGGTCCGGGGGGCTGTCTCCATCGGCCGCCGGCTGATGGATCCGCTTTCCGAACTGGTCAAGATCGATCCGAAGTCCCTGGGCGTCGGGCAGTATCAGCATGATGTGGACCAAGGCTTGCTCAAGGAAAAGCTGGACAATACCGTCGAGTCATGCGTCAACAGCGTCGGAGTCAATGTCAATACCGCGAGTCCTTGGCTTCTGCGTTATGTGGCCGGCATCGGCCCGGTCCTGGCTGATAATATCGTTGCGTGGCGCAAGTCGGAAGGGGATTTCCGTTCTCGCAGCGACTTCAAGAAGGTGCCCCGTCTGGGAGAAAAGGCCTTCCGGCAATGCGCCGGATTCCTGCGTATCCCCGGTGCGGCCAACCCCTTGGACAACAGCGCCGTCCATCCGGAGTCGTATCACATCGTGGACCGGATGGCACGCTCTCTGGGCGTCCCCGTCGGGGAGCTGGTCGGTAATGCGGAACTCTGCTGCCGCTTGCGGGCTGAGGATTTCGTGGAGCCGGACTTCGGATTACCTACCGTACAGGATATTTTGAAGGAACTGGTTAAACCCGGACGCGATCCCAGGGAAGCGGCGACGGCCTTTGAGTTCGCACAAGATATCCGTACCATCGAGGATCTGGTCCCCGGGATGGAACTTCCCGGCATCGTGACCAACCTGACCAATTTCGGCGCCTTCGTAGACATCGGTCTGCATGAGAATGGCTTGATCCACGCCTCCCAGATGGGTGTCCGCGGCATGGCGGATCCGTCCAAGATCCTGAAACTCCACCAGCATATAAAAGTAACGGTCCTGTCGGTGGATCTCGACAGGAACCGTATCTCTCTCAGACTCGTCCGATAGTTTTTATTTCCGCTTGAACTTCCGGAAGCGAAGCTTGATCACACCCCAGAAGGCTTCGCCGAAGATGCTGCTGGACATTTTCGAGGTGCCGAGCTGACGGTTGACGAAGATGACAGGTACTTCCGCGATCTTGTAACCCAGCTTGTGGGCGGTGTATTTCGTTTCGATCTGGAACCCATAGCCCTTCATCCGGATGTCGTCCAGGTCCATGGCCCGGAGCACTTCGGCTTTGTAGCACATGAAGCCGGCCGTATTGTCATAGATCTTGACGCCGAGTACGGTACGGACGTAGACGGAAGCGAAATAGGACATCAGGATACGTCCGATGGGCCAGTTGACCACGCTGATGCCGTTGCAATAGCGGGAACCGATGGCGACCGATGCGTCTCCGTCAGAGCAGGCGGCGTACAGGCGCGGAAGGTCGTCCGGATTGTGGGAAAAGTCCGCGTCCATTTCGAAGATGTAGTCGTAGCCATGGGCCAGGGACCACTTGAAACCGGCGATGTAGGCCGTGCCGAGTCCTTGCTTTCCGCTCCGCTCCACCATGAACAAGCGCTCGGGGAACTCTTCCTGAAGGCCCTTGACGATGGCGGCCGTGCCATCGGGCGACCCGTCTTCGATGACCAGGATATGGTACCCTCCTTCCAATGAAAACACTTTCCGGATAATCGCTTCGATGTTCTCTTTTTCGTTGTAGGTCGGAATGATGATGACTTTCTTGTCCATAGTGTCGGCGTCATTAGCTTTAGTTCACAAATATATCAATTTTTGTTAAATTTGTATGTTCTAATCCAACCAGATTGACATGAACCGCATAGACTGTTTTATCCCGGATGCAGACTCCTCTGCGAAGTTGCTCTGCGAACCCGAGGTCCGCGCCTGCTTTGATGTCGAATTCGCCACCCTCCGATCCACGGCTGCCATCCGGCGGATCGCCTCGTTGACAGATGCGGAGTTTACCCTCATCTGTACGAAACCGACTGCGCTGCGCCTGGTCGCTTTCGCTTTGGAGCGCATGCTTCAGATAGCGGACGACACTGGGGCAGATCTGCTCTATGCGGACCATTTTGCCGTCGTTGACGGTGTCGAATCGCCCCTGCCGGTCATCGATTGCCAGAAGGGGAGTTTGCGGGATGACTTTGATTTCGGATCTCTGCTTTTATACCGGACTTCCGCGCTGCGCCGTGCCGTATCCCGGATGACTGAGGCTTATCAGTACGCAGGTCTGTATGACCTTCGCCTCAAGGTCCAGGCCTCCGGGCGCTTGGAGCATATCCCGGAATTCCTCTATTATGAAGTCGAGACCGATACGCGCCAGTCGGGGGAGAAACAGTTTGATTATGTGGACCCGAAGAACCGGGTCGTCCAGATTGAGATGGAACAGGCATGTACGGCGCATCTCAAGGAGATCGGAGGCTGGCTGGCACCCCGTTTCAAGGAAGTGGACCTGGGTTCGGGAGATTTTGAATATGAAGCATCTGTCGTGATCCCGTGCCGTAACAGGGTCCGTACCGTCGGTGACGCGATCCGTTCCGCGCTCTCTCAGGAGACGGATTTCCTTTTCAACGTGTTTGTCGTCGATGACAACTCGACGGATGGGACGGTGGAGGTGATCCGCGGTTTCCTGGACGATCCCAGGCTGATTTATATTGCGCAAGATCCGTCGTGGCATGCGATCGGCGGCAACTGGAACGCGGCGCTCCATCATCCGAAGTGCGGACGTTTTGCCTTGCAACTGGATTCGGATGATACCTACAGCGACACGCACTCCGTGCAGCGTTTCGTCGATGCGTTCCGCGAACAGGGATGCGCCATGGTCGTGGGTACCTATCAGATGACGGATTTCGAGGGGAATCCGCTTCCTCCGGGCATCATCGACCACCGGGAATGGACGCCTGACAACGGTCGGAACAATGCACTGCGGATCAACGGGCTGGGAGCTCCCCGCGGGTTCTGGACTCCGCTGCTGCGGCAGCTCAACTTCCCGACGACGAAATATGGGGAGGATTATGCGGTCGGACTGCGGGTTTGCCGCGAATACCGGATCGGCCGCATCTATGAGGTGATGTACAACTGCCGGCGCTGGGATGGCAATTCCGATGCCGCGCTGGATGTCGTGCGAGTGAATGCGAACAATTTTTATAAAGACCGTATCCGGACTTGGGAGTTGGAGGCCCGTATCGCACTGAACCGGAACGAAAGCCGGGTCTAAAACTTTTTTACAAAAAAATCAAAAAAAATTTGGAGGTCCGGAATTTTTCCGTACCTTTGCAATCCCGCTTGATCCGAACGGGGACTTTTGCTGCAGAAATGTTGCAAAATTTTTTTACGCCAAAATGTAGACGTGAAAGTGGATCAGCTCATTGAAAAGACTGAAGGAAAGTACAAGCAAGTACCGAACGATCCGGGGTAGCGATATCCCGGAACTAATAGATCGAGAGCGTTGATTTCTTTGTGAAATGAAAGGCGTCAGGACAAGCTAGATATAAAGAATTATACAAAGAAGAGTTTGATCCTGGCTCAGGATGAACGCTAGCGGCAGGCTTAACACATGCAAGTCGAGGGGCAGCGCGGTGTAGCAATACACTGGCGGCGACCGGCGGAAGGGTGCGTAACGCGTGAGCAACTTGCCCGCATCAGGGGGATAAGCGTTGGAAACGGCGTCTAATACCCCGTAACAACGGTGACCGCATGATCACCGTTTGAAAGCTCCGGCGGATGCGGATGGGCTCGCGTGACATTAGCTAGTCGGCGGGGTAACGGCCCACCGAGGCGACGATGTCTAGGG
>JAEEGI010012173.1_pt1 | contig 18432 bp, 17 predicted proteins | sample 8958751 | NCBI WGS metagenome assembly JAEEGI01 (sample SAMN16246545, study PRJNA631951) | gut metagenome | biome: gut microbiome; feature: rumen; material: KS-attached | host: Bos | place: Iran: Karaj | collected 2018-10 | reverse complement strand
GCTGTGAAATCTTGGATGCAATTGCCCAGCCAGCTTCGTCAGCCTCTTCGCTGATTGCCTTGCGGATAGCGTTCATGATTTTCGCATTACCGCGCAGCTTGTTGCGATCAAGAGGTTCAATGTTGTTCGTTGCCTCATCCGATTCGGTCGGCTTCTTGAACTTGTCGATATAGATAAAAGAATTACACGAGTCGATGAACGGCTGCGGCGTCTTTTCCTCGCCGAACCCGATGACCTGTTTTGACTTGGCCCGGAGTTTCATGGCAAGCGGCGTGAAATCCGAATCGCTACTCACAATGGCGAAAATGTCGATGCTCTCCGTGAACAGGAGTTCCATCACGTCAATAGTCATCGCAAGGTCGGTCGCGTTCTTCCCCTTCGTGTAGGGAAATTGCTGTATCGGCTGAATTGCGAACGGATGCAGGACTTCTTCCCAAGGGTTGCTCCCTTTCCAGTTGCCGTATGCCCTGCGAATGCTCGTCTCCCCGAACTTGGAGAGTTCTTCCATGATGCCGTAGATGGCATCCGCCTTGGCATTGTCGCAGTCAATAATCAGGGCTATTTTCTTTTCCGTGTCCATGTTAGGGAATATAAGTTTTTTTGAGGGTCAGTATTAGTGTACGGGTTTTATTTCACCATATCGATCCATCATCTTTTTCACATCGTCAATAATTTCGTTTCTCAACGATTCTGGTTCAAGAACGAGTCTTTCTCCAAATTTTGAAGCCATTTCTCTTTTCAATTCAAAATTGACAATACAATTTATGCTGAAGAAATTTCCACCGTCTTCAGGAATGCGATATTTTTGTCGCATTTCATCAGCATTCTTTTTTTTCAGCATTTTTTGAGAGGCGTGAATGGGTTTTCCATCCAAATAGGTGCATTCCTTTTTCGAAGCCCAAAAAATAATTTCTTGAGGTTTTTCGTTGTCTTTTTTTGAAACCCCAATCATATCATCAAAATACTCATTCCAGTCAATTTTGCTGGATTCATATTTCTTAGAAGATTCTTTAACATTATCTAGTTGCTCCAAAGAAAAAGTCAAAATTTTCTTTTTATCCATTGCTAGTCCAAACAAGAACCATCGAGCATTATATTGTTTTAGCAATTGCGGATACAACTCAATTTTATTTATTTTTTTACTATGAATAGGGTGGTACTCAATTTCTATAGTTTTTTTGCGTTCAATAAAGCTAATTAATTTGGGCAATAAGTCGCGCCGACTTAAAAATTCATTTTTTTCAAAAATAATGGATGGATGCTTGGGATTTTCTGTTGACTCTTCTAACTTCCCCAAAAAACCAAAGTTTTCTAGACCATCCATTTGGCCTACTGTACGTATAACAGCTTGCAATAATTTTAATTCGGATGAAGATATTTTTTGGTTAAAAATACTATCAGTTCTATTAGCATAGTGTATAATCGTATTCTTTCCAGAGCGGGTCTTTTCTATTGTTCCGAATACTTCCTGAATGAATTTAAGGTCTTTTTCTATGCATCGACGACCAACTATTTCTTCGTCAGAATCCCTAAGTTTCTTATTGCATAATTCAATCATTTGCGACATCGTATAATGTCGAACAGCACTTTCCGAAAGCAGCCCGTCAAGAATTTTTATTCGCAAGAAAGCGTTTTTATTTGTCGGCATTGTCGGATAATCCTTGACTTGTGGGACGCATTTTTATGGAATGCAGCTGTTCAACTAAATGTCGTGATGCATGGATATCGTTTGTATTATACGACCAATTGTGATTGAAACAATCTATTGTGCCTTGATTGCCGCTTGTCCCAATTACAAGGCTATAAAAATCGGTATTCTTTTCTTTTTCTACTTCTATAGCATCAATTAAATTGCGCGGAAGATTTGCCATTACAAAATCCGATATCATAAGGACATCTGCATTCTTATAATCGTTGGATTGAAGCATTTTTATTGCATGCTGCAATGCCGGGCTCGCATCTGTGCCACCATTAAAAGACATCTGTAGAAAACGAACGAGTTTCTGCAAACTATCGCCTTTTTTGAAATCGCTCATATCTAGAGCTTCTATTCCTGTAGAGAATGAAATCAGGTAGCATTTTCTTTCTTCTTCTAGAGCGATTTTAGACAAGGCGAATGTTATGGTCTTTGCAATGTTTTCCGGTGTTCCATGCATAGAACCACTTGTATCTACACAGATAATAATGGGGCCCTTGGGTTCCTTCTTTTCAATGGAAACCTCTTCTTGCGTAGATTCTTCTTGTGTCCTTTCGACGTTTCTTTGGTATTCGAAAGACAACAGCTGTTTTTGGGCGAATCGTAACTGGAAGAGTTTCTTTGTTGCCGGATTTTTCATTAATGCCAATTCACTTGGCAAGACCGAAGATATATCGTTCGAAAAACAAATACCCTTAATCTCCCCGCGATAGGCATTTTGGGGATGCCATTCCGTTTTTATGACAACCTTATCGCGAAGGTCCTTTTCAAAAATGGATTGTGCACGATTATGCTTGCCTAGGATTTCTGCAAGTTCTTGCAATGATTGATCCTGTTCAAGGAGTTTTGCGAATTGTTCCAGAATTTCAAAGCCACTAGTTTCAAAAAATCCTTCGGACAAATCCCAAAGTCTTCCGAAATCTTTTATGAATGGAGAAAGAAGCTTTTCAAGACGCTTGAAGTTCTGTATTTTCTTATACAACTCGTCTAAGAACGTCTTTCGCATTTCATCAATACGCTCTTGTTCCCATTTGTTTTTGCGGTCAATAAAGCTTTCTTCCATGTCGCCGATGAAATTTCTGCGAAGAACTTCCAGTTGCTCCATGGATTTCCATTGGATAGGTGCTTTATCTTTGCCGTCCTTTTTCGGCTCTTTTTTCTGTTCTGCAAATTGATTCTTATAGAAATTAAAATTAAGGTTGCTTGGAGCAATTGAGCCCCGTTTTGATTCGCTTACAGAAGGCAATCGTTTATAGTGGTATTGAATTTTCGAATTCTCATTCGTTAAATCTGTAGCAACATCTATAGCAAGCCATTTCTTGTGTTGTTCTATAAAAATAGATTCGTCTAGGAAGGGGTCTTCCTTATCAAGTGTTTCCTTTGTTTGTTGCAGCCATTCAAGAATGTCCGTTTGGATATTTTCAGAGACGCCTTCATGAGATTGGATGTAATCCTTTATGTCATCATGGTCAAGAATGTCTGAAAAAGTATCTTCCGCGAGCTTTGCATAATTGTTCTTGGGAAATTCAATCTTAATCTCGGTAGGCTCAACAGGAGAAGCCATGTCTTCCATTGCGTCAATAAGCTGTTTTCTGTCCGCTTCGGAACCAAATGCGTTGCTTGGCGCGAAGCTCTCAAATTTGCGTTTTTTCTTGGAAGTTGTTTTTTGCTTTGGAAGAATTGCACAAACATCTCTTAAGATATCGCTAACGCTAGAACAGAATTTCTTGCATAATGGTTCAAATGTTTTCTTATCAGCAAATTCCGTTTGGTGAGAGGTTGTATTTCTAGAACCACGCAAGGACTCGAACCATTTGGGTTTCCCGTTTGGAAACCAGATGTGTTTAACATTCTCACGTATTATTTGAATGGAACGCTCAATCCATGCTTGACTTTCTTCGTCTATTGAATTAACGTCATCAATCCCGTTAGGATATTTGGCGACAAAGTTCTCTATAACTTTGATAGCTTTCTGCGCAAATTTACGAGTGCCATTTTTTTTGTAACCCATAACAAACCTTATTTACGTGCAATATGTTCAATTTCAGCCATATTATCAAATACAAACGCAACCATTTTCTGCATTTCGTCATCCGGGATACATTCCGTTGCATAAGACAGTCTTTTTCCAATTTTTTGAAGTTGCGCAATTGTATGAGATGGAGAAACTTCATTGGCTAGCGATTGTATCTTCATATGCAACCAAGCCTTTTGTTCGTCCGAAAGCGAACGAACATCTGGCATGCCGTCAGAAAATTTCTGACGCAAAGCTGTTATTGCTTCTTGAGGAGTTTGCATAATTTGCCTTAATCATGATAACGGGAACGTTTTTTTTCTAAATCAACCTGAGCGTTTTGCAGGTCTCTTTTCGCTTCGGTTACAGCGTTCATGATGGCATTGCAATAATACTGGTCCGCAAAAAGGTTGGCCTTGTATGGTGCAGATTGTTCCTTTGCAAAATTCTCAAGTTTATTTATTTCCTCTTTAATATTATTAGCAATAACTTCGTATTTATCTTTTTCTGCTTTTGTTCGACGAAGTTCAAGAAGATCGAGAGTATCAAATACTTTTGAATCTTTTATTTTTTCAGAACTCCAATAATAACCACCAAATGTTTTATGTACCCACCTACCACTTTCATAAATGGTACACTCTATATCATGAGAATCCTCATTTACATCAAGACTGTTAACAGATGTAATCTTTGTTTTTTTATCATTACTCAATAATTTTGAGTCGCTAATCCAACACCTTTTTGTATTATTGTAATCGATTTCATAGCATTCTTCCCCATCAATGGTTTCAGTGACTAATTTTTTGTAGTCTGGATTGTCGATGTAGAAATTGTCGGTAATATATGCATCAAATTCTTCAATTTGCTCTTTAATTTCGTCTATTGCGGTATCGCAATCCAAGCCATTCTGCTGAATGCATTTTTCTACAATTTCGCGAGCGACTTTCTGCTGCTTTTCCGTACTCCAAATACAATACTCAATAAGCTGGCAATCCATCAAGTCAATTTCGGTACGATCATTAAGGAACGCAGACGTCTTCAAAATATGAACAATCTTTTTCCAACGACGGTCCCCGACTTCAAAAAGTTCTCCACTTTCTTTGTCTTCTTCATTCATAGCGTCATTGCGGGACGCGAGTTCCTTACGAATCGCAGAAATAACGGATTTTGCCGCATCAGAAAGCGATATTTCATCAATTTTCTTTTTCCATTCCTTCAATTCGACATTGGAAATCTGAAGTTTCTTTACGTCTTCCGGAAGTTCAAATTCGGTCGAGGACGGAGCATCAACCATATCAAAGAAATTATTCTCGTCATCAATAAACGATACAACCAATCTGAGAATCAGACGATCATACAAAGCCTCCAACCCCTGGCCCTTGGCTGGAAGTTCATTAGAAGCCGTAAAGAGGGCTTTCAGCGGAACATCTTCAACTTCATTTCCATTGTGGAACTTACGTTCATTCACAATTGTGAGTAAAGAGTTCAAAATAGTCGAATTCGCTTTCCAGATTTCATCTAAAAAAGCGATGTCTGCTTCCGGAAGCATTCCTTCTGTAAGGCGACGATATACTTCTTTACCATTACTATTCGGTAATTCTCCGTTTAATCCCTTAAGAGATACATTTCCAAAAACTTCGTCTGGAGTCGTAAATGCATTGAGGAGCGTTTCAAAGTATTTGACCTTATCGTCGCCATCTGCCTTGAACGCCTGCACGGTTCTTCTAGCAATCATACTCTTCGCACAGCCAGGATCACCAAGGAAAAAGATGCTTTCGCCAGAAATTGCAGTAAGTAAAGCAAGGCGAACCGCTTCATCCTTTTCGTAAAGACCATCAGAAAGTGCGTCTCGCAACGCCTTGATTCTGTCATGGAGTTTCACATTGTTGTTTGTCGTATTTTGGGGGGTGGTCATGGTTTTCTCCATAGGTTTAAAATTTTTTCGGTTTACAAAAACGCCTTCCTTCTTGTAATCCAATTTAAAGTTTCCGGAAGATTTGAGAATCTGCTCATATTTTGAGGCTTGTTTTTTGTCTAGTCCCGCTTTTTGAATCACCTCCGCAAGAGGCACAACGATGCTCTTTCGTTCTTGAGAGAGGGCATTAAAAGCCTGATCGAATTTGTGTAAGATGTCGGTTTCGGCCATAGTAGATTCCTTTTTCCTTGGTTTTAAATATAAACAAAATTTCCCTTGAATAAAAGTGCTTTTTCTTTGAAACAGTTAAATACGAACATACAATTCGTACGAACAAAGAGTTCGTATAAGAAAGATATATTATATGCATTCTTTTCAACAAGGAGGAAGCATGCCATACATATCCAGCGACAAAAACATTCGTGATTTCGTTCAGAACATTCTACGTTCTGGACAATGGGAAATCGTCAGGCACGGAAAGCACGTCATCATTCGCCATATAGCGAAAGGTGCGAAGAAAACCATCGTGGTTCCGAGCACACCGAGTGATCCAAGGACATTCGCCAATTTTCGGAGAGACTATTTCCGTTATTTGCGACAACACCTTATCCAAACAGGATGGATTCAAAACAACTCCATTCCTGAAATTGATTCACCTTTAGCTGCATAAAGGAGGTAATGTTATGATGCAGATCCGCACGAAGGGTCCAGGAGGTCTCCCCTCCACCACGGGCAACAAGTCCGGTGGCGGACGGACCAACCTTCCGCCTAAGGGCAAATGAGGTAACGACCTCTTGCCGCTCACTCCCCGGGCCTCGCGCTTGGGGATTTTTTCAATCCCACTACATTTTTTTGGACGAATAAACCGCCCAAAATGACATTTTTTCGGACGAATATCCCGCCGGATTTGACATTTTTTCGGACGAATATCAAAAAAAGACTAAACCCTCACCAGATTCCTCTCGACTTCCTGCACGAGTTTCTTGGGGACATCGTTCGCCTTGGCGCGTTTCTTGAAGCTGGCGAGGGAATCTTGCACTTGTTCGAGGATGCGCTTGTAGCGCCCTTGCACGAGGCCGGCACTTTTTGCCGCCTCCTTGAAGTCATCGAGGGTGAACTTTTCGCGCTTGCCCTTGAAGGTCATCTGGTGCGTTCCTGTCCAGCGGCCGGCGGGGTTGTAGGCGTAAGTGACGTCAAAAGCGGGGGCGAGCGTCCAGTTGCCGCGCTTGTCCATCAAAAAGCCGATGTTTTTCGTGTGGTCGTCTTGGTTCCTCGCGCAAATGTTGAATACGGCCCTGCGGTACATCTGCTCAATGTCGGCAGTCGTAAGCCCAATCTGCCTCGCAATGGCGAAGGCCTGCTCGTAGCTGTACGCCCCTGCAATGTTGAAGTCGTAATGCGCGATGGCCGCGAGCGACTGGTAGTGCAGTTTGCCACCGTTTTCGGTGCGGTCAAAGCGGCGCGTCATAAAGTGCCTGTGCTCGCCGTCTTCCAGCAGGCGGCATTCCGTCATTTCGATTCCGGCTTCCTTCGCAATTTGGCTGTAGGTGTACTCAAGCGCCCCGAACCCGGCGGGGTCGGCGTTTTCTTTGTCGCGGTTGTTCTCGATGTCGTCGAATTTCAGGAGCCAGTAGCCGTACCCTTCGGGGGCGCGGACTTGCCCGGAGAGCACACTTTTTGTCGCTTCGTTGTAGGCGATGAGCACTTTGGCGCGGGCGCCCCCGGCCGATGATCCAACCCGGACAATTTGTTCGAACGCGTCTTTTTCGCGAAGCTTGACTTTCACTTTTTTGCGCTGGTCCAGTATGTTTGCCGCGAGGGCGCGGAGCCTCTCGATTTCGATGGGTTCGCTCTTGACGGGGTCGGGGCCGGTGGCGGGGAAAAACTCGAGTGCGCCCATGCCGCGCGATCCTGTGTAGCAGAGCCGTTCGAGAGCCGTGATGCTCTTGGGGTCCCTACCGTTCTGGATGAGCCATTGGTCGATAATCTTGTTGCCGAACTTGTCCGGGATGGAATCGGCGAAAAGCCCTGGCAACTTGTGGAATGTGGCGGGAGCAAGGTCCGGGAAGCGGTAGATGGTGCCGGCACGCACGGGCATGGTGACCGGCGCGGGTTCTATGCCGCTGCGGACAAAGTCGGGATTGTACTCGAAAAAGGCGAAATCGTCGCCGTCCTCCTGAGTGAGGGCTCCGATAGTCGTTCCCCAGAGTTTGACCTCGACGGGAATCATTCATCCTCCTTCCATACCCAGGGGGCGGTGTCGACATCCTTCTTTTTGCGACCGGCACGTTGACGCTGGGGCAGTTTCTGCGATTCACGGAGGAGCATCATGGGACTACGGCTGTAATCGGGAACAATGTCGATGAGTGCCTCGGCGAAACCGAACTGGAGCAACACTTTGACCAGGTGCGAGAGGCTCACGCTTTGGCCCATTTCAAGCCGGACAAGCGTATTTTTGCCAATTCCTGCCTTTTCGGCGAAGGATTCACGCGAAAGATTCAGTGCGATACGGTGCGCACGGATGCGTTCGCCAAGCTCCTTGAGAGCTGTTTTTTCTGTAAGCGGTGTCGCCCTGTACATATCGGCCTCCTGATTATCTTTCTTCAATATAGATTTTTTCTATTTATAAAACAACCCTAAAATAGGTATTTAACTTTGTATTTGCAATTAAAATCCCATTTTTGGGTTAAAAAATTTTACTTGACAAACCACCATGTTATTTATTATTTTTGTCTATAAGAGGTCTAGGATGGAGTTTCGGTGTTTTCGCACATTTCTGCTTTTTTTCGCGTCGGCAATGTTTGTTGCCTGTTCCGAATCGTTCACTGACCCGCGCGACGAGCAGAGCTACGACATCGTGCAAATCGGCTCGGATGTCTGGATGGCCGAAAACTTGAATTACGATATCGACGGGAGCGTGTGCCCAGAAGGCGACAAGCGCAACTGCTCCAAGTTCGGGCGCCTCTACACTTGGGAAATGGCGCGGAGTTTTTGCCCTGAGGGCTGGCGCTTGCCCAACAGCGCAGATTTCGGGCGGCTCATCGCAGATGTGGGTGGCGCCGATGTCGCTGGCGAGGCGCTCAAGTCAAAGCGTGGCTGGTACAAGAAAAAGAACGGTTCCGATGCGTTCGGGTTCAAGGCGTTGCCTGCGGGTTTCCGCAAGGCGGGCGGGGAATTCGATGGTATCGGCGGTTATGCTCACTTCTGGACAGCCTCCAGCGCGCCACTGGAGCGTGCTGAATTCTTGATGTTGGAGTTCAGCAGAAACGCCGCGGTGATGGACGCTGCGGGCAGGGGCGAACTCCGCTCCGTGCGCTGCATTCGCGAACAGAGCAATATCAAGGTGAAGTCAATTTAGTTTTCGCGGTAAGGCGTTTTCAAAAATTTCTTATTATTGGCGTATGTTCAGGTCCGTCGCCGTTATTCTTGTTTTGTTGTTCCTGTGCGGTTGCGCAACGACCAAGCAAGTGGGCTATTCGCCAAAGGATGCGACCCGCGGTCTTGTCTATATAAACAACAAGCAGGGGGCTACGGCCATCTATATCGATGGTGAGTTTGTGGGAAGCACACCGATGAATGTCTCCCTTGTGCAGGGCGAGCACCACATTACCATGAATTATGGCGGAAAGATCGTTTTGGACACGGCTTTCGTTGTCACGGACGACTTTGAAAGGAATGGCAATGCGATTTTGATGGGTGGTGCCGTTGCGGGATTCATAACCATCCTTTTAGTTCCGTTCCCTGGAAATATGCTTGCGTCCATAGCTCCGATTGTTCTCGCGGGAGGGGTGGCACAGATGAATGCGGACAAGGTCGTCATCAGTTCGCGGGAAGGCATCGATGCGACTGTCAAGCCGTTGCCTAGTGCTCCGGATTCGCTTCCTGGGCCTGCCACAACTGCCACGGTTGCGCCAGTTGCTGTTACGGATCAGGGTGGCATGAATATGTATGCCATTGATGCAGACAGGTACGCCTTTTTGATGGAGAAACGCGGCGAGAAAGTTTCGAAATTTGTGTCGGTGGGCTCCATCTGCTATGAAGCGTCAAGCGATCTGGTGTGGATGAACTATGCGCAAAGTCTGCAATCGGTTGTTCTCGCCAGCGACGAGTTTCTTCCGTGCGAAATAGATTCGTTGCCTTATCCGAGCCCATTTTTATCTTCGCTTAAATGGGTGGGTGGCATGACTGCTACTTGGGGAGTTATAGGCGCTGTCGCGGGTGGCGAAATGAAGTCAACAATTGCGGCTATGGGCGTGGGCTTGGCCCTTTTTGGATTACCGACTTACATTATTGTTCACAGCGTTGTCGAATCCCAGAACAAGCGCACCTGTAGGCTCTTGAGGAACCAGGAGCAGGTGAGGGAATGGTACAGGCAGTATCCCTGCCATTAGAAAACGAATCCGATTCCCGTGTCATAGAACCAGTAGTGCCCGGTGAAGGCTTTACCGAGATAGATTGTGGTTCCTGCCGAAATCTGTACGTGTTTTGCAATCAGGTACGATGCCCCGAAATATTGCGAGATAATGTAGGGAAACTCGAAGGATATGTCGCGATTTTGTATTTCGTCATCCCACCAGGGTTTGTAAAGGAACGGCGCATAGGAGAGGGCAAGTTCCTTTATCGGGAACAGGTTTAAAAAACCGCCGAATCCTCCGTGGAACTTGGTTTCATGGCATTTATTGCAGTCAAGATCTCCATAATCATCCATGTCTCCTGCCAATGTCCCCTCTACCGATATCCATTTGCCTTTTGCGGAAAAGTTGTTCATGCTCAGGTTTAGGTAAGCCGCTATGCCTGCTTCGATAAACCGCGAATTGATTCCGGCGGAAGCGCGAATAAAGGGAAATGGATCGAGTCCGAATCCGAGTCCCCACATGGAAATCCGGTTCTTGCTGAAGTAGTCGAATGCTCCCGTAACCGGGAAGCGCAAAAGCCGGTATGCGATATTTGCGTCGCTCTTTTCCAGTTTGTATCCGCCGCCACCCGTGTTCGCCTCTTCGTTTGTGAGCCCGTGGAGCTGCCATGTTTCCTTGTCGTACTTGCGGACCTGTACGCTTGCGCGCTTGACGCTTGACTTTTCGTCCATTGAGAACGCCGCCCCTGTATAGGGTGCCGGAGCGTAGACATCGAATGTGCCTTCCGTGATGCTCGCCTTCGACCAGCTGCACCCGCACAGGTTTATCGCGATGCATGTGGCTATCGCGTATATGGCGAGAGTGAATCTCATAGCAGATAATCCATGCGGATGTTCCGCATGCTTTCGAATAAGTTAGCCTTCAGCGTGGAGTTGCCTTTGGTGAGGCTCTTGATTTCTTCGCGGATGCTCTTGCGGTGGCTCGCTTTCGAGAACTCGCAGGTACATGTGAACTTGCGGATGTCGGCATCCTCGGCGTATTCGATGATTTCGCTTTCTTCGCAGTAGCATAGCGGGCGGATGATGCTGCACGGGTATTTTTCGTAGGGCACCATCGGCGGCATGCCGCTGAACTCGCCCTTGTACAGCATGTTCATCAAAAGCGTTTCTACAATGTCGTCCATGTGGTGGCCGAGCGCAATCTTGTTGTAACCGTTTTCGCGGGCGAACTTGATGAGTTCGGTGCGGCGTTGCGTGCTGCACCAGTAGCAGTTGAGTTTGCGACCTTCCTTGAGTCGGCCTTCTACGGCCACGTCCTTGAAGTAGAAGGGTATTTGCGGGTATTGCTCTGCCATGCGTTGCAAGAATTCACGTGGGGCTTTGTCGGCAAAATCGCTCTGGATGTGGATGGCGCCTATTTCGCAGTTGGGCAGAAATTTGCCCATGCGGTTTGCCAGTTCCATCAGCAGCACGCTCGAATCCTTGCCGCCGCTCACCGCGACGAGCACCTTGTCACCGTCCTCGATTAATTTGAAATCGTGGAGCGCCTTGGTGATTTTCTTGCTGATACGTTTACGAATTGCTGATGACATGAATAGTAAGAAGTAGGAAGTAGGCAGTAGACAGTAGGAAGTGATTAGGATAGACGAGAGAAGAAAGACGAGAGAAGGATAAGTCGCTGGCTTTGTCATTGCGAAGGGCGTAGCCCTGAAGCAATCTCCGCAAGTTATTCACCGCTCATTGCTCACGGCTCATAGCTTGCGCCTCGTGCCTGGAGCCTCGTACCCCGCGTCTCAAACAAAACGGGCTCGCTTTCGCGAAGCCCGATTAGTTTATTCTTTATCCTTGTTAGTCCTCGACAAGGCGCAGCGGCATCAGGAGGAAGCTGAATCCCATGTTCTCACCGACAGGCTCGATGACACAGGCGCCGATGGGGGCGTTCATCTTCATCACGATTTCTTCGCTCTTGCTTAAACCGAGGATTTCGGACAGGTACTGGCCGTTGAACCCGATGCAGAAGCTGCCTTCACCGTTGTGTGTCACGGCGAGTGCTTCGCGGGAATCGCCACCGACATCCGGGTCGGTTGCGCTGAGTTCGAGGTTGTTGCCGTCCATCTGCAGGCGGATCTGGCGCGTACGCACGTTCGCCATGGAAATGACGCTGCGGATCTTGTTCTGCAAGTCCTGAGTGTTGGCCTGCATGGTGCGTTCGAAGTTCTGCGGAATCACGGCGCGGTAGTTCGGATACGGACCTTCGTACAGCTTGGAGATGACCTGCGTAGAATCCGTGTTGAAGAGGATGTGCGTCGCGGAGGTGCGGACTTCGATGTTCGAATCGCTCTTGGCGACATGGAGGATGTGCTGCAGCACCTTCTTCGGGATGATGACGCCGTTCTCGAGGTTGGCACCTTCTTGGTCGATGCTGGCGCGGCCCAGGCGGTGACCGTCGGTCGCGACCATGGAAATCTTTCCGTCCTTGGCTTCCAGATAGACGCCGTTCAAGTTGAGGCGCGTGGAGTCGGTGGAAGTTGCGAACAAGGTCTTCTCGGCGAGGAATGCGAGTTCGCTAGCCGCGAAGTTCAAGGTCTCGCCGTTTTCAATTTCGGGGAACGGCGGGAAGTCGCTTGCGTCAAAACCGGTGATGGAGGCTTTGCCCTTCTCGCTCCACTGAATCTTGGCGAGGTAGTCCTGCACGTCGAGACTGATGGTCGTGATGCTCGGGTCCACCAAGTTGTTGATGAGGTCGGAGAACTTGCGTGCGTTAATGACGACTGCGCCATCCCGTTCGCCCTGGACTTCGACCTTGACCCTGATACCGAGGTCGAGGTCAGTTGCGCTGACTTCGAGGAAATTGCCTTCGAGGCGCAGGGAGAAGTTGTTAAGCACCTGAATGGTGGACTTGTTCGGCACGGCGGTAATGGCCGATTTCAGAACATTCTGAAGAACGGTTTTGTCAATAGAAAACTTCATGGATTATGCACCTCTTTGTATAAGCATTGTTCCTACGAAAAACACTACTGCGATAACCGCTAGAAGGACAATGACGCGCTTATCAAGAGCGTTGGACTTCTTGGGGACAAAATTCTTGGCATTTTGCTTTGCACGCCTGCGTTCACTACGACTCATAGGGAATCTCCATTGTTTTATGTCCAAAAATCTACTATTTTAGAGAGCGGTGAGGAAAAAACCATGCACAAAATCCCTCTAAATATGCTGAAAAATAAAGCCAAGTCTTATGCCGACATGGTGCGCAATCGCGTCGATGTTACAGGTGAAGAGGCTAAGCTGGCTGCCGACTACCGCAATCTGGGCGAAAAGGTGTACCACGCTGTGCTGGGCGACCTCGTGTCGGTCATGAAGAGCGATCCGGCTATCGTGGAATTGGTGGGCTCCATCGAGGAACGCCTGAGAAAACTCAGAGAACTGAAGGGTATCCGGTAAGTCGTGAAGAAAATAGAAGTACACGTTTTTTCCAAGAACACGTCGGGCACCAGGAACTACAGGTTTCCGGTGTGGAAGTTGGTCGTGGGTGTTGTCGCCTGCATTATTGCCTTGCTCGGCTTTATCCTGTTTTCCCCGGCGGAGATTGCCGAACGCATTTCCGACGGGAACGTTGTCGATGTTTACAAGCAGAATTCTTTTATAAAGAAGCAGATTAAGCAAATCCGCGAGAAGGTGGACGAGTCTATCCTCAAGGCCGAAGAGGCCCGCATTTTGCGCGACAGCACGGTGGTGTTGAGCGGTATGGGCTTTTCGCTGGAGAACGCCGGTGCTGACGACGAGATGGCCCCGATGGCGAAAGACCGCAAGGGAGTCCTCCAGATTGAGCGCTCCATGCGCAAGGCGGTCAAGCTCCTGGAGGCCGATTCCGCTTTGGCGGCAAGTATCCCCGTGTTGCACCCCATCAAGAATTCCCCGACAGTCAAGAACCGCTTCGAGATGATTTTTGACCAGTTTACGCAGCAGAACCTGCCGCACCGTGGCATTGACTTTGTTGCGGCAGAGGGCGATACCGTCTTTGCCCCGGGAGGGGGAACTGTCGTTGAAATCCGCTCGCATCGCGGGTTCGGGCTCACCATGAAAATTGAGCACACGAAGCGCGTGCGCACGTTCTACGCTCACCTAGGTTCCACGCTGGTCAAGTCGGGCCAGAAGGTTTCCCGTGGCGACCCGATTGCGCTCATTGCCGAGAGTGGCCGCGAGTCCAGCATCGGACTGCATTACGAGGTGCGCATCGACGGCACCCCGGTCGACCCGGAAGGTTTTTTTATAACAAAGTAACGTAATCCCGGACACCTCACCTGGTTTCCATAGCCCACCGCTCATGGCTCATTGCTCGCACCTCGAGCCCCGAGCCTGAATCCTCATAGCTCACCGCTCGTCCCCCCTTTTCTCCAGTCTCCAGCCCCTATTCTCTAAATTCTAGCCTCTCGTCTTATTATATTTAAAGTCCCCAGGTCTTGCGATGCAGGCGGGCGGTACTTTCCGTCAAGAAACACCGGAGGCTCGGACGAGGTCCATACTTTTGGGCCTGTCTTGGGGATATCTATCAAGTTTTGCTTTACCCTTTAGGAGTTTTAATGGCAAATAAGTGTAAGCGCGGAATCTTGATTAGCAAAACACCTTACGAGAAGCGTATCGCCATAATGGAAGACGGCGAACTCGTTGAACTAGTTGTTGAAGGTGTTTCGTCTAACCGAGTTCTGGGCAATATATATAAGGGCGTAGTCCAGAAGGTGCTCCCCGCACTCAAGGCCGCCTTCATCGACATCGGCCTTGAAAAGGCCGGCTTCCTGCACCAGGACGATGCGATGGACAGGAACGAGCTCCTCCGCCGCGAGTACGGCGACGACGACGACGAGGGGGGACCGTCCAAGGAAATTTCCATCGACGAGTTGCTCAAGGAAGGCCAGGAAATCATGGTTCAGGTTGTCAAGGAACCGATCAGTACCAAGGGTGCCCGTCTGACGACGCACCTGAGCTTTGCTGGGCGTTTCCTCGTGTGCATGCCGGGAACCAACTTCATCGGCGTTTCGAAGCGCGAACGCGATCCGGCCAAGCGCCGCGAGTTCAAGAAGGTGGTTCGCCGCCTCAAGGGCCGCGACGTGGGCTATATCGTCCGCACCAACGGCCTCAACGAATCCGAATTCGAAATCAACAAGCAGATGCGCGAACTCGAAAGCAAGTGGGAACAGACGAAGTACAACTTCGAGACCATGCCTGCCGAGACCTGCATCTACGAAGAGTCCGATTCTATCGAGCAGACTGTTCGCGAATACTTCAGTGACAACACGGATTACGTGTACATCGACAACCGTGACGAGTACTTCGCTCTCCGCGAATATCTCAAGGTGCTCTCGCCCGACAAGCTCGACAAGGTGAAGCTCTGGAGCAGCAGCGAAAGCCTTTTCGAATACTTCAAGATCGAGAACGACTATGCGCGTTCCCTGCAACGCCAGGTCCCGCTGCCGCGCGGTGGTAACCTCGTCATCGAACAGACCGAGGCGCTCGTGTCTATCGACGTGAACACCGGACCGAAGGTGCACGGTAAGGACCAGAGCAAGATCATCCTTGAAACGAACATCGACGCTTGCCACGAAATCGCAAAGCAGCTCCGCTTGCGCGATGTGGGCGGCCTCATCATCATCGACTTCATCGATATGGAGACGGATGCCGACCGCGAGGCTGTGTACCAGGAATTCCGCAAGGCTATCCGTCGCGACAAGGCGCCTATCAGCCCGGCCCCCATCAGCCAGTTCGGCCTTATGGAAGTCACTCGCAAGCGTGTGCGCGTGAACCTGATGACCGAGAAGACGGAACGCTGCCCGGTGTGCAACGGTGGTGGACGTATCGCTACGCTGGAATCCACGCTCGGCATGATCGACCGCTGGATGGCGCGCGCGAAGGCGAAGGGCAAGCTGCGCGAGGTAACGCTCGTGGTGAGCCCTGCCGTGGTGGACGTGCTCTGCCGCGACCTCAACCGCATGTTCAACTATCTGGAATACAAGCACAACATGAAGATTTCTCTCGTGGAAGACGAAAGCGCCCACGTGAACCAGTTCTGGATGTACGACAAGAACAACGAAGACATCACAGACCTGTACAACTTCGTGTAACGATTCTGTTAGTTTGTATAGAAGGCCGGACTGAGTCCGGCCTTCTTTGTATAAAAAAGAAACGCCCCGCAGAAGCGAGGCGTTGTTTGTCGTGTAGAGAAATTTACTTGACGTTCAGGTCGAGCGCATTAATCTTTCCGCGGCGTACACCCCAGAGCATGTCACGCGTCATTTCGGAGATGACCTTGCTGCCGGCCTTCACCTTGATTTCGAGACGGGCGATGTAGACGCCGGTTGCGACAAGGCGGTTGTCGGTTGCTCTCATGTTCCAGGCGAGGAACAGGTTACCACCATTGTTCAGGCAGTCGCCGTTATAGATGGTGTCGGCGCAGGCGATGGAGCCCGATTCGCCGTTCACGTAATGACCGAGGCTCGTGAAGTAGCTCGTGCTGTAATGGAGCGTAATATTGTCCTTGCTCATCACCTTCACGGTGCCGTTCTTGACGCCTGCGAAGTTGGCCGAGGTGAGCAAGCCATCCTTGATGGCATCCGCGGTAGCGTCGCTCAGGTCGTAGGTCTTTTTCGCAGACTTGACGGATATTTCACCACTTTCAATCTGGCGAAGGATGTCGATGGTGAGCTTGCCCTTTTCGATATCGGCAACGACGGCCGCATTCTCGTTGGCAGCGAGCTGTGCCATATCAAATCCAATCAGGTGGCCCTGTACGCCGTATTCGTCGACGATTTCCTTCACGTCCTTGGTAAGGTCCGTGATGAGCGTGGGAACGGTTGCTTCCTTGCTCGTGACGATGGCGACGGTCTTTTCGTTGTCGGCGCTGACTGCTGCGACCGGGGCACTGGTCACTTGGACTTCCTGGTCACCGGTGATGCGGACCCACGGGTTGAACTTGTGCGGTGATGTTCCGGAGAGGTCGTAAGCTACGTTGATGCCGGTGAGGTACAGAGGAGCGTCACCCGGAACGAGTCGGATGGAGTCACCCACTGCCGGGACCACATCGTCCATGCCGCCGTTGAAGGGCAATTTCCATACATTCGGCTTCGTTGCCCTTACAGACATCGGAGCAATGGGATCCTTGAGCGAGCCGGCGCGCCAGCACTTGTAATTGAACATATCCAGGTAGTAGCCCTTGCTGCTGTCGGCAATGGCTTCGCTGAATGTGATAATCAGGTTCGTGTTATGGTCCGTAATTTCAACTTCGGCAGATGTGATAATCGGGTTCACGCGGTCGATGATATCGCCAGTAACCGGGAATACCGACTTGCCTCCGTTGTCGGAGAAGGTGAACCATGTCTCGATCATGCCGTTGTAAAGCGTGTCGGCGTTACCAGTGAACACGGCGTTACCGAAACCGCCTTCGGCAGTGAGGACGAGGGCCGAATCACCGGCACGTTCATACTTGGTGCGCACGGGGAACTGTTGACCGAAGGTGAACTGCAACGAGTCGATCTTGCTCTTGCCCATGAGTTCCTTCGTGTACTTGACATAGAGGCTATCGGCACGTCCGTCGCCATCGCGGTCGTACATAATGGCGTAGTCAACAAGCGGTACGGGCGGGAGCTTGAGGTTGATGTTCGTCCATGCCGCGGTGTTGGCCGTAGCCGGTCCCCTCACCATCAATGTCGCATTCTTGACTTCGCCCTTGCCGATGATGTAGAATGTACCCTTGCCTTCGGTAAGCGTGACAGAATTAATCGGGTTGCCAGCTTCGTCGACAACTGCGAGCAATGAGTCATTAACGTTGATGTAAAGGATGTCGTCGAAGTAGGCCCAATCGTCTTCGGCGTACTGGACGTTCACCTGGTACTTCTGGAATGCCCATTCGCCAATCGGTGTCACCTGGCTGTTCAGGCTGCTGCCCAGGATTTTCCACTTTTCGTCGGAGAAGACGACTGTCGGGAGCGCGTAAGCATCGACTTCGAACCAGACTTCGTCACCCTGCGTCGGGTCGGCCTGGAGAGTAAAGCGGATGCAGTACTGACCCGGAGCGAGAGCGTGGGCGTTCTTGATGGCTTCGGCATTGACCTGGAAACCGGACATGTCGTTGTTGATAATGATGCCACCGTACCAAGTACCAGCAGAGTCGAGGTACACACCTTCAGCCGGGAGGTTACCGCCAAGCAGGTTGAAGTTGGAAGGTGCTCTCGTAGTATCCTTGGTCTGCATGGTGTTCGAGAAGTCGCAAGAAAGCTGCTGTTCGCGAACAATCTGCCAAATGTCGTAGCGGAGGACTCCATCCTGAGAAAGGTCCTTCAGGAGCAGGCTCGCTTCCGTCTGGAGGTCGATGGAGGTGAGCATCTTGAAGTTGGATTCGTAAATGTGGCGTTCAGCATAGAAAATGTGGAACGGGTAGGTCACACCGGGAGTGAGGCCTAGGG
>JAEEGI010012171.1_pt1 | contig 18434 bp, 28 predicted proteins | sample 8958751 | NCBI WGS metagenome assembly JAEEGI01 (sample SAMN16246545, study PRJNA631951) | gut metagenome | biome: gut microbiome; feature: rumen; material: KS-attached | host: Bos | place: Iran: Karaj | collected 2018-10 | reverse complement strand
ACGATCCAGCGATATCATATGACAGCAATCACCCCACTAAAAGTGAATACATACCCTGATTTTACTATATCCATCACATAGCGGCAACAAGCTGTTTGCGAATCGCATTAACCCTTTGTATGACTTCATCGCACTGTCTCTTTGCTTCCGCGATCTTAGTCTTAAGCTGCTGTAGTGTTTCCGCTAAACAGGGCTATAAGTCCTACAACGATCGCTACTGGGATGGCCACATATGCTAACCCTGCTACGAAGAACCCAATAACAGCCAGTGGAAACAATACTACAGAAAACACGAATTTTGTTAATCCCCAGGTCATTTTAAGTCCAAGTACCACAATCTTCCAGATTGCCCATATAAGAGCTATTCCAAATAATAATGTAATCATAAGCCGCTCCTTTCTGTCCTTACGGACTGTAGATGCTACACAACCGATAGCATATATTTGCTCTTCTTGGTATTATTCTAAGATGTATCAGGGATTCAATACATAGCGGCTTAGACGTAATAAATCATTTATTTCCGTCAGATCAGCGAAATAGCATAAATTCAAACAGCGTTAATATCTCCCGAAAATCGTAACGAAAACAACGCCCAAAGTGAAAAATCACCCTGGGCGTTAATTCTTCTATTCTTCAGAATACTCGGAATCCTTCGGATTATGAGATTACAGATATTAATAGAAAAAATGTGATGTCATAGAAGCTATAAGCGCATGTATCTCAGCCTGCGAAAGCATTCTACCGGGATCTGCGGGAACCGGGGCAGTTGCAGGTGCCGGAACCGGTGCTGCGGCCGGTGCAGGTGCCACTTTAGCAGCACTGAATGCAGCACCGCCGCCTGCCTGTGGCGATTTTCCCATTATACTTGCAAGTAAAGCCTGCTGTTCAGCGTTTAATCCGTTAGCATCCATCTGTTTTTCCTATCTATCTAGTGGCTGTGCGAATACACGCATTATGTCCCCATCATCAACAATCGTAACCTTACGCAGGTCTGCGTTACATATCTTTAAGTCTCTTGATATTTCCTCTGGCGTATGACTGTAAGTATTCAGATAAATCGCGTCTATCCCCACAGTGCTTGCCACGCCTATGTCGGAAAGCACTTCATTGCCGATCATAACACATTCTTCTTTTTTTAGTCCATGCTTATTTATCAGTTGACTGAGGAAGTCACCATCTGGTTTCTTTATTCCCATATCGGACGAAATGAAGATATCGTCAAAATACTGCGTCAGACCGGTATCCGATAGTTCCTTTTCGGTAAAGCTTCGCTGGGCATTGGATAGCAGAAATACTCTTCCACCGGTCGCTTTTATCGCTTCAAGTGTCTCCGATACGCCATCATACTTAACAAGCTTGTCTCTGGATTGCTCACGAAATGCAACACAAAGCCTGCGCATCTCATCCTCTGGGCATGGACTTCCGATCAGTTGCCTAAAAACCCATTCTATCCTGATCTCCGGATATTTGCTCCCGTTTTTGGCAGCAAGTTGTTTTTCCTCAACCTTGCAGATCTTCAGATAGTCATTTCTCAGTTTACGGTATTCATACTCTTTTCCAAAATTTACGGAAAGGTATTTTGCCAGGAATTTCCAAAGTTCGGGTTGTTCCTCATCTGTATGGATATCTATCAGGGTTCCATACAGATCAAAAATATAATTCTTGTATTTCATCGAATATATCTATTATGGATGGTTCTCAGAATTCCCGCTGTCTGCGGCATTTTCAGCTGTTTTCATGGCTTCAGATGTGTTTCTTATGCATTCGGTAGCCCATAAAACTCCTATTCCTGAGATCAGTCCCAAAACTACGGATATGCTGAACTTCCCAAGGCGTTTTATCATCTTAGTCATGCCGTTTCTCCAATTCTTCCTTAACCTGGTCCTTTATGAAGGCTTCCAGTTTCTCTTTACGACGTTGCTTCTTAGTCTTCTTTTTACCTGAATGCCGTCCAAGAAGGAATCCAAGAATAAAACCTGATCCTGCTGCGATTGCCAGTATCTTGGTGTTCTCCTGTAATATCAGCTTTAGCACTCTCTTCTTAACGTCTTTCATATTACCCCTTTCAGCCTCTGCTCTAAGTTATCGAAATACTTAAACAAACTTAACCGCTGTTCCGTATGCCATTACCTCTGCTGCGCCCTGCATGATCTCTGACGAAGAATATCTTGTACATACAATGGCATCAGCGCCAAGTTTTTGGGCATCTTCAATCATTCTTGAAGTAGCAAGATCCCTTGCTTTTTCCATCATCTCATTGTACTTGGTCAGTTCACCGCCTACAAGTGTCTTAAGACCTGCTCCGATGTCCTTGAACGCGTTTACCGTCTGGATAGTGCTACCCTTTACGATTCCCAGCATTTCAAGATTCTTGCCATTGATTGTTTCGCTTGTTACGATTAACATATTTTACTTCCTCCTTTGTCTTAATAACACACTGTATCATCTGATATTTTACAATAAGTATCTCACTTAAGAGTACCTTTTTCTATATTTTCGCGGATTATCCGGTCTGTAAGCTCATACAGTTTCTCTGATCCAAGCTTTGTCTTACTCTGACGACCGTATACCTGATCTGCAGTGACTCCGTGCTCCTTCCAGTCACTTCCACCATTGCTATGGTTTAGTATCAAAGGCTGAAGGTTGTCCATTGCATGCGCATATCTTGATTCAGGAGTCTCATATGTCTCAAATTCGTCAAAGACAGCTATAAGTTCATCTCTCTGATCATCAGGCAACATGGAGAATATCTTCTCTTTTGCCTCATCTTCACGAGCTTTTTGGCTTTTTAGGGCTTCTTCATCATACGCATAGGTATCTCCTGCATATATCTCAACTATATCATGTATCAGACACATCAGCATAGTTCGTCCTATATCCACCTCTTCATTAGCATACTCACGCAGAAGATATGCCATGATAGCCATGTGCCATGCATGTTCGGCATCATTTTCACGTCTCCCATGGTCTGACAGGTGTGTCTGTCGGAGTATATTCTTTTCTTTATCGATCTCAAGTGAGAAATCCAGTTGTTTTTTTAATCTATCGCCCGATTCCATTACTCTGTCCATTCCAGGTAGAATTCAGCCCTGATATCGCCATCACCACCGAACACTTCAGCTATTTCTTCCTCTGAAGCGTTAATCCTGCCAAGTTTAGTCACTCGTCTTCAGAATCCCGTGTCTGTCCCATTTCAGAATGCTCTGATATCCCAGCTTTGCATACCAATGCGCTACGCCGGTATAGTGGATGTAACTGATATCATAGCCTTCGTCCTTAAGTATCCGTGTAACATCCTGCACCATCTTAAGTCCGATCCCCTGCCTTCTGTATCCGGATACGGTTCCAACACACCCCGGACCGCCTATCTTTATCAGTTTTCCGTCGAGTTCATGCTCTCCCATATCTTCTATGATGCAGAAACTGGCAATCTCATCACCGCAAAAGCCACAGTATATTCTGTCACCTTCATTAAAAAATGGCGGCCATCCTTCGACTACCTCACGTACTATCTCGCGCAGATCCTGAATACTCCCGGTATATAACCCGTATGTTACACCGCCCGGATAATCCAGCTCATTTTCGATGAACCCGTCCAGAGGAAGTATCATTTCCTCATATACCTCATCTTCACCCCTGTCTTTGATATATTGTTGTTCAAAGAACCCGGGATGCATGCTGCCAAATAATTCTTCGTATTGTTCTTCCTTAATATAATTCATACGGCATCCAATCTGTGGTTTTTAAATCTATATCACTAATTCTTCCAATGACTTCTTCATATACTCAAACCACTCACGTGTATCTTCGTTATCTGAAGGAAAATCAAGCATCCTGTTAAGATATCCCTGATCTCTCACGATCTGTTTGCTGATTGGATATACAAGTTCATGCACGAGACAGATATGACTGACCATAACATCTGCCGAGGTCATCCGTATGGATCTGGGAATAGCACGGCCTTCCTTAAATACCTGTTTGACAGTCTCTGATACTCCGGCATTCCTCAGTTCTTCAGAGGATACGTTGTAGATATCTTCGGGCGGAGTATCGATATTTACCCGGAGGATGTCTATTTTGTCTGCATCGCGCAGTATATTGCAATATGGCCTGTATGAATCCGGTACATCCTCATCAATCACAAGTTTATTGTGGTTTCTGATCGCTGTTTCAAGTATATCATTACATTCCCGGTCATAGTTACCAAAGGATTCTATCAGGTTATCCTTAAAGAGCAGATCTGCTCCGAATTGTGCATGATCGACGGATTTCGCATCAGAAAAGGTGTTATAGCGCTTGATCTGCTCAAACCGGCCTATATCATGAAGCATCCCCGACAGCCATGCAAGATCCGGATTTACTCCCGGAACTGTTTTAGCGATCTCGTCACACAGATCTGCCACACGGTAAGTGTGGTCTATCTTGAGGTGGATCTTTGGGTCATTTATGTTGTAGTTATCGGTATATGATGCAAATACCTGTTTTACTTTTTCTCTGTTTACTTCAAGCATTTTTAATATCGTGAGTTTTGTTGACTTGTGTGGTCAACATTATCATATCTCTATTTACAGTTATCCGGCTCTATTCACCGGAATCAGTAATTCCCAACAATTCTTCAGCAAGCAGGACCGTTTCTTCCTGCGTTCTGTTCTCATCCCTGTATATCACTTTAAAGCCGGAATTCTCCAACTCCTCATAACTCTCCTTTGAGCATATCCTTGTAAGAATCTCTCGATAGTTATCCAGTGCCGCCTGTGGATCCGGTTCTTCAAGCATAAGCTGATACAGAAACTGCTTTTCCGGATCAGGCCGGTCAAAAAATCTGGTAATGCCGATCTCGGGATCAGACAGCATTACAAGCACGTGTTTATTATCAGATATCCTGTGAAGTGTTTCTATACAGATATTGGTATCTACAAAAATCTTCTTCCCCTGTACTTCGGGCTTATTAAGCAGTTCTTTAAGTATCTGTAATTCAACGATCTCACATTCTTTTTTTACATTATTTATCCACGATACATATTCATCAGGTGTCCGACGGATAAACTCATGCCAGTCTTTAAGATCTCGAGTATAAGTCAGGTTCGGAAACTCATTGCTATCCAATTCGGGAAGTTTCTCATCGTGATAATTCTCCTCAAGAGCTATTCCATTATGCTTTTTTGCCAGATTCTTTACTATTGTAGACTTCCCGGCATAGGATGTACCTATAACAAAATATACATTTCCAAGATCCACTGTCTTACCTCAATTTCTTCATACACTTCTGGTAAGTTCCCAAAAAACTACTGCTCCCGCCGCAGCCACATTAAGCGAATCCACCTCCGGATTCATGGGAATCTTTGCCACATGATCGCTTCTGCGTATCGTATCCTTATCGAGTCCATATCCTTCATTACCCAGGATAATAGCAAGCTTATCAGCCTTTTTAATGTCAGGGTGAGCAATACTGACTGCATCATCAGATAATGCCATAGCCACTGTCGTGTATCCTGCTTCCTTCAGTATATCGATATGATTGGCCTCTTTAGGCATCACTGTCCATGGAATTTGGAAAACTGTTCCCATACTGACACGGATGGATCTTCTGTATAAAGGATCTGCGCAATCATATGTCAAAACCACGGCTTCTATTCCAAGTGCCGCCGCTGATCTGAATAAAGTTCCTACATTGATGGGATTCTCAACATCTTAAAGTACTGCCACAACACACTTCCCCACCACCATATCCTCTATCCCGGGAAGCGGTTTCCTGCGCATGGCACAAAGCATTCCGTCTGTAAGCGAATATCCCACAAGCCCCTTTAGCACATCCTTAGGAGCGGTGTATATCGGGATATCGCTGCATTTGTCCTGTACAAAAGCAGATTCGCCGGTAAAATCTGTAACTGATGTAAGCACGGATACCGGTTCATACCCTGCACCCAATGCTCTGGTTATCACCTTCGCAGTTTCACAGATGAACACGCCCGGTTCCGGTTCATTAAGCCTTAACAGCTGCGGTTCATGCAACGAAGTATATATCTCCAGTTCAGGACACCTAAGATCGGTGATTTCTTGAATCTGCATACCCTATACTCTTTCTTACGATTTTAAATGATATTCAACTCCCTGAGTATCTCCAGGGTATGTTCTGCGGAAGTGTTCAAGATTCCGGTTCCGCCCATAGCTGTCCATTCATCGATATTGATCTTATAATCGTCGATCAGCACACAATCAGGACCGGTACAGTAATCCGGCTTATCCTGGCGAAATACTGTATGAATCTTCACCTGATCTGACAACAGTCTGCGAACCCATGCGATCTTGTCTTCTGCGGCAGTATCTATATGTCTCTTAGGTTTAGGGATTCCGGTCAGAATCTCACATTTATCACCATATCTGCCATACACGGCATCAAACATTTCTTTAGCGCCCGGCATGAGTTCAAGCTTATCATAGTAATGTCCGACTTCTTTTATGGCAGTCCACATAGCATCATCTCTGGCAGGATCCTGCGGTGCATACTGATCTCTCGGTTCCATATGACACAATTCTATTATGCCTCTGTCAAAATCGGCAAGAACACCGTCCATATCAAAGTAAATCTTTTTTATCTCCATAAAAAGCCTCTTATCGCCCTTACGCAGTAAGGTAGGTTTTGTTAATGCGCCATACGGGATCCGTACTCTTTAGATTATAGTACAATCGAACCTTCCTTCCTACACCGAATACGCATATATGGCACTCAAATACAAGGTCATAGACTGTCAATGATATTCCATCCGCTGTGGGCATACCGGGATCAACATCCAAAGACCTATAATTATGTATGGTATACGTCTGATATTCTCCCAAATCATCCGGAATACGGATACGAAGAGGTATCAGTTTTCCGTCTGCATTATGCTGACAAATAACATCAATGGGAATTAAGGGACTTGATGAATAACTGTCATTCATATCGTAAGGCCTCCTTTTCAGAAATCTGCGGTCCATTCAGAAGAATACGCAGAACTCTTGTAATAAAGTCTGATGCACTTTTTCTTCTTAAATACAGTTATTACACAATCAAAGGCGTAAACATCATTGTGTGTTTCCAGACCATCCTGTATCTCTATGTCTCCTCTGTGTGACAGATCTTTGTATTCGTGGATCGTATAAGCATGAAACTCTCCATCTTCGTCTTTAACCCGGATACGCAATGGAATAATCCTGCCGTCTGAACAGAACTGGCAGATAACATCAAGATTGCTGTTGTGAACCTGTTTTGTAATAGTATCTTCGTTCATACAACCCCCAAAACACCTGCGAACACTTACGGAGGTGTATAAACGATAATAGAACATTTGTTCGTATTTGTAAATAGAACAAATTATAAAATATTGTTTTTTTTCCTGGATTGAAATATTAAAACTGAAGAAAGATTATCTTCCGGGATAATGCACAATCTTCATATTTAGGTATCTCCTCACGAATACATCAGTTCACGGATCTTGTCCTTGTTTAGATCGGAGCCTATGACGATAAACACACCCTGTCCTATGGAAATCAGATCCGTCAATATCTCGTGGCGGGTAGCATTCAGCTGATACCCACCTTCTTTGTCGCATACAAAACCCTTCACGCGGATGATTCTTCCATAGCTTTCATCCGAAAATAGGGTTTGAATTTTTTTCTGAGTTTCCTCTAAGTTACTCTTTAAATCCAAAAAACATACCGAATCAAATTCTGTCTGTCGGCCTGCTATGGATTTCATATAATCATTTGAAAAATATCCGCTGCTCGAGATGATTTCAAAGTCATCATCCGTCAACTCTTCCCAGTCCTTTGCGATGTATTCTCCTTTAATACTGCATCTTATGGACTCTGCTGCTCTGTTTAGATGGGCTTTAGTCTTTTCTATGTTTTCTGCGTTTGAAAGCTGAACCCTGCTCAGCAAAATACTCCCCGCACTCGCAGCCTGAGAAACCAGGAAAAATGCTTCCTCCGAATCTTCATTGTCGGGCAGGTTCGCATTGACAATGGTTATGACGCTTCCGATTTCGTACATTCGCTCAAGCGTGTCATCATCCCTAAGAGTGTCAAAAAACATGTCCATATCAAAGACCCCCGAAGGCTCGACTATCACTCTGTCATAACCGCTCATGGCCATAGCAATGAGCTTTGTGCGAAAACGTCTCTTCAGACAGTCTTCATCACATGCAGCAGCCATCATCTCCAACTCGCACCTGTCACAACGCAGTTTGTTCAAAAGGAGCATGTCCACATTGACTGCACCATAATCATATTCTAATATGCCGATCCTAAGACCTTTATTCATAAGGTACCTGGCATACTTCAAAAGAAATGTTGTTTTCCCCGAACCCAGAAATCCGGTAATTAAATCTATTTTGACCACTAAATTTTATTCCTTTTGTAGGCTCTCTCCCGTTGCATAATCAAGTACTACACCGGGCTGAACATTGTATATGAACACATGAAAACATAGCTCCCCCTGATCTTCTACCGAATATGCCTCCATCTCAACACCTCTTGCAAGCAGTTCCTTACCCTTAAAGCAGGGTGTCACCCTGTAGAGAACATGATTACTCGAATCATTAAGATAGCGCATAACCTGTTCTTCCCATGGTCGCATTATGGTGAAATTCATGTATCTTGTGCCGGTTATAAGATTAAGTTCGTTGGCATTCTGTCCGGTAAGCGCATAGGCGATCAAATGGCTTCTGTTATACAAATATGGCGGATCAGAGTCTATAACTCCCTCATATTTAGCCTGTTTCCATCCGGAAGGTCTTACCTGTCCTATATCTCCCCTCGGTGCAACAGGCATCATGGTTCTGTCCAGCATAGCAAATGCAGTCCGGCATCTGCCCAGATTATCCAATTCGCTATAGTGCTCTCCCTTGATGTTATCTATATCCCATGTGTTGAAATTGGGAATGCCATCATTTAGAACAACAAAATCATCCCCAGAGTATTCAGGTATTGAATCCGGATCTTTCTCTACCGTACTCTTTGATCCGCTATAATCATCTATGGGAAGCTTTATGCGGGAGCGAGACCCCGTCAGATATATGGTGATCCACAAAAGGAAGATGAAAAGCGCCGCTAATCCGGCTATGAGCACGATTTTAGGGAGTTTACTTCCTTTTTTCATATTGTTTTGCATGTTCAAACTTGCAACCACTTATTGTCTTCAGGCTCTGAAAGCCTTGTATGCGGCATGGCCCATCTTACTGCATTTTTCAGGATCCTGCTGATGCCCGGATCGTCATATACCCTGCATTCTTCGTGTCCGGGCTGGAAATAGAAGATTTTGCCATATCCTCTGGTAAATGTGCACCCGCTCCTGAACACTGCTCCTCCTTCAAACCATCCGATGAAAACAATATCGTCCGGCTTAGGGATTGAAAACGGTTCACAGTACATCTCTTCTTCCGGTAGATCTATGCAGAGTGGTACTCCTTCTGCTATAGGATGTGAAGGATTCACACAAAACAGTTTCTCGTGATCGCCATGCTTCCATCCAAGTGTACAGGGAGTGCCCATGAGCATTCGAAACACTTTACTGTAATGCGCAGAATGCAATGCTATAAAGCCCATCCCGCTGTGAATATGTCTGATGACACGATATGTAGTCTCATCTGTTACATCATCCTGTCTTGCGTGGCTCCACCAGATCAGTACATCGGTATCCCGAAGCAGTTCTTCAGAAAGCCCCTGATCAGGCTCGTCCAAAGTCGCACACCTTACGTTAATGTCACTTTCTTCAGACAGGATGGCTTTAAGGGCTCCATGAATCCCCTCCGGATAAATCTTTCGGATCTCATCAAGCATTCTTTCATGTTCAAATTCGTTCCATATGGTAACTCTGATCATCACAATCTCCCCAAAAGATAGTCAGCTGATTTTTCTATGGCATAAGAATATGATGAAATTCCGAAAAATTCAGCCATTACATAACCGTCATATTCAATGTTCTTAAGATCATCGATGATCTCATCCATGGGAATGTCCCCCTCACCGACTGCGCATGGCCAAAGAAGGCGTCCATCCACACATTCCTTGGGATCGCCTTTCCCCGTCGTACTCCATAGTCTGTCTTTTAAGTGAACATGGATTGTCCGTGAAAAGAACTCATTCTTAGCTTCTATCACATCATCACCGCTGAATACAAAGTTCCCGGTGTCAAAGGCAACCTTCAGATCAGAGATCACATCAAGAAAGGACTTCATGCCCTTTATCGTGGCAATTGGACTTAATGCATCGTCATAATCCTCGATCGTAAGGGTCTGACCATTTTCCCTCGCAAGGTCTGACAACCTGCTCATTCCCTCGATCATGCGTTTCAATTCTTCATCCCTGTCTCCTTGTTCACTGAATAATCCGGGGATCGCCATGATCTTATATGCCCCAAGATTCTGAGCAATACGGATATGGTCCTTCATGCGTTCCTCATCAATACCTGCGTTCCATCTGTATTGACGATATATGCTGCTTGCAGCTATGTCATGCGATTTAAGGCGTTCCGAACCGTCAAGGTCATCTGCATCAAGTTCTGCGCCTTTGTAGCCTATCTCCCGGACCCAGTCGAGCGTATTGTCAAAAGATTCATTGCGCTCGGCCGAAGCCTGCCTGATGTGATGAAAAAATGTACCCAAATAAAGCATGATCAATCTCCTATATGCAAGTTAAAATCTGAATCGAAGTATTCCATCATCGCATCGACGTTCTTTTTTTTCTCAACCATAAGAACGAGTGGTTTCTCCGCTCCATATTCTATGCGGATCTTAAACACGGGGATTCCCTTGCCGCAGCTCATTCCCGGTGTGTAAGACGATTCGAGTACAGCCACATCCTTAATACAGGATAATGGCAGATACTGACCATTAAAATAGACCGCATTCTTGGATACCCTGTACTGCTCTATCCTGACAGAGTCCTTGCGGTCCAGCTTTACATCTTCTATTTCATATCCCGGTACAATACACTTCCACATACCTACACCCGCCATAAATTGTAACATAACAGTTTTATCCTTATACAGATATTACATACTCTGCCTTAAACACCCCTCCGGGTTCAAGGCTCTGCTCATAGTCCCGATCCCTAAGCTCACCTGCGAAGGATTCAGCGTCACATCTGCCATACCAGGGCTCTATACATACGAAAGGAGCATTTTTATGCGGCGGCGACCACAAACCCACAAGAGGTGCTGTAAAGTCTGCCGCCACCACAAGAGAGCCGGCATCATCTAACAGTTCCACCCTGCCAATCTGATCATTTTCCAGTACAAGAGCATCATTATCAAACAGCGTTTCCGAGAGATCAAGTCTGCCGTCAGGTGTTTTAATCTCCTCTGTACGGTCCGTCACACATCCACCCTGTCCAAATACGCGGTTGCGGATCTCAGATACCAGTCTGCCGGACTGATCATATAAGACAAATGCATGCCCCTCGAGTTTCGGGATAGCAAATCCGGGGTGTGCACCGATAGCAAACCACATCTGCTCTTCATTTGTATTATCCACTTCCCACATAACCTTAACTGATGCACAGTCAAGCTTATAACCTATCTTCAGGCAGAATCTGAATGGATATTTTTCAATGCTCTCTGCAGATTCTGCTAGTGTGAACCATATCTCATCATCAGTACGGCTCTCTAATGCAAACTCCATATCTCTGGCGAATCCATGCTGGCCGATGGTGTATTCTTTCCCCTCGTGTCTGTAGAGTTTATCCTTAACGCCTCCGACAAAAGGGAATAATACAGGCGAAGTCCGGTTCCAATATGCCGGATCAGCGCACCACATGACTTCTCTTCCATCAGCTTTCCTGACCAGGCTTTTAAGTTCTGCTCCGTGCGAATCAATCTCGCATCTGATCTGTTCGTTTTCAATCGTATATCTCATAATACCTCCCAATCACTTCTTTTCCCTTAATAATCCGGCTACAATTTAAACCCACTTCCTGTAAACTGGGCTATATCGCGCCCCGTATCATCAGTCACATCAACATTTATCACAATGGTTCTTGTGCCGTTTTTCTTACAAGCAGCCCGGGCATAGAGTTTTGAACCTTTCGGAGCACTGAGATAATTGATGCTAACCTGTTGGGCTACAGTCGGCATGTGGATGTTATTAGATAGCGCAGCAAACGCAAGATCCGCAAGCGTGAACATCACTCCGCCCATTATTCCGCCATTGGCATTTAAGTGATTCTCATTTAGCTCCATACTGCACACGGAGTATTCTTCCGTAAGTTCATCAAGAATCATGCCCGCCTGGGTCGCGAATCTATCGCCTTTAAAGTATTCTCTTGCTTCTTCTGTCGATTTGAATGTTGACATATCATTTCCTTCCTTCAGGATCATATTCCTGGCTGTTTTTCGCTTTTCTGTTCTGAATGGCTCTTGAAATGGCTGTTGCTATAGACGAGATCACCACTATTGTCGTGATGATAATGATCATTATGATAGCAATAATTGTCATGGCAGGAGCAGGATGACCGCCTTCCTCAAGATTTGGCAGCATATGAGTGTCTATAAATGCGCTCACCGCAAACACCACTATATCAAAGATCAGTACTATTGGTATGGATATCAGGCTTCTAAGAGCCGATTTACGTTTATTTGTCATATTTATTCCCAGCCTTTACATACATCACACCATCCGACAGCCTCAGAAGCCTTCTCTAATTCAACCGGAGTAAGCTTCACTGAAGTAAACTCATTACCGCCGGCAGGATGTACATATTCAAATCTCTTCATGGAGATGTCCAACCATACCGGGATACCATCCGGTACTCCAAACGGACATACCCCTCCGGGCTCAAATCCGGTCAGTTCTTCAACCAGGTCTCTGGGAACCATACTAGGCTTAGTGTGAAACTGCGCCTTAAACTTCGAACTGTTCACACGGCCATCTCCGGCCATAACCACGATCACCGGATCATCATCAACCAAAAAAGACAGGGTTTTGGCAATCTCAGCTTCCGTGCATCCGACCTGAATAGCCGCATGTTCCACGGTATCTATTGTCTCAGCATGCTCTGTCAGCCTGTCACCCAAACCCTTAGCATCCAGCCATTTCTTAACGGTTTCATTAATCATGATACATGCCCCTATATCACTGATTCTGGATCAGATACTCCTTAAACTCCTTCGTACGGGACCAGTATTTGATGCCCCAGTTCTCAAAACTCCACTCATCCATGTATTCATTGCATTCATAGTCGATATACCACAGCAAATCTTCCCGGACTACGAAATTTGTCGGGAAATAGTCTATATTAAGACCTGCCTGTTTAGCCTTATCAGCCATATCAAGGATCTGCGGAAGATATTTGCCTACAGGATGATCACTCTTCAACAATTCGAAAATGGTATCTCCTTCAATGTATTCCTTTACTATGATTTCTGCAACAGGATCAACATCGATCATGTTGGGGATCCGGATCCCCGCATCTGATAGTCGCTTATAATCCCGCGTTTCCGCCTCAATCTTGTCACCAAACTCGTAATAGTCACATGGTTCATGATGGATTTGCTTGACTACGACCTGATGACCGTCATGTTCTGCAAGATACGAATATCCGCCTTTCCCATGTCCAAGCAGCTTGATTATTCTGTATTCTTTTTCGTTGACCTTAACTGATTGGAATCCCATAAGTTAACGGATTATTCCTGTTACCATTTCAACTTCTCTATCTGAAAGCGTCTTTTCACGCTTTGAATGGATAGCCCTATCAATATCTTCCTGCGTCGTCAGTATGTATTCCGATTCGACCGGGCTGTTCATGTTGACAAAGAAAACAAAGCCTTTAACATCGGCCGTTACCGAATTGTCAGCAAGAATCTCAGAAAGGATCCTGACCTGCCGTTTTACCTGTAATATCGGATTTCTTACAGTTTGCTGGATGACCCCACCGCCGGGTGAAGTCTTGTTTTGTATCCATTCCGGATCATCTTCTTCCCCGAACAGTTCCCCATACCAGTTTTTCACCTCAACTACCGTCACTCCGGCATTATTGATAATGGCATTGTCCAGTTCTGTCTGCTCTCCATTGTGTGTGATATGTACATTTCTAAGAAGCACATCTGTGTTATCCAGTATTTCTTCAATAATACCGCTTGCGAACTCTTCTCCCATCCTCCCGGCCCGTCTTTCAGGGCTTTCAATACCGGATGAACCAAATTTAATCCATATAATCGTTATCAACGCAAGTATCGACACGATTACCACTATTGTGACGAACAGAGATAGTGCATTCATGATATATGTCTAACCCAAGAATTATTATCTATAATTGTTTCTCCGTTATCTTATTCCGGCTTTTCCAACCCGCATTCCATGCAGTACCTTCTATTATTTTGGGTACCGCACTCCGGACAGAACCAGGTCTCAGTATCCAGCGATGAATAATACTGTCCCCATGCCGTTCCGAGAACACCTCTGATCGCATCAAATGCTTCACGTCCGTTCTCAGGCATATCATCAGAAGATACTCGTTTGAATTCCCCTTCATCCATGAACTTGACTACGTACTTCATTCCTCGTAGTCCGGATCCATCTGTCCATTCGCGCATCTTGTACTTCTTCACGAGATCCATGCAGTCATCTAATACGGATGTCGGAACAGTGCAGAATACCATTGTTTCTTCCGAATCTTCTGTTTTACTGTACGCAGCAAGGACAAACTCGGTGTCAGTGTATTTGTAAAGGCAGTATTCCTTACTCTCATCTCCTCCGACAGTAGCTACAGTAGCTTCATAGTAATCAAACAGGAGATTCTCATTTGTAATGCAATCCTCCGGTGATCCAGATCCGTTATTCTCCGGCTGCTCCGTATATGGATCATTCTCCATGCTGTTACGGGATTCCACGGAAATCTTCACATCATGCGCCGGCATGGTGAATGTAAATACATATCCATGATCACCATCAAATTCCTGATCAAGCTTTACATCATCACTGTCCGTATAAAAGGAGTAATCCGTATCTGTAGCGATCATATCATATGTGACCGTGACCTCTTCACCTTCAGCATATGATGTCTTCTTAGATTCCAGACCATATCCGTCGAATGACAAGTTATATTTGGTCTTTCCACATCCGAATAAGCCCATAACGAGCAACACTCCTATTATCAGTAAAAGTGATCGTCTTTTCATCAATCTATCTCAAAATCTCAACAACTTCACCTATGTACATGTCGTGCAGGTCATTATCGCCATAAAACGTATCGGCTACATCTTTAGGCATATTCTCTTTAGGAAGCGTCTGCTTGAACAATTTCTTGCACACTAATGTCAGTTCAGCTTCCGTAAATGTCGTGGATTCTCCAACCTGCTTGGGTGTAAGTCCGCTTTCATTCATCTTATCCATATCCCTGCCGGATTTGGATCCCAATACCCCAAGCGTTTTCTTATATTCTTCAGGATAGAAACTAATGGTAAAGTACTCATTATCATCCATAAATTCATGAGTATATCTGGATTTTCTGACATATACCGTTGCTACGGGCTTGCCCCAGATGGTACCAAGGCCGCCCCAGCTGATCGTCATGGTATTGAATTTATCCGGCGTTCCGGCCGTAAGCAGTGCCCATTTCTTATCAAATTGTGAAAAAATGTCTGTTTTTAATTCCATATTTTTAACTCCTTTAATTACTGTCAGACTACAGATTTTCCAAAACAATTATAGTGCAGTCGAATTCTCTTATCTATAACGAAGTCAAAGGCGTGCAGCGTTGTGTATTACGTACACTTTTGACTACCACATATCCGGAGTCAGCAGCATCTGTCTCCCCATAACAGAACACGCCATATTTCACACCCACCCATCTACCTGCTTTTGCCGGGATTGAAACAGATGCCAGCGGTACTTCACTGCCGATACTATATACCTGCAGAGTGATCTCTTCCTGCGGGACATGCCGTACCCATTGTTCACGTCCCATGTAATCAAGACGGTCCATATAGTCCTTGTATTCGGTGATCTTTACACATGTCCTAAATTCCAGAATGTTGCACGCTCTCTCTGTAATGCTCTGATCCAGTGGTACATCTTCCTCATTCTGAGTTGCTACGGATGTATTGTGATTATAGCTTATCAATGTACTGCTCTTTATGGATTCCCTGCTGTAATCCTGAATACCACTGATACACTTAAGTGCATACGTACCATCATTTGTACGGGTAATCTCCAAACCTGCGTAGGTCTCTCCCAGACTGACTATTCCGGCTGTTTCTCCCGATTTCAGATTTGAAAAATCCATTACAGTTGTACAGATAAACTCAGGCGCCGACCACTTCTGTAAAAGCAGGTTTTTGACATCGCAAAGCGGCCGGTCCTTCTCCTTATATACTGCTTTCAGGTAAAGACCGCCGGTTTCTCCAAACGAATACCATTCCTGTTCATAATTAGCGTTCCACTGCCACTGGAGTCCCAGCAGAGGTCCTGAAAAATCATCATCACATTCGGGAGCATACCCCTCCTCAGAATGATCCACATTATGAATTTGAGGTTTCCTGTACATACTGACCGGTTCCCCGTATGTCTCTCCCGGCACCGGGGCTCCTATGATAGGCCAATCATCTTCCCACTCCATAGGCTGCATATGGACTATGCGTCCGCCGGCATAAACATCCTGAAAATGGATGAAAAAATGCTCGTCCGAATCCGTATCCACCCATGCACCCTGATGCGGCCCGTTCACTGATGATCTGCCCTGCTTTAATACGATACGGTATTCGTAAGGGCCGTATATTTCCCTGCTTCTTAATACCACCTGATGTCCGGCCTTCACACCACCCGCCGGTGCAAATATGTAGTAATATCCGTTCCGCTTATATAATTTAGGTCCCTCTATTGTCTCATTTTCGGTATTATTCCCGTCATACACACACCTGAGATCTCCGGTTAGCGATAACCCATCCTCCGCCATCGGAGCCAGTAAGAGAAGAGATTTTTGTCCATACCGCGAAAATGCAACGCCGCAGACAAGGTAAGCCGATCCATCTTCATCCCAGAATGGACACGGATCTATATACCCTCTTCCCTGAAACACGCAGACAGGTTGTGACCACTCTCCCCACGGATCTGTTGTTTTACATACATATATGCCCTCGTCCGGCATAGGGAAAAAAACATAAAACTCTCCCTTATGATACCGGATTGCCGGAGCCCATACCCCGCATCCATGAACCGGATCCCGATATCTCTCCCCCGGAATATGTTTGCACACATAGTTTATAACCTTCCAGTTGATCAGATCTTTAGACTGCAAAATCGGGATTGCAGGCGAATTGCAGAAGCTGGAGGACACCATATAGTAGTCAGCGTTGACTCTTATCACATCAGGATCCGAGTAATCACCATATATTATAGGGTTTTTATACATCATCGTCATAGTAGAAATAATCGAAATCTGCGGCTTTTCTACTTCCACAGCCGCCATTATTCGCATATAATCCAACCAGTGTTCCTGTATGGCGTTTCGGGTCATCCGGAACACCTTCGTCGCAGAGATAGATACAATTATCCAGAATTCCTATCTCTTTCCAGTCTGTTTCATCAGTGCGGTAAAAGAAAGTTCGTCTGAGGTGATCCACTACCACCTTCATATAGATCGGCCCTTCCGGGACTGCATCAATGCTGGCCATCACCTCTTCCCCGTGATTACGGTTGATCACAAGTTGTATTTTACGTCCGGATTCATAGCATAGCGAACATCTCGCGTATGTTGCAGTACTATAATAGCAGCAAAGTCCCGCCTGCTCCCCGTCTCTGTCAGGAGAATACTCCAGTTTTGTCTCCGCTGTGTAGCATAATTCCTGTTCCCTTCTGAGAAGAGTATTTTTGGCACGGATTTCGCATAACTGTCCATCTCTTGTCCAGATACGCAGATATCCCGGTCTCTCCGACAGTGACCATGAGCCATTGTCCGGATTACGAACAAACATCCATTCCGGATTCAGCTGCTCTTTATCAAAATCATCTTTCAGATTCTGTTCAAAGATACACTCCGGAAGATCCGGTGCTTCCTGTTCAATACTGGGGCCATTTCCACCATTGATCGTAAACCAGCCATCATCTGTCCACTCCACAGGATCCAACGCGCTCTCCCGGCCCACGGTAGTATAATTCCCGCTGTTTGGTCTTCCGCACAGATAATAGCACCACCATTTTCCATTCTGATCCTGCACCAGCTTCCCGTGCCCTGCACGCTGGAGAGGCGCATCAGGATCTGTCTGCCTCATCACCGGATTGTAGGGAGATTCCTCATATGTTCCATACAGTTCACGGCTGCGGGCTACATTGATTCTATGACCGTAGCCGGTTCCGCCTTCTGCTACCATCGCGTAATAATACCCGTTTCTTTTGAAGATATGCGGTCCCTCCGGACAACGTTCTCCTGTTCCACCCCAGGCGACCCGGGCCGGGCCGGCA
>JAEEGI010012169.1_pt1 | contig 18435 bp, 20 predicted proteins | sample 8958751 | NCBI WGS metagenome assembly JAEEGI01 (sample SAMN16246545, study PRJNA631951) | gut metagenome | biome: gut microbiome; feature: rumen; material: KS-attached | host: Bos | place: Iran: Karaj | collected 2018-10 | reverse complement strand
ACTAAAGTGAACGGTGGACATGGTGGACGGTAAGTGGGACTACTTAACCTGAACCTTGATACCCTGGATATCGCTTTCCATAATTTTCAGCGGGACGGCATTGCGGATTTCAATGCCTTCTTCTTCCAGTTCGTAGCTGCTATAGGGTTTGCCGTAGTGCTGCATCGTGTAGGCATCGCGGACCTCGTTAACGGCGGCCCGGATGGTTGACTGCGCGTTCACGAATGCGCCGTATGGCGTTGCGCGATCGTTCTGGAGAAGGAACAGGTAGGTCTGCGGCTGAGCTTTGATGATATTGACCAATGTGGGCTGCAATGCCTCCGTTTCGATGTTTTTGTCGTCCAGGCGGAATTGGCCGCGGGCGTTGATCAACAGCCGGTGGGTGGTCTCTTTGCTCAGTTTGAAATCTTCCTGGACCGTCAAGCCTTTCTTTTCGGCGTTTTCACGGGTGGGCGGAAGCAGGCGGGGCGCTTCTTTCTCCTGTCCATTGCCGAAGTCACAGTTGTATCTGACCTTCAGGAGTTCTTTGCCGCGCAGCTGTTCGCGGACATCTTCAATCAGGCCCATCTTGCATTCGGGTTCGGCATCGAGGACGACGGTGTGATAATTTCCGCTGAGGACGTTGGGCAGGTCTTTTTCCCAGACAGGACTGTAGTTGTAGAGGCCGTCAATCTCTTCCGGGGCGAAGTTCCTCAGATAAAGGAACAGTGTGTCGGCAACGGCGTCGCCCTTGATGATCTTGAAGTAGGCATGCTCGGTCCGTTTCTCGACGGGGGCGGAGGATTTCGGTACGACAAGGCTGACTTGCTTGTCGGTCGTTACGGAATTATCACTAACTTTGTAGTCAGTGACCGTGCGGGTGTTGGCTGCCAGGAAGACCAGCGCCAACGGCAGAAGGTAGAGGCCTCTGAGCGCCCTGACCTTCGGAGATTTGGATTTTGACATCATGGTAATACGGTTTTTAAGGATACTGTGATGAAAGCTGTTGGTGATGGAGTAGCCGCTCGCACCAACAGCTTTTTTTACAAGGGAATATTGATAGGCCTTCACGTCGGCACCGTGGCTGAGCACGGCGTCGTCGGCCTCGTACTCGTGGATAGCCCGCAGCTCGCGCTTCAGGAGCCAGGCTGCAGGATTGAACCACTGCAGGTCGCAAAAGATCTCGGCCAACAGCACTTCCTTCGAATGGCCGAAGGCCAGATGCGCCTTTTCGTGCGCGAGAATGAAGGGGCTAGCCTCTTCATAGTCGTTTCTTGAGAGGACAATCCACTGCATCCAGCTGAAGGGGGCCAGGTCGTGATCGACGACGATGATGGATGTTCCGTCGGCATCGTAATGCTGTTCGCCGCTGCGGATCAGGCGGGATACCTGCAGGGCCGAGTAAGCCGTACGGGAAAGCGTGACGATCACACCGGCGACGTACAGGCCCAGCAAGGCCCATTGCCACCAGGGAGTTTGGGGGGGTGCGGCTTGTGCCGTCATGTCAGAGGCTTCTGAACCAGTTGCCGCCATATCCGGATTCTGCATGCCATCGGCCAGCATTTCGGATTCCGAAACATGCGCAACAGAGGCTGGCTCTCCGGCGGGAATCAACTCCGTCCGGTGTACCGTGATGATGCAGAAAGGGAGCAGCGCCGAGAGAACCAGCGCGCCCATCAGGACATACCGGCCGAGGCGATGGAATGTTTCACGGCTGAGCAGCAGCTTATAGAACAGATAGAACGCTACCAGCAGCAGCGCGACTTTCCCGATATAGATAAGAAGTGCCGTCATCGTTTCCTGATTATTTCTGGTTTTCTATCTGCTCGATCAAAGCTTTGAGTTCATCGACGTCGAGCTTTTTCTCTTCGACGAACTGCGATACCAGGCTTGCGTAGGAGTTGCCGTAATAGCGCGACACGACTTCGCCAACCGTGGAGCCGCGGTACTGGCGCTCGGTGATGGCCACTTCATAGATGAAGGTATTGGCGACGGGCCGACGCCGCAGGAAGCCTTTGTTTTCGAGGAATCCGACCTGCGTGGCCACCGTCTTATAATTGGGCCGGGGTTCGGGCAGGCTTTCGACAAGATCGCGGATACAAAGGTCGCCCTTCTCCCAAAAGATGTTCATCAGGGCCTCTTCTTTGGCTGTCAGTTGCTGTTTCATGGGTCGTTCTGGATGGTTTCTACCGCAAAGATAGACAAAAAAACAATATCTCCTAATAAAATTAAGAAAATATCTGAAAACAATTAAGAAATTTACGCAAAGCATTTAAGCGATGCTGTCCCGTGCCATCCAGGGCGCAGGGCAATGGGGACACTCCTTGAGGAACTGTAGGCTGAATCGTACCTTCAAAAGCACCGGCCGCTGGTTGCCCGATCCTTTTCGCCAAACAGGCGCAAGCCATACCCATCCGGAGAGACATCCCTGGCATACATGTTTGCGCCAAGCCCTGATTTCGGCCTCTGGCGCAAACTCATCGGCCTCTCATGGCATTCTCTGGCCGATTGTTTTGCGGCTGTTTGGCGGGTTTCTCCGCCCATCTTGAAAAAGGAAAAAAAGGAAGAAGTCATAGTAGAACCTATGGCGTCTCCTGCATATTATTGTTCGTTGATCCGTTTATCAAATCTTTCGTTCACTGAAACCATCCAGTCGGGAAGTTTCTTAAGGGCGGCATATACCAAACTGTCGGGCATTTCCCGATAGAACGCATAAGCCATCGGCCCAGCAATGGCTGCCAGTGTGTCGGCATCGCCACCCAATGAGATGGCCAGGCGGAGCGCATCAAACAATACGATGAAGAACGAACTGCTCAAGGGCAAACGCTTCACGGACATTGCCCAGGTGCGTGATGCCGTAGCCAAAGCCGTTGACTTCTACAACTTCCAGCGCCCCCACATGAGCATCAACATGATGACACCCGCCGAAGCGGCCCTGTGTGAGGGTGTTCTGGAGAAGTGGTGGGTCAGTTATCGGGAAAAGGCCGTCATAGCCATCATGGAGAAGCAGGCTTTGGAAACCGGAGATAATAATATATCTTTGTCTGCCGTTCATGGGTTGACTGGAGGCCGTAGGCCGGAAGGAGACCCATGAACGCGATAAGGACCGGATAAGTCAACCAATAATAGCGATATTGACGTCGAGTCAACATAAATCAGCGATAAGTTAAATCCAGGTCAACTTTCTTCAGGGTTAAGACTTCAAAATAGTCAACCTAAATCAGGAAAATACATGATGTCCACTGTCCACTTGACTACTGAGGTGGACAAGTGGACATAGTGGACATTTGTTTACAAAAGATGGATGGCGATATGGGCACACGCTTCTGCGTCGGCCAGTGCATGATGATGATGCTTAAGATCATAGCCACAGGCTGCGGCGACGGTCTGGAGCTGATGATCGGGCAGATGTTGGCCGAAATGCTTGCGCGAGGCGGCGCAGGTATCGTAGAACGTGTAATCCGGATAGTCCATCTGATAGACCTGATGGACGGCCTTTAGGCAGCCTTCGTCGAAAGGACTGTTGTGCGCCACGAGCGGTAGGCCTTCGATCATCGGGGTGATCTTCTCCCAGACATACGGAAACACCGGCGCTTTATCTGTGTCTTCCGCGGTAAGTCCGTGTACCTGCTGGCAAAACCATTGATGATAATCAGGCTCCGGACGAATCAGTGAGTAGAATGAATCGACGATCCGGCGGTTCCGGACGATGACCACGCCCACGCTGCATACGCTGGAACGGCACTCGTTGGCCGTTTCAAAATCAATGGCTGCGAAATCATTCATAATGCTCGAGCATGGCTTTAATGTCGGCATGAATCACGTCTCGGAATGATTCTGGCGCGAGAACTTCTACCCACGGGCCTTTACTGAGCACTTCTTGCTCAAAATCGAAGGTAGGAACAAGCTTGTATTCGAAAATGGTGTATTCATCGGTCGACGATATCTCGCGCTGCGAACTGTGGAGCGGCAACGATTTATAGTATTTGACTTGACTGGCTTCTACCTTCAATTGAATGGTTTCAGGCTGGCAATCGTCTACGATGATCCCGAAATAATGGCTGAAGAACTCGTCGGCCTTGAACTTCTTGGGAATCTTGAGGGCATTCTGTGTCTCACTGACTGCTCGGATTCGATCGAGGGCGTAGATGCGAGGCTCTTTGTAGGCTTCGCTCCGGGCAAGAAGATACCAGCGTTGCTTGAAGAGTTTCAGACACCAAGGATGCGCCTCGAAGGAGGTGGGTTCTGTGCGGTTGAAACTCTGGTAGGTCATCTCGATGGTCTTGTTATCCCGCATGGCGTTTACTATGGCCGTCAGCCACCGCTGGCTGGAAGGTATCTCTTCGAAGAGTATGCGGTCGCGCATATCGCGTGACTCGTTCAGCAGGTTGTTCATTGACAGGGATTCGAGCAGCCACCGACGGATGCCATCTTCTCCCATGTCTTCACTATTGGCGATATAGTAGCCCAATGACCGGTCGCATTTGATCTCGATGCCGAAGGTGTCCAGGATGGCTTCCCTGTGGTTGTGGAAAGTGCGCTCCGGGAGGTAATTTTCACCCAGCTTGTTAATCGGGCTATGCGCCCAGAGATAACTGATCTCCTTGAACGAGATATGCCCGTGCCGGTTGATGGTGTCAATCAGCCAGATGTAGCGGTCGAAGTAGTTCTTAGCCATAAATGATTACTTTTGATGATACAAAGGTAAGGATATTATTTGCCAAAAAGTGGCAGTTTGTTTAGAATCCGATTTTTCTTTTTGATTCATTGCCGGTAAGGGTTTCTTCTTCGCAGTAGGAGCGGATGGCGGCGTAGCCGGGTTCGGCTGTCTCCAGGATGGAGACGATGGCCCGCTTACGAGAAACATTCTCGATCTGTCCGCCGCTGAAATCAAAGTCGGTTGCCAACTGGGATGCTTCCTCATCCGAGAGTTCAGGAATCATGGAACGCCAAATAGCTGTCCTCGCTTCGATTGACGGTTTATCAAAGCGGACCTTGTAGAGGAACCGGCGTTCGAAGGCTTTGTCAAGGTTAGCTGTAAGGTTTGTTGTGGCTATCAGGATTCCGTCCATGTCTTCCATTTCCTGCAGGATGATGTTTTGCAGGCTGTTTTCCATCTTGTCTACGGCGCGTTCTGCTCCCTGTTGCCGGATTCCGAAGATGGCATCTGCCTCGTTGAAGAGCAGGATAGGGACTGTTCCGCCCGCATTCACGGCGTGGCGGTACTCGTCGAAGACCTCCTTGATATTTTTTTCGCTTTCGCCCACCCAGCAGCTTTTTATCTGGGACACATCGACGACGAAAAGATTGCGGCCACTCTCACGTGCAATCTGGTAGACGGATTCTGTCTTACCGGTCCCGGGGGCGCCGTAAAACAGGCAGTTGAAGCCTGTCCTAAGATTCTTGGTTTTCATCTTCGCACGGATATCGTCGAAACGTTCGTCGCTCATCAACTCTTTTAGCCGAGAGACTTGCCGTCCTTCATCTGGATTATAGAACATCGTTTTCGGTGTGATTTCATTGGACTGCATTTTGCGCGTAGCCTTTACTCTCTGTATCTCTTTTCGAACACCTCCGACATCGGCAAATAGTTGTACTTTGACGTTTTTCGTAAGTCGAAAATAATCTTTGTTTATAAGGCCGTTCTGTCCGGAATACTCGATTATGCCCTTTCTTTGCAGAGGCATCCTTTCACGCCGATAATGGCTTCTTAATGAATCTAACTCATCTTCTGTAAAATAATCGTCCAAATCGTGCCAACCTACCATATCATCATCCTCGTAATAGTATCGATAGATTAATCCATATAAGACAATTATCTCATGAGATGTTACTTGATTATTGATTTTCCTAACCGTATGGGAAACGCTGTTGTCAGGATTCTGATCCATTAACACTTGTAGTTCTTCGTAAACATCTGTGGTCGAACACTGGCCATCTGCGCGGATGGCCAACGTCCGTTTAATCCTGAACAATAGATCGCTGGCTTCCAGACCTGTCATGGGTTCAGGCATCAAAGGTTTGTTATCAACCAGACTATTGATTACAGTTTTTGGAATGATAATGTCTCCATCTTTGTCTATACGTATATAGCCTCGTTTACGGAGGCCTTCTAATTCTTGATGATAGGTTAAGAATGTCAGGTAATCCATGTCGAGGAGAACTGCCAGGTCTTGACATTCAATCCTTAAATGAGAAGATCGCCGCACGATGGCTGTCAGGATGACAATCTGAATGGGACTCAAATCGAGTTCTTTTGCCAAAGCATTGATGTCTTCTTTCGCTTTTGACATTTTTGAAATCCCCATCTGAAAATCTCTGCTTCCTGGACTCATCTTTTGAGCAATACTGCACATTCTTTCAATAATCGTCTTGGCCATTGTTGTTGCTTTTGATTCACAGTGCAAAACTAAGGTAGTTGGGCGCCAAAAAGTGGCAGTAACAAAAAATGCGAAATAATCCTGTGACTGCCAGGCTTTGGCGTTATTATATGGTAAATTTGTGTTCAAATCCGAACTACTATGGCAAAAGTATTCCGTGTTACTCCGAAACGAATTAAGCGAGTCAATGGCTTGGTCTTGACTCCCGATATGGTTGTTGTGGTGACGACCCAATCGCATATGCTCTCTCCTTTCAATAATGGGGCAAAAGAGTTGAAGGAGGTCTATATGCGTATCTATGGTTTTGACTATCAGAAGGCCAACTGCACTAAATCAGACTTTGAAGTTGAAGTGTTAGGATAGCCTGCCGGTATTTGGCATTTTGGGAATCTATCTTTGCGGCATAGATTCTAAATGCCATGAACCGAAAGCAGAAACAAGAACTGGCCCGCCTTGAGAAGCAGATTCTCAAGATGGCGCACTACATCGAAGGGCGGGGTGTATTCCCCCCTTTCCGGGAGTGGGATAGCGATCGTAAGAAGGAGTTGAAAGCACTGCTTCGGCAGCGGAGCGACCTGCTGAACAAGATGTTCGAATGCACGCCGAAGGAGGTTGAGGAGTTCGCTCAGGTCAATACCCTGCTAAACGTCCTGACCAAGAAGATGCACGCCAAGGCTCTGAGTCTGTACAGGGCTATTCTCAAAGAAGGCTACGATCCTGATTTTGACGATGACATAGTGATTGACGGAACCCTTCGGTTCGTCTTCTCGGATGAAGGGAGCTATTATTGTCGCGAGGACGCAGATCCAAACCCGTACGGCTCGCGTTTCGCACCGATGCTGGACATCTTGTATGATATCCATGAGGATACACCTGAATGTGCGTTCTGCAAGGTATCGTACGATTTGCGTCACAAGCCGGAGATGCCGGCCGAGGAATTCGGCCTGGATGACTTTCTGGATGACGGTGCCTCCTGGAACGAAGTGCCGCTGAATCGTGCTGAATTCAAGGAGATCAATATCTGTCACGCCGTACACGACCTGATCTGCCATAAGGATTACTCCATCCCAGACTTGCTCAGCATGAATGACTTCTGGGTGGAGGTGAACATCCTGCACCAGCATATCGTTGACAGGAATGGCAAACGCTTTTCCTGCATAGAACCCGACGAGGAGGACTGAGTGATGGCCTATCACAAAGACAAACTGCAGACTGCCAGGAGCCGCCAGCTGTTATTCCACCGGGAATGGGCGGAAAGGCAATGGAGGCGGGCCTTCTGCGAGGATTGGGACTATGAATACTTGCTGCAGGTCATTCGGGCGAAACTCGTAACGATGGAGCGGTATAATATGCATCTGTCTTACGTTCTCCATGGCCCATATTATGGCCACCAGATACAACGGGCCATCCAGATGATTGATATCGTTTTGGCGCATGGCAGTGACTGGAATGACTATGGCAAACGAGATGAAAACGATTTCCCCATTCCCGAGAGTTTTCAGCACTACGTAAATATGCGAAACCGGGATCGTATCCCGCGACCCTCTGATGGAGGAATACTCTTTTGGTCGGATGCCCAGTGCCTTCGCTTCGACAAGGCGTGGATGCTGCTCTGGAAGATCCTGTCTGAAAAGGCGATGACGTGGGGGGATTGAGATAATCATATGTCCGGTCGCTTTGTGGTTACTGATGCCTGGGTAGCCTCTCTTATAAGTTCAAAACTCAGGGCGATTGTAAGAGACTATAAACCCACGGGATATGAAAGAGAGTTCTCATTGAGATCTCTCCACACCAGTATTGATCCATTGTGGCATCCTTATTTAGAAGCCAAAAATGAAGATGGGGTCAATTGGATCGCATTTCCTTCAAGGATTCCCATATTGAGTGACTTGAAAAATGAGGAAGGCCAGACTATTCCGCTGCGATTATACTTTGGAAAAACGCCAAAACAACCCATCCGCCTCTCTTTTCAAATCAATAGTGAGATTATTCCTATCAAGTACGTTGAGCAGGGCTTGTTGCTCCTGCACAACCTGAGACCGGCCGTAGATGAAGTTAAATGGATGATTGAAAAAGAGTTGAAAAAAGAAGAAAAGATTCGTGCATTGGTCGAGAGTTCTGCAGAGTCTTCGATACGTTCTCTTCTTTCAGGAAAGGGACTTTCGTATCATGTTGATTTCTTGCCTCAAACGTTCGTACTTCTGATATTACTACCCTATAACCGGGTAGTCCAATTCTCGATCTCCTATGATAAGTATGCTGATTTTGTGGAAATCCTTCCAAAGCAGTTGGAGCACATACGCCAATCTATTCAAGGCTTTCCGTATTCGATTAAAACCGCAGACTACCGGGTAAACTGGACACGACTCGACTAACTGCTGTTTTTTGGCAAACTTATTACCTTTCTTTGCAGTAATGACCCCAGAGCAACTCGGATTGATGTAAGCAATATATAACGAAGTAATCATTCACGATAATGGCAATTAATATCAACACTAAGGAGCTTCGCAATTTGCTTGAGAGCACGCCGGCGAGCCATAACATCATGTTGTCGGGGAAACACGGCATCGGTAAATCAAAAATAATTACGGATTTCTTCATGGCAAAGGGCCAGAAGGTTGTAACGCTGTTCCTTGGACAGATGTCTGATCCGGGCGACCTGATTGGATTGCCGAACAAAGATGAGAAAACGGGAAAGACAGTCTTTATGCCGCCGTATTGGTTTCCGACGGACGATCAGCCGGTAGTGCTTTTTCTGGACGAGTTGAATCGTGCCCGCCCGGAGATCCTGCAGACCATCATGGATCTTGCACTGAACCGCAAACTGGCAGGAAGGGAACTACCAGCTGGGAGCCGGGTTGTATCGGCCGTAAATGACGGTGAAGAATACCAGTTGACAGATCTTGATCCGGCGCTTGTTTCCCGATTCAACATCTACAACTTCTGTCCCACGGTTGGGGAATGGCTTCTTTGGGCTTCTCAATCCGGCATAGATGAGCATGTCACAACCTATATTGAGAATAACAGTCGTATGTTGGATGGAGACGGTGCGTCGACTGATTCTTCTTCCTCGCTGGAGAAAACTCCGGACCGGCGTGGTTGGGAGCGCGTGTCCGACATCCTGAAGAAAACGCCCACAATTACGAGTGTCACCAAGAAGGTAGTTGCCGGTATTGTCGGGGCTAAAGCTGCGGCTGAGTTTTTCGAGAGTTTCAACCAAGGGAGTCTTATTGGTGCTGAGGTCATTCTAAAGGACTTTGACCGGCATAAAACAACGTTGGAGAGATATCCTGTACACGATCTGGCCATTATCAATGAAAGCATCTTCCGGTGCATAGAGAACGGCAAACATGGCGCAGATGACAAGGCCTCGGAGAACCTGCTTAAATATATGAATTGGCTGATTGACAGTGGTAAGCGTGAATCGATGGCTCACTTCTGTTCCGTTTTCGAAGGGGCCACCTACACGAAAGCCAATTTATTTATGATGAGCAAGACACCCAAATGTTTCAAGACAATCACTGATTTCATCAAGACACTCTGATGGAAGAGATCATCTCCCATATTGTTGAGGAATGGTTCCTTGTTGAGCCTTTGCTGTTCTCGGCTTACTGTACCCATCAGTTGGTGGAGAACAAGCGAATGGTTGTACCGATGCGTACCGGGAAGATGCGTATAGAATACAACTCCGACATCATGGCTGATTGGTCTCAAGAGGCGATTGAGGAACGGCTGCGGTTCGAGGTTATCCGAATTTTGCTGGGACACCCTTATCAGCGGCAGCCTTATGGCGCGAAGAAGTCTGTACTGGGAATCGCCAGTGATGTGACACTGACTGATTCATATCGCAGGATTAAGTCTATCATTATCCCGCCAGGGCTGAAATATGACCATGGTCTCTCTTTCGAGGAGTACTATGCCATAGTAGAAGCTTTTCTGCAGCAGAATTTGATTTCACCACCCTACGATTTGGAAGGACTGATTGATGATGGAGGAGGTGGAGATTCCGAAGATGCGGACTCAACTGACGAGCCTGAGAATAATCCTCTTCAGCAGATTGTCAGTGAAGCGACAGATGCTGCGGAATTATGGGAAGAGGATCAACTGGCCGGGGAACAGGTAAAAGAAACCATCCGACGAGCCCAACGTAGTAGGCAGTGGGGAACATTAGCAGGAAATCTGAAAGATGAGATTGAGGCGACAACCATCGTTCACATTGACTACCGGACGATTTTATCCAGTTTCAGGGCCTCGGTTCTTTGTAGCAAGCGGCGGCTGACAAGAATGACTCCCAGTCGACGTTACGGCTTTCAATATATGGGCAGCAAAAGCGACTTTGCCACCCGATTGCTGGTTGCTATCGATGTAAGTGGCTCGGTAAATGACAAGCAGGTGGCTCAGGCGCTTTCCATTATCAACCGATTCTTCAAATATGGGGTTGAGAATGTGGATGTGATTCTATTTGATGTGGGTATTCACGGTGAGGTATTGTCTATGAAAAAGGCAAGAAAATCCATCAAAAAAGAAGGCCGCGGCGGGACGGATTTCCAGGCGCCAGTCGATCATTTCCTGAAATACCGATATGACGGGCTCATCCTAATCACCGATGGCTATGCCCCGCCACCTGTAGTTCCAAAGACTTTCTACGGAAACATCCTCTGGATGATTTACGATTATGATGCATATCGTGATAAAACGAGGAAACTTATTCCTACGCAGCAATGGATAGTTTCGTTTCCCAAATCGAAATACACATTATTACCTCCTGTATAACGACGATGGCCAGTTCAATAACATACAAGGTAATGACCGAATTAACGGTCGCTTCGAAATCGACGGCCTTTTGTGTGGGTCGTATTTATTATAAGTTTGAAGAAGTCGTGGAAGCCTTGCGCAATTCGCCGTACGCATATAGGTTTGATTTTGAGAGATATGACGATGAAAGACAGCGTTTCAAGGGTGTATGCCTCTACTTTAAGTTCAAGGATATGAAGTCTGGATCCTTTTACAACTATGCGACGTACAATAATGCCAACCTGTACCTTCGTCGATTTGAATTATCGTACAGAAAGAATAGAGCGCTGCCCAGGATAGAGAGCTCCAGATATTACTGCCGCTATGAAACCATTGAACAGTTGATGGCTATGTTGGCGATTGTCGTTCCAAAAATCGATGAATGGGAAAAAGAAATTCTTGAGAAAGAGCAGAAGGATATCCGTAGGAGACGTATTCAGGAAATATATTCTTCGACAGTCCCCGATTTGATAAAGACATCTTTTGCCGGGAGCGGACTCGGTTACTGGTATGAGATGGGGAGAGAAAGCATTCGTCTGATTATACGACTACCAAATAAACTGATGGCTACATTCCTCTTTCCATTTAAAAATCTTTCTGAAGATCTTCAACATGCTATTATGAGTTCCAGGGAAATCGCAAAGTTGATAGAGCAATACGGAAAAGTCGAAATTGATAAATACAAAGGGGACGGCTTACCCTGGACTGAAGGATAATATGATGACAACTATGAAGCAAAAAGTAATTCTCAATCAGTGGATTGAAGACCTGCGCCACTGGTGCCCGGCGCAGATATTCTACTACTTCAAGGACAATGATGGCGGCAATTGGCTTATCTATCTCCGTTGGGACGGCCAACGGGGTGACGAGCCGTGGTCTGCCGAACTGGAACGCTGCGACGAGAATTGGAAACACATCCCCGACAGCCCGGACTACGTTAATCTCCTTGAAGAAAAGGATCATATTCCTGGTATTGTCAAGGGCTACTATTACGATGAAGAGTACCCTTTCCTGGAGGAGAGAGTGCTAGAAATTGTTCGAGAAATGAAACCAGAACTCAAAGAACAATTGAAATGACCAAAAACGCATACAATGAATACCGCCCTGAGATTGTTGGCATGGATTGGACACCAGGCAGTCTGATACTTGTCGGGTCCTTGTGGTTTGAAAGTAGACATTATGTGCTGGGGAATTGCATTGTCCAAGGGACAAAAGAAGATATTTCCGTAGCTTATTTTGCTCCGGATGGCAATGCTGTTAGATTGAAGAGACTAATGTTACAAATGCAAAAGGAGATAAAAGATTATCCCTTGTATATAGACGATACGCCACATATGTCGATCTCCTACATTATCGAAAGAACTTTTCATCTGGTCGGATCAAAAGACGTAGGGTTGGTTGTTATCGACTGTCTTCAAAAAGTGGATTCGAACGTACTTGGCAAAGACACTAAAGAAGAAGAGTTGAACAATGTCTTACGGCTTTTTAAAGCAATGGCCGAGGCACTGGGAATAGTGATTATTGTTACTTCAAAACTATCAGACCATATCTCTAAAAACCATCGAAGGCCCGAAGTTCGTGATTTGCTGGATATAACTGAGGCGGATTCTTATTGTGACCAGATAATATTGTTTCATGATGAGGAGGAGAACGGTGGTACATTTAAGATGATTCTTCCGTTGGGACATCCATGGTATCATGGTGAATTCGGTGAGATGGTTATCAACGTTATCAAAGACAAAGAAAAACTATTATTCAAAAAAGCGGAATCGCTTCCTCAGGATGAGAAGAGAAATCATGAGTACGAGGGGCGACCGATGTATGAATGGTACCAACTTAAGCAGAATAATTCGTGGCATTTTGAGTTCCTCGACGCAGAAGGAATGGGCTGGGGTATAACAGTAGAACACATATCTGGGACACCACCGAATCAATTCATAGTTTACGTTACTAGCTGGGCAGGAGATGATATCTGTTTGGTGCAGAAAGCCAATTGTGAGAATGTTGATGGTCTGAAACAATTAGCCTTGAACAAGGCCCGAGAATGCTTTCCCGACGTGGAGATATTGGAAAAAACCTTATCTTTGAAAGCATGACGTAGTACATCGCAGATGAAGACCACTATAAGATGATGATGATCGACTTTTTGCTCTATTCCGTCTGTGCAGGGTTCAAATGCAATACTTATGAGCGGAAAAAGTGTTGTGGAAACCCATTGATAATATGTTAGATATTATAATCATTTGAAAATAAATCAAATAAATAATTATGGATGGTCTTAAAACTAAAGATTATCTTTTTGATCAAATTGAAGGTTTGATGCACTACCCTTGGGTAGGAAAGCACTATTATGACCAAAAATACAGAATACTAATAGTAGGTGACTCTCATTATACCGTAGATGATGATGGGTATTATTGCGAGGAAGAATATTATCGTTGTATAAGTGATAAGGAGTACACTCGTGAAATTGTTTATTGTGCGAGTAGAGGAGAGCCCTGGAATATGTTTAAAGGACTAAATTCACTTTTTGATTTGTCTGATGAACAGATTGAGGATTGTTTTTGGTCTAATATTTCGTTCATCAATTTCATTCAGGAACCAATGAAACAGAAGAATGCTGTACCGAAGGATTCTGATTTTAAGCAAGCATGGTTTTGTTTGTTAGATTTGATAGATATCCTTCAGCCACATATATGTCTATTCATCGGAATTCGCGGATGGCGAGGGAATGGCTATATCAATAACGAAAAGCGCGGAACATGTGTACTAAAAGATGATACAGTCAGAATAAGCAATTGTACGCCATGGATAGCGACGATAGACACTCTAAATGGAAATAGAACAAAGGCAATTGCAATTCATCACACATCACAAGGGTTTTCACCTGATAAATGGAGGGAGTATCTTCAATTTAGATGTCCGGAACTGATTCAATCTATAATGGGTGTATGATTCTCAATTGCAGAGTTGTCTTTTCCTTCTCCGACACACACAGGATGTGTCGGCAGCTATCCATACCAGCCGATGCCGACATTCTAATCTGTGCTGGAAATTCCTGGTAGATTGTAAATTCATATATTGCTTTTTTGCGGGTCCTGTTTGAAAACTCTATACTATCTTTGCTGAAAACTCGAAAGATATGGAGACGAAAGATGTGAACAACAGGGGTGAAATCATTCTCTATCAGACGGAGGATGGACAGACACAGATTGATGTCAAACTGGAGAATGAAACGGTGTGGCTGACGCTATCGCAGATGGCGGAATTGTTTCAGAGAGACAAATCGGTGATTTCGAGACACTTGAAAGATATCTACGAGGAGGGCGAGCTGAAGCGGCCTAAGACTGTTGCATTTTTTGCAACAGTCGTGAATCGGGGATTCCGTGGCAAGGTTGAAGACACATTGGAACACTACAATCTTGATGTGATTATTTCAGTCGGTTATCGTGTAAAATCGCAGCGGGGTACTCAATTCAGGATTTGGGCGAACACAGTCCTGAAAGATTATCTTATCAAAGGATACGCCGTTAAGAACGAACTTACGCAACAAAAATATGAAGAGTTGAAGCAGTTGATTTCCGTGATAGGCCGGACGATGAATTATGTCGAACTCAAGGAATCCGATGCTTCGCAGATCAAGTCCATTTTCGATGTCGTACAGGATTACACATACGCACTGGATACGCTGGATAGTTACGACTACCAAACGTTGAAGATTGAGAACACCACTGGTCCGGAACGGTTCCACGCTACGTATGAAAATGCGATGGCCGTCATCCAGGAGTTGAAGGCTAAGTTTGGTGAAAGTTCATTGTTCGGCAATGAAAAGGATCAGTCGTTCCATAGCTCTATCGGCCAGATCTATCAGACATGGGACGGGCAGGAACTCTATCCTTCCATAGAAGAGAAGGCTGCGATGTTGCTTTATCTGGTGACGAAGAACCATAGCTTCAGCGACGGTAATAAACGAATTGCCGCCACGCTATTCCTCTGGTTTATGGAAAACAACGGAATCCTTTATGGGAAGGACGGCAGAAAGCGCATAGCCGACAATGCCCTTGTTGCGCTGACGCTGATGATAGCCGAAAGCCGGATGGATGAGATGGACACCATGCTCAAGTTGACCGTCCGCCTGATCAATTCACGGAACGAGTAGCGATTAACTCTTTAAGCGAAGGTCTTTATATCATGTCCACATGGAAACAAAGATATACTACCGCTTGGTAGACACAAACATAGAGCGAGTCCACGTTGTAATAGACACCGAGAATGCCTCGATGCCTCAACGGATGGAAAAAACCATTGAGTTAATACCTTTGTTCAATATCCTTACTCCTTTTTGGTCAAAGAGTGGTCTTCAACTTGACACGGCGTGTAACTGTATGCTATATCTTGACCTATACCTTCCAGTTATTCAAAAGATAGAAGCCCGCAAAGAACAGTTTGTGCCTACTTTTTTCATTAACCCTAAGGAGAAGATCGATAGCATCCCTTTTTTAACTATTAAAAAGTTCATTTTTGCCTATTGCGACCATTTCGAACAGACCCACCAATCCTTGGAAGTAACCGACCTGCAGTACATCTGGGAATATCTTTGGGAAGTCATTCGTAACAGTTTATATCCAGACCGTTTAAGCAGGTTTCATGGCACCTTCCTTTTTGACAGCTACCAATCCGCCCAATTATATCAAGAAAAAGAAGACCCACAGCACCTTCGAACAATTTGCAAAGTCGAGATAAACGAAATACGAGCCCTGGAGTCATACGATATGACCTGGCTAAATGAAACTCCTACAAGCGCGACCTTCAATGAAGTAACCCAACGCATTCGCAATTACTGGGAGGAGCAGCAAACACAATCGCCATTCTCCGAGTTTCTGCTTTCTGGAAAATACACATTGCTACCCCTGTGACATTCAAGTATCACTATTTGTTTTCTTTGCCCAATTACCACATTTTTGCTCTGTCCACGAGGAAGGGCTGAAGAGAGAAGCGATGCTTTGGGGAACGACTTATGTCAACGTGGCGTATTTCTAGGAGCTTAGAATTATTTGGAACGAGATCCCCGTTCAATGATATAGTTAACCCTTTGAATCGGTCACCAATATAAGATATATCGATATATTGTAGTTACGACATAGATGGCGCTTTCAACTAGTAATACGATGCTGAACAATCACCGTTCGTTTGTTGTTTATACTGAATATAAGTGATATATTTACACGATAATACAATTATAGGCTTTTTATGGAAATAGTTACTAGAGAAGACGTTTTTATAATGATTACGTCATTTGCCGTCAAAAAAATGAGTTTTCTTTTCCCTGACGAGGATGTTTTTTCGAATGATACAGATGATTATGAGACATATACAACTGAAGACGGAAAAGAATACGGGAAGTGGGATGTCCCAGTATTTATCGTTTTAAATGGCCTTGCCCGAAAACTAAGTATCCCCGAAATAGTGTTGGCGTGTGTACAAAAACTATACGAACGTGGATTTTCAGTTGATTGTGACAAAATTAATGGGATTATTCAAACAGCCAATGAGAGATGTGAATCTGAAGTTAACGCTATTATCGAGGCTGATTGGCGATTCGAACAAGGGGATGATCCGATTGAGGTATTCAATGAAATAAAGTCGTCTTTGATGAGCGAGGACAATTACTATTAACAGGATGAAATACTGGTTACATAGAATTACTGGCGGAGATAATGCCATCCCTCTTTCGGAAGAACTCTTCAAGAAGGGTTATATCTCTATCGGTTGGTGTGACTTCTCTGATGAAGAGGACTTAAACACTATCAAATCTGGATGGGCGCCGTTTGAAACACTATTCGCCAACAGGAATCCTATTCCGAGAAATAGGTACAACCTTTGGCGTTTCGTCAATGAAATGAAACCCGGGGATATTGTTGTCGTCCCGTTCTCATACTCTTTTTCTGTTTGTGAAATCGCCGATGATGTTGTTTATACCAATGAAACAATAGACCCGGATTTACTTGTGGACTGGAATGGTAATAGAGTGAGCATAGACGAGAATGGCTATCTTAGGTATAATGAGAAGACTTACGTTGACTTGGGTTTTTATCGAAGAGTTAAGTTCACTGTAAAGGAGCGTATTCCTCGTGCAGAGTATGCAGACCAGGCGTTATTCTCCAGATTGAAGATCCGTCAGACTAATGCAGATATTTCAGATCTTAAAGACTCTATAGAAGAAGCTATTCGGAGATTTCAAGCGAAGAAACCGATTTACTTAAAGGCGTCTATCGTTGAAGAAACTTGGAAGACGGTTTTACAGAACATACGCAAGCTGCAAAACGATATGAAGTTTGAACAACTTGTAGAGTGGTATCTAAAATCAATCGGAGGAACAGGCATATATACTCCAGCTAAAAATGAGTCCTCTACTGAGGATGGGGATGCAGATAGAGTGGCTTTCTTTGAAAAGATTGGCGTGGCAATAATGGTTCAAGCCAAGAAGCATACCGATCAAACAGATTCTTGGGCAGTTGATCAAATCAAATTTTTCAAAGACAACCATGTATTTGACCGCTATAAAACAATTTTGTGGGTAATTTCCACTTGTGACTCCTTCTCGGAAGAAGCTCTTAATCTTGCCGAAGAAAACCAGGTACGTCTTATTAATGGAGAGGAATTCGCAAAAATGATTATTGAAGTCGGCCTGGACGGTTTGTCGCTTTAATCATTCGTTTTTAATAGTTCAATGCCTTGAGTAAGCAGGGCGCTGTTTTTTCCTGCCACTCTTTGGCATCCTCATGCCGTATCTTCGCGGCATGATACTCAAAGAATTGATACAGAAGTATGAGTTCGACGTGATTGTGCCGGACCTTCGTACTATTGACGAACCCGTTCAGGACAACCTGTACGCATTCAAAGAGGCCTTTGATGAACTTCGTCGTATGGCACCGGGGGATGCCGGAGGTAAGCAAATCCTGGTCAGCGAAGAAATAGAGATCGATGATGAAGGCAATGAGACCGAACGATATCTCCACGCCTCGAATTGCGAAGGAGACTTCTGGGAGGCATCGGTGGCTAAGGAAGTCGTTATACAAGCCGAGATTGCTGAGATTAGAGCATTGGCCCAGATTCTTTGGCACATCACTTTCTACGGTTTTACGGCAGGCGACAAGGAGTATCGACCTGATACGCAAAAGAACAAGTATGAACGAATGGCCGCAATCCTGGAATACCACCAGTTCTGCAACTATGCCCGCATCAAGCGCAAGAAAAATCCCACCGACTGGGATCTTCTTTG
>JAEEGI010012166.1_pt1 | contig 18438 bp, 8 predicted proteins | sample 8958751 | NCBI WGS metagenome assembly JAEEGI01 (sample SAMN16246545, study PRJNA631951) | gut metagenome | biome: gut microbiome; feature: rumen; material: KS-attached | host: Bos | place: Iran: Karaj | collected 2018-10 | reverse complement strand
GGTTGAATCGACGGAAAATGATAAGGAATAGGATTCTTTCGCTGGTCTTGTGTTCATTTTTCGGGCTTCGTTTTTCCCTTTTCCTACTGCTTTGGAAATATTGCATATTTCGTATGAAGCAAAAATTCTGAAACACATACGAGACTAGTGGTTTGACTTATTTCGTGGGAACGCGATTTTACTACCTTTCCCACGAAACTATTCAGTGAAGAAATCTAGTGGGAAAAAAGCAGAGCCGGAATCCTACGAAAACTCAAATAATGCAGAAAAAGTTGGAACGCTGCACACATGCGGCGGTCCAACTTTTTTTACACTCTTATGCGGATAACAGGACTTGAACCTGCACGCTTGCGCACCAGAACCTAAATCTGGCGTGTCTGCCAATTCCACCATATCCGCGGATATTTCGCTTTATTCTATCATTGCTAAAAGCGCTTGTCAATCCTTACGTAGAGCGCATTTCAATCCTTCTTGAAAGTCTTGTTTTTTTATTCATTTTTTGATAAAATAAACTGAAACACTATGCAACGAAAACCCGTTGAAATGAACCATAGCAGAGGAGGGGCAACAACTATGGCTGCAAAACGAGTCAACTATTCGGATATCACCGATGATATCCGCCGGCTTACGGAAATCTGCCGGGACAACAGTAACATTGATCCGGAGCTTTACAACCGCTACGAAGTTAAGCGCGGACTCCGGGATTTAAGCGGCAAGGGTGTCCTCGCCGGGCTGACGGAGATATCCGAAATCCGTACGCTCAAGGTGGAGGACGGTGTGGAAAAGCAGTGTCCGGGCAAACTGTTCTACCGCGGCATTAACGTGGAGGATATTGTAAAGGGCTGTGTTTCCGAGAACCGTTTCGGCTTCGAGGAAACCGTATACCTGCTTTTGTTCGGGAAGCTTCCGAACCGCGAACAGCTCACCGAATTCACCAACCTGCTCGGGTATTACCGGACGCTTCCGAGCAGTTTCGTAAGAGACGTAATTCTGAAAAAGCCTAGCGCCAACATGATGAACGGTCTGGCGCGGAGCGTTCTGACACTGTATTCGTATGATACCAATCCGGAAGACACTTCCCTTGAGAACGTGCTCCGGCAGTGCATCCAGCTGATTTCCATCTTCCCGATGCTTACGGTATACAGCTACCATGCGCACCGGTATTACTACAAGGACGAAGCGCTGATCATTCATCGCCCGCGGACCGACCTTTCCGCAGCCGAGAATATCCTTCATCTGCTTCGCGCGGACAGTCAGTATACCGAACTGGAGGCGAGAGTTCTTGATATCGCGCTGATCCTTCACGCGGAGCACGGCGGCGGTAACAACTCGACCTTTACGACGCATGTTGTCACATCCTCAGGAACCGATACCTACGCAGCCATGACGGCAGCCCTCGGTTCGCTGAAGGGACCGAAGCACGGCGGGGCGAACATGAAGGTAGTTGAAATGTTCGCGGATATGAAGGAGAAGGTTTCCGACTGGACCGATGAGGAGGAAGTGGGAACGTATCTTCGTGCGCTTCTGCATAAAGAAGCCTTCGACAAAGCCGGTCTCATCTACGGTATGGGACACGCCATCTATTCGGTTTCCGACCCGCGTGCGGTTATGTTCCGCGGCTTTGTGGAGAAGCTTTCCGAGGAGAAGGGCATGCATAAGGAATTCGCTCTGTACCGTCTCGTTGAGGAGCTTGCGCCGAAGGTTATCGCCGGCGAACGGCGTATGTACAAGGGCGTCAGCGCCAATGTGGATTTCTACAGCGGTTTCGCCTACCAGATGCTCGGTCTTCCGGAAGAACTCTATACCCCGATTTTCGCGGTTGCGCGTGTCGCGGGCTGGAGCGCTCACCGTATGGAAGAGCTGATCAACGCCGGTAAGATTATCCGTCCGGCATATAAGAGTGTATGCGACGAACGGGAGTATGTCCCGATCGCAGAGAGATAACAGAGGAGCGGGATTAAGTCCCACTTACCTGAATATGACAAATGGGAGAATAACATGAAGAGAGTAATGAAAGTTCTGGCTTTGATTTCGATGCTTGTGTGCGGAATGCTTATGTATTCCGGTATGGTATCGGCCGAAAGCAGCGAGAAAGCGTATCCAATTTCCGTGGAGGGCGGATATGTAACGGACTTCCGGGGGGAAAGAATAAATTATGCCTATCCCGGGGATATCGTGTACCTTTATCCGAATCTTGTAAAAGGACAGTATGTGAAATCCTGGAAGGCAGAGGGGATGGACTCCTTTGAGCCGGATCATCCGATGGAAGGAAATGCTTTCGTTTGGTTTACTATGCCCGCTCAGGAGATGAAAATTACGGCAGTTTTTGCTCCGCAGACACAGAAGACTATCATTGTCGGCGGAAGTGAAAAGTGTGTCATGAGTATCGATGAGCAGATCTGGTTTATGGAAGCAAGCGGCTGGCAGAACCCGGAGGAATATTTTTCCGACTCGGACTGGTTCAATTCGGGGTGGGTCGATTTGGACGGTGACGGATGGAACGATGTTTACTTTTCCCCGATTGGTGCCGGAGCCAGCATGGAGTTAAGCCCCTGCCACTATCGAAGTTTCGCGGGGGATTTTACTTTGGCCGGCGCTAACAGCAGTCCGTATTCTCCGATTGTCCTGCAGTTTGCGGATGGCAATCGCTCCCCATTCGAGGTGGATCTTTCGGAAGGTGTGGCACCCGCATTTAACCGGGATTATTTTGAAGAAGACGGCGAAGAGGCATTTGTATGGCTTAAGAAAACCTTCGGAATGGAGGGGCAGTCGTACATGCTTGATATTGACCGGAACGGAACGCCGGACATTCTGCTCGGAACCGGCTCCGACGCGAAGGACAGTAAGTATTATGAAACTGAGAACAGCCCGTATTTCTTTATTCTTGATACCTACAGCCTCGGAGACAGGTATACCGTGCCGAAGAGCGATGATAAGGAATATGTACCGTTCACATTTGTCTTAAAAGGCAAAGGCATTCATCCGGCTGTGGATATGTTCTATGCGATTGACTTGTCTGACCGGGAGATAGTTATCACGGAACAGACTGCGGATGCATTTGACATTGTGTTGCAGGACAGCACGGCAAGATTCTGGATGGAGAAGAAGGACGGAAAACTTGTGTTCATCGCGAATAAGCATCAGATTCCCGAGGCACCGGTTACCATCTATCTGAATAATCCGATTACCGTCGACGGCAGGCAATACGGCAGGGTGAAGATTATTCTTCCGGCCGTCAGCCTGATTACGGTTGAAAACGGTTACGCATACGATGAGTATAATGAGATTGCGGAGTATGCGATGGAGGGAGATCTGATTAAGGTCTGCCCGATGTTATCCAATAACCCCGGCGGATACTTCTTTGACCATTGGAACATTGACCGTGATGTTACGATTGTGTCCCGTGGGGTCGACGGCGAAATAAGCTTTATAATGCCGCCTTATCCCGTTCGCTTAGTGCCAGCTTACGAGACAAGCAAACCGCTTACGATTGATCTGTCTTCCGGATACGCGGAATTTGACGACGCGGAATATGAAACGGTCGTGAACAGTATTTGGTCCGGATGTTTATACGGTGCTAGCAGCGACAGTCTGTGTGACATCAATAATGACGGCATAGCGGATATTCTGTTTCAGCCCTGGGAAAACCGAATTTATCCGGTTGCCGGCTATTCCTGCGGAAGCAGACGGGCGATTCAGTCATCGGGAATGTACAAGTATTCCACAATTACGATAATCTTCGGTGGCGTGGAAGGAAAGAGCGTCTGGATCGCTGCTTCGCCTACGCCCCGTCCGAATACGCCTACGCCGACCGCGACTCCGACGGAGGCGCTTGGGGAGCCGACGGTGACGCCTTCCGAGACGAAGGATGATAAGTCGGTGAATCCGCTTTTCATCATCATTCCGGCGGGTGTGTTCGTATTCGGCGTTTTAACTGCGATTCTTCTTATGAACCGGAGAAAAAGAGCAAAATAGCTTATAGGAAATTATCACGGCAAATGTGAGGGGAAAACAAAATGAGAAGAGTAATGTGGTTCATTATTGCGGCGGTTATCTGCTGCGCCGTGTACGGTTCGGTAAAACCTGCTGCCGCCGGAGACGGCGGGCAGCAGCCTTATACGGTTGATCTGACAAAGGGGTACCACCGGTTTGAGCAGGATCTTTACTGTGATCCGGACTCTTACGGAGATGACTGGCTCCTCGACCTGGACGGTGACGGGACCGACGATGTAATGTTTACCTTTGATATTGTGAGTCATCAGGCCGGAGATCCTTTCACAGCCTACGCGATTCCGGTCCCGGGATGCAGCGTAAAAGGGACCGTCAGTTATACCTGGCCGGCGGATGCTTCCGCCGATTTTACGGAACGTTATCCTTCGCTTCGATTTGTATTCCCGGAGCGGGAGATAAAGGAAACCTACACGGTGACGATAGAAGGAGGAACCGCGAAAGACATTAACGGCGGGGTAATCCACAGTGCCGTTCCCGGACAGAAGGTTCAGATTGTTCCCGATGTCAAGATTATGAAGGGAAAGTATGTTTCCTCCTGGAAGGAAAAGAGTAACCCGGCATTTGCCGCGGATTTCGTAACGGACGCGAACCGGTCATCCCTGCCTTATGCGGAGTTTATTATGCCGGCTTCGGATATTGTGCTTACGCCGGTGACGGCCGCACAGACTCCGAAGACCTTTGTAATCGATATGTCGGGCAACACGGACGACATTTTCTGGCTTGACTGTCCGAATGCGCTTCAGATCTGTCAGGCCGCAGGCCTCGGGTGGGAAGACTGGGATGTAAACTTTTACATTCCGGATGCTGTCGATGCGGACGGGGACGGATGGACGGACTTAAACATTTGTCCTTTGTGGAGCGGAAACTATCTTGCTCCGGCCAATTACCGAAGCGCGACGGAGTTCGTTTTAAGCGGAGCGAACAGCAGTCCGTACAGCCCGATTACGATCCGGTTTGCGGACGGAAACAAATACCCGTTTGAAGCAGACCTTTCTGACGGCTGGACACCGGGCAGGAACGAATACTATGATTATCATGGTCAATCCGCGACGCTTGAATGGCTGAAGCGTGTATACGGAAGCAAAGAGAATCCGAATCTTCTGGATTTCGACCGGGACGGAAACCCGGACTGCTATTTCGGACGCGGAAAAGACTGCGGTGTTTATATGGACGAAAGCCCGTGTATTTATATCCTTGATACCTACAGCCTCGGCGATGTTTATACGCTCCCGAAGGAAGACGATCCCGACTTTATCCCGTTCACCTTTACCCTGCGCGGTAAGGGCGTTCATTCGATTTTTCAGATGCCCTTTATTATTGACCTGTCGAATCAGAAATGGAAGATTCCGGAGAATGCCTCGGAAGCCGTGGATACGCTTCTTGCGACCGATGACACGCTTCGTTTCTGGGCAGAGCGTAAAGGTGATGAGCTTGTCTTTCGAGGGATGATCGGACAGCTTCCTGAGAATCCGGAGATTATGATTAGTCCGGAGAAGCCGGTAACCATTGACGGGTTGCCGTATACCCGGATTACTCTTGTCCTTCCCGAAAGATATAAAATTACAGTTACCGGTAACGGGTATGCGTTTGACCTGAAAAGTGATCTTTCCACACCGATTTACAGCGCAATGAGTGGGGATCGGGTTCGGGTGTGTATTCCTTACGACGGAACTCCGGGTGGTTATTTTGTTTCCGAATGGACATGTCAGGAAGGTCCTGTCGAAGTAATTAGGAACAGCGCCGGAGAGTATGATTTCATTATGCCGAACCATCCGGTAACATTTTCTCCGGTGTTTGTTAAGCAGACATCCTATACGATTGACCTGTCGGGTGGATTCGCGGAATTCGGTGACGATTGGGACGAGATTTATTACAGCCTTCTCGGCGCCTCCGCAACTCAGACAATATACGGCGGGACGCTTTACGATATCAACTGGGACGATATCCCGGATATTAAGATTGTGGCATGGGAAAAACGTATCTATCCGCTTGCGGACCGAAGCAGTAGCTGCGGAAAGTCATACACCATGCGGAGTCCCTATGGCGCAAGTTTATACCGTTATTATCCGATTACCGTAAATTTCGGCGATGTGGAAGGCGAAAAAATATGGATCGCTGCTTCGCCGACGCCCCGTCCGAATACGCCTACGCCGACCGCGACTCCGACGGAGGCGCTTGGGGAGCCGACGGTGACGCCTTCCGAGACGAAGGATGATAAGTCGGTGAATCCGTTTTTCATTATCATTCCTACAAGCGTTTTTGTATTTGGCGCGGTTACTGCGATTCTTCTTCTGAAACGGAGAAGAAAAGTGAAATAAACGATACACAGGGAATCTTTCGAAAGGAGGTTTCTATGGACATTCGCGTTTCTGTAAGGATTAATGTTCCGCCCGAGGAGGCATGGGCCTTCCTCACAGATGTGACCCACTGGCAGGAATGGTATGCCGCGCCGGTGGCGGAAGCCGACTGGAAAGCAGGCGGCTATGTCAGATTTGCCGAGCATGACGGAATTCTTGCGAGTACCGTTCCAATCGGCTCTTTCGAAGAGGGAAAGTCCGTGACGATTTCGGACCGCTGGGCAGACGACATTTATTCCGTTCGCCCGGACGGCACGGGCTGTATTCTCGAAAAATGTGTCTCGCCCAAGGGCGGAGCGAATTTTACGCAGGCCGGTTACGCCAAAGAGACGGCGAAACAGCAGGGCTATCTGGAGCAGTTCGGTACACTTTGCGAAGCGGCCTATGCGGCACGCGCTCCGAAATCCGAGGCAGCCTCTGGACGTCCCTCGGACCTTCCGGAGTGGATGACCGTGAACGCGACCGAGATGGTCAAGACCGAAGAGAAGGCGGAGACTCCGAAGGCACAGGAATCACCGGCGGGCCCGGAAGCTGTGAAAGCACCGGCGAGCCCGGCGGAGCAGGCACCTGTTCCGCAGATTATTACCGTGCGCATTCCGGCACAGGAGCCCCCGAAGAAGCCGCTTTCGAAGAAGGTATGGATTCCCGCGGTAGTGGTGCTGCTTCTTGCCGCAATCGCGATTCTTTCGATTCCGTTTCTGAAGCCGTATTTAGAGAAACAGAAGAAGATTTCCCTTTATAACAAGGCCGTAACCCGGATGGAGAAAGAAGACTATGACGGCGCAATCGCCGCGCTCTCGGATCTTTCGAAACTCGGCGGATACGACAACTCCGCCGAACTGATGCGCTATTGCAAGAAGGGCATCTCCTTTGAGGAAGCAAAGGCGCAGATGAAGAAAGGCGAATACCGGGCTGCATACGAACTGCTCGAAACGATGCCCGGTTTCAAGGACGCGGACAGTTATCGAAAGACCTGCCTCGAGGAACTCAATTACAAGGAAGGTATCGAGCTTATGGCAGCGGGCGATTATCTCGCCGCGGAAGAGAAGCTTTCGAACTCCGGCAGCCATGCCGATGCGGCAAATCTCATAGAAGAATGCCGGGTTAAAGGAATCCGGCAGAAGGTCGAAGCCCTCATGGAAGAAGGAAAGTATTCGGAGGCAATCGACCTGCTTGACACCGAGGCCGGGCAGAAGGTTGACGACCGGGCGGAGCTACGGAAGGAATGTGACAATGCCGCAACCTATCAGGAGGCGGATGAGTCTTATCAGGATGGGCTGTACTTCACGGCATATGAGGCATTCCGGTCCCTCGGGGATTACAAGGATTCCTCCGAGCGCATGAAGAAATGCATTCAGACGAAGCCGGTAACGCGTGAGACGTATCATAACAGCGCCTACAACGGGAATTCTTCGCTGAAGATTATCCCGCCGAAGGACGACGGCAGCTATACATACTTCAAGATTTATATCAAAAAGGGCAATGAGGAGATTCTTGTCTCCAGCTGCTTTATCAGTACGGGCGGAACGATTACCGTCCGGATGCCCGCCGGCAAATACATTCTTAAAGTCGCTTACGGCTACGGAGACTGGTTCGGCGAGAAGGAAATGTTCGGTTCCAAGGGAACCTACCAGAGACTGCAGTCTTCCGATACGAGTGACATATTCGAGATTGGGAACGGAGATTATGAGCTGACCCTTCGTTCCTCCTCGAACGGCAATGTCGGAACCAAGGACGAAGACCGTTTCGGCTTCTGACAAAAGAAAGGAGAGAAGCGTATGAAGAAACTCAGGATTCTTATCACATGGGCTGTCTGTATGATTCTTCTGTGCGGCTGCGGCGAGAAGAAAAAGGACTTCGACCTAAGCGACGCCGGCAAGGATACGGCTGGGAAAACCACGCAGACGGTAACCGAAATACCGACGGAAGAAGCAACGCCTTCGCCGACCGAAGAGGTGACGCCGACACCCGATGAACCGGAGGACAAGCTTCCGGAGGGATGGACCGAAACATTAGATGATTTCTCCGTCGACGATATTCAGGGATTCGAAAAGAAAACCTTCGATGAGCGCGGACGCCAGAGAAAATACTACGAAGAAAAGAAATCGACAGTTTATGATTTTAATGTAGCATTTGTCGGGTATTACACCTATACGGACGGCAGTCCGGATGTTTTGATCGCATGGGACTTCTTCACCTATGACTGGGATGGAAATATGGTGACGAAGGGCCATTATGAGACGACCTACACGATGCAGTCTCCGGACAATTACGTGGAATCCTGGGTGGGCTTCGGCGAACCTAAGGAAACGGATGAGAACGGAATCGGCATCTGTTATTCGGACGGCGTTGACGGAACGGAATACGCGCCGACCGGAGCAAAGGTAAAGGATTTCAAAACAAACTAAGACGAAAGAAAGTCAGGGGGAGAAATGAAAAACAAACTTGCTAAAACTATGAAACGGATCGCTCTGCTTTTTGTGCTGGGCGGTCTGTTTCTGTGTCCGAAAAGTGTTTTCGCGGGAAGCGGAGACAGTAAGGAGACACTGGAACTTGATCTGCGGAACGGGTATCTGGTGCTTGGAGAGGAGAACAACTCAATTTGGGATAATGTTCTTAAGCCATTCAGGCTCGACATCGAAGATTATAAGGGAGCCATGTATGATTTAGACGGGGACGGCACCGCAGATCTCAGGATTTCCACTTGCCATACGATTGAATACAACTATCGCAATGTTGCGACGCCGGTCTTCGGCGGAAGCATCTGCGGGGACTATGATTTAAAAAATTCGGGAAAAAAGCTTGAGTACCCGGAGTGGGGTGAAAATGGGATTGAGATTAAGCATGAACTTTCTTCTGTCGTGATTCATTTCCCGGAAACGCCCGTGAAGGCTTATTATTCGCTTTCCGGGACAGGAGTGACGTTTTCCAGATATGTGGAAATGAACGGACAACGTGTAGAAGAAGAAATCAAACAGGCTACGCCCGGTGAAGAAATATACGTCCTTGAAGCCAAGAGGACCGGAGAGTATCTGAAGGAATGGAAAACCAGCGGCATCCCGAAGGATGACTTGTTAGAATATGGTTGGACCGAAGATGAGAACGGAGAAGTACCTACAGTCGCATTGAGAAGCTTCATCATGCCTGCGCAGGATGTGGTGTTGGAGCCTGTTTATAAGAAGCAGCAACCCTATACCATTAAAGTGGACGGCCCCAATGATTATATGGTCGGTGATTCCGAATGGATGATGTCTGCCGTGGATTGCTTCCTTGATTCGATGTGGAATTCGGAATTCGGAAAAGAATGGCTTAGTGACTGGTTTGATTTAGATGGGGACGGAATTGACGACATCTGTATCGGTCCGTATAAGAGTTCCTGTTCATTGTCGATCTGCCTTTTCTCCAATCTGACATCCTATACGCTGACGGCGCCGAACGACGGTCCGTACTGGCCGGTTACGCTGAACTGGGAAGAAGATAAGGCCTTCACGGTAGACCCCGGGGCCATGTATTATGAGGCAGTATCGAATAATAACGGAAAGTTGCTGTACCAATCCCTGAAGGCATTCGAAACGAAAGACAGAGAGGGATTCTTTGATCTGGATCAGAACGGAAGCGCAGACCTTCGGTTCGACGGGAGATTTTTTGAGTATCTCGCCACTTGCAGTATTAAGGATACAATCACCATACCCGCCGTGCAGGACGGAATCAACCATCCTGTGACATTTGTCGTAAGAGAGATTCCGAAGAAGTCCGAGTACTATAAAGTGACGTTAACCGTTGAAAATGAGGGAGAGGTAAAGCTCGGCAATGGGGATTGGACGAAGATCGGAAACTGGTATCAGGAAGGGGACGGAATCAGTCTCGTCCCGGAAGAAGGATATGAATTATATAAGGTCAAGATAAATGATGCTAACGTGACGCTTAAGGTATATGAAAAAACGTATTATATCGTTGATGTTCCGAATCACGATATAGAGATCCGTGTCTGGCTTAAGCCCGTTGGCGGGAATGATCCGGGACCGCTCGATGATTTCTATATCACCGTAACGGTGGAAGGCGGTTGGATTGACGGTCCGGCAAATGTGAAGGCAGGGGACTATGTCAGAATCTATCCGGACTGCCGATCGGACGGCCTTTATGTAAGCGACTGGATGGTTGACGGAGTAATGGGATGGTCCTACTGGGAAGGCGAGTTGAGCTTTCAGGTGGGAGATCAGGATGTATATGTGACGCCTAATTACAGAGAGACGAAACCGCTTACTATTGACCTTTCCGACGGGGCATGGGATTATACGGTCGACATGCTGAACTGCGTCTATGATGCCACCGGATACGGTCCGACTAACCGTGAATGGAATATTGATCTGAACGGTGACGGGATCAAGGATATTTCAATTGTGGCCGCTAAGATGCAGATGAAGCCGATATCGAAGTATTCCTGCGGCAAATCCTATACCCTTACGGGCGGCACCAGAGGACCTTATTATCCGATCACATTTGTCTATGATCCGAAGGAGAAGGAGCCGGATGTAACCGGCACGCCTGAACCTACCGGAGAAGTTGACGGGGAACAGGATGAGACGGCGGAGAAGAAGGATGACAGCTCCTTCCATCCGGTGTATTTCATCATTTCGGGGTGTGTGCTTCTGTGCGGCGGATTGACCGCATTTCTTCTGATTCGCAGAAAGAAGCGGGCTTCGAAGGGGGAAGTGCAATGAGAAAAGCATTTGGCATTATACTGGCAGCAGCCATGGTTTTGGTTTGTGTATTATTGCTTTCCGGCGGAAGGCCGGAGCAAAGCGCTTCACAGACCTACACCATTACTGTGAACGGCGGACATGCGATTTCGCAGCTGGGTAATACAATAACGAGTGCACTGCCCGGAACATGGGTGTTCCTTGTTCCTGACCAGGAGCCCGGAACCTATGTGAAAGAGTGGAAATCAGGGCAAGTCTCATATTTTGAGTTTGGACAGAGATTTCCAAATAATACCTGTGAAGGACACTACTATTACCATTTCTATATGCCGGAATGTCCTGTTACGATTGATGCGGTAACGGCGAAACAGACACCATATACGATAGACATGACGTCAGGGAGTTTTGAACTTCCGAAAGAAAATTCCGATTTGGAATGGCTTGACTGGCTTTCACAGGCACTTGGGACGAGAGATTATTATTCGGATGAATTCCGTTATGACGTTGACGGAGACGGAACAACTGACATGTTCTCCGTTAATCCGTCAAGATATGTGGAGTTTTTATACAGAGTATTCATTCCTGCGCACGGACGCAGTGCCGAAGGTACGATTACTCTGGACCGGGAGAACTATGGTCCGTACTGGCCTTTTATCATTCAGTTCGGTGAAGAACCGGATAAAGAAACCTATACGATAAAAGTCGTCGGAGGACATGCGGAGAGTTTGACTGGAAATGTCATAACAGAGGCAAAAGCCGGTCAGTATATCGTTCTCAAGCCGGACGTAATTGAGGGGATGGCTGTTTGTGAATGGAAAACACAGGATGGAAGCATAATTCAGGGAGTTTCTCCGGAAGCTGACACACTCCTTTCAAAATTCAGTTTTCCCATGCCTGCCAAGGACCAGACATATATTGCGGTTGAGGAACCGCTGAAAGCTTATGTGATAGACATGAGCAAAGGATATGCAACGGTAGTACCGGCGGATCATTGGGATTGGGATTTTTATTTGTTCAAGTATGATTACTCTTCACAGAAAGTAGATTACAAATTAGACCTGGATGGAGACGGGACCATTGATATCTGTTCCAGTGATGAGGATTATCCGGTTATCTTTCCTACAGCCACACGAAGCGTTGATGGTATCTACATTTTGAGCCCGGCACATTATGAGGAGTACAATGGGCTGGAGTTTCGTTTTCCGGAGAAAGCAGAAGACTATGCCATTACGGTTAACGGCGGACATGCTGAGGACGATGCGGGAAATGTGATAACTCGCGTCGCCCCCGGAACGATGGTTACGGTCTGTTCCGATGGCGGACCGGGGAAGTATTGGAAAGCATGGAATACCGATTATGAAGTGATAAAAAGGGCGGGAATTCAGGTGAGTTTCGCCATGCCCGCTCGTGACGTTACCTTTACGGCAGTAACCACAGAGACACAGAAACCGCTTACGCTTGATTTGACCAATGAAATCAGAATGTCGGAAGATGAGGTGTTTCAGATATTGCAGACATTCAGGAAGCTGTATATCGAGCGACGTCAACCATTGCATGAAAAGTATAAAAATCCGTTTATAAATTATTATCTGGATATAGACGGAAACGGCAGTACAGATATTGAACTATGCTTTTCGGAAGACTATCATATGGGAAAAGTAACCGGAATCGGAAGAGGATATGAGTACAGTCTGGGAGAAAAGACAACAATAGAAGTCAGTGACGGGCCATTTGGACCGGTTACATTTATCGTTAATAATGAAAAAAGCGGGTACTGGCCGCTTGAGAACCTTGGGGCCTGCCATAAGATCACCATTCTGGAAGGTGATTCCGTCAGAGTCCGATACGGACAGGAGGGAACTAGAACGGTGGTAGCTCCTCTTCCTAGAACAGATGGATATTATGTATCCGAATGGATGACTGAGGATGTCAAAGATTGGCATACAGATCTCGGGGATTTTGTTTTCATCATGCCCGATCATGATATTACGGTCATGGGAACACTTTCCGAGACTACCCCGCTGATAATTGATCTTTCAAAGGGGTCTTATTCGGATTTTCAAGATGACCAATATGATTATCTTATTAAAAATGTCGGTGTTAATCCGGAGTACTTATACATCGGAGCAAATTGGGACTTAAACAATGACATTGAATGGGATGTGTTCTTTTGGCCGAACTGGATTGAAGTTTCGAAGGATTATGCATGCGGACCTGAGTTTACGCTTCCCGGAGGAACGACCGGACCGTATTATCCGATTGTTTTCATTTATGAACCGAATAAACCGGAACCAAAGCCGACGGCGACTCCTACCCCGGAGCCTAAGCCAACCAACACACCAACAGTGGCTCCGACTGAAGCTCCCGTTACCCCGACTGTTGTGCCACCTGAAAAAGGAGACGATTCCGTCCATTGGGTTATCTGGCTGACGCTTATCGGAGTCTGTGTGTTCGGTAGTATTACGGCGGTCTTTTTTATCAATCGGAAACGAATAGTAAAGGACTCCGCAGGAGTTGAGACGGAAGAAGCTAAGCCGGAAGAATCGAAAGAAAAACCGGAAGAACCGCAGCAATAATCTGCGATAAATGGGAGAGATTACAACATGATGAGAAGAAAGAGAAGCGTGATTGTATCGATTGCCATCGCAATGATGGGATTCATGATTGCGATGGGTGCACTTCGCGCGCTTCCGGCCAAGGCGGGGGAAGCCGAAGGGGAAACGCTTGAATGCGACCTGAGGGACGGGTATCTGCGGCGGACGGATTCGTCGGGATTTATTATGCAGACTATTCTGAATTCTTACCGTTGCGGCGGAGAGGATGTTTTTTTGTATGACCTGGACAGGGATGGCACTGCTGATGTCAGAATCTCCAGATGGAACAAGGTAAATTATGACGCTCATGAGGTTTTAACACCGGTTCCGGGAGGAAGTATTCTCGGAGATTATGTACTGAAGGCTACGCCGGAACATCCACTTGAATATATGACTTATGAGAACGGACCTGCCGTTACCCATACAGTTTCTTTCGTGGTGTTTCATTTCCCGGAGGAGCCTGTGAAGGCGGAGTATTCGCTTTCCGGAACGGGTGTAGCTTACTTTCGGGATTATACGCGGGATGGTGATAGAATTACGAAAGCAGCACCGGGAGAGATTATCTATCTGCTTGAAGACAAGAAAACCGGCCAATACCTGAAAGAGTGGAAGACTGACAGCTATCCAAAGGATGACTTGTTTTACATGCATTCGAACTACTACGAAGACGGAACGGAAGCGGATGTTGCAATCGCCGTAAGGCGGTTTATCATGCCGGCGCATGATGTGACCATGACACCGGTTTATGAAAAGCAGCAGCCGTATACCATTCAAGTGGACGGACCGAATGTTATTATGGCCGGAGATACGGGGTTAATAGCAGACGGCATCGATTGCTTTATTGCATCGCTTCTTCATTGGGATACAAGCAATATAGATACATATACCTGGTACAATATGTATACTTATTATGATTTGGACGGAGACGGAACGGATGATATCTGTCTCGGCCCATATAAAAGTGTTCACTCGTTATCGATATGTCTTTTATCTGACCTGACATCCTATACGTTGACGGCACCGAACGACGGTCCGTATTGGCCGGTTACGTTGACCTGGAAAGAGGAGAATTCTTATACGATTGATCCTTCTTACATCTATTATGGGTCATCATCACCAAGGACCGGACAGAAACTGTATCGTTCATTGAAATCATATGAAGTGAATGGGAAAACCGGTTTCTTTGATCTGGATCAGGATGGGAGCGAAGATCTGTTTTTTGAAGGGATTCACTTTGAATATCTCTCAACCTGCAGTATTGAGAATTCCATTACCATTCCCGGAGTTACGGAGGGTATCAACCATCCGGTGACATTTGTCGTGAAGGAAATCCCGGAGGAAAAGAGTTTTCACAGAGTAATAGTCATCTCGGAAAATGAGGGAGATTATTACATCGATTATCCCGATTGTGCAAGGATAGGTGACTGGTTTGAGGAAGGGGATTACGTGTCACTTTGTCCGGGAGAAGGATATGAGTTTAACAGTATCAGTATCAACGGGTCCAAAGATTATCTGGATGATTATGCAAGGGCGTTTCGATATGAATTTGAAGTGATAAACCGTGATATGGTTGTCCGCATCCAGTTTCGGACGAAAGATGGCGATATTCCCAAACCGATACACAAAGCAGAGGCATATGTAATAGATCTTTCCACGCGGGAATATACAATTCCGGACACGGATAAGACAATAATCCAACTGTTGATGGAGCTTGTTTCGGAATACGGAATCATTCAGCAGGATAATACCATTCTGCTGAGTGATACCGCTGACCCGGACAGCATTCCGGAGTATATCATGTTTCCGGAGATCGTAAAGATTGGCGAACAATCCTATGATATGATTCAGTTACTTCTCCCGAGTTCGGCAAGAATGCATGAAGTGACTGTGGAAGGCGGAACCGTTGACGGTCCATCTTCGGTATTGGAAGGCGAATACGTGCGTATCATTCCGGAAACAAGAAACGATGGTTATTGGGTGAAAACATGGTCTTTTGTGAACCCAGAGAAGGGATTCAATACCGATATTACGGACTACGCGTATGGGAATGGTGTTCTGGAATTCCGGATGGGCAGCCATGATGTTCTCGTTAAAGGAGATCTATGGCGCACAAAGCCGCTGACAATCGATCTTTCGAAGGGCAGCTATGAATGCAATGACGACGCTGTTGTCTGTATTCGTGATGCGCTGGGATATGGACCGGAAGAATACCCCATCACGTTTGATCTGGACGGCGACGGAATCATTGATGTCTCAATGAATTCGTGGACTCTGGAACTGCGGGCAGAGAATTCGTACAGCTGCGGGGAATCTTACACGCTTGAGGGCGGTACGAGAGGGCCTTATTATCCGATAACATTTGTCTATAAGCCTAAGAAAGAAGAGACGGAGGTGACAGTGACGCCGACACCGACCGTGGAACCGGGTGATAATCCGAACGGAGAACCGAGTGAAACCGGCGAAAAGCCGGCTGACACCGCCGAGAAGAAGGACGACAGTTCCTTCCATCCGCTCTATATCATCATACCTGCATCAATCACTATTTTTGCTGCGGCGACAGCAGCGTTAATGATAAAAAGAAAACGGGATAAAAGGGAGAAATTACCATGAGACTGAAAAGAATTATCACATTTGTCGTACTTGTGTGCCTGCTTGCCGTGTGCGGCCGGACGGCGCGCGCGGAAGAGGGGGACAGGGTACTTGTCATTGATCTGACGAAGGGCTATTACGTATGCTCGAATATTGAAGCGGACGCGGACTATTCGTGGCCGATGGAAGAGTACCAGAGGGAAGTTTTCTACTCTCTCGACCATGCGGTGAACGGCTATACCGGTGCCGGAGTGGACCTTACTTATGAGGCCGATGTCGATAAGGACGGCACGATTGATATCGTGGTGAATGCCTACGACTGGCCGGATTCGGAAGGAATGCCGGGAAGAGTCTTTATCATTCCCACGGCCGGCGGTAGCATTCGGGGGACCTATTCCTTGAAGGTCCCGCAGTCGACGGATGCATATTACGGCAATAAGTTCGATACGATTCAGTTTGTCTTCCCCGATGAACCGATTCAGATAGAATATAAAATCTCTGCGGAATTGGGAAAGGTTACGGATCAGAACGGAAGAGAGATTACGACGGCCGCGCCGGGATCCTGGATCAGGGTTAACGCGGTTCCGACGGAAGGGAAATACGTTGCCCTCTGGAAATCCGACCTGATCGGCGTGTTTGACACATTCGACAGAGATTACTCTTATTGGTCGACTTGCGTCGCGATTTGTATGCCTGCTGCGGATGTATCGCTGTCCGCGCTGCTTCTGGAGCAGAAGCCGTTAACGTTTGACCTGACGGAAGGGTTTTGCAGAATTAAAGAAGGCTATAATGATGCAGGACTTTATGACCTCTGGATCGGAGGAAGACTCGGAGTCATAGAGTCCGGAACCAAGCTGGATATCGACGGGGACGGTACCGAGGATGTTATCTGTTATGTCATTCATGGCGGCGAAATCTACGGGGCCTGCATTGATGGGGATTTGCCCGCCCGGACCTTTTTTATTCCGCTCCCGACCGCAAGTATTCACGGAACCTATATCACCAAGGGAACAAGCACGTCGGCTTACTGGCCGTATACATTCACATTTCCCGCAGGGACGGTGAAGAATTCCTATAAGATCACCGTGGAGGGCGGACATGCGGAGAACGAGGCCGGCCGCACCATTACGGAGGCCGCTCCCGGAGAGAAGATTCGAATTGTCTGTGACAAGAAGACGGGAAGCAGTACGTTTCCTAACTTTAAAGCTTCTCCCGCGTACGAAGACCTTGAGCCTGCTTATCGCGGAACGGAAAGATGCGCTCGGGAAGAAGTCATGATGCCTGCGTGCGATATAACGTATACCGAGGTGGGAATCCCCGAAGAGGGCGGAACCTACGTCATGCAGTTCGAAATGATTCAGGGCGGCCGGTACGAGCACAAGATATCCGAAGAGGAGAGAGCCATCTGGAGCGATGAATATCCGATCCGGATCATGCCGTTCTACAAGGAATACGAGTTATATGACATTGTAGTGGAATCCGACAGAGTTCTTCTCGAGAGTTTCAGTGAAGTACGTTATGAAGGACCGAAGCCTGCGCAGCTTTACTTTTTAGAGCCGGTGGTTATCGGGAACAAAACCTACGATGCTTTCGAAGTACAGTTCGGGACCCCTGTCGTATTCTATCCGATTAATTCCGATGTCTGTAATGTCTATACCAGCTTCGGCTGTGAACCGCTGAAGGGCGCTTATGAGGGACAGGAACTTTTGGTCTTTCCGAAAGACGATTCGTTTAATCTTTACGCCCCCGACGTGCGCATGGACGAATTCTGGGGAACAAGCGGCCCCTATTATCATTTTCTGATGCCGGCGCATGAGGTAACGATTCAGTCCGTAAGTGATAAGTACCGGATTACGGTAGTAAACGGAGAAGCCGGTTATCAGTTCTATGAACCGATCGTGGCAGCCTATCCGGGAGAGTGGATAATCGTATATCCGCCGTACACACCGCGGGAAGACGGCTATTACTATACCGGTATGTGGGAAAGCGATGATGTTCGGGTCGACGACTATAAAGAAGGCGCAGCGAGCTTCATTATGCCGGATCATGATGTTACCGTTACCGCGGAGATTAAGAAGCAGGAGCCGGTTACGGTAGATCTTCGGACCGGTTCGGCGCAGGTGGAATGGGAGGTATGTTCCTGCCTGTTGGAGGCTTCCGGCGATCAGAGAAACGGTGTCTTCATCG
>JAEEGI010012160.1_pt1 | contig 18442 bp, 13 predicted proteins | sample 8958751 | NCBI WGS metagenome assembly JAEEGI01 (sample SAMN16246545, study PRJNA631951) | gut metagenome | biome: gut microbiome; feature: rumen; material: KS-attached | host: Bos | place: Iran: Karaj | collected 2018-10 | reverse complement strand
CTTACAAGTGCTTACCCGTAAGGTAAAGCCAAAATTCTCTAGAGAATTTTCACACAGCTCCTATACTTCGAGACAGAAAGCATACCGTTTTGTCCGGTTCAACCCTATTGGCAGGAAGGTAGAGGATTAGTAGAGGATTAGTAGAAGATAAGTAGAGGATTAGTAGAGGAAGATTATGTAGTTATCTTACTAGATATCTGGAATATAACGTATATTTAGTAGAGGTAAATCATCAAAATAGTCAAATAGAATAGAAAAATATGATTGTAAGACAGATGAGGAATCCATAAAATTGAAGATAGCTTGCGAAAATTCAAGAATTCTTTGGTGAATTGCCCACTTATTTGTATCTTTGCCGAAAAATAGGAGCGATGAAATACAGAATCAAGAAAGAAACCAAGCCAAAACTGCCCACTTACGGCAAATACAAGGCTGTGGCGGTACATGAACAGACCATCACTTCTGAACAGATCATCCAGGAGGCCGCTGAGCTGCACCTCCTGAGCGAAGGGGTCATCACTGCTGTCGTCATGCGACTGTCGGAAGTCATCAACCGCCATCTGCGCAATGGCGACCGTGTACGTCTGCGCGACTGGGGCCTGATGAAGCTCGAGATAGAGAGCGACAAGGTGGACAACCTCAAGGACTTCCGTGCCAAGAAGCACATCCGCGGCGTCCGTCTACACTTCATACCCGAGAGCAACGACGGCACACAGGCCCTCTACGACGGTATCACCTTCAAGAAAGACGTTTCTTTGTAGACAAAGGGACGTTGTTTTCTAGACGAATGGACGAATGTACCAAAAACAATAACAATGAGGAAGACTTTTTTTTCTTTATGGCTGCTCATAATGGTGGCATCAGTGAGTGCCCAGACGATTGTGAAGGGCGACATGAATGGCGACGGAGAACTAACCGTTACGGATGCTGTGAAAGTGGTGAACGTGATTCTGGGGAATGCCCGTGCAAGGTCGACTGCTGATCTATGATGCTGAAGAGAATCCTGTGAAGGTGCTGCCTCTGGTCAAGGTGAAAAAGGAATACCTGCTGGCTGCGGACTATACGACAGGAACCTTTACGAAATACATAGCACAACATCATGGGGAATATGTTGATCTGGGGTTGCCTTCGGGCACGCTGTGGGCTACCTGTAATATTGGAGCCAACAGCCCTGAAGACTACGGAGACTACTTCGCCTGGGGCGAAACCAAAGGGCATGACAGCGGCAAGAACAACTTTACACAGGAGTCATATTTCGACTATGACAATAACAGTTCCACATATAAGAAGTATAATAACAATGGAGGCTTGACAGAACTGAAGCCAGAGGATGATGCCGCCTATATGAACTGGGGGCCTTCTTGGTGCATGCCGACCAACGACCAGATGAACGAACTGCGTATGAATTGTAATTGGGTGTGGATCACGAAGAACAATGTAGACGGCTATGAGGTAAAGGGGCCCAACCAGAACACGATCTTCCTACCTGCCGGGGGATACTACGGCAGTTCGCTCACTGAGGCTGGGGTAAAAGGCTACTACTGGTCGAGTACGCTGCATTCTACTGAGCGTTCGGGCTATGCGTGTCGCCTCATCTTTGATACGGCAGGCATATCGATGGACTACGGTAGTCGCTACTACGGTCGTAGCGTGCGGCCTGTGCGGGTTCAGCAAAGAACCAGGTAATATGTATCAAACATCATTTCTCGCAGAGCCTAAAGACCCATGTGCATCCTTATCTCTTTATTACCAGTTATCCGTGCGGAAGGGGAAGAGGGGAAGATTGGCGGCATTCTTCACGTTGCCGAGCTGGAAATTGCGGAAGCAGTAGCGGACGGCAACAGGAGCCTTCACCTGGGGACTGGTGAGCTTGATGGCCTCGTCCCAGTAGCCACCGCCAGGCTGCCAGAAATGCTGAGCCGTGGCAGGATGGAAGACACGGTCCTCGCCCGCCAGCTCGAACCCCCGGATATCCTCGAAGGGCGCATCAGCATGATAGTTGTCCTGCAGATGGATGTAGACGGCATCGCCCTTGACTAGCATGTCCTTGAAGGATGAGCTCTTGTAGAGCACGGCGTCAAAGCCATAGTCACGGTTGAGGGCGGTATAGGCGAGGCGCTCGCCCACCTGCCGTTTCTGGGAGGGATGTATCTGGGTGGTCTCGTAGGGATAGACGAGGTCGTTGGTGCAGACGAGGGAGCTGTTGCTGATGATCTGCTGGGCCCGATACTGCTGCTCACGCAGGCGCGCACCGTTATCGGCATTGACGTTGTCGTAGTGATAGGGGGCTATCTCCACGAAATAGAAGGGTATCTCGCCCAGGGCGAACTGGCTGCGCCACTGCTCGACGAGGAGCTTGAGACGCTCGGAATACTGGTTGCCGGGATCGCCCACGTTGGAACAGCCCTGATAGAAGAGGATGCCCTTGACGGTGTATTTCAGGATGGGGTTGAACGTGCCGTTGCCCCACAGCAGTGAGCGATGGTAGTCGGTGGGCCACTTCGCGGCGATGGCTGCCGAGTCGGTGGGGTCGCTGGTGTAGCGCTGGAGGTTCTCCTTCGTCAGCCAGCTCTCCACACGCGAGCCGCCCTTGTTGGCCTCGATGAGTCCGATGGGGATGTCGAGCGCCATGTGCAGCGTGCGGGCAAAGAAATAGCCGGTGGCAGAGAAATCGCCCACGGTCTGAGGGCCACACTCCTTCCACGAGCACTGGGCATCGTCCTGTGGCTCGGAGCGCATCACACTAGGGATCTTCACCGAATGAACAGCACGGTGTCGTGTCGACTCGATGACCCAGTCGTTGTAGCCTTCTACAGGGCACTGCCAGAAGCCCTTGACAGGCATCTCCATGTTCGACTGGCCAGCGCAGACCCACACCTCGCCAGAGAGCACATTGCTGATGGTGGTCTTGTCGCCGTCGTCGAAGGTGATGGACAGCGGCTCGTAGGAAGCCTTGGGCGACTTGACGCTGACGAGCCACTTGCCGTCGCTGCCGGTCTTAGCCTCGACGGTGGTGCTGCTCCATGAGGTGGACACTTTCACGGTGGTGCCGGGCTTGTCCCATCCCCAGAGGCGCACGTCGCTCTGCTGCTGGATGATCATATTGTCGCCAATGAGGTGAGGCAGTCTCACCTTGGCCTGAACGGCCATGCTGCTCAGCACAGCTGCTGCCATGATAGCCAATACACGATGTTTCATAATAAAAAGTAATGTGTTAGTCGGTTTTTTACTTCCACACGGCGCCTTCGCGCAGCACGAAGTTGATACGTGATTTCTTGGGCAGCTGTGGCTTCTCCCATTCTCCACCGAGCAGCTGGATGGTGGTCTCAGCCTTCGAGGAGGCGAGGGCAGCGGCTACTGCAGGCTCGAGCGAGAGGTAGTCGCCACGGCCACGGGTGTCGACGGTGATGTCGGCATCGATGCGATACTTCGTCAGCAGGGGAATCTGCTCGCAGAGGGCATCGGCCAGCAGGCGGGCCACGACATGGGCGCCATAGACATTGTAGTGGGTGTTGTCCTGCTTGCCCTTGGGCTCGCTGGGCTCCTCGCCGGGACGGAACCACATGTGGAGGCGCTTGGAAGCCTCAGTGCCGAGTCCCTGCTCCAGGTCGTGGGTGATCTGGTTGGCATCGACGAAGAGCACGTTCATGCGCCGGGCTACGTCGCGCGGAGCCACCCGGTAGAGTCCGTGGGTATCGATGAGCGAGTCGCCCTCGACCATCTTCACCCCGTCCTGGAAGGTGGTGGTGCGCAGTTTCTCGTCGTCATCGTTCTCAGGCGCACTGACAAAAAAATTCCTACGAACGACGCAGTTCATCAGTACAGGAATGCCCCCATGCTCGCGTGTCTCACGAACATACTTGGCCAGATTATAGTCGAAGGTGGAGCCCGGATCGGTGTGACGGTCCTTGGGAGCTTTCTCGTCGTTGTGGCCAAACTGGATGATGACGTAGTCGCCGGGCTTCATGGCCTGAAGCACTTTATCCCATCGTCCCTCGTTGATGAAGCTCAGCGACGAGCGCCCATTAACGGCATGATTATCAACGAGAATATAGTCAGGATCGAAGTAACACTGGAGCGCCATGCCCCACCCTCTTTCCTGCTTGCCTTCAGCGATGCCGCCCTTGTTGGCAGCTGTTGAGTCGCCAATGATGAAGATAGTGGTCACCTTGTCGTTGCTGGCCGAAGGAAGCATCAGCCAAGCCACGAGCAGCAATGCAAAGATTCTCGCTGTTTTCATGTGCGTGTACTATTTTTTCAGTTCTTCAATCAGTTCTTCTATGGTCACAAGCTTCTGGTCGCTCGTAGCCATATCCTTCAGGGTCAGCTTTCCCTGAGCCATCTCATTATCGCCAGCGAGCACGACGTAAGGAATCTGCTTGGCATTGGCATAGCTCATCTGCTTCTTCATCTTGGAGGCATCGGGGAAGAGCTCGGCACGGATGCCGGCCTGGCGCACCTGAGCGAGAGCCGACATGCAGTAGGCGGCCTCCTTCTGTCCGAAGTTGATGAACAGCACACGGCTGGTCATAAGCGAGCCCTGGGGATAGAGCTGCAGCGCATCGAGGACGTCGTAGATGCGGTCGACACCGAAGGAGATGCCCACGCCCGAGAGGCCCGGCATGCCGAAGATGCCCGTGAGGTTGTCGTAGCGTCCGCCTCCCGAGATGCTGCCCATGGGCGTGTCGAGGGCCTTCACCTCGAAGATAGCGCCTGTGTAGTAGTTAAGGCCACGGGCTAAGGTCAGGTCGAAGGTGATTTGAGAGTTGAGAGTTGAGACTTGAGATTTGAGGGTGGAGAGGATGAAGCGGGTCTCCTCGACGCCCTTGAGGCCAGTCTCGCTGGAGGCAAGCACCTGGGCGATGGTGTCGAGCTTCTCCTCATTCGACCCTTCGAGCAGGATGATGGGCTGGAGCTTCTCGATCTGCTCGTCGGTGAGTCCGTCGTCGCGCAGCTCGGCGTTGACCTGGTCGATGCCAATCTTGTCGAGCTTGTCGATGGCAACGGTGATGTCGACTATCTTGTCGGCAGCTCCGATGACCTCGGCAATGCCGGTGAGGATCTTGCGGTTGTTGATCTTGATCTCCACACGCACACCAAGACGGCTGAACACCATGTCCTCGATCTGCATGAGCTCGACCTCGTTGAGCAGCGAGTCGGAGCCCACCACGTCGCCGTCGAACTGATAGAACTCACGGTAGCGGCCCTTCTGCGGACGGTCGGCACGCCATACGGGCTGCACCTGATAGCGCTTGAAGGGCAGCTGGAGCTCCTCGCGGTGCATGACCACATAGCGGGCGAAAGGCACGGTGAGGTCGTAGCGCAGACCTTTCTCGCAGAAGCGCGATGCCAGATGCAGGGCATTGCGCTGCTGCAGCTCGTCGTCGCTGGTCTTCGAGAGGAAGTCGCCTGAGTTGAGCACCTTGAAGAGGAGCTTGTCGCCCTCTTCTCCGTACTTGCCCATGAGTGTCTGCAGTGACTCCATCGCCGGTGTCTCTATCTGCTGAAAGCCATAGAGCTCGTACACCTCACGGATGGTGTTCAGAATATAGTTGCGCTTGGCCATCTCCATCGGGCCGAAGTCGCGCGTTCCTTTTACTATGCTTGGTTTCATGCTATTTGCTTCTCAAAATGGTTTGTTCGCGGTCGGGACCGATGCTGATGATGGTGATGGGCGTGGCGAGCTGCTCCTCGAGGAATGCGATGTAGTCGCAGAACTCCTGGGGGAACTGGTCCTCGCTGGTGAAACGGGTCATATCTGTCTGCCAGCCTTTCAGCTCCTGATAGACGGGCTCTATGCCATGCTCGATGTTATAGGGGAAGTCGCGTGTGAGCTTGCCGTTGACCTTGTAGGCCGTGCAGGCCTTGATGGTGGCAAAATCGTCGAGCACGTCGCTCTTCATCATGATGAGCTGGGTGACACCGTTGACCATGATGGAATAGCGCAGCGCAACCAGGTCGATCCATCCGCAGCGACGCTCACGCCCCGTCACGGCACCATACTCATGCCCCAGGTCACGTATGCGCTTGCCCGTCTCGTCGAAGAGCTCAGTCGGGAAGGGTCCTGCTCCGACGCGCGTACAATATGCTTTCATGATGCCATAGACCTCGCCAATCTTGTTGGGACCGATGCCGAGACCCGTGCAGGCTCCTGCGCAGATGGTGTTGGAAGAGGTGACGAAGGGGTAGCTTCCGAAGTCGACGTCGAGCATAGTGCCCTGGGCACCCTCGCAGAGCACCGAACGGCCCTCGCCGAGCAGATGGTTGAGCTCGTGCTCAGAGTCGACGATGGGGAACTGGCGCAGATAGTCGATGCCCTCCATCCATTTCTTCTCTACCTCGTCGATGTCATAATCATAGTTCATGGTGCGCAGGATAGCCTCGTGGCGGGCCTTGGCCTGGGCATACTTCTCGTCGAAATTCTCGAGGATATCACCCACACGGAGACCAGTGCGGCTCACCTTGTCGGTATATGTCGGGCCGATGCCCTTGCCCGTGGTGCCCACCTTGTTCTTGCCTTTCTGGGCCTCGTAGGCAGCATCCAGCACACGGTGGGTGGGCATGATGAGATGTGCCTTCTTCGAGATGTGGAGGCGCTCCTTCAGCGGATGGCCGCTCTGCTCCAGTGCCTTGGCTTCGTCCATGAAGAGATCGGGAGCCAGCACCACGCCGTTGCCTATAATGTTGATCTTGTCGCCCTGGAAAATTCCTGACGGAATAGAGCGCAAGACATACTTCTGGCCCTCAAACTCGAGTGTGTGTCCGGCGTTGGGGCCTCCCTGAAAACGTGCGACAACATCATAGCGAGGGGTAAGCACATCCACCACCTTGCCTTTGCCTTCATCGCCCCACTGCAGACCCAGCAGGACGTCTACTTTACCTTTGTTCATTTTTTCGTTATCTTGTTTTTATACCTGTTTTTTCTTGTGATCACTGCCTGGCAGGTGCTGCAGATGCCATAGATATACAGCGAGAAACCGTCCTTGCGGAAACGGCGCAGGTGCAGCTGCTCGATGGCCTCCGAAATCTCGGGGGCCTTCACCTCGGTCACCTTGCCACACATGGTGCAGATCTGGTGACAGTGGCTCTCGCCGGCATAGCACGCCTCATACTTCGTAGCGCCCTGGAAGCGGTGCCGTATGACCAGACGGAGCTCCATAAAGAGGTTGAGCGTGTTGTAGAGCGTGGCACGGGATACTGGGAAACGATACTCATCCGACAACTTCTGCCCCAGCTCGTCGAGGGTGAAATGCCCTTCGATGTGATACACGGCATTGAGTATCGCATAGCGCTCAGGTGTCTTGCGATGATTGTTCATCTCAAGGTAGTTATCCAGAATACGCTCCACAGCCTGGAGCACACCGTCTTTCTTTTCAGCAGTCTTCATACGTCAGTATCGTCTTTCACGCCTTCAAGTCATGACGGCATCTCAGTACTTTCTGGGCCGTCATTTCTGAAAGCGTGCTGCAAAGTTACGAAGAAAAGTTGAATTATCTGCAAAAAACAAGTTTTTTTTAATTCCATGACGGTTTTTAACCACTCTACGAATCGTTAAACTTTCATATAATTTCCCTGTAATGTAGTGTAAAAAGGGAAAAAAATTGTACTTTTGCCATTGATAACCTACACTTACGCATGATGAAAAGACTATTCCTTGCAACAATAATCAGTTTGATGACATCCATGTTTATGAATGCACAGAACTATACCAGCCTGTGGAAACAGGTAAAAGAGGCAGAGCAGAAGGACCTGCCCCAGACAGCGCAGAAGGTGCTGGGCCAAATAGTGAACAAAGCCGAGCAGGAGGCCAACTATGGTCAGCTGCTCAAGGCTGCACTTCAGAGCTCACGATTGCTGTGCCAGGTAGCGCCCGACTCACTCAAGCCCGCCGTGGAGCAGCTACAGCAGCGGGCAGAGCAGGCTGCCGGCAACGTGCCGTTGGAAGCTATATACAATTGTGTACTGGGCTATGTCTACAAGAGGAACTCCTGGCTTGACGAAGACCACCACATGGATATCGCCAAAGACTATTTTGAGAAGGCCCTCGCCCACCCCGACGCCCTGGCTCAGGCAAAAGCCACCAGCTATGAGCCCTTCGTGCTGAAAGGCGTCGACAGCCGCTACTTCTACGACGACCTGCTGAGCGTCATCGGCTATGAGGCTCTCCGCTTCGACGTGCTGCGCGACTATTATGTGCGCACAGGCAACCGCCGTGCCGCCCTCCTGGCGAGCGACATGCTGCTTTGCGAAGAGGAGCCCGACGGGATGGAGCCGCTGAACAAGAGCCGACACATACAGCGCATCGACTCACTCATCGAGGAGTATCAGGACATGGTGGAGTGCGGCGAGGTGGCCCTTACACGCTACGACTACATGGACGGTCAGACAGATGCCACCGTCGAGCAGAAATGGCAGTACATCAACATGGCTCTGGAGCGATGGGGCGCCTGGCCACGCATGAACTACTTGCGCAACAAGCAGCGGGAGCTGACCACTCCCTTCTTCGACTCCCATGCAAAGAGCCGCATATCCATCCCTCAGAAAGAGCAGGTGATAAAAATTAATGCTCTGCGCAACATCACTGAACTGACGATGCGCGTCTATAAGGTGAAGGCTGACGGCACTCTGGAGCTCAACCCCATGAACACAGAAAACTACAAACAGCTGAAGCCACTGCTGACGGCTATACCTGAGCTGACCCAGACACGACGCTACATGGGCAAGCGTCCTTATGAGCACTACGAAGACAGTATCACCATACCAGCTCTGCCCGTAGGTTTGTATATGGTAGAGTTTGAAAGTCAGCCCACCACTGAGGCCAGCCGACAGCTATACTTTGTCAGCGACGTGAGGGTGCTCTCTCAAGCACAGCCGAAGGCATCGGGCGAGAAAGGCAGTGAGCTCAGACTGGTGGTGGTCAACGCCACCAGCGGACAGCCCATTAAGGGAGCAACGGTGACCGTGGAGCAAGGCTACGGCAAGAACCGCAAGACAACCACTCTGAGCAGCGACGAGAACGGCGAATGCAGTTTCCTGGAAGACAGCGAAAGGGGCAACTCCTGCAGAGTACGTGCCTACACCACATCCGACAAAGCTTGTCCGCCATGTAACCGCGAAGGAAGATTCTACTTCGACGATAAAGTATTTGATGAGCAGCAAATCGACATCTTCACCGACCGGGCCATCTACCGACCGGGACAGACGGTACATGTGGCAGCTGTGGTCTATCACACCAAAGGCATTGACCACAAGGCAGTGGCCGGCAAGAAGATGACCATTTCGTTGCTCGATGCCAACCACAAGGAAATAGCCGACAAGGAAGCGACCACCGATGAATACGGCACAGCCACCACCGCCTTCACCCTGCCCACACAGGGGCTGACGGGATCTTTTTCCATCAGAATAGACGGCAGCTACCAGAGTTTCCAAGTGGAGGAATACAAGCGGCCGGCCTTCGAAGTGGACATTCCCCAGGTGGCTCAGAACTATGAGGACGGCGACACGGTGGTGGCACGGGGCACGGTGCGCAGCTATGCCGGCGTGCCTGTGCAAGGAGCAACAGTAAAATATAAAGTGGTGCGACGCACGGCATTCTGGTGGTTCAACTACGCACGTTACTGGAACGAAGCATACATCGGCTTGCAACACAACCAAGAGCTGATGACACAAGGCGAGACGACGACCGACGACAAAGGACAGTTCACCGTCGACATGCCCATGATCCTGCCAATGACGAAGCATCCGATGTTCTACTCCTTCGAGCTCACGGCCGATGTCACTGACCAGGCCGGCGAGACCCATCAGGGAATAATGACGCTGCCACTGGGCAACCGCAAGACAGCTTTCACGGCGACACTGCCAGAGCAGGTGCTGAACGAGGGCGACACAAAGATAGCCTTCCACCAGCAGAACGCTGCCGGCATCGACCTCGATGCGCAGGTGCGCTACAGATTTGACAACGGTCGCTGGATGGAGACCAAGACCAATGCCCTCATTGCCATCCCACAGATGAAGAGCGGCCGTCACACCCTCTATGCCCTCTGTCAGAAGGACACCCTGGAACAGGAGTTCACCGTGTTCTCGCTCGATGACCATCGGCCAGCTACCTACACCCGCAGCTGGTTCTATGTCAGCAATGAAAACCAGTTCCCGATCGACGGATCACCCGTCACCGTGCAAGCAGGATCTTCTGACAAGAACGTCCACGTGCTATATAGCGTCATCTCTGGCAACAAGCTGCTCGAGAGCGGTGCTGCCGACCTCAACAATGAGCTCATCAACCGTAAGTTTATCTATCGCAAAGAATATGGCAACGGACTGCTGGTCACTTTCGCATGGATGAAGGACGGCGTGACCTATTTCCATAGCTCCACCATCCAACGACCTATGCCCGACATGCACCTCGACATGAAGTGGCAGACCTTCCGCAACCGACTCACGCCAGGACAGAAAGAGGAATGGACGCTGACCATCGCAAAGCCCGACGGAAAACCTGCCGAAGCACAGCTCATGGCTACACTCTACGACAAGAGCCTCGACCAGCTGCGACAGCACGGCTGGAGCCTCGTGCCTCGCACATCGCTAAACCTGGCCATCACCAGCTGGCAATGCTATGACTGGAACCAGGCCCTGCATTTTAATGCCGAAAAGCACATGCAGTGGCTCAATGAACAAAGTCTGCAGTTCAATCAATTCGACCACGACGTGTACCCCACATACACCACTCTCAACAGAAGGATGTTAAAGCGCGTACATGGCAATGGGTTGCCAATGGCAATGAAAGCCTCTTCAGCCGAAGCGCTCATCACAGGCTTCGATGAGGCGGAAATAGCATTCGGCACACAGACAGCCGACAATGGGCTGCAGGGACGTATCGCAGGACTCGACATCAAGGAATCCGACGACCAAGGCAATGATAAGGAGCAGGCTCCTATGCAGATGCGCGAGAACCTGCAGGAGACAGCCTTCTTCATGCCGCAGCTGGTGTGCGACAGTACAGGAGTGGTGAAGATGAAGTTCACCCTGCCCGAAAGCCTCACCACCTGGCGATTCCTAGGAGTGGCCCATACGAAGGACATGATGTACGGCTCGATGAACGACGAGGCAGTAGCCCGCAAGGAAGTGATGATACAGCCTAACATGCCGCGCTTCATCCGTAAGGGCGACCAGGCCACCATCAGCGCCCGCGTCATGAACATGAGCGACCAGGCACTCACAGGCACCGCCATGCTGCAACTGCTCGACCCTGCTACTGAACGCGTCGTACTGGAGCAGAAACAGCAGGTCACCATTGCCGACAGCTCGACCGTGGCCGTCACCTTCCCCGTCAATCCCTCTGCCTCTCAGCTGTCCCAATACTCACTTGTCATCGCCCGTGTGAGCATCAGCACTCCTCTGCAGAGCGACGGTGAGCAGCACTACCTGCCCCTATTGTCCAATCAGGAGCGTGTCACTGTCACCGTTCCTTTCACGCAGACTGGCCCAGGCAAGAAAGAGATCGACCTGGCACGGCTGATTCCCGCAACAGCCAAATCTCAAACCTCAAATCTCAAACCTCAAATCACCTTAGAGTATACCAACAACCCCGCTTGGCTGATGATTCAGGCACTGCCCGCCATCGGACATCCCCACGACGATTGTGCCATCTGTCAGGCATCATCGCTCTATGCCAACAGCATCGGACGGCATATCCTGGCTCAGAACCCCACTGCCAAGCACGTCTTCGAACAGTGGAAGCAAGAGTCTCTCAACGCTCAAATCTCGACCCTCAACTCTCAACTCGAGAAGGATCAGGAGCTGAAGGACCTACTGCTGAACGAGACGCCCTGGGTGATGGATGCCGACGACGAGCAGGAGCAGAAACAACGGCTGGCGGACTTCTTCAATGCCAACATCATCGACGGCCGTCTGACATCGGCCATCAAGAATCTCACCAAGCTGCAGAACAGCGATGGATCGTGGAGCTGGTGGCCCGGCATGAAAGGCTCGTCCTACATGACCACCACTGTCACAGAAATGCTGACACGACTGAATCAGATGACGGGCCAGCAGGACGAGACGCAGAAGATGCTCGACCAGTCATTCAAGTTCCTGGGTCAGGAGATAGTAAAGCTGGTCGACGAAATGAAGAAAGAGGAACGCAAGGGACACAAGCAGACCTTCCCCAGCTTCCAGGCACTTCAGTGGCTCTACATCTGCGCCATCGACGGCCGGGAACTCTCCAAGAACGTCAATGAGGCCAACAACTACCTGAAGAACCTGCTGAAGAACGAGGTGAAGAACCAGACGATATACGAGAAAGCCCTCTCGGCCATCATCCTGCGCAACAGGACCTACATCAGCAGCCTGAAGGAATACACCGTCTACCGCGAGGACATGGGCCGCTACTACGACACACAGCGTGCCACTTACTCCTGGCGCGACTATAAGATTCCCACACAGGTGGCAGCCATCGAGGCCATCAAACGCCTGACGCCACAGGACACCGTCACCATCAACGAGATGCAACGATGGCTGCTGCAGCAGAAGCGCACACAGGCATGGGACACTCCCATCAACAGTGCTGATGCCATCTATGCCTTCCTCGACGGCAACTCACAGGCACTGGCACCACAGCCGAAGACCGTGCTCGCCATCGACGGCAAGCCCATCGACACTTCTGAGGCAACGGCTGGCATCGGCTATGTGAAAACAGCCATGCCTGCTGCAAATGCCAAGAAGCTGACTGCCGAGAAGACCTCAACGGGCACCAGCTGGGGAGCCGTCTATGCACAGTTCTTCCAGCCCGCTGCCGACATCGACGACCGGCACAGCGGCATCAGCGTGAAGCGTGAACTGCTGGGCAGCAAGGAACTCAGGGTCGGCGACAAGGTCACCGTGCGCATCACCATCGAGGCCGACCGCGACTATGACTTCGTGCAGGTGCAGGACAAGCGTGCTGCCTGCATGGAACCCGTCAGACAGCTCAGCGGCTACGTCTGGCAGAAGGGCTATTACTGCGCTCCTAAAGACAATGTCACGAACTACTACTTCGACCAGCTGTCAAAAGGACGTCACACCATAGAGACCGAATATTACGTCGACCGTGAAGGCACCTACGAGACAGGCTCCTGCACTGCTCAGTGCGCCTACTCGCCCGAGTTCCGCGGAACGACAAAGTCGATCACCATCAACGTTCAACCCAGACAATGAAAAGAGCACTTATCATAGCTAGCCTATTTATGGCAGCATCAACGGCTTTGGCCCAGAAGTTGACCATCGACAAGACCACCATCGATGTTGGAAAGACCGGATTCCAAGTACCGGTTACTGCCACTTTCGAGATGCGCAACAAGAGTTCTAAGCAGATGGTGATCAGTCGTCTTGAGACCGACTGCGGATGCACTACCATCGACGGTCCGAAGACAATTGGTCCGGGCGAGCGCTTCACTATCTCGATAACCTACGATGCCCGCATGCTGGGTCACTTCACCAAGCAGGCCACCCTCTACAGCAACGCATCGCCCGAGCCTGTCTACCTGAAGATGAAGGGCGTGGTGCTGACCGATGTCGTCGACTACTCGAAGCGCTATCCCTACGACATGGGAGGAATGCTGGCCAGCATCAACAACATCGAGTTCGACGATGTGAAGAAAGGCGAGCATCGTGAGGTGGAGATCAACCTCATGAACAATACGGAGCAAGACATGACACCTAACATGCTCCATCTGCCCTCCTACCTGCATGCGCTGGCCATGCCCGAGAAGCTCGAGCCCAACCGCTCAGGAAAGATTATCCTGACGCTGAACTCGGAAGAGGTGCAGCAGTATGGTCTCACGCAGGTGTCGATCTATCTGGCCAAGAAGCTGGGTGAGAAAATCAGCAGCGACACGGAGATACCCGTTTCCATCGTGCTCCTGCCCGACATGACTGCCTTTGAGGGACAGAACATCGAACTGGCACCACGGCTGCAGCTCTCGGCCCAGGCACTGAATCTAGATGCTCATCACAAGAACGGCACCATCATCCTATCGAACACGGGAAAGTCGGTGCTGAAGGTCACCTCGCTGCAGATGTTCACTGGCGGCGTACAGGTGAAACTGCCCAAGAGCGAGCTGCAGCCAGGCGAGTCGACCAAGCTACGCGTCAACATCATCCCCAACCAGATACGCAAGGCACGCTCCAAGCCTCGTATCCTGATGATTACCAACGATCCCCAACATGCCAAAGAAGTGATTACCATAAACGTAGAATAAGTATAAATGGAACATCCAGAGAATAGCAGCGAATATGCTGGACTACAAGTAAATAGCGGTATAGAGCAGCCCTCTATCATCAATCCCTACCTGAAACGTAACCGCGTGCGCCGACGTGAACTGTCAGCGGCAGAGATGGTGGAAGGCATCCTCCGTGGCGACGTCACCATCCTCTCACAGGCCGTCACCCTTATCGAGAGTGTCAATCCCGACCATCAGGCCAAGGCTCAGGAGGTCATCGAGAAATGCCTTCCCTATAGCGGCAATGCCGTTCGCATAGGTATCAGCGGTGTGCCAGGAGCAGGTAAATCCACGTCTATCGACGAGTTTGGCATTCATCTGCTGAAGGAGAAAGGCGGCAAGCTGGCCGTGCTGGCCATCGACCCCAGCAGCGAACGGACCAAAGGCAGCATCCTGGGCGACAAGACCCGCATGGAAAAGCTGGCCGTTCATCCTGACTCATTCATCCGTCCCAGCCCGTCGGCAGGATCACTGGGCGGCGTAGCCCGTAAGACGCGTGAGACTATCATCCTCTGCGAGGCAGCAGGATTCGACAAGATCTTCGTCGAGACGGTAGGCGTGGGACAAAGCGAGACGGCCTGCCACTCGATGGTCGACTTCTTCCTTCTGATTCAGGTGGCAGGCACAGGCGACGAGCTGCAGGGCATCAAACGTGGCATCATGGAAATCAGCGACGGCATCGTCATCAATAAGTGCGACGGCGATAATGTGGACCGCTGCCAGATGGCTGCCACCAACTTCCGCAATGCCCTTCATTTCTTCCCCATGCCTGAGAGCGGATGGTCACCCAAGGTGCTTTGCTACTCAGGGTTCTATGGCACGGGAGTAAAAGAAGTATGGGACATGATCTATCAGTACTTCGACTTCGTCAAGGCCAACGGATACTTCGAATACCGGCGCAACGAGCAGTCGAAATACTGGATGTACGAGAGCATCAACGAGCACCTGCGCCAGAACTTCTACCACAACCCGCTCATTCGCGAACAGCTGAAGGTGGCTGAGCAAACGGTGCTCACAGGTCAGAAAACCAGTTTCGTGGCAGCACAGCATCTGCTCGACCTCTACTACGAACAGCTCACAAACCGTTCATTGTAAAAAACACTTCACACGTTGCTCCAAATAGAAATCGACAACGGCAGCGGCTTCTGCTTCGGCGTGACGACGGCCATCAAGAAAGCAGAAGAGGAACTGGCAGCAGGCAAGACGCTCTACTGTCTGGGCGATATCGTGCACAATGGCATGGAGTGTGAGCGGCTGCGGCAGATGGGCCTCGTCACCATCAACCATGATGACCTGCAAACGTTGCATAATGCCAAGGTACTCCTCCGTGCTCATGGTGAACCGCCTGAGACTTACGAGCTGGCCCGAAGAAACAACATCGAGATCATCGATGCCACATGTCCCGTTGTGCTGCAGTTGCAGAAACGCATCAAGAAGCAATATGAGTCAGGAGCCGGTCAGATAGTCATCTTCGGAAAGAAAGGACATGCCGAGGTGTTGGGACTGGTGGGACAGACCAATGGCAACGCCATCGTCATCGAGAGCTTCAGCGAAGTGGTGAAACTCGATTTCACACGCGACATCTATCTCTATTCGCAAACCACGAAGAGCCTCGACGAGTTCCACCGTATCATCGAGTATATCCAGGCTCACATGGCTCCGGGAGCCTCGTTCAAGAGCTTTGACACCATCTGCCGCTCTGTTGCCAACCGTATGCCCAGCATCACACAGTTCGCCTCACGCCACGACCTGATTCTGTTTGTCTGTGGGCGCAAGAGCAGTAACGGCAAGGTGCTCTTCAGCGAGTGTCTGCGGGTAAATGCCAATACCCACCTCATCGAAGGGCCTGAAGAAATAGAGCCCTCGTGGCTCGAGGGAATAGAGACGGTAGGCATCTGCGGCGCCACCTCCACCCCTAAGTGGCTCATGGAACAATGCCACGACGCAATCTTGAGACTATAAACCATAATGATAATGAAAAGACTACTTTCCACCATCACTGCCATCATTGCCTGCCTCAGCCTGCAGGCACAGTACGACATCATCCCCCTGCCCCAGAGCATCAACATCGACAGCAAGGGGCGCATGCTCGACATGACTGCCGACACACCCGTCAACGACCAGCTCAATCCTAAGATTACATCGCCTGAAGGGTGGCGAATGACAGTCGACAAGCAGGGCATCACCATCGAGGGAAGCACTGAGGCCGGCATCTTCTATGGGCATCAGGCCCTACGTCAGATCATGGCCGAAAAACCAGCCCAGCTGCCCTATGCCGTCATCGAGAATGCTCCACGTTTCAGCTATCGAGGCATGCACCTCGACATCTGCCGTCACTTCTTCCCGAAGGACGTGGTTAAGAATTATATCGACATGATGGCCCTGCATGGTATGAACACCCTGCACTGGCACCTCACCGACGATCAGGGATGGCGCATCGAAATCAAGAAATGGCCTCGGCTGACACAGGTAGGAGGATGGCGCGACCGCACTGTTATTGGACGCAATATGGGACTTTACGACCACACCATGTACGGCGGTTATTACACCCAGAAGGACATCCGCGAGATTGTAAGCTATGCTGCCGAACGCCACATCACCATTATCCCTGAGATCGACATGCCCGGCCACATGGTGGCTGCTGTCACAGCCTATCCCGAGCTGGGCTGTACGGGAGGCCCCTATGAGGTATGGCCCGACTGGGGTGTCAGCGAGGATATCCTCTGCGGTGGCAATCCACGTGTCTACGAGTTCCTCACCGACGTGTTCGAGGAGGTGATGGCACTCTTCCCCTCACGCATCATCCATATCGGAGGCGACGAGGCCCCAAAGGTACGCTGGAAGGCCTGTCCGAAGTGCCAGCAGAAGATGCGTCAGGAGCACCTCGACAACGAAGAGCACCTGCAAGGCTATATGGTGCGTTATATGGAGAAGCTGTTCAGCAGTCACGGACGCGTGCTGATGGGATGGGACGAGATTATGGAATGCAATATTCCCAAGACATCGATCATTATGAACTGGCGCGACTGGAAGGGTGTAGGCGATCCTGCCGAAAAGGGATTCGACTGCGTACGAACACCCAACAGCACCCTCTATTTCGATTTCTACCAGATCCCTTCTGGCGATTGGACCAATACGACCCTCATCGGTGGCTATTCGCCCCTGGAGAAGGTCTACAACTACGAGCCTGCTCCCGACTCGCTCACAGCCGAGCAGAAGGCCCACGTTCTGGGCGTGCAGGCTAACGTATGGACAGAGTATATTGCCTATCCTGAGCTGATAGAGTATCAGGTGCTGCCACGCATGGCTGCCCTCTCCGAGGTTCAGTGGGTGGATCCCAGTCGTAAAAACTACAAGGATTTCAAACAGCGACTGCAGCGCCTGCTCAGCATTTACGATGAGGAGGAATGGAAGTACTGCCACGCAGACACAAAAATTGAGAAGTAAGGGATGACAGGCGAGGAGCCTGAAGAATGATGCGACTAGTACACATCTTTATATATGTAGTGTTGCTGGGCATGAGTGCCTGGGGACAGAGCCCTGACAGAGCGAAGCTATCGCCCTGGCTGCGACAGATTGCCCGGGTTCAGAACTCAGTGCCATCACAGGAGGGGCCTGTCCGACAAAAAGCTCAGCAAAGCCCACTGGTGCATGCCTTCGTCCGCCTGATTCCCGACGGCGACAAGGCTCTCAGCGAGAATGGCTGCCAAAGCCTGGCTTCCTACGGCAGCCTCCATATTGCCAGCATCCCCATCAACAGGCTCAGTGCAATGTCCCACGACCCTCGTGTGCTGCGCATCGAGGCCAGTCCCAGTAATCATGTGCTCACCGACTCGATGGCTATACACCTCCATGCTACTGATGTGTACACAGGACAGGGACTGCCTCAGGCTTATACGGGCAAAGGGGTGGTGATGGGGCTGATGGATGTCGGCTTCGACCTTACCCATCCGAACTTCTATTCGCGCGACACTTCCGACTACCGCATCCGTCGCTTCTGGGATCAGCTGTCGCAGGACACCATCGGCAGCCCCTTCCCCGTCGGACGCGACTTTACCACTAAGGAGGAGCTGCAAGCACTTGGCCACTCACGCGACGGACTCGACCTGACGCATGGCACCCACACCCTGGGCATCGCTGCAGGCAGTGGCTACGGCACCCAATATCAGGGTATGGCTCCTGAGGCC
>JAEEGI010012157.1_pt1 | contig 18442 bp, 13 predicted proteins | sample 8958751 | NCBI WGS metagenome assembly JAEEGI01 (sample SAMN16246545, study PRJNA631951) | gut metagenome | biome: gut microbiome; feature: rumen; material: KS-attached | host: Bos | place: Iran: Karaj | collected 2018-10 | reverse complement strand
GTTTCTTTGTGGTCGTGCTGTCAGCTGCCTGACGGATGAAATAGCCGTGATGCCTTTCCCCAGAGGGCATATTAATAAAGGTATCGCGCAAGGCCTGCTGTTGCTTGAGGCTGTCGAGCCAAGGTTTTACCTCCGGATGCTTTGCCACCAGCTGACGGAAACTCGCTGCCGTATCCGTCCGTTCCCCATCAGGAGCCAGAGCGTAATCCAGCATATACACGCTCCCCCCGATGGTTGCCACCACCATCACCGCCACCACAATGGCCATTGTTATGAGTATTCCTTTCTTCATTTGGCCGCAAAGTTCTTTATTTCACTTTTTTCTGAATGTGCTTCTGGAACTCAGGCGAAAGAGCAGGAATCTTGTGGTCGTGCTCAAACTTCAGGATGTTCTGGTAGGTCATCTTCATCTTGTTGTCTTTCTTCATCTGCTTCAGCTCATCCTTCGTCACATAGGCGCGATCGGTGGTATACACCTGTGCCATGATATACTTATTACACTTGTTTTTCGTATCATAGTAGCTGGTGAATGACTGTATCATCACCAAGTCCTCAGGCGAGTAATTGCCCTTCTCGTCGATACGGTAAACGATGAAGTTCTGATCCACGCGGTCTTTCTCGCGCTCTTCCTTTTTCTCAGCTTTTGCTATCTTCTTGTCTTTGCCCGTAGCCAGGGTCTTATGCTTCGACAGCAATGCCGCCTCTACGGAATAGCGGCGCTCACCTTTATCCTGGTTGTCCGTAACAGAGCCTACAACGCCATACTTGTCGGTGATAAGCTGCTTGCCAGGACCATTAGAAGTAAAAGCGATTCCTACATCCTGATGATTCTTCTTCATGCGGTCCTCCACCTTTTGCATCCTCAATCCGGCTATGCGCTTGATGTATGAACCCAACAAGGTGTTAAGCGCAGCTTTGACAAGTCCGTTACTGCAAGCAGAGAAGTGATCCTCGTTAGATGAGAGGTCTTTCTTTTGGCGCTCGAAAGAATTATTGAGCACCCCCGCACGATAGAAGCAAGCAGGGAATTCCTCTTGGTCGTCTATATAGAACAAACGGTAGTAGGTCTGCACATACACATGCGACTTCTTGGTAACGGTTATCTCAGGCAGACCAAAGTCGGCATCCTCGAGAATCACCTTGCCACCTTGACCCACCTTTACCTTCTTGGGCTGATAGGCCACATGGGTGATCGACACCACCTCGGCACCTTTGACGTCGTTAAGGATACCATTCAGATCGGTAGTACCGATAAATTGTCCGTCCTCGCTAATAATAGAGGCGTAAGGTATGGGCTCGCCGTCTTTGTCAACAGTCTGGATCTTCTGCGCCTTGGCGCCCATCGTAACCATCATCGTGGCTACAACCATGAATAGAAATTTCTTCATAATGATATTAAAAGTCATCTTTTCGGTTGCAAAGGTAGTCATATTGTGTTAACTATACAAATAATTTAGCGACATTTTCCCTCTTTGGTCAAGGGGACTGGTGCTTGGGTATGACCCAGATACCCTATGACTAAAACAGAATCTGACCTCAAAAGGCCCGTGTGTTATTGGGCATCTCAGGAAACTGGGAGAAAGGATAGACTAAACTCCAAGAAAGGTGGCGGTAAGCTTGGAGAAAGGATAGGGTAAACCCTAAAATTCTCGAGAGAATTTCGCAGTTTCCCCTAACTAAAGTCCCACTTTACCCTAACTAAAGTCAGGGTTTAGTGCCTGTAAACTCCGGTCTTCGGATAGGGGCGGATCCTAACGGAATCATCTTTAACACCCATTATTTGCATAAGCCGCAGAAAATACGTAACTTTGCAGGCGAATGATGAACGAAGCAACGAGAGAGTTTATACGGCAGCATGGACAGGATGACATCCGAGAGCTGGCACTTCGGGGGACGAAGGACCCTGAGGTGGATCTGGCGTTTGCGCTTCAGCAGATCGACGGGCATCGGAGGGCTCTGGAGAAGTTGCCTTCGTGGGCAGCGGTTGAGGGCATCGTTTGGCCGCCGCATGTGTCTATGGAACAATGTTCGAGTGAGCGGACGGCCCGTTATAAGGCTCAAGTGGCGGGCAAAGGACAATTGTTTGTCGACCTGACGGCAGGCTTTGGCGTCGATACGGCGTTCATCGCTCAAGGGTTCCAACAGGCTGTCTGCGTGGAGCTTCAGCCTGAATTATGTGCCATTTCATCGGCGAATTTCCAACTTTTGGGGCTTCCTCAGATCGAGGTGGTGAATGGCAATGGGGTGGAATATCTGCATGCGATGTCGCCAGTCGACCTGATCTTTATCGATCCCGCCCGTCGAGATGAACACGGTGGGCGGACTTACGGCATCGCTGATTGTACCCCTAATGTGCTCGAAATCATCGATGAATTGTTGGAAAAAGCCCAGCGGGTGATGATCAAGCTCTCGCCGATGCTCGACTGGCGCAAGGCGGTGGAAGATATCGGTAAGGAGCATGTATCGGCCGTCCATATCGTGTCTGTTGCGAATGAGTGCAAGGAATTGCTGGTTGAGGTGATGTCTTCGAGGAAGGACGAAGGAGGAATGAGGAAGGAGATATGTAATGAGGCGAAAAGAATTAAGGTTGTTTGCGTCAACCTATTATCTGATGGCAGCGAGGAGCGCTTTGAGTTCGATGCCCAAGCCCCATTACCGATTAAGATTCTTCACTCTTCACTCTTCACTCTTCACTTTTTATATGAGCCTAACGCTTCTGTGATGAAGGCAGGTTGTTTTGAACTTTTGGCTGAACGCTTTGGGGTGCTGCCGCTTCATCAGAACAGTCATTTGTTTGTGTCGGACAAAGAGGTGACGGACTTTCCTGGGCGTGGGTTCGTCATCGAAAGGACAACCTCGATGAACAAGCGCGAACTGAAGGAGAGTCTCGTTGGTGTGACGCAGGCCAACATCGCCGTGAGGAACTTCCCGCTGTCTGTGGCCGAACTGCGCAAAAGGCTCAAGCTACAAGATGGTGGCGACACTTATATCTTCGCCACAACGGTGGAAAACATGGGCCATAGGCTCCTTATTTGCCGAAAAATCTCCTAATTATTCATTTTTCACCTTTTCACTTTTTCACTTTTCACTTTTTTATTGTACCTTTGCAGCACAAAATATTTAAGGATTTATGGAAACTGAAAACGATATCATTAAGAATCAGCCGGATGGTCAGGTGCAGTATGACGACACCAATATTGTCACCCTGACGGGTCTGGAGCATATCCGCTTGCGTCCTGGTATGTATATCGGAAAGTTGGACGATGGCTCCAAGCCCGACGACGGTATCTATGTGCTGCTGAAGGAAGTGTTCGACAACTCCATCGACGAGTTCAAGATGAAGGCAGGCGACCGTATCGAGGTGACCATCGAGGACAATCTGCGAGTGACGGTGCGCGACTATGGTCGAGGCATCCCGCAGGGAAAGCTGATCGACTCGGTGAGCATCCTGAATACGAGCGGAAAGTTCGACTCGAAGGCCTTTAAGAAGTCCATCGGTCTGAATGGCGTGGGTGTGAAGGCCGTCAATGCCCTGAGCAGCCGTTTCGAGGTGCGCAGCTATCGTGACGGCAAAGTGCGCAAAGCCATCTTCAAGTGCGGCAAGCTGATCAGCGACGTCACGGAGCCCACGCAGGACGAGAACGGCACATACGTCTTCTTCGAGCCAGACAACACGCTCTTTAAGAATTATTCCTATCACGATGAAATCGTGGAGTATATGCTCCGCAACTATACCTATCTGAATACGGGCCTGACCATCATGTACAACGGTCGTCGCATCCTCTCGCGACACGGTCTCGAAGACCTGCTGAAGGACCGCATGACCAGCGATGCCCTCTATCCCATCATCCACTTGCAGGGCGAGGACATCGAGATCGCCTTTACCCATGCCAACCAGTATGGCGAGGAGTATTACTCGTTCGTCAACGGTCAGCACACCATTCAGGGTGGTACCCATCAGAGCGCCTTCAAGGAGCACATCGCCCGAACCATCAAGGAATTTTATAACAAATACGAGTATGGTGATATCCGAACGGGTATCGTGGCAGCCATCTCCATCAACGTCGAGGAACCCATCTTCGAGAGTCAGACGAAGATCAAGCTGGGTTCCACCACGATGTCGCCTGAGGGCGTCAGTATTAATAAATATGTGGGCGACTTCATCAAACAAGGCGTAGACAACTATCTGCATATCCACGGCGATGTGGCCGAGGTGCTGGAGAACAAGATCAAGGAGAGCGAGCGCGACCGTAAGGCGATTGCCGGCGTGACCAAACTGGCCCGTGAGCGAGCCAAGAAGGCCAACCTCCATAACCGTAAGTTGCGCGACTGTCGTATCCATTACTGTGACGCGAAGAACGACCGCAAGGAAGAGTCGAGCATCTTCATCACCGAGGGTGACTCCGCCAGCGGCAGCATCACCAAGAGTCGCGATGTGAACACTCAGGCCGTGTTCTCGTTGCGAGGCAAGCCGCTGAACACGTTCAAGTTGACCAAGAAGGTGGTCTATGAGAACGAGGAGTTCAACCTTCTGCAGGCTGCGCTCGACATCGAGGAAGGACTGGATAACCTGAGGTATAACAAGGTGATTGTGGCTACCGATGCTGATGTCGACGGCATGCATATCCGTCTGCTGCTCATCACGTTCTTCCTTAAGTTCTTCCCAGAACTCATTAAGAAGGGTCATGTCTATGTGTTGCAGACACCCCTTTTCCGAGTGCGCAATCGTCGTTCGAAGATTCGCAACAAGCAGGTGATTGCCGATGCCGATGCCAAGTCGGGCAAGAAGGGCGACTTCATCACCCGTTACTGTTATAGTGAGGAAGAGCGCCAGACCGCCGTCAGCGAACTGGGGCCTGATCCTGAGATAACGCGATTCAAGGGTCTTGGAGAGATCTCGCCCGATGAATTCGCAGGTTTCATCGGCCCAGATATCCGTATGGAACAGGTGACGATGCATAAGGACGACCAGATTCAGAAGCTTTTGGCCTACTATATGGGCGACAACACGATGGAGCGACAGAACTTCATCATCGATAACCTTGTCATCGAAGAAGATCGCCCGGAAGAAGATTATGATTAGATTTTTATTTATAGTTTGTAGTTTATGGTGCCTCTCCACGGCCAACGCGCAAAGAATGACAGAATCTTTGCATAAGCTACAGTATGCAGAGATGGTCATCAATAGCCTCTATGTGGATAGTGTCGACGAGGTGAAACTGGTGGAGGACGGCATCCGAGGGATGCTCAGTAAGTTGGATCCGCACTCTTCATACGCCACGCCGAAGGAGGTGAAGGAACTGAAAGAACCGCTCGACGGCAACTTCGAGGGTATTGGTGTACAGTTTAATATGATGGAGGACACGCTTATCGTCATCCAGCCCGTTTCCAACGGTCCGTCAGAACGGGTGGGCATCATCGCCGGAGACCGCATCATCTCCGTCAATGATACCGCCATCGCTGGTGTGAAGATGTCGAAGGAGGAAATCATGAAGCGCCTTCGCGGTCCGAAGGGGACGAAGGTAGTGCTGGGTGTGGTGCGCTCTGGTATCGGCGAGACACTCACGTTTACCGTTGTCCGCGACAAGATTCCTGTCCATTCCATCGATGCTACCTATATGATCAGGCCTGGCATCGGCTATATCCGCATCGGCAATTTCAGCGCGACGACGCATCAGGAGTTCATTGAGAGTCTCCGCCAGCTGAAAGAGCAGGGCATGCAGCATCTGATCCTCGACCTTCAGGAGAACGGTGGGGGATATCTGAAGGCTGCCGTTGATATCGCTGACGAGTTCCTGCATCGGGGCGACCTCATCGTCTATACCGATGGCCGGAAGGCGGCCCGTACTGACTATACTGCCAGAGGCAACGGTGCCTTCATGGATGGTAGGGTAGTGGTGCTGGTCGATGGCTATACGGCCTCTGCTGCAGAGATCGTGACAGGCGCCATACAGGATCAGGACCGAGGTATGGTCGTTGGCCGTCGTACTTTTGGCAAGGGACTGGTGCAGCGTCCTATCGACCTGCCTGACGGTTCGATGATACGTCTCACTGTCGCCCATTATTACACACCTTCAGGTCGTTGCATCCAAAAGCCTTATAAGAAAGGTGACGCCAAGGACTACGCGATGGATATGGTGAACCGTCTGAAGAGCGGCGAGCTGACGAATGCCGACAGCGTGCATTTTGTGGACTCCTTGAAGTATGAGACGTTGCGGGAGCATCGCACCGTCTATGGCGGCGGCGGTATCATGCCCGACTACTTCGTGCCGCTCGATACCACCCTTTATACCTCATTCCATCGGCAGCTGGCGGCTAAGGGCATCATTATCCAGCAGAACCTGCGCTTTGTGGATAACCATCGCAAGGAGCTGAAGGCGCGTTGGACTGACTTTGCCGACTTCAAGCAGAACTATGAGGTGCCCCAGAGTCTTGTCGATGCCGTCGTGGCTGAGGGTGAGAAGCAGAATGTCAAGCCCAAGGATGAGGCAGAACTTGAGAAGACGCTGCCTTATCTCCGTGTGCAGATGAAGGCCCTGATAGCCCGTGACATCTGGGATATGAGCGAATACTTCTCCATCTTCAACGAGAGCAGCGAGATCGTCAAGAAAGCGCTCGAAGTGATCAGTACTACTCCTTGAGCCGCTTGAGGTGGCAGAATAACAGTTTCCCTTCGCCATCGCGGAGGTGCATACCGTTGCCTTGACAGTAGCGGAAGTATTGGCAGTGGGCACATTCGTCCTTTCGCATCCATTCGCGGTCGCGATAGGGATGGTAGCGGTTCTCCCACACATCCATGAAGTCGTCGTCGTAGATGTTGCCCTGGTTGTAGTCAGCACGGATGCTGGCGCAGGCAGCAATGGAGCCGTCGGCCATCACGGAGCCGACACTGATGCCAGCCTGACAGGAGAAAAGACGGTTGCGCACCTCGCCCTCGTAGTTGCCGAGGAAACCCTCGCAGCCGTAATCGGCCCGAATGCGACCCTCCTCGCGTACCTTTTTAATATATTCGAATACCCCACGGAACTCCTCATTCGTCAGCCGCATCATCGGATCAAGGGCTGCGCGTCCTACAGGGAAGACGGTAAAGAGTCGCCAGCGCTTCACGCCCTTGGATATCAGGAATTCCTTGATTTCATCGAGTTTCTGACAGTTGCGACGGGTGACACAGGTCACGATATCGAATACAAAACCTTCAGTAGCAACCAGCATATCAATGGCCTGGCTGACCATCTGGAAGCTGTTCTGATTGCCTCGCATCCAGTTATGATCTTCCTCCAATCCGTCGAGGCTGATAGCCATTGATTGCATGCCTGCCTTTAGCAATCCCTGATAACGCTGCGGTGTCAGATGGAGAGCGTTAGTGACCATACCCCAGGGGAAGCCTCGCTGGTAGATGCCTGCTCCACATTGTTCGATGTCGTGGCGCATCAAGGGTTCACCACCCGAGATGATGACAAACACCTTATGGGGATCGGTCTTTTTCGCGATGCCATCGAGCACTCGGAAGAAATCCTCCTTGGGCATATCCCTCGAGGCGTCCGCCATTTTACAATCGCTGCCACAATGGCGACACTTCAAGTCACAGCGTAACGTACACTCCCAAAACAACTGCCGCAAAGGGTGCTCTTGAACCGCTAACTTATTCTGCTGACGCCATAGTTCGAGAGCAAGCTTCTTCTTCAAACTCAGGGGTGTAGCCTTCATTTCTTCTTCAGTTTAATCTTGTTTTTGATCTCATACACTCCATTATTACCCGGAATCTCCTCAGCAACCAAATCTGTCAGAGTCAGCGTGTCGGACAGGAAAGTACCACCATTAGCATCTCCGTCGGAATCTTGAAGGATTAACTTGAAATCGGGATCCTTACTGCCGGGGGAGTGGATAGCAAAGCGCCCGTCTGCATTTGACGATACGGAGTCGACAGTATAATAATTCACAATCGGCGGATTATTATAATCTTTTACCGCATATTTCACTTGTGCCGTAATACCCTGAATAGGAACCTCAGCTTCATTAGTCACCGTACCTCGCCACTCGATATACGGAACTACCACACCATACATCAGAGCATCATGTCCATCATCCTCATCATTACTACAAGATGTATAGCCCAGTATCGAAAGCAGGGCAGTCAACACGGCATTGTACCAACGGTTAAATCTTACTTTCATATTCGTTAAGTTTTTAATTGTCCCTATTTATATAACTGCTAAACCCCTAAAACCTTGCATCAAATTCCGTTAAATATTCTTAATCGATACCAAATTGTTTGCAAAACGCCCCTCATGGCGAGATAAACGACCATTGCCAACCACAATCCATGATTGCCCACAACACCAACTGTCAGCCCATAAACGCCGAAGAAGACTAAGGCGGACACAAACGACGAGACCAGCATGCCACGGGTAGCAGTCAGGCCGATGAAGATACCATCCCAGATGAAGGCGACACAGCCTGCAGCAGGAATGAGCCACGCCCACCAGAGATACACTTTGGAAGCTTCTATCACCTGCGATTCGTCCGTTAGGATGCTGACAATCCACTCGCCAGCGCAAATATATAATAAGGTGAAGACGGTTGTAACGATCAGCGTCCACAGCCAGAGTCTGCGCAACGTTTCATGAAAGGCCATAGCATTCTTGGCTCCGTATGCCCTGCCGCCTAAAGCCTCACCAGCATAGGCAAAACCGTCCATGAAATAAGAGAAGAACAGATAGAGTTGCATCATCACGGTATTGACAGAGAGGATGATAGCCCCCTGACGGGCACCAGCGGAGGTGAAGTAGAGGTTCACGGCCACCAGGCAGAGTGTGCGAAGGAAGATGTCGCGATTAACTTGGAAAAATTGTTTGTGGAATGTGGAGAGTGGAAAGAGGAAAGAAATAGGATTCTGCCTTTGGTGTATTCTCTTTCCTCTAAACAATCTCCCGTAATAGTGGTATAATAGTGCCAAAGCCACGATGAAACCGGCATATTGTGCAATGACTGTGCCCCAGGCCACACCCTCAATCTTCATGCCAAAGCCATAGACGAGCGTCAGACTGGCCAGGATGTTCACGATGTTCTGAATGATGCTGATGAACATCGGAAAGCGCGTGTTCTGCATACCGATAAACCAGCCCGAGAGGCTGTATAACACCAAGACGGCAGGTGCACCCCAGATGACGATAAAGAAATAGGTCTCTGCATAAGGTAAGACATCGGCTGTGGGGCCTATCAGCGCAAAAGATGCCCATTTCATCGGTATTTGTAGAATGATGAGCAGCAAGGCGATAGAGAAGGCAATAGTCGTCGAACGTACCAGTATTCTTGTGACTTCCGACAAATCCCTTCGGCCCAAAGCCTGGGAGGTCATACCGCTAGAGCCCATACGAAGGAAGCCGAACAACCAATAGACGAGATTGAAGATCATCGAGCCGACAGCCACCGCTCCGATATAGACGGGGCTGCCCATGTGTCCCACGATGGCCACATCGATCATCCCCAACAACGGTACGGTGATGTTCGACACAATGCTGGGTAATGCAATCAGCAGAATCTGACGGTCTCGGATGTTCATTTCGAGTGCAAAGATAACTATTTTTTCACACGGATGATACGGATTACATGGATTTTTTGTACTTTTGCAGGCTGATGAGCATTATATTGATTGTTTTGGCGTATTTCGCCATCCTCTTCGGCATCAGTCATCTTACGAGCAGACGGGCTGATAACCAGACATTTTATCGGGCCAACCGTCGGGCACCGTGGTATATGGTTGCATTTGGGATGGTTGGCGCCTCCATCTCTGGCGTGACGTTCGTTTCTGTGCCTGGCATGGTGCTTACCTCTCAGATGACTTATCTGCAGATGTGCCTTGGTTTCATCGTGGGATATCTGGTGATTGCCTTCGTGTTACTTCCGCTTTATTATCGTCTGAATCTCACGAGCATCTATACCTATTTAGGACAACGGTTAGGTAATCGTTCTTACATGACAGGTGCCAGTTTCTTCCTATTATCGAAGATGACAGGCGCTGCGGTGAGGTTCTATGTGGTGTGTATCATCTTGCAACAGTTCGTCTTCACCCCTGCCGGTATCCCATTTGCGGTGAATGTGGTGATGATGGTGCTGTTGATTTGGCTCTATACTCGTCGCGGGGGCATCGGCACGTTGGTGTTTACCGACTCCTTCCAGACGTTCTGTCTCTTTACGGCACTCATCCTGATTATCCTATCCGCCATCGAACATCTGCAACTGTCTGTCGGTGAGGCCGTTAACGTGATCTCCAAAAGTGAGATGAGCCGCATCTTCGTGTTCGACGACTGGTTGTCGCCCTATAATTTCTGGAAGCAGTTTCTGAGTGGGACCTTCATAGCTATCGTCATGACAGGACTGGATCAGGATATGATGCAGAAGAACCTGACTTGCAAGACGTTACGTGATGCCCAGAAGGATATGTGTACCTACGGTGTCGCCTTCGTCCCAGCCAACCTGCTCTTCCTTGCACTCGGTGTGCTACTGACAATGGTTCTTGGTACTGGTCTGAAAGGCGATGCATTGCTCCCCACCTTCATTCAAAGCGTGGCCGATACTCACCTCTTTCCTATCACCACTTATCTCTTTATCATCGGCATCGTGGCAGCCTCGTTCTCCAGTGCAGACTCTGCCCTTACCTCGCTGACTACCTGCTTCTGTGTGGACATCCGACGTCAACCTGATAATGAGGCACTTAGGAAAAAGACGCATATCGCGATGTGCCTCTTCTTCGTGCTCTTTATCCTTCTTTTTCGTCAGATCAATTCCACCTCGCTTATTGATGCCATCTATATCCTCGCCAGTTATACCTACGGGCCGCTATTAGGTCTTTTCGTCTTCGGTCTTTTTACCCATAAGCAGCCCAATGACCGTCTGGTGCCTTATCTCTGTATCGCCTCGCCCTTATTATGCTATGCTTTTGACGCCATCTCCCAAAACCTTTGGGGCTATCGCTTCGGCTATGAACTGCTGATGCTTAACGGCCTCCTTACTTTTTTGGGCTTGTTTTTGTCGAGCAAAGAACTTAGGTAGAGCCACAGATTACACAGAAAAGCACAGAATTTTTGGTTATCACAGAAATTTTCAGTGAGAATCTGTGGAATCTGTGGCTTTTTTCGTACCTTTGCAGCCAAAATTGTAATAAGGATGAATATAGAAGCATTGATCAGTAAGGCTGCAGGTGAGGCCGTGAAGGCACTCTATGGGATGGAAGCGTCCGAAAAGATGTTGCAGCTGCAGAAGACGAGAAGTGAGTTTGAGGGTAACCTGACGTTGGTGGTTTTCCCCTTTGTAAAAGCAGCCAAGAAGAGTCCTGAGCAGACGGCCCAGGAGATTGGCGAATATCTGGTAAATAATTGTCCGGCAGTGGAGAAGTTCAATGTGGTGAAGGGTTTCCTGAACCTCTGCATTGGCGATGGCGCCTGGCTGGAACTGCTCAAAGCCGTCGATGCCGATGAACACTTCGGCATGAAGCAGGCCACGGACGACTCACCCCTCGTGATGATTGAATATTCCTCACCTAATACGAACAAGCCCCTGCATCTTGGTCATGTGCGTAACAATCTGTTAGGCTGGTCGTTGGCACAGATTATGGAGGCCAATGGCAATAAGGTGGTGAAGACCAATATCGTGAACGATCGTGGTATCCATATCTGTAAGTCGATGCTTGCCTGGTTGAAATACGGCAATGGTGAGACACCCGAGTCGAGTGGTAAGAAAGGTGACCATCTGATTGGCGACTATTATGTGGCTTTTGATAAGCATTATCGCGATGAAATCAAGGAATTGGTGGCTCAGGGCATGGATGAAGAGAAGGCCAAACAGGAGGCTCCGCTCATCAAGGAAGCCCATGAGATGCTGGTGAAATGGGAGCAGAACGATCCTGAGGTGCGTGCCTTGTGGGAGAAGATGAACAACTGGGTATATGCCGGCTTCGACGAGACCTATAAGAAGATGGGCGTCTCTTTCGATAAGATCTATTATGAGTCACAGACCTACTTGAAGGGAAAGGCCAAAGTTGAGGAAGGTCTTGCCAAGGGACTCTTCGAGCGTCACGACGATAACTCCGTCTGGGCAGACCTCACCAACGAGGGACTCGATCAGAAATTGCTGCTTCGCTCCGATGGAACCAGCGTTTATATGACACAGGACATCGGTACGGCCGAAATGCGCTTCCAGGATTATCCCATCGACAAGATGATCTATGTGGTGGGTAACGAGCAGAACTATCACTTCCAAGTGCTCTCTATCCTGCTGGACCGTCTGGGCTTCAAGTGGGGTAAGGAACTCGTTCACTTCTCTTACGGAATGGTGGAGCTCCCCAATGGTAAGATGAAGTCGCGCGAGGGAACTGTTGTCGATGCTGATGATCTGATGGCATTGATGGTGGAGGATGCCTATAAAACCTCGATGGAATTGGGCAAATTCGACGATATGACCGAAGAGGAGCGCCGTGAGATTGCCCGCATCGTGGGTATGGGAGCCCTGAAATACTTCATCCTGAAAGTCGATGCACGTAAGAACATGCTCTTCAATCCCGAGGAAAGTATCGATTTCAATGGTAATACCGGCCCCTTCATCCAATATACCTACGCCCGTATCCGCTCGATTCTCCGCAAAGCAGGTAATCATAATTCTCAATTCTCAATTCTCAATTCTCAATTAAACGAGAAGGAGGTTGAACTGATTCAGAAGATGAATGAGTTTGGCGCAGCCGTGGAGCAGGCAGGTAAGGACTACTCGCCCTCAGGCATCGCCAATTACTGCTATGAACTGACCAAGGTGTTCAACCAGTTCTACCACGACTACTCGATCCTCAACGAGCCCGACGAGCAGAAGAAGGCCATCCGCCTCATGCTGGCCAAGAACGTTGCCAAGATTATCAAGAACGGCATGGGCCTCCTCGGCATCGAAGTCCCTGAACGTATGTAATCTAACGACAACTTGGACAACTAAAACAACATTTCGGCCTTGGCCGAGTTAAAAAGTTGTCCAAGTTGTCTATGTTGTCGTTAATAAAAATAGTTGTATTGATGTCCCAACAGAACCCTCCTGACTACCGCAACGACACCGTACTTCCTTTGCCGATGGAGGTACGGGCCGATGCGTGGGCTGTGGATGCAGCCTGCTCAGGCAATCCTGGTCCGATGGAATATCAGGCCATCGATTTGCAGACAGGTTATCAGGTGTTTCACTATGGCCCAGTTCACGGTACAAATAACATCGGGGAGTTCTTGGCCATCGTCCACGCCCTTGCTCTCTGCTGGCAACAGGGTCTTCATAACAAGACAATCTATTCCGATAGCTATAACGCCATCCTCTGGGTGACCAAGCGGAAGTGCAAGACAAAATTGGAACGTACCCCTCAGACGGAACAGCTTTTTCAGATCATCGCCCGTGCCGAACGTTGGCTTCAAACCCACAACTATCGTAATCCCATTATTAAATGGGAAACTCAGAAATGGGGCGAAGTTCCTGCCGATTTTGGCCGGAAATAAGAAGAAAGACCTTAGTTTATAAGGTGTTTAATTCTTTTTAACTCCTACAAGCGCTTATACTCTGATTTTTTATTTAAATTTGCAAGCAAAATTGCAATTTGACCTATTAGTTTTATTACGCTGCAGGAAAGATGACTGATATTCTATTATCCAGCTTCCTAAGTCTGTTTGCCTTGTTTGGCAAAAAAGAACAAGTGGATGAAGCATGGGCAGAAACCATGCTTGTGAACTTTTTGCGCCACCAGTTTGGTATCCGGAATATCGATACCTATTTAGGATTTTATGGCGATCTCCGGAGTACTTATGACCTGATGGACGACGAGGACCTTGACACTCAGGGCAGCGTTCGTTCAATCTGTTCCGCCCTTCACGGAAAGATCAAAACAAGAGAGAAATCGTTGTTGTTACTCCGACTGATGGAGTTCTGTGGCTATAAGGAAGGTCATGGTGATGACCTGTTCAAGGCCATGGTGGAGACACTGGAGATTCCGGAAGAACAGTTCAAGATGTTCGCTGACTTTGTGGCCAACCGTGAGACAGAACAGGTGATGTTTCATGAGTTAGAGGACACTGACGGTCAGTTGAAGACCTTGCTCGATCCTCATTCTGGTATGCTGCTTTTCACCTACACAGGCTCTGACACGGTAATGCTCAATGACGTACCAGTGTTGTCGGGTGCTTATCAGGTGTGGCTGCAGAGCAGTGTGCTGAAAGGAAAGAACCGCAAGCCAGTCTACTACTCTACGATCTTGCGTGCCTATCAGAAGGCTAATGGTCTCGAAGAAGACAAGAATCGTCAGGTGGAGTTCTGCGGCCGTGACATTAATTTCCGATTTCCCAACAGCAACAACGGTACCCATAACCTGAGCTTCACGCTTCGGAGCGGAGAACTGTTGGCCATCATGGGTGGCTCGGGAACGGGAAAGACCACGTTGCTCTCACTGCTCAATGGCAGCATGAGACCCCAGGAAGGCACTATCACCATCAATGGCCATGATATCGCTGAGCCGGAAGCAAAGAATCTGATAGGTTTCGTGCCTCAGGATGACCTGCTCATCGAGGAACTGACGGTCTATCAGAATCTCTGGTACACCGCCAAACTCTGCTTTGAGGGAATGGATGCGAAGGGTATCGATGCCCGCGTGACGAAGACACTGAAGGATTTGGGACTCGATGCCATCAAGGATCTCAAAGTCGGTTCTGCTATCAACAAATATATCTCCGGTGGTCAGCGTAAACGTCTGAACATCGCTCTGGAGTTGATCCGTGAGCCAGCAGTACTCTTCCTCGACGAGCCCACTTCTGGTCTGTCGTCGAGTGACACGGAGATGGTGATCAACCTGTTGAAGGAACAGACTTATAAGGGCAAGTTGATCATTGTGAATATCCACCAGCCTTCCAGCGACGTCTACAAGCTCTTCGACCGTTTGTGGTTGTTGGATAAGGGCGGCTATCCTGTCTATGACGGCAATCCCATCAATGCGATTACTTATTTCAAGGAGGCTGCGGCCTATGCTGATGCTGAGACCAGTGCTTGTCCTACTTGTGGCAATGTGAATCCGGAGGTCGTACTCAATATCATCGACGAGAAGGCACTTAACAATACGGGTGAGATCTCTGATGAAAGAAAGGTCACGCCAGAGCAGTGGCATAAGATGTATCTGGACAACCGTCCTGAGTTGCCTCAGCCTACTGTCAGTGATGTGCCCCATTCAGACCAGAAGAAGCCCGGACCGCTGAAGCAGTTTGCCATCTTCCTGCGACGCAACATCCACACGAAGATTACTAACGTCCAGTATCTGTGCATCACCCTGTTGGAGGCTCCTCTGCTGGCCCTTGTCTGTTCGTTCCTGACCCGCTATGCGCCACCTGAAGGCTATTCGGTGATGGACAATAAGAACCTCGTCAGCTATTTCTTTATGGCTGTCATCGTCGCCACCTTCATCGGTATGAGCGGCAGTGCAGAGGAGATTATCAAGGACCGTGCCCTGCTGAAGCGCGAGAGTTTCCTGCATCTGTCATACGGCAGTTATATCTGGTCGAAGATCATCTATATGGCTGGTGTCTCACTGATACAGACGCTGCTTTTCATCTTGGTGGGCAACTACATCATGGGACTGCATGGACTCTTTGCAGAGTGGTGGCTCATCCTCTTCGTCACCGCTTTCCTCTCCAACCTCATGGGACTGTTGCTGTCACAGTGTCTGAGTTCCGTCGTGGCCATCTATATCAGCATTCCGATGCTGCTGATTCCTCAGATTCTGCTGTGTGGACTGGTGGTGAGCTTCTCCGACCTGACACCAAAGAGCACTACGGGTAATGTTCCGTTGATTGGTGACATCATCCCCTCACGCTGGTCGTACGAGGCCCTGGCCGTCACGTCGTTTACGGATAATCCTTACGAAGCACCGTTCTTTGAACTCGACAAGGAGAAATATGAGAACCAGTTCTATAATATGGGTATTCTCAATGAGCTTCAGTCGCAGCTGGAAACCAAGAAGGACGAGGAAAAGAAAGGCAAACCCGTTGATCCTAAGCATATGGAGACCATCCGTATGAACCTGCCTGACATCATTTCTTATTGTCAGATGAAGCCCTATCAGGGAGACTATTCTTATACCTCTCTCTATGACTATATGAAAGAGGCGGAGAATATCCTGGCCAAACGGAGCAATGATGCAACGCTCAAGGCTGATAACAAGATGGCTGCTATGATACGTGAACAGGGCAAGGAGAGCATCCTGCAACTGAAGCGTGACAACTATAACATCAAATTGGAGGATTGTGTCATCGGAGCCGACCAGCGTCAGATGCTTGATGTCATCGACGGTCATCTCGTGCCTCGTATGAGCATCATCTACCTGACGCCTCGTAGCCAATGCGGCCGCGCACCCTTCTACAGTAGTGAGAAGATCATTGGCTCGTGGCACATCAAGACGCTGTGGTTTAATATGTCTGTCTTGCTGCTGATGTGTATCATCCTGACGATACTCCTCCTGACAGACTGGCCTGGAAAGATCATTAGAAAATGATTATATTTTAAATACTTTTATTAATAAACAATTAAAAAGCAAATGAAAAAATTATCAATTCTCGCTGCAACATTCGCAGCAATTGTTTTCGCATCATGCGGAAACAAAACCGCACAGAACGCTGAGTCGGCTGATTCAGTAGTGAAGAGTTTCGAACAGGAGCAGATTGAGGCTAGCATCAAGATGCACGTCGACAGTCTCGCATCTGAGATCGGTAAGCTGAAGATGGTTCCCTTCCTGCAGGCTGACGGCAATGGTGGCATCCAACTCACCAAGGAAGAGAAGCAGGTAAAGCCCGACTATCTCCTGGATCCCGCTTCTGCTGAGGACGCTACCATCCTCTCAGAGAAGTATCGTCTGCTGAGTGCCCTTGACGTTGACAAGAGAGTTGCCAAGCTCTATGAGATGCCTACTGAGGACTACGACAAGGCCATCACCAAGCTGGCTGCCGACATCAACGATCCTTCTTTCAAAGCTATTGACAATGAGGATAATGCCTCTGTCTCTGAGACCACCCAGAAGCTCTACGAGGAGATGGAGAAGAACGGTCGTCTGAACTATTTCTGGCAGATTGCTGCTGCCTCGCTCATTGAGCAGCTCTATCTGGCTAACCAGAACGCAGACAAGTATCTCAGTACCTTCACCGATGAGGCTGCTGCCAACACTACTTTCCGTGTGGTGCTCATCCTCGACGCCCTGAACCGTTTAGGCCAATATGACCCCGAGATTCAGCCTGTTTCTGAAGCTCTTGCTCCGCTGAATGTTCTCAACGCTACGACCGTTGCTGAGCTGAAGGCCCAGATCGCAGAGGCAAAGGATAAGATCATTGCTGCTCGTGAGGCTCTCGTGAAGTAAGGTACACCTTATTTATATATATAGTCCCCGGAGGATTCACACCTTCGGGGACTATTTTTGGTATGCGATTCTGTTCTTAATGGCTGCGACGATAGGTCACGAGCAAGTTATCATCGTACTTATGACTTTCGGTAACCATAGCCTCGGCAGGAATTTGTGGGGCACGTGTACCGTCAGTAACCGTCATCGAGAGATTCGTTTCCACGCGGAGTTCATCCCATAGTCCTTCCTCCATAAAGGATTTAAGTGTCTGTGCACCACCTTCTACAATTAGCGACTGGATACCATGCGCATGGAGACTGTCAAGGTTCAGAGGGTGCTGATGGTCGATGACGAGGCGTTTGGGGTCAGGACCACACCACTCCCTAACATTCAGCTGAGGATGGTCTCGCTTATCTGTGACACGCCCTACCAGAATGGCATCTTCCTCGGCACGAAGCTTATGGGAGAGCATTTTGGTATAGTCGGAGGAGATCTGTATAGGTTGGAAATGGTCATCGATGAAACCGTTGGCCGTCTGTGCCCATTTTAAGATGATATAGGGGCGTTGTTCCCGATGGAATGTGAAAAAACGACGGTTGAGATCCTTACATTCCCCTTTAAGTACACCAACCTCGACTTCGATGCCTGCATCCTGGAGTTTTTTGATGCCTCGTCCCTGCACCTCTGCATATTCATCAATACAACCCACGACGACACGTTTGATTCTTTTCCTAATGATCAGATCGGCACAGGGAGGTGTCTTGCCATAGTGGGAACAGGGTTCCAATGAGACATACATTGTAGCCCCAGGCAACAGGGTCTCGTCCTCAGGTTCAACGGATGCAAAGGCATTCACTTCGGCATGCCCTTCGCCACATCGCACGTGATATCCCTCACCGATGATACGGCCGTCAGCACTCACAATCACTGCCCCCACCATTGGGTTCGGCTTCGCATTCTGCTGCCCGTTCTTGGCCAGCTGGATGCACCGTCGCATGAATTTTTCGTCGTCTATCATCATTTTTTCACCTTTTTACTTTTTTACCTTTTTACTTT
>JAEEGI010012156.1_pt1 | contig 18443 bp, 15 predicted proteins | sample 8958751 | NCBI WGS metagenome assembly JAEEGI01 (sample SAMN16246545, study PRJNA631951) | gut metagenome | biome: gut microbiome; feature: rumen; material: KS-attached | host: Bos | place: Iran: Karaj | collected 2018-10 | reverse complement strand
TCACGATCAACAAGAAGGATTTAACCGAGTATTTCCCTTCAGCTATCCTGCAGTACGTGGTTAAGCAGCCGCTGAACCTGCTCGAGGTGGCTGAGAAATATGACATCAAGGCAAACCTGGACGGTGGTGGTTTCACTGGTCAGAGTCAGGCTCTTCGCCTCGCTATTGCCCGTGCACTGGTAAAGGTTAATGCTGAAGACAAGAAGTCACTGAAGGTTCAAGGTTTCCTCACCCGCGACTCTCGTGAGGTTGAGCGTAAGAAGCCAGGTCAGCCCAAGGCTCGTCGTCGCTTCCAGTTCAGTAAGCGTTAATACTGGACTATGTTTAGTATCTAAACTGGTGGGACTCTTCATGATTACCCACTGGCTGATTCTAACAAAACAGAATTAAAAGGAAAGTAAACAACAAATTAAAACATTAAAGACAATGTCAAGAACAAATTTTGATATGTTGCTGCAGGCAGGCTGTCATTTCGGTCACCTGAAGCGTAAGTGGAACCCTGCTATGTCCCAGTACATCTACACCGAGCGTAACGGTATCCACATTATTGACCTCCACAAGACAGTAGTTAAGCTTGACGAAGCTGCTGATGCATTGAAGCAGATTGCCAAGAGTGGTAAGAAAATCCTGTTCGTCGCTACTAAAAAACAGACTAAGGAAATCATCGCTGAGAAAGCTTCCAGCGTGAATATGCCTTACGTTATCGAGCGCTGGCCGGGTGGTATGTTGACCAACTTCCCGACTATCCGCAAGGCCGTCAAGAAAATGGCGAACATTGATAAGCTGATGCAAGATGGAACATTTGCAAACCTCTCAAAGCGTGAGTTGCTACAGATTACCCGTCAGCGTGCTAAGTTGGAGAAGAACCTCGGTTCTATCGCTGACCTGACCCGTCTGCCTTCCGCCCTCTTCGTTGTAGATGTATTGAAGGAGCAGATTGCCGTTCGCGAGGCAAACCGTCTGGGTATCCCCGTATTCGGTATTGTTGATACCAACTCTGATCCTAACAACATCGACTTCGTAATCCCTGCAAATGATGATGCCAAGGAGAGCGTAGAGGTTATCCTCAATGCTTGCTGCGATGCTATCAACGAGGGTATCGAGGAGCGCAAGGTTGAGAAGGCTGACGAGAAGGCTGCCGATGCTCAGGCTGATGCCGATGCAGAGGAAGCAAAGCCAAAGCGTCAGGCTCGCAAGCCCCGCAAGGCTGCTGAAGCTCCTGCCGAGGAAGCTCCTAAGGCAGAAGAAGAGGCTGCTCCTGCAGAAGAGGCTGCTGAATAATATCGAGATATCGAAATAACGGTATATCGAAATAACGAAAACAACAAAAAAAGAATAAGATTATGGCTATTTCAATAGACGATATCAAGAAGCTTCGCGCTATGACAGGCGCTGGTCTGGCTGACGTAAAGAAGGCTCTGACCGAGGCTGAGGGCGACTTCGACAAGGCAAAGGAACTGCTCCGTGAGCGCGGACTTGCCATCGCTGCCAAGCGTAGCGACCGTGAGACATCAAATGGTTGTGTACTTACTAAGGCTGTTAACGGCTTTGCTGCTACCATCGCCTTGAAGTGTGAGACCGACTTCGTTGCTAACGGTGCTGACTTTATTGCACTGACTCAGGCTATCCTTGACGCAGCCATCGCTGCCAAGGCCAAGGACATCGAGGCTGTTAAGGAACTGACTCTTGCTGACGGTCAGAAGGTTCAGGAGGCTGTTACCCAGCGTTCTGGTATCACCGGTGAGAAGATGGAGCTCGACGGATACAATGTACTTGAGGGTGAGAACATTGAGGTTTACGACCACATGGGCAAGCACACACTGTGCACCATGGTTCAGACCAACAAGGCTGCTGCTGAGCAGGGTCACCTGGTAGCAATGCAGGTTGCTGCTATGAAGCCCGTAGCTCTTGATGCTCAGAGCATCGACCAGAAGATTCTGGACGAGGAGTACAAGACTGCTATTGAGAAGACCAAGCTCGAGCAGGTACAGAAGTTCGTTGATATGAAGCTCAAGAAGGCTGGTTTGAACCCCAACCTCGTTGATTCTGAGGATCACATCGAGAGCAACATGTCAAAGGGTTGGCTGACTCAGGCTCAGGCTGACGAGGCTCGCAAGATTATTGCCGACGCTAAGGCTGAAGGCGAGGCTCAGTTGAAGATGCCTATGATTGAGGGCATTGCCAAGGGTCGTGTTGAGAAGTTCAAGAAGGAGAACTGTCTGGTTGACCAGGAGTTCCAGTTCGGTGATGGCGACAAGGCTACTGTTGCTCAGTGGCTTGCCAAGCAGGACAAGGACCTGAAGATTGTTGACTTCAAGCGCTTCACACTCGTTGCAGATTAATATCCTATTAATCAACATAAAAAGTGCTGGCTCTCAGTGAGTCAGCACTTTTTTTATTCGTCCCAGTATTTTATCTTACGTGTCTGTGTGACATTGGAAGACTGGCTCTGAGCATCTTTCTCCCAATACACGATATTCATGATGTTGCGTGTCCAGTTGCCCATATCATCATGATCTTCGTACTTATTGCGCATATTAACGGATATGACACACTCATTCTTCTCGTCATAAACCTTCTGGCTCAGATTGAGTATCTCGTCCTTTTCATTATAAGAATACTCATTGATATACGTAATATTCACGGCTTTATTGGTCAGTGTACGCTTCACCAGCCTGTTTTTATCATCGTATTCATAGTCAATGATGCTCATCCCCGACCTTTCCAGCATTTTACCCTGTTTCAAATATCCGAAGGCATCATATTTTCTCTCGGTGATGTCGGGATTCTCCATCTTTCCATTTTTGGCAAAGCGTTCCAACGGATTCTCGGCAACAGCATTCTCCGTGACCACTTCCTGTACATGTCCCCTTAGTCCAAGAATCAGGGCATCCTTATAATAAGGTGTAGATGGCAGATAGAAGAAATTCAAATCCGTATTGCCGTTATTGCTCTGAGTCTGCGACACCTTGATGTCACCATACGGGCCGAAGAAATAGTCTGCATCGCCACGTGTCACATAGTCACCATACTCTTTCTCCAGTTTGTTCAAGAAATAGGTATGATTGCGTGAAAGCATATCCTTGGTGCGATACGGACCGATGGTCACATAGACCGACTGCACAAACCGCGTAGTCAGTTGCACATTCACCATCACCTTGGCACGGATGCCATAGTAGTTACCACGAAAATAGAGGTCTTCCATATTATCAGAGCTACCCCACTCCGTAAACCCTTTGGCTTTGAGAGCCACAACGAAGGAGTCCACAGGACCTTCCAAGGGAATGCCCATGAAATCCATGCAGCGGGTATCAGTCTGCGCCTGTACTTCAACGATACCCACACACCACAATACCAGAAAAATAAATTTTCTTATCATACTTGCGCACAAAGTTAGTGTTTTTTTCCATAAAATGCTTATCTTTGCAAAATAAAAACGCAATTGACATGAAAATATTTGCTGTTGGCATGAACTACATCCAGCACAATAAAGAGCTGGAAGGAACGTTATATAAACCAGAGAAGCCTGTAATATTCACTAAGGCCGACTCGGCATTGCTGAAGGACCACAAGCCTTTCTTCATTCCCGACTGGAGTGAGCGGGTGGACTATGAAACGGAACTGGTCGTTCGCATTTGCCGTTTGGGGAAGAGCATTCCCCAACGCTTTGCCCATCGCTATTACGATGCAGTGACAGTAGGTATTGACTTTACGGCACGCGACTGGCAGCAACAGGCACGCGAGAAAGGACATCCCTGGGAGATTTGCAAGGGGTTCGACGGTTCAGCAGTGATTGGCGACTGGGTGGAAATTGAGAAGTTCCGCGATATACAGGCCATCCACTTCCATCTGGACATCAACGGCAAGACGGTGCAGGAAGGGTGTACGAGCGATATGCTCTACAAGGTTGACGAACTGATTGCCTACATCTCGCAGTTCTTTACCCTGAAGACGGGCGACCTGCTCTATACCGGAACCCCTGTGGGTGTAGGTCCTGTACACATCGACGACCATCTGGAAGGGTGGTTGGAAGAGCGCAAGGTTTTGGAATTCAATTGTAAGTAACAATGAGGAAAGTAATACTGAGTCTATGGTTGTTATGCTGCTGTCTGACAGCAGGAGCACAACGATTCTTCAACTTGACTGCACCGCAGGTCAAGGTAGATTCCGTATTACCTGTTGTTACCTATGCCATTCCCCTCTTCGACAACTATGCTGATTCCACCTACACGGTAAGTATCGAGTATCCTGAGTTCATTCCGATGAGCGAACTTGATGTCAAGAACTATCAAGCCATCACCAAGGATCCTCTACCCCGTTTGCCGAAGGTCAACCAGCAAATCAGTATTTCACGCAAGAAGAGTACCCTTGAGGTATCGCTGGTTCCTTTGGTCTATCGCAACAAGAAATACCAGAAGTTAGTCAGTTTCATGCTCAAGGTGAAGTCTAAGGCCGTTTCAAGCCGGAGAGTTCAGAAAAGAGCAGCTGACGGTTCGCGTTATGCCGCTCATTCCGTTTTGCAAGACGGTACATGGGTCAAAATACGGGTTCCACAGACTGGCATCTACCAGCTGAGCACCGATTTCCTGCAGAAAGCCGGTTTCTCTCATACCAATAAGGTGAAAGTCTATGGTTATGGTGGAGCTCTGCAGCCTGCGAAACTGACAGCCGACTATCTTTCTGCCACTGACGATTTGCAGGAAGTACCGACATGCACCGTTGGAGGGCGTCGCCTGTTCCATGCCGTCGGCCCTGTCAACTGGAACGATCTACACCAGCGTATCCGCAACCCCTATTCCGACTACGGCTACTATTTCCTGACAGAGAGTGACGGCGAGCCCCTGTCTATCAGCGAGGAAGAATTCCTTGCCACCTATTATCCATTAGGTAACGACTACAACACCTTGCATGAGGTTGACGATTATGCTTGGTTCCAAGGCGGGCGCAACTTATATGACGCCACTCGCCTAACCACCCGTGACTACACCCTCAAGAGCTCTGGATCATCACCCAAGGGCACTGTCACCGTAGCGGTATCAGCAGACCAGGCAACCACGGTTTCCGTCTCCCTCAACGGCACCCCCATCGGTTCTTTGACGGTTCCAGGGCGGGGCAGTTATGATGCCATGCGTACCACCACCCGTACTTTTGCTGTTGATAATCTTCAAGCCAGCAACAAGGTCGGTCTGCAATCTGCCAACAGTGCTGCCACCGTACGTCTCGACTACATCTCCCTCTATTGCGAATCGCCCATGCCTGCCCCCGACCTTTCATCAGGCAGTTTCCACACACCGGAAACCGTAGGCATCATTGCCAATCAAGACCACCATGCCGACGAAGCCGTTGATATGGTCATCATCATACCGGCAAGCGGAAAACTGGCTCAGCAGGCAGAAAGGCTGAAGGCCATTCATGAGACCAAAGACAATATGAGGGTGCGCATCATCTTGGCTGACGAACTGTATAACGAATTCAGTAGCGGTACCCCCGATGCCAACGCATACCGACGCTATTTGAAGATGCTCTACGACCGCGCTGAAACAGAAGCCGACATGCCGCGATATCTGGTTTTGTTCGGTGACGGCGCATGGGACAACCGCATGCTCTCGCCAGCCTGGCAATATGAGGATCCTGACGACTTCCTGCTCTGCTACGAGAGCGAGAACTCTTACAGCAGCACCGACTGCTACGTCACTGACGACTATTTCTGCCTGCTCGATGACGACGAAGGCGACAATCTCCTGCGCACCGACAAGCCTGACGTTGCCGTAGGCCGCTTCCCCGTACGCACAGCAGAGCAGGCAAAGGTGATGGTGGACAAGATAGAGAAATACCTGCAGAACGACCAGGCAGGTGCTTGGCAGAATACGGTATGCGTATTGGGCGACGATGGTAATGAGAACCAACACATGAAAGACGCCCAGGCCGTTGCCTCACTCATAGAAGAACAGCAACCATCCCTGCAGGTAAAACGTGTGATGTGGGATGCCTATCCACGCACTTCCACATCAACGGGCAACCGATACCCGGACATCACCCGTCTGTTGAAACAACAGTTGACCTCCGGTGCACTGCTCGTCAATTATTCTGGTCACGGTGCTCCTGGCAGCCTCTCACATGAATACGTATTGACGCTACACGACTTTGAGTCGGCAGTATCGTCACGCCTGCCCTTATGGGTCACCGCCTCTTGCGATATCATGCCTTTCGACGGACAGGAAGAGAACATCGGTGAGACAGCCATCCTCAACGAGAAGGGAGGTGCCATTGCCTTCTTCGGTACGACGCGCACGGTTTACCAGTCATACAACCGCGTCATGAACCTCGCCTTTACCCGTCATCTGCTCGGTTCTTCCACTGAGCGTGTAGCCGTTGGCGAAGCGGTCAGACTGGCCAAGAACGAACTGATACAAACAGGTAGCGACCAGACAGCCAATAAGTTGCAATACACCCTCCTGGGCGACCCTGCCTTACGACTGGCTATACCCACCGTTCCCGTGGTGATTGACTCCATCAACCACCAGAAACTGGTTTCCCTGTCAGAGCCGTTGAAGATAGGAGCAGGCTCCACCGTCCATGTAGCAGGACATATTGATAATGGTGCAGGCGAGGTTGACGAAGCATTCAATGGCGAAATGACAGCTATCGTACGTGATGCTGCCGAAGAGGTGGTCTGCCGACTAAACGATCCTTCCGAGGCTGAGACAGCATTCACCTATGCTGATCGCAACAAAACGCTTTTCCAAGGCAGCGACAATGTCAGTCAGGGCAAATTCGCCTTCTCGTTTGTCGTACCCCGTGATATCAGCTATGCCGGTGCTACCGGACTCATCAACGTCTATGCCGTCAACGAGACAAAGGATGTAGAAGCCAACGGCTATACCAACCAGATACTATTCGGAGGACCTGGCGGCGAAAGCAGTGACCACGAAGGACCCTCCGTGTTCTGTTATCTGAACAGCAGTTCCTTTGTGGATGGCGGTACCGTCAATACGACGCCCTATTTCTTTGCCGAGATTTCCGACCCCAGCGGCATCAATTCCACTGGTAACGGCATCGGTCACGACCTGCAACTGGTTATCGACGGTGAACTGGCTCGCACTTACGCGCTGAACGATTATTTCCAATATGATTTCGGCACCTATACCAAGGGTTCGGTAGGCTTCAGCATTCCAGAACTCAGCGAGGGTCCTCACCGTCTGCAGTTCCGCGCTTGGGATGTGCTCAACAACTCGACACTCAGCGAACTCAACTTCAAGGTATCAAAGAGTGCCTCACCTAATTTCATCGATGTGGAATGCACCCACAATCCTGCAACCACCACAACAGGCATCCGCATCATCCACGACCGCGTTGGTAGCAATATGGATGTCATTCTCGACATTTTCGACATGGCTGGCCACCATCTGTGGCAACATCAGGAGCATGGTACACCATACGATAACACCTATACCATCAACTGGGATCTCTGTGTCGATGGCGGGCGCCGACTGCATACCGGTGTCTATCTCTATCGTGTCCGCATCAGCAGCCAAGGCTCCAGTCAAACCTCCAAAGCTAAGAAAATCATCATTATAAGCAATAAATAATAAGGTGTTGCGTTTATAATGGTGATGAAAGCAAATAAGATATATACAACAATAGCGCTCCTGCTGTTTGCCGTCATGGCGCAAGCGCAGGACACGAAGAGCCAGTTCAATCCTATTGAACATGCTGTGGTTTCACAAACCATCGCCCCTGATGCCCGTGCTGCCGGTATGGGTGACGTGGGTGCTGCCACCGATCCAGACGTGAATTCACAATACTGGAATCCGGCGAAGTATCCCTTCTGCATCAGCAGGGCAGGTATTTCACTGAACTACACCCCGTGGTTGCGCCAGTTGGTCAACGACATCAGCCTTGCCTATGTTGCCGGTTACTATCGTATTGGCGACTATTCCGCCATCTCCGGTTCACTGCGTTACTTCTCCTTGGGTGAAGTCCTGACCTCGCAAGAGGAGAATGCCATGACGGTAAAGCCCTACGAGATGTCGATTGACGTGGCTTACTCGCTGATGCTGAGCGAGAAATTCTCGTTGGCAGCAGCCATCCGATGGCTGTATAGCGACCTGCGCTACGACTATTCTGAAAATTCTTCGCCTGCCTCGGCTTTTGCTGCCGATTTGGCTTTCTACTATAACAATTACATCAACATCGGTCCACGCGAGTGCCAGTTGGGTATCGGTATGAACATCTCGAATGTAGGTAGTAAGATTACCTATTTCGGCGACGACCGTTCCAACTTCCTCCCTGCCAACCTGCGATTGGGTGCTTCCCTGATGGTTCCCATCAACGAATACAACCGCTTCACTATCGCAGCCGATGCCAATAAGCTGTTAGTACCTACCGTTCCCAAACAGAACGATGGTGAGTCGAAAGAGGACTATGAACGTCGTGTGATAGAAGAATACAACGACATCGGTTCTATTGCCGGTATCTTCAAGAGCTTCCACGATGCCCCGGGCGGTTTCAAGGAGGAGCTGCAGGAGATACAGTGGAGCGTGGGTGCTGAATACACCTACCACGACCAGTTTACCCTCCGTGCCGGTTATCACCATCAGAGCGAGAACAAGGGTAATCTGAAATACTTCACCGTGGGTGGTGGTTTCCGCATGAGTGTCTTCTCGCTCGACGTGGGTTACGTAATTGCCACAGCCAAGAGTAATCCGCTTGACCAGACGCTCCGTTTCACCCTTGCCTTCGACATGGATGGCATCAGGGATTTGTTTAGGATATAATTGACAATTGAGAATTGACAATTGATAATTAAGAATTATGATTAGAGTCGGAATGGGATATGATGTTCACCAATTGGTTCCCAATCGGGAACTGTGGATGGGTGGCATCAAACTGGAACACGAATTGGGACTGCTGGGTCATAGTGATGCCGACGTTCTGATACACGCCATTTGCGATGCGATTCTCGGTGCCGCCAATATGCGTGATATCGGTTATCACTTTCCTGATACATCGGCAGAAACTGACGGCATGGACAGCAAGATTATCCTCAAGAAGACCATCGAGCTCATCGCAACCAAGGGCTATCATCTGGTGAATATCGACGCCACCATTTGTGCAGAACGCCCGAAGATGAATCCGCATATTCCTGCCATGCAGCAGTGTATGGCAGCAGTAATCGGTTGCGACGTTGACGCCATCTCCATCAAGGCTACCACCACCGAGAAACTCGGTTTCACCGGTCGGCAGGAAGGTATCTCTGCCTACGCTGTCGCTTTGATAGAAAAATAAAAAAATGCCGCTACTCACCACGAGCAGCGACATCCAAAGCCTATGTTTAACTAAAAATCCTTTTTCAAAACAATTCCAGCCTTTTGGGGGCTGGAGGGTCTCACCTTTCGATGAGTTATCTATACTAATACTAACCTTTCGATTTAAAAAAGAAAGTTATGACCGCCTCACGGTGCCCACTGTTATCCTAACACATTTAAAACTTTCTTAATTACCAATAACTAAAAACCTAAAACTATAAATATTACTACTAACCTAAAACAATCTATTAACCGAATGTCATGTTGGAACCGCTTGTTCCTTTTGACAATGCAAAGGTACGACGATTTTGGAAACCTGCAATACTTTTTCCCCTTTTATTCTAAAAAAATACATCATTCTTGACCTAAATCAACCAATTGTGTGCGCAAACAGCGCAAAAATATCCATTATTCTTGTTTTTATCCTCACTTATTCGTACCTTTGCAATATGCGAATACTGATAGTCAATACAAGTGAACGGACAGGAGGGGCTGCCGTAGCGGCCAACCGACTGATGGAGGCCTTGAACAACAATGGTGTGAAGGTCAAGATGCTGGTGCGCGACAAGGAGAGTCAGAAACTGACGGTCATCGGACTTCCCCAGTCATGGAAACTCCAATGGCATTTCCTCTGGGAACGTTTATGTGTGTGGTTCCACCTCCGTTTTCAGCGTCAACACCTTTTTGATGTCGATATCGCCAATGCCGGTTCCGACATCACCCGTCTGCCCGAGTTCCAAGAGGCCGACGTCATCCACCTGCACTGGATCAATCAGGGTATGCTGTCGTTACGGGACATCCGTATGATTCTGGAGAGCGGCAAGCGTGTGGTATGGACGATGCACGACATCTGGCCTGCCACTGCCATCTGCCACCTGACACTCGACTGCCGTAAGTTTGAGACGGGATGCCAACAATGCCGACTGTTGCCTGGCGGCGGTGGTCCTCACGACTTATCGGCATCTGTCTGGCGCAGGAAGCAGCAGATGCTCTGCGGCCATCACATCACCTTCGTAGCGTGCAGTCAGTGGTTGGCGGGCGAGGCAGGCAAGAGTGCTCTACTCAAGGGACAGACGGTGACGAGTATTCCCAACCCCATCGACACCCATATCTACCGTCCACTCAACAGGCAGCAGATGCGTCAGGAGTTAGGATTGCCCGCCGACAAGCGTCTCGTCCTCTTCGTCTCGCAGCGTGCCACCAATCCCTACAAGGGTATGCAATACCTGACGGAAGCCTGTCAGCAACTTTCCTGCCAGTATCCCGAGATGACCGACAACACCGCTGTCGTCATTTTGGGCGGCCATGCCGAGGAAGTCACCCAGCAGCTGCCTTTTGAGAGCTATCCCTTAGGGTATGTGAACGACGAGCAGCGCATTGTAAAAGTATATAATGCCGCCGACGTCTTCGTACTGCCTTCCCTTTCCGAGAATCTGCCCAACACCATCATGGAGGCGATGGCCTGCGGTGTACCATGCATCGGTTTCAACATCGGCGGTATTCCCGAAGAGATTGACCACCGCAAGACTGGGTATGTAGCCGCCTACCGCGATGCTGCCGACTTGGCGAAAGGCATCCATTGGGTACTCTTCGAATCAACAGCCGATGAGGTCAGTGCAGCCTGTCTGAAGAAAGTAAAGCATAACTATTCGCAACAGAGTGTTGCCCAGCGATATATTGACATCTATGAAGATAACGATCATCACAGTAACCTATAACGCAGCATCTGTGCTGCAACGTACCCTCGACAGCGTGAGTCGTCAGACCCATCAGGACATCGAGCATCTCATCATCGACGGTGCCTCAAAAGACGGTACAGTGGCGATGGCTGAAGCCTATAAGTCCAAGAGTCCCTATCAGGTCGTCATCCTGTCAGAACCCGACCGTGGTCTCTATGATGCCATGAACAAGGGACTACGTATGGCAACGGGCGACTACCTCGTCTTCCTCAATGCCGGCGACACCCTACACGCCGACGACACACTGGAGGTGGTTCATGGTGAAGGGTTAAGGGTTAAGGATTGTGCCGTCATATACGGCGATACGGCTATTGTAGATGCTGAGGGGCAATTCCTCCACCTGCGCCGTTTGCGCCCTCCCAAGGAATTGTCTTGGCGCTCGTTTCGCCAGGGCATGCTGGTATGCCACCAAGCCTTCTATGTGCGCACAGATATTGCCCAGCAGGAAACCTACGACCTGCAATATCGCCATTCGGCAGACGTTGACTGGTGCATCCGGGTGATGAAGCGCGCTGAACAAATGCGACTGCCACTGGTCAACACCAACATTGTTCTTGCCGACTTCTTGGAGGGAGGTAATACCACACAAAACCATCGGGCTTCACTAAAAGAACGCTACCGTGTGATGAGTCACCACTACGGCAGCATACAGACATTTTTCATGCATATCTGGTTTATCATGCGTACATTATTATTTTTATTAGCACTGCTGGCTGTCATGCCCGGTCACGCACAGCGCACCAACGGACTCATCGAAACCGACCCAGCTTTCTACCAGACGGCAGAAGCACAGCGCATCGGTCAGCAAGTATTGCTCTATCAGCGCGTTACAGGCGGATGGCCTAAGAACATCGACATGTCGCGCCCGCTGTCTGACACCGAGCGCGACTCGCTGTTGAAAGAAAAGGAGCGAATCGACGACTCCACCACCGACAACGGAGCCACCAACATGCAACTCACCTTTCTGGCACGTCTCTACAAGGCTACAGGCGACCAGCAGTATCGCGACGCCTTCCAAAAAGGCATCATGTATCTGCTCAGCGGACAGTACGAGAATGGCGGGTGGCCGCAATTCTGGCCTCATCCACATGGTTATCAGATACACATCACCTATAACGACGATGCGATGGTGAATACGCTCGAGATGCTCCGCAACGTGGCAGAGCAGCGCCCTCCCTATGATAGCAATTTGGTGGACAGACAACTCAAGAAACAGATGCTCAAGGCTTTCAATAAGGGCATTGAGTGCATCCTCGCCACACAGATTGTCACGAACGGCGAACTTACCGTATGGTGCCAGCAACACTATCGTGACACCTATCTTCCTGCTCCTGCCCGTGCTTTTGAATTACCGTCGTATGCTTCGTCTGAGAGCGGGGGCATCACCCGTTTGCTGATGAGTCTGCCCCACCCCGACGAGCGTGTCAAGCGCTCCATCCATGCTGCCATGCGGTGGTTCGATAAATACAAATTGACGGGACTACGCATCTGTCGCACAGGCCGCTGGGCACGAGCTGACAGCGAGACATGGCTGGAGGAAGACCCTACGGCTCCCCCCATCTGGGCACGCTATTACGATTTGAAACGCTGCGAACCGTTCGTTTGCGACAGAGACGGCATACCACGTCGCCGACTGGAACAGATAGGTCATGAGCGTCGCAACGGCTACGGATGGTTTATCGACCGCATTGCTCCCCTGTTCCCCCTTTACGAGGAATGGGCTGCCAAGAACGATCCGCAACATAAAGTATTCATCAGTCTTGAGACCAAGGGCGCCAACGAGAACGGCACCATCGAGATGTATCGCCAGCCGGAAATCCACTATGCCGATTTCGATGCCATCGTCACGGCAGGCCAGAGCATACAGGCTGCCATCGAGCGTGCCCCCGCCCAGTCAGATAAGCCCTATAAGATTCTCATCCGCAAGGGGGTGTATCAGCAGAAAGTCATCATCGACCGACCGAACATCGTACTGGTGGGCGAACAGCGCGACAGCACCATCATCCAACTGGCAGAACTCAGCAGCAAGCCCGTGGTGACCGACTATCACGGACGTGAGGTGAAGCATGGTGTCGTAGAACTGCTGGAGGGTGCAGACGACTGCGTCATCAGCGGTCTGACCATCTATAACAATTATGGCACAACCGTCGAGAACACCACCAAACACCAGTTCAGCGTCTATGGCAGAGCCACCCGCACCATCATCATCAACAGCAACATCTGGTCGGATGGAAACGATGCCCTCTCGCTATGGGCTCCCGAGGGCAACGGCATGTACTACCACGCCGACCTCTACCTACGCTGTCGGGGCGTTGATTTCCTCTGCCCGCGTGGTTGGTGCTATGCCACCCGCTGCCGTTTTGAGGGCGACGGCCACGCCATTATCTGGCACGACGGACGTGGCGATGCCTCGAAAAAGCTCGTCATTGTCGATTCCAAGTTCGATGCCCTGCGTCCTACCACTTTAGGCCGCTATCATCACGATTCGCAGTTCTTCCTCATACATTGTCAGCTGGCAAAGAACATTCTCGACGAGAACATCCATTACGCTTACACCGACAAAGTGCTCGACCCTTGTCCTTGGGGATTACGTGCCTACTATTATGCCTGTCGCAGAGACGGAGGCCACAGCGGTTGGCTGGCCGATAACCTCCAACAGGCTGCAGGCAGCCCAGAATTCCATGCCATCAATGCCCTTTGGACTTTCGACAGAAAATGGAATCCCGAGGCCCACATCCGCGAATTATGGAACGTATTAGCATATTAGGAGACCCGTTATATGGATAAAAATGAAATAATTACTACATATTTCGCAATAATTTAGTATCTTTGCAAACAAATTACAAAAAGAAAAAAGATTACTATGGAATCATTTCTATTTTTGGGTTTCGGTTTTCATGCCTGGGTGACTATCATTACGGTCTTGGGCATGTTCACTATTTTGTTATTCACCAAACTACGCTCCGACCTGGTGTTTCTCGGTGCTATGGCCATCCTGTACGTCACAGGCGTACTGAATGTCAAGGATGCTTTTTCGGGATTCAGTTCTACGTCAGTGTTGGTTGTCGGTGTATTGTTTGTTGTTGTGGCAGGATTGACGTACACTGGTGTTCTGCAGTGGATTATGAAAAACCTGCTGGGTCAGCCCGACGGCTATGCGAAGGCTGTTGTCAGACTGATGTTACCAGTGGCGGCGCTCAGTTCGTTTCTGAGCAACACCACGGTTGTCGCTATGTTCGTAAATATCGTCAAGATGTGGTCGAACAAGTTGCACATGTCACCCTCTAAGCTGCTCATCCCGTTGAGTTACGCATCTGGTATGGGTGGTGTCTGCACATTGATCGGTACTCCGCCAAACCTAATTATCTCGGGCCTTTACTCTGACAAGACGGGCGAAGTCATGAACGTGTTGTCAACAACCATCCCTGGTCTATTCTGCCTTGCCATCGGTGTGTTGTCTATCATCGCCATGCGCCAGTTGCTCCCCGAACGCAAGGCTCCTGAATCGGCCTTTGAGACGACAACAGATTACACGATTGAATTCCTCGTGCCCTCGGACAGTGAGTTTGTCGGCAAGACACTGCAGGAAGCAGGGCTCATCGATGTTAAGGGCGGTACACTACTGGAGCTATACCACTTTGACAATGTCAGATCGTCTCTTTTACCGGATGACCTTATCTATGGAAATGACCATTTGGTATATTGCGGACAAATCGACGAGTTGCTGGATCTGAAAGAGACACACGGACTGGTGAATGCCAATCATCATATTTTCTCTTTGGAAGAGGTTGACAAGAACCGAAAGCTGCGTACGGCTTTCATCCCCTTCAACAGCCCACTTATTGGTACCACGCTCGAAAGCACTCCCTTGGAGCGCGAAACCAACATGACATTGGTGGCTGTTGCCCGTCGCGGTGAGCGCATCAACGAGATTCCACATCAGGTAAAGCTCCGCGCAGGCGATACTTTATTATTCGACTGCCCACCCAATCTGGAAGTTGATACAGAGAAACTCAGTTCCAGGCTACATTTCATCGAGAATTCACAAATACCGAACATCAGTTGGAGAACGATGTGTTCATCACTTATCATGCTGGCCATGGTGGTTGTTTCAGCCCTCAACATCATGCCGCTGTTGCAGTGTGCCTTCATTGCTGCAGCCCTCATGCTGCTCATCGGTTGCTGCACACCCGATCAGGCCATGAAATCGGTCAACTGGGACATCCTGATGGTGTTTGCCGGTAGTGTGAGCCTTGGTCTTGCCATTCAGAACACAGGTATCGCCGAACGTCTTGCCTTCGGCATCCTTGACATCTGCGGCACTAATCCGATTGTGGTCATGACGGCCATTTGCTTAGTTGCAACCTTTGCCACCGAGTTTATCTCGAACACGGCAGCAGGAGCTATGTTCTTTCCCATCATGTTCGAATCGGCAGAGAAACTGGGCTACGAGCCTTTCCCCTTCCTCATTGCACTGATGATTAGCGTGAGCAGCAGCTTTGCCACACCTATCGGTTCGCCTACCCATATGCTGGTCTATGGTCCTGGTGGCTACCGCTTCAGCGACTTCATGCGCATCGGTCTGTTGATGAACATCATCATCCTGGCAGCCAACATCTTTATCGTGAATTTGATATACCCACTCAAGCCACTATAGTAAGTGTCTTTTTGTTACAATCTCAATTCCTTCGTACCATCTCTTACTTCATCCATGATTTCTAAGCAACGGGGACGGGAAATACGGATGTTTGTGCCCACGGTTATCAAGTCCTCGTCAGAGGGTAGCCCTTTGAAATTAATCGTAGTGGCGTGCTCGCCCAAAGTCTGGTCGTTAGTCAGATCATAAGCTGGAGCCAAAGACCACTTCCCGTCTCTACAAATAAAGCTGAAATTACGGGCGTGGTCATCCATATTATGTGCATAGACATTGAAGACCATACGTCGGAACTGCTGTTCCACAGCCTCGGCAGATTGTGTTAAGTAGCCTGTCAACTGCAACAGGCTATGATAATCCATCTTGGGTGGTGAGATTGGCTCATTAAGCAAGGCACTCGCAGTAGCCACATGCAATCTTAAACCATTTTCAATATCGAAACGACGTACTGCAAAATATTTCCCCTCCATCAGTTTAAACTCAGGGACATCGATTCCGCACGCTTTGGCCATCATATTATATTTATATTCTATTTCACCCATATTCTTGGGATCGTATGTATGTCTGAATTTGACTAACCAGTGACCATCTGCATCCGTAAATACACACTTAGGACGTACACCTCCCGAGTTCCCGCTTTGAAAATAAAGCAAATCGGCATGATCGTTTGTCTTCTCCGATAACACATCCAATGCCATCTGTTGCATCTCGTCCAGTGTGAGTTGTGATTCCTCTTGGTGCAAACCTGTCTCTGGCACATAGCAAAGTGCCCCCATACCCGAGTTTCCAATAATGCTCAGCCATTGGACAGGTGTCAGCCGCTGATAGTCTATTCCGGATTTTTTGAGAACTTTTCGTAACAGATATTCGCCATAGCCTCCAGGCAAACTGTCCTCAAATATGCCAAAGTTGCCATTAAACGGCAGATAATCTGCCGTAAAGAGTCCAGATTTCAAAGGCAGTTTTAAAGGAGAGATGGAGAAACCGTCAACTAGCCAGTCCTTATCATATTCGAACTGACAAATATTTCCTGAACCCATAGACAGCGTACCAACCTTCCGTCCATGATACATCACACTAACAGCTTGTATATCCTGTATCATACGCCGCGCTTTCTAGTCCGGTTTTTATTGATTTCCAGCAATTCCTCCATCGTGTCGTATTTGGGCTCCGCCAACAATTGCATGATTTCTTCTGAATAACCTAATGCCTTTGCCAGTTTGACGTACGACTCTAAGGAAATGGCATGTTTCAGCTCAAAACGTTGGATAGAGGAGGCTGGCACACCACTCATCTCAGCCAGACTCTTGGTTGAAAGTTTCTTTTCCAGACGCCTTGTCTTCAGATTTTCTGCCAACCGCTGCATTGTCACTTGTAGCGGATAGGGATCGAATACATACTTCTTCTGCATCATATATTATGTATAACTTTCGATTTTTAGCATTTATACACCAAATATTATGTGCAAAGATACAAAAAATTTAGGGAATAACCAAACAAACTTCCCTAAAAATTCATCAAACTGCAGTTTCAGCAGATACCACTTTATATCTACGTTGCAGAGCCACCAACACGCTACGTTCTGCCAAAGGATTTAGCCCACGAAAAGTGGTATGGCGTTTTAATTCGTCAAGCGGCATCTCTAGGAGCAATTTCGCTATACATTCGTCAGCAAAGGAATTCGAAACCACATTGACTCCCGTGAAATCAAGCACAACTTTTTCGCCAGAATTAATAAGCGCCAACAGTTTTTGGCGTAGTTTCTGCCCCATGTCACGCGTCCCAAAATCAGTTCCGTAGTCTATAAACTTGAATTCTACCATAATGTTTCTATTTCATCTGATTCCACAAATGCTTCATTGTACTCTTCCACCACATCGGCCCTATAATCAACTATCTGATTGGGGTCAATCTCTTCCGCAGTACCTATTTCCATATAGATTAACGTACCTTGCCAAAAACCATTATCTATAACAGTTTCAGTTTTGTCCTTTCGTACTAGTTTGTGGTTTCCTGAATGCAGAATAAACTCTTTCCCTATACTATCAACAAGCCGCGATGTTGTATATAGGCCAAAGCCCATACCCTTACCATCTGTTATTTTGTCTTCAAGACATATCTTAAGAGCTTCCGCTTCACTTATATTTCTATATATCTCATTCTCTGATAATGAAGCCTTAATGCCCATACCGTCATCAGCAATCAGTATGCTCATAGTCTTTCGGGCACTGTCGAAATAAGTCATAGCCGTCCCCAACGGCTTACCAGAATGAATGTGTACGTTATCCATCATCTCGTAAAGACAATAGCTCAGAGCCTGAAGAACACTTACCTCTATTTCAAAGTGTGATGTCATTGCATTAATAACGTCCTTATAAACATCGTTTAAAGTCTGTGCATCAAACACATCGATAGAGACATTCTTCGCATCTTTAAAATACTCATCTAAAAGAAATGCAACATCCATATATCTATATTATTTCCATTTTATCTGCAAAAATAGACAATTTCTCTTTAAGAACGCAGATAAATAATATGTTTTTGCATAAGTTAACATGCAAAATCATTAACAAGCCCCATTTTACCAAGGACAGGCGGGGTGAGTCACATTCCCAGGGGGGGGGGGGGGGGGGGGGGAAATTTTTTTCCCCGGGGGGGATAAAAAAAAAAAGCGCGGGTTTTTTCTCATACCCACCAGGAGCTTCCCCCATAACGGCCCCTTTTTTATCTTACATCCCCCCC
>JAEEGI010012155.1_pt1 | contig 18444 bp, 11 predicted proteins | sample 8958751 | NCBI WGS metagenome assembly JAEEGI01 (sample SAMN16246545, study PRJNA631951) | gut metagenome | biome: gut microbiome; feature: rumen; material: KS-attached | host: Bos | place: Iran: Karaj | collected 2018-10 | reverse complement strand
CCTTAGAGTAGTTACCAAAGTTCTCTGCCTCTAGCACCTGATAGAAGTCCTTCAATGCCAGCAGCGAATCAATATCCCTATCGCTTTTGAAGTCCTGATTATTCATCAGTACGAAATAGATACCGCCCTTATGACCGTTTTCAAACAAGGCATCAATATCTCTCATCTCGTTGATACACTTCTGATAGTCAGTTATTACCACTACGTCATAAGGCACTATAACCCTATTCTTACTCTCATTGTATTTTGCCACGTCGCCATACTCTTCTAACGACTTAGCCATCTTTTCACGAAGTGAATCCTTCAGATGATTCCAGTCATTAGGGCTACTGATCAATTTGCCATATATCTTCTCATCCAAGTTTCTTGTCAGGAACGAAGCCTGAGCAGAGAAAGCAAGGTCAACGAAATGGAGATTGAAGCTCTTCCCTGGTAGTGACAATAACATATCAACGATTAACTGGTTCAAACGGCTCTGAGCTTTTTCTGTCGATCTATTTGAATAGTTAATTACAAAGTTCTGACCAGCTTTACCTCCCATCCACTCCATAATAGTTGGAGTCTCGAAAGCCAAGCCCCCTGCGCTGTCTTTCGTATGTTGACCATCAGGAAGATAGGGTACAATTGATTTGTTTTGTACGTTGGTTCCAATGCTTTCAAGAACAAAATTCGCCTTCTCTGTTGAAGAAGAGTCTATGTTGAATTGGGTCAGTGGAAGATACTTATCTCTTACTGCTATAATAAAATCGGCATAATTCTCTTGTAAGGCCTTCAATTCCTTAGAAGAATTATTATCCTTAACAGGGGTTTTATATGCTACAGATGCTATCTCTTCTACAAGATGTTTTATTTGCTTTGTAGTTTTCATTGTTATCAAATTTTATATTGCCTTTCTTTACCTATACAAAATTATTAGTTAAGTTTCATTATTTTACGAATAAGCCATCTTAAGGCCATGAATGGTAAAACAACAAATATAGCAGACATTACTATGACTCCCATAAAATTAGAGAATGCAGTTCCTTTTTCATTTGTTAACATAGCTGCAATAATTGCTAATTCTATAGGCCCCAAGAGACATAACAAGATAATATCAATTCTTCGTTTCTTTCGCTTCTTTTTTTCTTCTTTTTCTTCTTCTGCCATTCTCAACCTCAACAATCGGTTTTCTTCCTCCTTTTGCTGCTTTAATCGAGCAGCTTCTTCTGCCTTCTGTCTTTTTATTCGTTCAGTTTCTTCATCTTCTACTTTTTTCTTGATAGAAGATATCTCAGAAGAAACCTTGTCATGCCATTCTTGAATACATGATGCAGCTATATTATCGCACATATCTTTAATTCCTTCATATGTAGGAACAGAATCTAAATCCGACAATAATGAACTCCCCTCAATTTCAACTACTTCTATTATAGACGAAAGGTTTTCCGCTTTTTTAAAGTTGGAAATCTTTTCCTTTATTGAAAAATATAAAGAATTGTTTTCTGATATTCCACCTTTTTGGAGCCAACGAATAGCCGAATAATAATCACCTGTATCAAATAAAGCCTGAGCGGCAACTAAGCACGACTCCTCATCTTCACAAATTAAAGCAAGCCTAACAGCTGCATCAGATTTTGTGTCACCACCTTTTATATACTCATCCAGAACATTTGTTATTATTTTATTTTGAACCGTACTTGGTAGTCCCAACTTCTTTAAATAAGCTTTTAAATCATTCCTTTCTGTAAAGACCCTATTTAGATACGGTTTTTTTGCGTTACTATCAGTAGAGCTATTTGCATATCTCTTGAATGCTAATGAATAATTTCCCTCACATTCGGCAATAAAGCCTAATAAGCGATTGGCATCTTTGTCATCGGCCAAGGACTGGTTTGCCAAAAATTTAGCAGCATTCTTGAAATCAATAGGAGTATTGACCCCCAATAAATGCATCATACCCATCTGAAAGCAAGATGAAGCATCTCCACTCTCTGATTTAGACTTTATCTCCGTTCCATTTGTCAATGCATTAATGACCAGATCTTTAATTGACGTTATATATTTACTCATCTGTTTAAATTATTTTATTTTCTACATTTTCTAACATTATAAAAGCCAGAAGAGAGACAGTGTAGAAGTAATAGCTACCATGATTGTAACAGCACAGCCACTTCCTCCTCTTTCCCACAAGTCATGTTTAATTAAGACTGATTCCACTTTTTCTTTTGCTTCTTTGAGGCCTACGTTATATGTTTCCTTGTACCATTTTACTACTTGAAGAATTCCCTTTGTTTCATTAAAATGTTTAATTATCTCCTCCTCTTCAGGATCCGACTGAGATCCTTGATTTGGCAGTTCCTTCTTGCTTGGAGAATTCTCCGTTACAGAATCCAACGAGCTCTCATCCTGAATCAACTCTTTCTTATCGAAGAATTCCTCCTCTTTAGTTTTTATAGATTCATTGACAGTTTCTTTCGATTCTGGAATAGTTTCTGTTTCTGAACCATCTATTTCTTTCTCCTTTACATCCATAGCAATCGTTGTCTCTTGAATTTCAGAAAACTTAGATGCAGAAGCCATGCAAATGGGGCATTTCTCTGGTGCAGTGACACCTTCATGGATAAATCCACAAATAGAACAAATAAATTTCGTCATAGTTATATTTATATAGAGGTCTTATCTTCTTGATTATTGAATTGTTTCCATTCTACTTTTTTCTTATTCATAACATAATGAAATAGATTACTTTCATAGTCGTGATTTTTATTAACCATCTCATCCTTAAGATTGTCAATAATCGTTTTCTTCTTCAGATAATCATTTTCATTCTCAGATTCTACAAGTGCAACAACATATAGCCAAGAGTTCATGTCCAAATCGTCTCTTTTGCAGAAATCACATTTGATTTTCTTTATTTTGCTTACAGGATCTTTTGCGTGAAAATATTTTAATTCAATGGCAAAAGAATCTGCCATATACTTATATCCTTTCAGACGATTCTCTTTAGCATCATTCATTCCTTCTTTCGTGAGAAGAAGAATGTCTACGCGATAATCTGGCCTGTTTTCATTATCCATATAGTGAGAGACTTGGGTATGCACAGTAAAATCTCCAGGTTTCGGCATCCGATAATCATTATGACCCAGTCTGTTCATAATACTCCAACAGACGAGTCTTTCAAAATCAGCTTCAGATAGCACAATTTCTGGTTCTTGCTCTAATTTTAACTCACAATCATGCAATGAACCTTTAATAAGATCTTTCAATTCTGATAAATCCATAATCAAAAATTGATTTGCAAGTTGTAAATAACCCCTCACAGCCTCCAGACTCCCTAATTCAGCATTAATACTATGTTTAGGTTGGAAATAAAAAAGACGTGGGAGTTTGTTCCTCCGCGCCTATCCCTACATTCAGGCCTTCGCATTGCCCTTTCCTAAGGATAAGCAACGCAAGCCAGCCCACGCCGAGTGATTATATTAATCAGCGTAGGCGTTGACCATCAAGATACAATGATAGCAACGAGAAGCTGGGATATAATACACCCACGCAGACGCTTCGTTGCATTACCGCTGTAGGAAAATTCAAGTTTGCGAAGTTTGAATGTACAGACAGTAACGTTCAGAAAACGTCCTTTCCCTTCAGCCTGCCCTACAAATGGCATCGTTGGCCTCCGGATTCCATCGATGTTAAATTCGACCCGCCCTTGTCCTTTCTGCCCCAGTCATTGTATGATCAAGGCTGCTTGGACTGGCTTAGTCTCCTGCAAATTTACGAAATCTTTCTTAATAATATGTAATAAGGTGGAACTTTTTGAGAAATTTTAAGCCTTTTACTTCTGTTTTCATTTCACAATGTTGCTTTTTTGGCCAAAAAGTAGTAATTTTGCAAGCGCATAATGGATAAAGGCGATTATGACAATAGAGGATGTAAAAGTGATCATACAAGGTGACGAGACTCGTACGTTGGAAATGAAGAAAACAACGGGTGAGTTGAAGGATGGTATGCGTTCAGCTTGTGCCTTCCTCAATACCGCAGGTGGCTGGCTGTTCTTTGGTATTGCCCCAACGACACTGAAGATACTTGGGCAGGAGGTGACAGACAACACCCGAAAGGAGATCGCCAGAGAGGTTGCGAAGCTGGAACCACTGATAGATTTTCCAGTTGAATACATTGATGTGCCGGATCGTCCAGACTGTCAGGTCATAGCCATTCATCTGGATGCCCCTTCTTATTGGGATGTGCCATATACATACGATAATAAACCGTATATGCGAATTGAGAGCACAACGGTAGTCATGCCTCGTGACATCTTCGAAGACCGTCTGATGCGTAGCAAATCTAATCGTCATAAATGGGAAGACCAGATTTGTGAAGGCATAACCATTGCTGATTTGGAGGAACAGCGTATTCGTGGTGGTGTTCGTCTTGGCGTAGAACGGGGTAGGATGCCTGAGTCATCGCTCATGGAGACTACGGAAAGCCTTGTTGAGAAACTGAAACTCACCACGAATGGGAAACTGAAAAATGCAGCAGCAGCCCTATTCCTTCGGGATACAAGTCAGTTTCCTCAGTTCCTGCTTCGCATGGCTCGCTTTCGTGGCAACGACAAGATGGAATTCATTGACAATCAAAGAGCATACGGCAACTTCTTCACTTTGCTTGATGCTGGTATGGCGTTTTTCTTCAAACATCTTTCACTCAGTGGCAAGATAGTGGGCTTTACGAGAGAAGAGAAACTTGAGATTCCTGCCGAAGCGTTGCGTGAGGCTTTGACAAATGCCCTTTGTCACAGGATGTTCCATAATACAAGTAGTTCTGTTGGCATCGCTATCTATGATGATCGTGTAGAGATTGAGAATACTGGCCATTTGCCAGACGAATTGACTGTTGAAACCATAAAGCAATCCCATCATTCATATCCTCAGAACCCGACTATTGCCGATGTGCTGTTTAAGACTGCGTTCTTGGAAAACTGGGGCAGTGGCGTAAGTCGCATGGTTGATGCCTGCAAGAAAGCAAATCTTCCGGAGCCAGAGTTCAATCAAAATGCAGCATTCGTATGGGTTACGTTCAAACGCGTAACCATACAACCATACGACCCCACAACCCCACGACCCCACAACCCCACAAGTTCACCCCTCAACCCCACAACCTCAAAGGATAATAGGGCTCAAAAGCTAAAGACATTCTTCTCAATAATTGGAGAGAATGGGGCGAATCTTAAGATGTTAATGGAAGGTATGCACCTTAGAGACAGGAAGAGCTTTGTAAACAACTACATCAATCCCAATCTGTCGGAAGGATATATTGCTATGCTGTACCCGGAAATTCCAAATCACCCAATGCAATCATACTATCTAACGAAGAAGGGCAGAGAGTTGCTGGAACACCTCTAATAAGTGTTAATGAGCCATTTTGTGGTAAATAAGCCAGTTTGTAAAACCTTGTTGTAGGGGCTGGGTGGTGCAAAAGTGGTGCAGTTGAGTTATAAGAAAATCGGCAAGCGATTGAAAATCAATCATTTGCCGATTTTTAAAAGTGATCCCGTTGGGATTCAAACCCAAGACCTTCAGAACCGGAATCTGACGCTCTATTCAGCTAAGCTACGGGACCAGTGCTTGCGGAAAGCGGATGCAAAGGTACAAAAAACATTGAACATTGAACATTAAACATTGAACATTTTGTTGTGCCTTGTTATTTTTTAACTTTTAGCATTCATTTCTCTCATCGTTTTAGGCTGTCAGCTCGTTACCGGTATAGAGCTGGTAGTATTTGCCTTTAAGGGCCAGGAGCTCGTCGTGGGTGCCCTGTTCGATGATGTGGCCGTGGTCGAGGACGATGATACGGTCGGCATTGCGGATGGTGCTGAGACGGTGGGCGATGACAAAGGTAGTACGGCCTTGCATCAGCGTGTCCATGCCTCGTTGTACAAGCCGTTCCGTACGGGTGTCGATGGAGGATGTGGCCTCGTCGAGGATGAGCACGGGAGGATTGCTGACGGCAGCACGGGCGATGGCAATCAGCTGTCGTTCTCCTTGTGAGAGGTTGCCGCCATCACCGTTGAGGATGGTCTGATAGCCGTTGCCCAGACGTCGGATGAAGTCGTCGGCTCCCACCAGACGAGCAGCACGGATGCAGTCTTCGTCCGTGGCACCCAGACATCCGTAACGGATATTGTCGAGCACGGTGCCCGTAAAGAGGTGTGTCTCTTGAAGCACGATGCTCATGCTCTTACGGAGTGAATCCTTTCGGATGTCCGTCAGCGGAATGCCGTCGTAGAGGATCTTACCTTTCTGAATCTCATAGAAGCGGTTGATGAGGTTGATGATGGTGGTTTTGCCTGCACCCGTTCCACCCACGAAGGCAATCTTCTGTCCTGGGTTGGTGTTGATGTCGATGTCGAAGAGTACCTGCTTGGCTGGCGTATATCCGAAGTCCACGTCTGTGAAATCGACATCACCCTTGGGATCTTTCAGTTCTATCGTTCCCTCGTCGACCTCCGGTTCTGCGTCCATGAGACGGAATACGCGCTCTGCTCCGACGGTGGCATTAAGCACGGAGTTGATCTGTTGTGAGACGTGGGTGATAGGCTGGGTGAAACTCTTGTTCAATGTCAGGAACGCCACGATGGTACCCAGACTAATGGACAATGGATAATTGAAAATGGAAAACTGTCCGAGGGCGAGGGCTGCGCCAACAACGGCGATGAGCACATAGCCGAGGTTGGAGAGGTTGCCGTTGACAGGCATCACGATATTGGCGATTCTATTGGCTTCGCAGGCAGAGGCACGCAGCTGTTCGTTGATACGTTCAAACTCCTCGATGGCCTGATCCTCGTGGCAGAACACCTTGACGACCTTCTGACCAGTCATCATCTCTTCAATGAAGCCGTTGACACGGGCAAGGCTTTCCTGCTGAGTGCGGAAATAAGTGCGGCTTCGTTTGCCCAGCCAGGTGGTGGTGACCATCATAATGACAGCCATCACGATGCTGACGAGGGTAAGGGGCACACTGAGCACCACCATCGAAGCAAAGGTGACGGCGATGGTGATGACGGAGTTGAACACCTGCGAGATGCTCGTGCTGATCATCTGGCGCAGTGAGTCGACATCGTTGGTGTAAACGGACATCATCTCACCATGCGAATGTTGGTCGAAGTAGCTGATGGGCAGTTGTTCCATCCGCTCGAAGATGCGCTGTCGCAGACGAAGCATCGTGCCCTGCGAGACGTTGATCATCAGACGGTTGTAGGCGTAGGAGCAGATGACGCCAAGCAGGAGGATGAGCCCCAGCTTGATAAGCGTCTGCCAAAGTGCCGTGTATTCCGGATTGGCAGCCTGAGTCAGCGGTACGATATAGTCGTCGATGAGCGTTCGCGTAAAGAGGGTAGAGGCGAGGGTGGTGACGGAGGTAATGGCAATGCAGACGAGCACCGTCAAGATGCTGAACTTATAGTCGCTCAGCACGTACTTCGCCAGTCGCCAGATGACGGCGCGCTGCTGGGCGTCAATCTTCTGGATGCCTCCCTGGTTCTGGGCGTGTGGGCCTCGCGGGCCGTTGAAACTGGGCTGTCTCATCTTTCTTTTATTTGGACGACAACTTGGACAACTCAGACAACTTTGTCTTTGTTGTGTTGGTTCTTCGCAGAGCGAAGCGGCAAAGCCGAGCGGTCATAGTTATCGTTTTTATAGCTGTCGAAGTCTCCATGGTCTGCCTCCTGTATGGCGCAGATCTCCTGATAGAGGCTGTTGGTCTTCAGAAGCTGTTCGTGGGTGTCGAAGCCCGTGACCATACCATTGTCCATCACGAGGATACGGTCGCAGTGCTTCACACTCGTGATGCGCTGGGCGATGATGATCTTCGTCATCTCAGGCAGTTCTTCGCGGAAGGCCCGTTGTATCTTTGCATCGGTGGCAGTGTCGCAGGCGGAGGTGGAATCGTCGAGGATGAGGATCTTCGGCTCTTTCAACAAAGCACGGGCGATGCAGAGACGTTGTTTCTGTCCGCCGCTGACATTCGTACCGCCTTGTTCGATGCGGGTGTTGTAGCCCTCAGGCATCTGCTCAATAAACTCATCGGCACAAGCCAGACGACAGGCCCGTTCGCAATCTGCCTGTGTGGCCTGCGGATGTCCCCAGCGCAGATTGTTGAGGATGGTGCCCGAGAAGAGGATATTGCTTTGCAGCACCACACTCACAGCCGAGCGCAAGGCTTTCAAGTCATAGCATTTTACATTCTGTCCGCCAACGAGCACTTCGCCTTGTGACACATCATAAAGACGTGAGATGAGGCTGACGAGGGTGGACTTGCCAGAGCCCGTTCCGCCAATAACACCAATCGTCTCGCCACTGCCGATGGAGAAGGATACATTGAATAGCGCGCTGCGCTTGTGCTTTTTGTCTAAGGAAATATTATTTATAGGATGATAGTCAAATCTTACTCCCCGGAACTCCACGCTGCCATCGGCAATCTCATAGACTGGCTGCTCGGGATTCACGATATCGGGCTCTTCCTCAATGACCTCGCAGACACGTCTGGCACTGGCGGCACTCTGCGTCAGCATGACGAAGATCATCGAGAGCATCATCAGCGATTGGAGGATCGACATGACGTAGGTGAAGAGCGACGTCAGTTCACCCGTGGTCAGCGTACCCGAGACGATGAAGTGTGCGCCCCACCACGACAGGGCGATAATACAACCATAGACCACGATGTTCATGATGGGGTGGTTGAGGGCCATCAGACTCTCTGCGCGAACATATAACTTATAGAGCCCCTCGGCAGCCTTCGAGAACTTCTTGTTCTCATAATCCTCACGCACAAAGGCCTTCACCACCCGGATGGCATGGATGTTTTCCTGTACGCTTTGGTTCAGGTCGTCGTAGCGTTCGAAGACCTGTTGGAACAGTTTGGCCACACGAGAGATAATCTGATAGAGCGAGCATCCGAGGATTACCATCGCCACGATGAAGATCAGACTGAGACGGGCGTCGATGACCAGACACATCACGATGGAGAGAATCAGCCGGAAGGGCGCCCGAACGGTGATGCGGAGAATCTGCTGATAGGCGTTCTGCAAGTTGTTCACATCGGTGGTCATTCTCGTCACCAGTCCTGATGTCGAGTATTTGTCGATGTCTGAGAAGGCGAAGCGCTGGATATTCCTGTACATTGCCTTACGCAGGTTGGTGGCAAAGCCCGAGGAGGCATAGGCCACGCTGCGCCCCGCCAGTATGCCGAAAGCCAGCGAGAGGAATGCCATACCGAGCATGACGGCACCGTATAGGCAGACATTCTCCATGCTGCCTGCGTTCAGTCCCTTGTCGATGAGCGATGCAGTCACATAGGGTATCAGCACATCCATTACCACCTCCATCGCCGTCCACACGGGGGTGAGGATGGAGGCAGTCCTATAACTGCCGATCTGTCTGATAAGTGTCTTGATCACCTCGTCTCGTCGCGTTTTTGTATTCTGGTTTCCGCCTGCATGTTAGTCCAGCGGAATCTCCGGGTGCTGCACGGCCAGAGGCAGGTCTTTCTGCGAGAGGTAGAACATGTAGAGGATGACGTCTTTCTTGCCTCGGTTTTCACCGTGGTGGATGGTGTTCACCATCTCGACGACAGCTTTTGCTTCCTTGCACGATGTGAATACGCTTGCGCCGCATACGAGGGTGGCGGCGAGCACCCAATTCATAATCTTTCTCATTTTATTGCTCAATGTTCAATATTCAATGTTTATAAGTTCACCAGGAACGATAGGCCCACCGTCACGTAGTTCATGGACTTGCGGGTCTTATACTCCCTGATATCCAGGCCCATACCGTCGTCGTATTTACCTGCCGTTTCCATCAGGCTGCCTGCACCTGTGGTCACACCCTCCCGCACAAAGTGGAAGGGGTCGTATCTGGCAGTGAAGTCCTTGCGGGTGTAGTCGTAGTCGCAGAAGAAGCGCCAAGAGAAATTGGACTTATAGCGATAGGTGAGCGAGAGCCCCGTGCCAAACGAAGTTGACGCCTTAGCACCTATGGTGAGGTATTCCCATTCGTCAGTCCATTTCTCACCCGTATTGTTGGGGTACATCAGGTCGTTGATTGTCAGTTTGGGGTCGCCATTGGGCAGTCTCATATCCGGTCGGTTGTCGAGTCCCATCGTGTAACTGATGTCTTTCCTGTTGCCCTCTGCGTGGCCGTCGATGTCAAGCTCCTGCGTGACGGAACGACCGACGAGCGCCTTAGTGCCCAGGGAGAAATGTCTGCTGAGCGGCAAGTTGAAATACACGCCCAGACTGGCCGTGAACTCTGTGATGTGGTCGCTCTTCACGATACCATAGCAGTCTGTGACGGGAGCGTTGTCATTCCAGACACTCTCCGAATCCTCCTTATAGCCCACCTTGTTCAGGTAAGTGAGAACGTTCTGGATCTCTTGTTCCTCGGTGGTAGCGGGCAGCACATAGTCACCGGGATATGCCGACTCATAGAGGTGTTGCAGGCCCAGCCATGCATCAATGGCCTCGACAGATACATAATCGGCAAAGTCTCCGAAATCCTTGACCGACTGTGCCCTGAGCCTAAGACGGCCACCTACGCCCACGTACTTATTGAAGAAGTAAGCTCCCTCGGCGTCGACCACTGTGGCGGCACGGAACTTGAGGTTCATCGTCTTTCCCTCATTCACGAACGCAAGGTCCTTGCTGCCAAGGCCCGCACCCATGGAGATACTGAAAAAAGTGGGATTCTCGCTGTTCAGTTCGAGGTCGTTGCGCAACAGTCCCTTCTGTTTGAACAGCAAGTCGCAGAGGGCGTAGCCCAATTCACCGGACAGAATACCAATACCGGCACCCGACATCACGTCGCTGATCCAGTGACGGTTGTTGAGCACACGCATCACACCCGTGGCTGTTGCTACACCATAGCCCGCTACCGACCACCAGGGTGAGCGTGTCAGACCGTACTCTTTATGCAGCAGCGTGGCACCCACAAAGGCCGTTGCCGTATGGCCGGAGGGCCAGGAGTTGGCCGTCGATCCGTCGGGGCGCATCTCCTTGGCGGAGTATTTGATGCTGTTGACGAGGGCTGCCATGATGAGATACGACATACCGGCACTTGCCAGCAGTCGGGGCCAGTCGCTACGTCCTTCATAGCCACCCAGTTTCAGTCCCACAACCATCGCCGGGCCGAAGAACTGCGTATAGTCGTCGATACCCGTCTTGAAGTCGGTCAAGAGTTGGGTGTTACCCTTTCCGCCCTGTTCCGCCTTGGCATTAACGCGGAACATGGCCTTGTCGCTCTTGAGGGCCCAGCCTGCCACGAACAGAGGGACACCGACGAAGGTCATGTCGTCCATGAACTTGTAGGGCTTGACGCCTGGATTCGTCTTCGACTTGAAGATGTCAAAGTCCATCTTGGGACTGGAGCTGGTCGTCGGGGCTAATCTGTCAAAGTTGAGTGTCGACTGTTCGGGCAGTTTGACCAGTTCGGCCTTCATTTCTGGTGTTTCGAGCGTCAGGGATTCCATGTCTCGATAATTATCAGCGTTGGCCTGACAGGTCAGGCCAACGGCGATGAGTAGTAATGACAGTTTCTTCATATCTTACGATTGATTTTGTTCGAGCGTCATGATGTTCACCTTTACTTCGTTCCACCGCCGAGGGCAACGTAGAGGGAGATGAGGGCCTGGGCACCGTTGTACATGTTCGATGCCTCGTTGAGCTGGGCGTTGAGCAGCGACTCCTGGGCGGTGAGCACCTCGAGGTACTGGGCCTTACCGTTGTCCATCAGCTCATGGGTGCCGACATAGGCCTCGTGGAGCACCTCCACCTGACGGTGGTAGTATTCATGATTCTCACGGGCAGCACGGCAGTCGGCTATCGCCTCGTTCACTTGGTTGCCGGCATCGACGACGGCCTGCACATACTTCTTCTTCAGGTTCTCCTCGGTGAGCTGGGCCGTCTTGTAGTTGGCATTGATCTCACCACGGGCGAAGATGGGCTGCGAGAGCTGGCCGACGAGCTGCAGCAGCAGCTTGCCGGGATTGACGAGTCCGCCATTATTGGTCCATCCGAGCTCTCCTGACAGCGTGATGCTGGGATAGAAGGCAGCACGGGCGGCCTGCACGTTGTAGAAAGCCTCTTCAATGTAGAAATTAGCCAGACGGATGTCAGGACGGCGCTCCAGCATCATGGCGGGCACACCGACTTTCATATACCGCTCCTCGAACAACCGTTTGTCTGCAGAGGAGTGATACTCATCTGCATACCATTTCGAACGTTCGATGTGCTGCGGGGTGATGCAGAGCAGGCTGCAGATCTCGTTCTCGGTAGAACGGATGCTGCGCTTGATGGCGACGATCTGGAGCTTCACGTCGAGCCACGACGACTCCTGCTGGTTGACGGCCGTCGAGTAGGCCTGACCGTTCTCGTAGAGGGCCTGTTGTGTATCCAAAGAAGCCTTCCACAGACTGTCGGTCGCGATCAGGATGTCCAGTTCTCGGTCGAGCAGCTGGAGATAGAAATACTCCTGTGCGAGGGTACTGATGAGATTGGAGCGTGTGGACTCCTCGGTCATCTGTGCCTGCAGCAGGGCGGCCTTGGCAGCGCGCTTCTTGTTCCTCAGGGAACCGAACACGTCGACATTCCAGGACACATCCAACGGGATGGTGTAGCCCTTCGACCACGACTCGCTGCCGAACTTGCTGAACGAGCCCTGCGGGGAGAAATAGACCGAAGGCAGGAATGCCAGCTTCTTGGTTCTCAGCAAGACCTGACTCTTCTCGACATTGATACGGGCAGAGTTCAGATCGGTGTTGTTGGCCAGCGCCTGCTCAATCAACTGCTGCAACAGGGGGTCGGTGAAGAACTCACGCCACGACATCTCGGCAATGGACTCGCTGCCCGAAGCCGACGTGATGTCCTGCGTGGCACCGAAGACGCCCTCGGGCTCCTGCACAGTCTTCTCATAATTATTGTATAAGCCGCAGCCCGACAGCATCAGACCCGCGAACAATATTAATACTACTTTTTTCATCTTTGAATACTATTAATCATTGTTTGTCACTTCGACAGTTTTCTTACCCATAAATTTCTCGTGCAGATTCTGGAACACGATGAAGAAGGCGGGGACGACGAACAGGAGGGCCATAGTACCGATACTCATACCACCGATGACGCCGAGGGCAAGGGCACGGTTACCGTTGGCACCTGCACCACCCTCGATGACGAGCGGTATCATACCGATGATCATCGTGGCCACGGTCATCAGGATCGGGCGCAGACGCTCTTTACAAGCCTCGAAGGCTGCATCAACGATGGTCATGCCCTGAGCACGGCGCTCTGTGGCGAACTCCGTAATCAGGATGGCCGTCTTGGCGAGCAGTCCGATCAACATGATTACACCCGTCTGGAGATAGATGTTGTTGTCCATGCCGGGCAGTTGCAGCATATTACCGAAATAGGCGAACACGAAGGCACCCATCAGTCCGAATGGTACGCTGAAAAGCACAGCCAACGGCGTGAACCAGGAGTTGTAGAGGGATCCCAGGATGAGGTAGATCAGAATCACACAGATGACATAGATGATACCGGTGGTGTTAGAGCCGGCAGCCTCCTCCAGTTCACGCGACATACCGCTATACTCGAAGGTAGCTGTACCGGGCATCTCCTCCTTGAACACCTCGGCGATCACCTTGTGCACCTCGCCCTCGCTGTAGCCACCGGCTGGTGTGATATAACAGGAGATACTCTGGAAGAGGTTGAAGTGCTCAATGCTCGACGGACCGACCACACGTTTCAGACTGACGAACTCCGAGATAGGCGTCATCCTGCCGTCACCCACCTTCATGAAGATGTTGTTCAGTGACGACGGGTCGAGACGATACTCGGGTGCGGCACTGGCCATGATACGATAGACCTTACCGAACTGGTTGAAGTTACCGACGTATGCACCACCACAGAAGCTGCCGAGGGTGCTAAGCACATCTGCCGGTGACACACCAGAGCGGTCACAATGGGCTGCATCGACTTCAACTTCGTATTTCGGATAGCGCTCAGAATAGGTTGATGTGGCAGAGCCGATTTCAGGGCGTTGTGACAGCTTGCTCAGGAACTGCTCCGTCTGCTTGGCAAACGCCGACAAGTCACCGTCCGTGGGATCCTCCACCACCAGACACACGCTGTTGTTGCTACCATAGCCGGGAATCTGCGGCATCTGGAAGGGAATCACCTGCAATTCCTTGATCTCCATACAGTCGTAATAGAACCGACCCATGACAAGGTCGATCAAGTGGTTCATACCCGGACGATCTTCCCAGTTCTTCAGACGGACGACGAGGGTGGCAAAGTTAGAACCCTCACCATTGAGCATACCATAGCCTACGGCCACGGCGAAGCTCTCCAGTTCGGGAATCTGCTTCACCTTCTCCTCTACTTTTTTCACCATCTCACGGGTCTGCTGCAGCGTTGTACCTTCAGGTGCACTGATGTCAGCCAGGAACACGCCTTGGTCCTCCTGAGGTACGAGGCCCGACGGCAGACTCTTCATGAAGAACGCCAACAGCACGGCGGCAATGGCCAGCAGACTCCATGACAGGATGGGGCGCTTGATGAACTTCTGCACGCTCTTGCTGTATTTGTTATAGATGGCATTATAGCTCGCTTCGTAAGCTTTCTTGGTATAATAGGTCAGGCTCTTGCCCTCCTGCTTGCCGTTCGTCACCTTCATCATAATGGCACAGAGGGCAGGGCAGAGTGTCAAGGCCGAAACGCACGACAGACCGACAGATGAGGCAATCGTCACACCGAACTGGGTAAAGAACGTCCCCGAGGTGCCTGGCATGAACGTCACAGGAATGAACACCGCCATAAATACCAGTGTACAGGAGATAACTGCCACAGACACCTCGCTCATGGCCTGTCTTGTGGCCTCGCGGGCATCGCTGATACCACCCTCCATCTTCGCCATCACGGCCTCGACCACCACAATGGCATCATCGACCACCGTACCGATGGCGAGCACCAGGGCAAACAGCGTCAGGATGTTGAGTGAGAAACCGGCCAGCGACACGATGGCAAACGTACCTAACAGCGATACGACGATCGAGATACTCGGAATGATTGTGGCCTTGAAGTTCTGCAAGAAGAAGAACACCACCAAGATCACCAGGATAATGGCGATGACGAGCGTCTCCACCACATTATGGATGGCTGCAAACAGGAAGTCGTCGCTGGTCATCATTGTCACGAATTCCAGACCGGCAGGCATCGACGGCTTCATATCCTCAAACGTCTTGTTGATCCGCGCGTTGACCTCCGTGGCGTTGGCACCCGGTGCCTGGAACACCATGAAGAGGGCGCCCGGCGAGTCGTTGATATTCGACGTGTAGTTGTAGCTCATGGCACCGATCTTCACCTCTGCCACGTCGCCCAGGTGAAGCACATGTCCGCTATCGCCGGTCTTGAGCACAATGTTCTCAAACTCCTCAATGCTCTTCAAAGTACCCTTGTACCGCATCGAGAACTGGTAAGAGTTCTCCGACTGCTCACCTAAGGAACCTGTACCCGCAACGAAACTCTGTTTGTTGATCGCTGCGAAGATGTCATTCGGCTCCAGATTGTACTGTGCCATCACGTCGGGCTTCATCCAGATGCGCAAAGCGTAGGTCTTACCAAGGCTCTGTACGTTGCCCACGCCGGTAATACGCATCAGTCGTGGCTTGATATTGATATCCACGTAGTTCGAGATGAAGTCCTCGTCGTACTTGCCGTCAACGCTTCTGACGGCAAAGATCTGCAGGATGTTACTCTGCTGCTTCTGTACCGTCACACCCACCTTGTTCACTTCGGCAGGCAGCATAGCCTGGGCACGGGTCACGCGGTTCTGCACGTTCACCGCCGCCATGTCGGGATCGACGCCTTGCTTGAAATACACATTGATACTCACCATACCGTTCGAAGCGGCCTTCGAAGTCATGTAGGTCATATCATTCACACCGTTGATAGCCTCTTCAAGCGGCTGGATGACAGATTTCATCACGGTGTTCTCGTCAGCACCGTCATAGCTGGTGGAGACAAGCACCGTAGGCGGTGCGATGTCGGGATACTGTTCCACGGCCAGCGTCTTCATCGAGATGAAACCTACCAGCGCGATGACAATCGAGATGGCACATGCCATCACGATCTTATTGATGAATATATTGTTCTTCATTCTTCGTTCTCATTAAACAAAACTTGTTGTCCTTCCTTGACGTTATTGGCACCAGTGGTTACGATCTTGTCGCCGACGCTCAGACCGCTCGTCACGATGCAGTCCTTGCCGTTGCCGACGTCCTCGACCGTCACGTCAATGGCCGTCGCCGTGCTGTCGGCTTGCACTTTATATACCAGCGACTTGTCCTGCAGGCGCACCACGGCGTTCTGGGGAATCACGATCACTTCTTTCTCGGAGTAGGGCAGTACGATGGTGCCCTGCACACCTGAATACAGAATACCGTCGGGGTTGGGGAACGAAGCCTTACACGACAGTGAACCCGTCGTGGCATTTACCACACCCGTCAAGCTGGTGATACGGCCCTTGTGGGGATACTCCGTGCCGTTCTTCATCACAAACGTCACGTCGGGCAGACTGGCGATGTACTTATCCACGTCGGCGGTCGACATGCTGTGCTGCACCATCTGCTCCACCAGCGATTCCGTCACCGAGAACTCTGCGTCCATATTGGAATTGCCGCTCACGATAGTCAATTGCATACCCGGCGACACCTGATCACCTGTACGGACGGGGATCTCACCGATACTGCCGGTCACAGGGGCTGTGATGGTACAGAATCCGAGGGTCACCCTGGCGCGGTTCGCCGTTGCACGGGCCTGTTTCACCGATGCCACAGCGTGCTTGTACGAGTTCTCAGCGTCGGTGAGCATATATTGGCTCACGATGTTCTTCTCAAACAGGTTCTTCGTCGATTCATACTCCAGCTTGGCAGAACTCTCGGCGGCCAATGCAGCCTCCAAGCTGGCCTGGGCGGCCTCTAAGTCCAACTGGGCGTTGCGGGGGTCGATCACAAAGAGCACGGTGCCTTTCGTCACCCGCTGGCCTTCGGTGACGGCGATCCTTGTCAACTGTCCGCTCACCTGAGGACTGATGATGACGTCGGTACGGCCCTTCATCCTGGCGCTGTACTTCACAGGCACGGTGATGTCCTGCTTTTCGACGGTTAGTGTCTCGAACGAGGTGTTCTTTTCTTTGGGCATGTTCAGGTTACATGAACCGAATCCGGCCACTAAACAGATCATGGAGATCCACTTTAAATAATGCTTTCTGTTCATTTTGTTATAATTTGATATCATTAATTGTTTTACTAAGTTTAGGTTTTGCAAAGGTAAGCATATTTCCCCAAATAACAAAACCTGAGTGCCAAAAAATGCACATTTTGCATATTTTGAAACACATTTTGCATATTTTGAAAGCCAAATCACGGATATTCGACATCCATTCACGATAATTCTACATCAAATAGATGGCCATCATCGTCAGGTCGTCGTTGGGTTCGGCGCCGTCACGGTGTTTCTCCACCTCGGCGGCCATAGACTCTATCAGCTGGCGGGCATCCTTGGACTGCGTCTTCTGGATGATGGCAAGCATCCGGTCGTTGCCTAACAATTGGCGATGATTGTTCTCGGCCTCATTCAGTCCGTCGGTATAAATGAACAGAGGCCTGCCCTTGATGCTGTCAATCTCCTCGCCTTTGAACGCCATGCCGGGCATCGGCCCGATAGGCACGTTGTGATTCACCTTGAGGAAGTCGCAACGGCTGTTGCCGACATCGATGACGGGCGGGTTGTGTCCGGCATTGCAAAAGTCGAGGTGGCCTGTGTTGAGGTCTAATAATCCGACGAAAAGGGTCACGAACATACACAAGTCATTATCTTCTGACATGGCATCGTTGATGCGGGAACAGATGTCTGCGGGCATCAGGTTCTGGGTGGCCAGGGTTCGGAAGAGCCTCGTGACCTGCGCCATGAAGAGCGAGGCGGGCACACCCTTGCCGCTCACGTCGCCTAAGCAGAAGTAGAGTTTGTCGCCCTGAAGCAGGTAGCCGTACAGGTCGCCTCCCACCTCCTTGGCAGGGGTCATCATGGCATACATGTCCAGCCCCTTGTGCTGAGGGAATGCGGAGGGAACCATCGACATCTGAATATTACGGGCGACACCCAGTTCTCCTTCGATACGCTCCTGTTTGGCCTTCATCTTGGCCATCCGGTTGCGTACCCATGTAAAGATGACGAAGAAGATGACCAGGCCCACGAGCAGTATCGTCACCCCGATGAGTCGCTGATGTGATATCTCGGCCTCCCGCTCAGCGATCATTCGTTCCTTGCCCTCCACGTCATAGATGGTAGCCATCTCGGCCGTTGCGTCGCGCCGCTGTCTGGCGAGGGCCGTATCATACTGCTCGGCTATCTGCATCGCCACG
>JAEEGI010012153.1_pt1 | contig 18445 bp, 13 predicted proteins | sample 8958751 | NCBI WGS metagenome assembly JAEEGI01 (sample SAMN16246545, study PRJNA631951) | gut metagenome | biome: gut microbiome; feature: rumen; material: KS-attached | host: Bos | place: Iran: Karaj | collected 2018-10 | reverse complement strand
TGCGGCTTTCGCTAGGGTATCCGACAGCGGAAACGGAACTCGGCATTTTGCGTGCCCACCGCGACGGACGACCGCTTGACACGCTCAAGGCGGTGACGACTCCAGATGAAGTTATTGCGGCTCGGAATGTTGTCCGCAAAATTCACATCGACGAATCACTTGAAACGTATGTAGTATCGCTTGTGCAAGCGACTCGCACAAATCCCGCGGTTCGTTTGGCGGCAAGCCCGCGTGCAGGAATCAACCTCATCAAGATGGCACAAGCGTGCGCGTATGTCGCAGGCCGCGATTTCGTGAATCCCGATGATATTCAGCATGTGTTCTATCCCGTCATGGAACACCGCGTGTTCGCCAAGGACAGCAATACGCCCGGAGCTTCAAGACAAATTCTGGAGGGAATACTGAAACAGGTGAAAGTGCCGAAGTAAATGAGGTCTCGAGGAATGAATCGGCAAGTTAAGCAATTGAGCTATGAGCACGGAGCTAAAGCTCCTCTGGGGTCGCTTCGCTTTGAGGCCTATAGTATCAATAGCTGCACTCAGCCTTGTGCTCCTGCGAACAATCGCCCGCAACGCTTGTTTTACAAAATTTATGGCTTTTCTAATTACAATAACCTCATACCTCAAAGCACCCCTAGGGTGCGACCCCATACCCCATAACTACTTCCTACCGCCTACTTCCTACTGTCAACTGCCATGCATTTCTTCCACTGGATCATAAGCGTCATTCCTCGTAGTCCCAAACGCAAGGGACTCTTGATGCGTTTGTACTACCTTTGGCAAGAAGGCTTTACGCAAGTCGGGCACGCCGTGGCGGCACTCTTAATATTCTCGATGTTCGCGGGGGCAGTGCCTGGATTTTGGGCGGCATGGGTGTTTTGCGGCCTTGACTTCATGTACATTTTAGCCCTTGTGCCAAGCCTATTCATGACCGCACGGAAAAGCAAGTTCAAGACGGACAACATTACAGTCCGAAACGTTTATGAAGGAGAAACATCAGTTGTCAGTTTGCATTTAACGGCTATTGATAAATTAAACGCCGCTTCGCTTGGATGTTTCCGCATGGACACGACGCTTGCATGCGACGAATCAAGCCTCATATCGCTTGCAGCAGGTGAAACTGCCGAAATTTCGTGCAAAATCAAAACGAAAAAGCGAGGTGCATTCGCAATCCCTAAAGTGTCCGTCATTATTCCAGAAATCAACGGAGCTTTGCGTTTTGCTTCAAATTCAGGAACTGCGGAATTGCTCGTCTTCCCGCTTCCGCTGCATCTAGGATCATTTCCGTTTTTGACATCGGGGGCAAGCGGCATAGTATTCGCACCGCTCCTTATGCCAAGCCTTACGCGGGGAATGGATTTTGTAGGCGTGCGAGAATACCGCGAAGGCGATTCCCTGCGGGACCTGCACCATAAGGCATTTGCCCGCTACGGTCGCCCCTTTACAAAAGAGTTCGAAACAGAACGCGGTGCGGGGGCGATTCTCGTCTTGGACACTGCCGCACGAAACTTGCGTGAAAAATCGTCGGTCGAAATGCTCATCCGTTTGGCGGCTGGTGTGGGCTTGTGGCTTTTGGAACGCCATGCTTTGGGCCGCTTTTTCATTGGCGACGATGAAATTTCTTTGGTTGAAGGAGATGGCGGCGAAAGCTTCTTGGAATCGCTTGCTCGAATCCCGCCCACGTCGCTTCGAATGTCGAAGACTGCAAACGCACAAAAACTTTGGTCGCCCGCGGCACGTCCGCTTGGCCCCGTGCTTCGCGTAGGGCTTTATGCAACCGAAGACCCGCTTGTGCATAAGCAAGTCATTTTAGATTCGCATTTCAAGACAACAGAAGAACTAAAAGAAATCGTCTCCGATGATGTATTGTCCGTCAACGCCAAACGTCTCGAACGCATTTTTGAATCGTCCCGCGAAACGGAGGTCAGCTTATGATGAACTTCCGTGAAATTTGCAAGACGATATTCTTCTGCATCGTCTCCGTCAATTTGGGCTTTTCAAGCGGCATAGAAATTTTAGGCATCCTCTTTGCGATTGCCTTCGTTTATTTATCCGTAAAGCAATTTGCAAATTCCCAAAAAACGCCTGAATTGCAAAAAATTCCCCGCTACAGAAAAACGCTAGCTTATGGCGCGATTGTTCCGTGTGCGTTGTGGTGGGTGCTGACCCCAAGCGTAGAAAACGGCGTTTCGCCTTACCTAGTCTTTATCCCGGCGTGGTACTTACTTTATCTTGCGTGGCTGCAAAAGCGGAGCCTCGGCAATGGCGGATACGAAGTATTCATCGTATTCAACGGAGTCTCAGTTCTTTTTATGGGACTATTCCAAGCTCCACGTGCATGCGTTTTGAGCGGAGCCGTTGCACTATTGCTTGCCGTTTATGCATTCAGTCGCCCCCATGTCGCCCTTTACAAAAGGCTCCTTTTCGTTTTGATGTTTGCAAGTTTATGTTGTTCATCATACGTCGGTTTCAAGTATTGGAAACACAACCGCTATTACGGTGGCCGCTGGGCAGAAGATTATTACGTCAAAAACCGCGTCATGGGCTTTGACCCTGCTGTCGCCTTGGGTTCTTTTTCAAGCAACTACAACTCAAAATACAACAACGAAATCGTCCTTCGAATCTGGGACACGCTCGCCCCGCCATACTTGCGTGCAGCCGCATACGAAAAGTACGTGAGCGGCATCTGGAAACTCCCCTCAGTTGCAGAAAAGAAACTTTTTCCATCCCGTTACAACGTCGATTACGCGGTTTTCGAAACAGAAGATTCCATAGCAGCATTGCCCAACATCAAATCAGTTTGGGTACAAGCGACACTTGATAATTTCGGCTACATATTTGCAGCTCCGAATGCAGTGGGGGTCGCGAGTAAAAATACGGACTCCTTAAATTACTTTTCGACAAATGTTTTTGTAGCAGCCAATGGAACACGCAGTGATTGGTACTATTACGTTTCTGATTCCGCAGCAGCTTTTGCAGTCGCAGGTGAACATGATTCATCTTATTTGCAAATACCTGAAAAAAACAAGGAATTGCTGGACTCCATTACAACAGCGATGCAACTTCCGCTCAAGGATTCCGCATCGTTTAACAATCCCGATTTTGCCGTCCTAAACCTAAAAGCCATTGAAAATTATTTCATACAAAATTTCAAGTATTCGTATGTAGTAGAAGGGTATAGAACAAATTCAAAAACAGACCCGCTAGTTCGTTTTTGGAAAAACAAAGAAGGCTACTGCGAATACTACGCAACACTGGCCGTACTTCTTTTGCGCCACCAAGGAATCCCCGCCCGTTACGTAACGGGGTTTGCACACCCAGAGCATGTCGCAGGCAGGCCATACGTGACCTTCCGCCGTCGTCACAGCCATGCATGGGCAGAGGTTTACATCAACAACAACTGGTACATTTTCGACCCTACCCCACCTCTTTCGGAAATGACGTTTGCCAAAACATCTTGGTTTGCATCAAAACTAGAAGGGCTAAAAGGACGATTCTCTTACATTCTTCATTTGTTAAAAGACGGCGAATGGCGTCGTGTTGTAGATAACTGGCAAACAGCTTCAGAGCAACTGATTTCAAGTCCAGTTCCCTACGTTATTTTGGCAATCCTGCTCGCCATCGTTGCAGGTTTGAAAATCCACAAGGTCCGCAAAAATTCCATTTCAAAAGTTGTTTCAAAAAACGCAGCCCATTGGATAGCCCTATTGGAATCGGCAGAAAAACGTCTTGCACGATTTGGCTTTGCACGTTCGCCCGGCGAAACCGTATCATCGTTTGCAAACCGCATTGAAAAAACATTGCAAAAAGCCGATGACACCATAGACGGTTCTGCGAATAAAAAATCAAAAAAAGCCCATGAGTTCCGTAGGCAAGAATGCTCTACCGCATTAAAGCAATTATCCGAATACGAGCAAAACCGCTGGAAAAAATAATACGGGATCAATTGCAATCCCAATTATAAACGACCTTTACACTCCAAAATTGACGTTGCATAAAAATACAACGGCTTTTTTTATTTTAATTTCAAAAAGTTCCTAATTTAGATATTTTATTTTCGGTTGTTGGGGGATGCATTTTCTTGCATCCCAAGGAGTGTAAGATGAAAGTCTCGCGTATCGTGAGCTTGTTTTTTGGTTTGGGGTTAGCTGCAACTTCTACATTTGCCGCCCCAGACCCGAATTTCCACATATATCTCGCGTTCGGCCAATCCAATATGGAAGGCCAGGGCGATATCGGTAGCCAAGATAAGAACGTCGATGACCGTTTTCAGGTTCTCTGGGCGGCAAATAACGGTTCTTGCTCCGGGAAAACCAAGGGCAAATGGGCAAAAGCCGTGCCTCCGCTGGCACACTGCCAAGGGGCGAAACTTGGCCCCACAGACTACTTTGGCCGCACGATGGTCGAAAAGACGGACCCCAAAATCAAAGTGGGAGTCATTGTTGTCGCTGTCGCCGGGTGCAGTATCCAGTTATTCGACAAGAACGGTTACGCAAACTACGCCAGATCACAACAAAGTTGGATGACTCAACGCATCAACGAATATGGCGGAAACCCTTATGGCCGATTAATTGAAATGGCCAAGGCGGCTCAAGCAGACGGAGTCATCAAGGGCATCATCTTCCATCAAGGCGAAACCGATGCCGGGGACGGTCAGTGGCCCTCCAAAGTCAAGAAAATTTATGACAACATCATCAAGGATTTGGGACTTGGAAACGACATACCGCTCCTCGCGGGCGAAGTTCTGCGCACCGGCATGAGCAGCGGCGCGAACAACAACATTTCGAAGCTCCCACAGCAATCCAAAAATTTCTACGTCGTGTCCTCCGAAGGGTTCAATCAAGCGTTGGGCGATGGCCAGAACGTGCATTTCACGTCGCAGGAATACCGCGATTTCGGCAAGCGCTATGCCGAGAAAATGATTGAAGTGCTAGGCGACAAGATAAAACCCGCCGCAAGTGAGGAATCCTCTTCTAGCGTCGAACCGCCCGCATCCTCTAGCAGTGTCAAGCAGTCCGCTTCCTCCAGCAGTGCAGCAACGCCTACTTCTTCTGCGAAAGCGTCAAGCTCGTCAAGGTCGCATCACAGGAGCAGCAGCAGCCATAATCCAAGCAGCTCTCCAGAGGGTGTTATCGTCATTCCGAATGCAACATCTACGTTGTCTGTCGGGAACGTCTCATTTGACGGAGTAACGCTCCAGATGCCGCTGACGCTTGCCCGCGCAGGCATGGTGAATATTCGCCTTTACTCGGTGCTTGGCAGCGAAGTTGTGAATTTAAGCGAAACGATGAGTGCAGGAACAAACAGCCTGTCCATTTCCAAAAAACTTTCGCCGGGAATCTATATGTTGAGAGTTCAAGCGGGTTCTTCACTTGTAACGAAACGTATAGACTTGTCCAAATAGCAATTATTTCCTCACAAACTCAGAGTCCCGTGCTTGCACGGGGCTCTTTTTATGATATTTGGATGTTGCTGCATTCCGAAAAGCGATAGTGAAAGTCTCTCATGTCATGAAAAATGTAGGGCGACTGACTTCAAAAGCGTGCAAAGCGACCTCATTACAGACCGCAACTCCCCTTCGCTTCTTTCCAGAGTTTTTGCAGACCCTCTAGCCCCACATCCTTAATTTCTTTGCCTTGTTCCTTGACCAGGCGCTCCACTTCGCGGAATCGTTTTTCAAACTTGTTATTCGCACGCTGCAAGGCGATATTCGCATTAAAGCCGCAATGGCGAGCCACATTCACGAGGCTAAACATGATGTCGCCAAACTCGTCTTCCAAGCGATCGACATTCGCGTTTTCGGGAGTCACCTTTTCCATTTCGCGTCTAAATTCCGCAAATTCCTCTTGAGCCTTGTCGAACACGGGCCCAGCCTCTCCCCAGTCAAATCCGACTTTTGCAACTCTGCGGATAATGTCCTGCGAACGGGCAAGCGTAGGCATGCTCTTGCTCACTTTATCCATAATGGAATCGCCCGCATGCTTCAAGTTGTTCTTCTCCTGAGCCTTGATGCGTTCCCAGCGGCGGCTGACTTCGTTTGCATTATCGACTTGAGCATCGCCAAACACATGCGGATGCCTGCGCACCATTTTTTCGCACAAGCCCTGCACCACATCATCAATCGTAAAATCGCCCTGCTCCTTCATCACCTGCGAATGAAAAATCACTTGAAAAAGCACATCGCCCAGTTCCTCGCACATGTGCTCCTTGTCGCCTTCCTGGGCGGCATCGATAAACTCACAACTTTCTTCGACCAAATAGGGCAACAGCGAATGCGTATCCTGCTTGCGGTCCCATGGACAGCCACTCTCCGAACGGAGATGCGCCATAATATCAACAAGATCATTAAACGTGTATTTCATGCGATAAAAGATAGAAAGTAAATTGCAGCCCTTGTTTTTGCACAATAAATTCACTAAATTTCTTTATGTAGTTATTATATCTTTAATTTTATCGTTTCCTATATCCGTTAATTTTATCCTCACAAAATGATACAGACCCCAGAATACATTCTGGGTAACCATGATATGGAAACAAAACTTTTTTACAACGAACCATACTACGAAATCGCCCCCGAAAATTATCCGCTATCCTTGCAGGCTTCAAAATACTGTCCCAAGCGTCTTTTTTGCAAAGGAGCTCTCCCCACTACAGACAAAATCGGCATCGCCATGGTCGGAACACGCCGTCCCACAGCATCCGCCGAAGAACTCTGCCGGCGGCTCGTCGCTTCGCTCCAGGACACAAATGCAATCGTCATCTCTGGACTCGCCCAAGGCATCGACTGCTATTGCCACCGAGCCGCATTGGACGTAGGCATTCCGACAATAGCCGTCCTCGCGCAAGGACTCAACGCCAAAATCGAAGGCGAACGAGCCACCATCGCCAAACGCATTTTGGAATCAGGCGGCGCTCTCCTCAGCGAATACGAGGGCGACACTCCCGCATACAAAGGAAATTTCATCGCACGGAACCGCATCATCAGCGGGCTCAGCCAAACGACGCTCGTCGTCCAGAGCCGCCAAAAAGGCGGAGCGCTCATCACAGCACAATACTGCCTAGACGAAGGCAAACCTCTCCTCGCCATCCCCGGAAATTTCGACAGCGAGCTCTACAGCGGAACAAACACACTCCTTGACAGCGGACGAGCTCAAGCAGTGTTCATTCCCGAAAGTCTGCGTTCTGTAGCCGGGATCCCGCAACTTGACGGGGCGAAAATGGAGCAGCTAGTCACATGCGGAGTCAAGCTTACCGAAGCGGCGCAAAAGGTCTTTGAACGATTCAACGGCTTCCGCAAAACATTTTCGGAACTTCAACAAGAATTTGACTTTAAGGCGCCGGAACTTTTAGCTATATTGACGGAGCTAGAAATATCTGGTTTAGTCACATCAAAAGACAACTACCAATTCTATTTCAATGGAGCATAACTAGTTGCGCACTCGGATTCTCATTTGGATTGCCACAGGAATCGCCATTGCGTTCCTTGTGTTTCAGGTGTTGTTCGGCAAGAACAGCATTCCTGAGCAGCATAGAATCTCAAAAGAAATCGAGTTCTATCAAAAGCAAATAGATTCTTTGAACAAAGTCATTGAAAGCCGCAACGAACTTATCAACAAACTCAAAACCGATTCCCTCTACAAAGAAGAAATCTTGCGCACCCGCTACGGCATGAGCCGCGAAGACGAAAAAGTGTTTCAGCTGGTGAAGTGATTAGTGATTAGTGGTTAGTGGTTGGTGGTTAGTGGTTAGGATTATAAATAGAACGTTCTTTCTACATTCCTGTTTACTAACCACTGTTTACTAACCACTGCCCACAGCCCTACGCCATTTTGCTTGCGTCGGTGCTGGTGCATTCGACTTTACCAGCAAAGAAGCTGTATGCGGCAGGCACAATAAAAAGCGACATGAACGTGGCAAACGTAAGGCCTCCCGCAATCGCAACACCCATAGCAATACGGCTAGGCGTGCCGGTCATGATGAGCGGCACAGCGCCCAACACCGTAGAAAGGCTCGTCATGAGGATTGGGCGGAAGCGGCGTTCCGCCGCGAGCCTAGCCGCCTCAAGCTTGCTGCAACCCGTATTTTCTGCAATCTGGTTTGCAAATTCCACAATCAAGATACCGTTCTTCGTCACAAGGGCAATCAACAAAATCAAAGCGATTTCGCTAAAGATGTTGAGCGTCTGTCCGGTAATGAACAAGCTTACAAGAGCACCCGAAAGAGCTAGCGGCACCGTAAAGAAAATCACGAACGGAGCGCGGAAGCTTTCGAACTGCCCGGCGAGCACCAGGAACACAAGTGCCAAAGCAAGCAAGAACACCACATAAAGTCCCGAAGAACTTTCTTCAAACTCCTTCGACGAGCCGCTCAATGTCGTGCTCACGCTGGGGTAATCCTTCAGGAGCTTTTTCGCGATGCGGCGCATCTCTTCCACGCCGTCGCCAATCGTCTTGCCCGGAACAAGTCCCGCCTGGATGGTTGCCGCACTGAAGCGGTTGTAACGCGGAAGCGACGGCGATGCCGACTGTTCCTTGTACGTGATAAAGTTATCCAAGCTCACCAGCTCGCCCTTACCGTTCTTGACCGTAAGCATCGAAAGATTTTCCGGCGTATTGCGATACTGATAGCCGACAGCACCAATGATATCGTATTGACGGCCATCCTTGTAATAGTCGCCATACGTCTGGTCGCTAATCGCGAGTTGCACCGCCTGTGCGATATCGTTCACCGACACACCTTCTTCGTTTGCCTTGTCGCGCAAAATTTCGATGTGGAGTTCCGGCTTCGTGAAACGCAAGTTGCTGTTCACCACGCTAAACACAGGACTCTTGCTTGCCGCTTCTTCGAATTTCGGCACAAGATCACGCAGCACTTCGATGTTCGGAGCCTGCAACACGAACTGCACCGGGAGCCCGCCACGCTGCGTACTGATGCTCTGCGGTTCAAACACCATCACGCGCAAATCCGGATATTCGTTACCGAGCACCTGAATCGCACGGGCAATTTCACTCTGCGGACGGCGAGCTTTCTTGTCGTCGTTCAAGAAAAGTCGCATTCTAGAGTTTCCGGCGTTCCACGCACCGGCCTGGAATTCCGTATATTCGTTTGTGTCGAGAATAGAAATCACCTCGTCAGCAAACTCGTCCGCCATGCGTTTAGTTCTTGCAAGGTTCACACCTTCAGGCATGCTCATGTTCACCATCACTGCATTTGCGTCTTCTGTAGGCGCCATTTCGCTACTCATGTTGTTGAAGCAATAATACGCAGCAAAGAACAGTGCAGCCACAATCGGGAACAACAGCAAGCGCATTCTGAGGAAGGCCCCCAGCAATCGCGAATAGAAAGCATTAAGCCAATCGAAGAACGGTTCCGTAACCCGGAAAAACCAACCCTGTTTCTGGCGCTTTAAAAACTTAGAACAAAGCATCGGCGAAAGCGTGAGTGCACACAAAGTCGAAAGGAACACCGTTCCAATCATTACCGCCACAAATTCGCGGAACAAAAGACCCGTCGTACCGCCAAGCGCAAGTACAGGTACAAAAACTGCCATCAGCACGACAGAAGTCGCAATCACGGCAAAAAAGATTTCGTTCGTCCCGGCAATCGCGGCCTGCTTGGGCGTCATGCCACCTTCAATCTTGTGGTAAATGTTTTCCACAATCACAATAGCGTCATCGACCACAAGCCCAATAGCCAAGACCATCGCCAAAAGCGTAAGCACGTTGATACTGAACCCGCAGAGGTAAAGCACAAAGAAACTTCCAATCACAGACACCGGCACCACGACCATCGGAATAAACGTCGTGCGCCCCTCACGCAAAAACGCAAAGATAATCGCAATCACGAGCACAAAAGCAATAAAGATGGTCTCCACCACTTCCTTGATGGAGGCACGGATGTTAATCGAAGTATCGCGACCGTAAAGCAGTTCCACGCCTTCCGGAATTTCACGACGGATATCTTCGACGCGCTTGTAAAACTCGTTTGCAATTTCAACGTGGTTGCTGCCCGGCTGCGCCATGAGCGCAAGCGTAATCGAGTTCTTGCCGTTGCGTCTAAAACCCGTACGCGTATCTTTCGGTTCGTAATGGATGTCCGCCACATCAGAAATGCGGATTACCGTTCCGTCTTCAGCTGTTCTCACAGCAATGTTGGCAAACGATTTAGGGTCGAGAATTCGGCCAAGCGTGCGAATCGAAAGTGTCGTTTCAGCGCCTTCGATTGAGCCAGACGGAAGTTCCAAGTTGCCTTGCTTTAAGGCTGCCGCCATCTGAGCACCCGAAACACCTAGCGCCTGCATGCGCACCGGGTCAATCCACAGACGCACCACCGGACGCTTTTCACCCCAAATCGCCACTTCCGAAACGCCGTTAATCGTCTGCAAGCGTTCCTTCACGTGGTTATTCGCGATTTCAGAAACATCCATCGGATCAAGCTTATCGCTCACCAAGCTCACCATCAAAATCGGGTCGTTATCGCTATCGGACTTATAGACCGTCGGTTCATCGACATCGTCCGGCAAGCGGCGACGCACACGGCTCACGCGATCGCGGATTTCGTTCGCAGCCGCTTCCAAGTCCATACCCGTTTCAAATTCAATGCTGATGTAAGAGAACCCGTCGCGGCTCGTAGAAGTCAAAGCCTTGATACCAGACGCACTATTAATAGAGGCTTCCAAAATTTCAGTGACTTCCGCTTCGACCACGGCAGCGTTCGCACCCGGGTAAGACGTACGCACCTGGATCAACGGATAATCGACGTTCGGGTATTCGCGAATACCTAAAGAACTCAGTCCAAAGAAACCGAGCAACACGATGACAAGGGCCATCACCGTCATGAGAACCGGGCGGCGGACAGAGAGTTGGCTTACGCTCATTACTCCACCTCATAATTGATCGAATGGCGAAGTCCCTTAATCTTTACATCTGCACCCGGACGAAGACTCACAATGCCAGAGACAATCACCGAATCGCCCACATCAAGGCCCGAAAGCACTTGCACAGACATCGGCGTACGGAGTCCCGTCGTGATATGCTTAATCTTTGCTTTGCCGCCTTGGCTCACGAACACGTAAGCACCATCCCTGTCGAGAATCATCGATTCGGATGGAATCGTAAAGCTCTGTACGTTGCTTGCTTCCATGGCGACATTCACACTCACAAAGCTACCTGCGATGAGTTCGCCTTTCGCATTATCGACATCCACCATCACGCGGCGGGTGCGGCTGCTTTCGGAAATCACCGCATCCAAAGCAGAGACAACGCCCAGCTTTTCCACATTGCGTTCAGAATCCTTGAGCGAAATCTTGTCGCCCACTTTAATCATGGAAGCGTAACGTTGCGGGAGAGCAAACTTCGCCTTGAGGCGATCGACTTCGCTGAGTTCAGCAATCGGCGTTCCGGAATTGAGCCAAGCGCCCACGGACACATCCACAAAGCCAAGCTTGCCGCTAAACGGTGCACGAACTTCGGTCTTTGTCAGTTGAGCTCGGATAAGTTCTACACTAGCCTGAGCGGACTTGAGCGACGCCTCGGCAGATTCCAAATCCTGCTTGGTCGCACCATTCTTTTCAAAAAGGCCGCGAAGACGTTGTTCCTTTTGTTCCGCAAGCATCTTGTTCGATTCCGCCTGCTTGAGCTGTGCACGGAGTTCAGAATCGTCAATCTTTGCGAGGAGTTCGCCCTTCTTGACTAGCGCGCCATCTTTTGCCTTAAGGCTTACCAAGCGGCCAGACATCGCCGCTGAAAGCGAAACGCGATTCTTCGGCACAAGCGTCGCCATCGTCTGGAAATTCTTGCCCTGCTGCCCAAGTTCAGCCACATAGCCTTCGACATTCAGCACACGCTGAGCACCGCCTTTTTTACCTCCGTTGCCTTTGCCCCCAGGAGCGCCTTTGGCGGAATCGTCTTTACTACCACAAGCAACAAGAAGGAGAGAAGATAGAGCTATTAGAAGAAGATGTTTCATAAGCAGTTAGAAGTAGGAAGTAGGAAGTAGGAAGTAGGAAGTAGACAGTAGGAAGTGGTTAGTGGTTAGTGGTTAGTAAACAGTGGTTAAGAGTTTTTCGCGTATTTAGATGAACTGCTTATCAAAAAAGTTGCATAAAAAAGAAGTGGGGATGACAAGCTCATAACCCCATACCCCAAAGCGACCATCGGGAGCGACCCCACACCTCAGAACTTCACGTTCATCCAAAGCGCACCGCCGTCCTGATAAAATTCTGGTTCAAACTGCACACGGCTAGAGAACGATTTGCTGGAGGTCGCACGGTATATACGCACGGCATCGAGCATGGAAATCACACGGTTCAAAATCAACGCCCCTACAGAAACCTGGAACACGATACGGCTCACGCGGTAATGACGCATGCGGCTTTTGAATTCATCGATATGCTCCGTCGTTTCTGGGTTATCGGAACTGCCCCAGTCCCACTGGATGTCGTTCGAATATTCCTCGTCAACTTTTTTGTCCGAGCGGATCATCGCTTGGTTGTAATCTTCGTCCATGTCCGGCGAAGAATTCTGACCGAACACACCAGAACGGCTGCGGTATGACCCCACCGTATTCAAGAGAGAAATATTCTTACCACCGGTAAATCCCGCATGGCGAACAGCGTAGTTATGGGCAGACGTCACATAGCGGTCGCCCACCACATATGAACCTATGGCGACAACCCACAATGCGAGGTCCGTCCACACGAACGGACGCACAAGTTGCTTTTCGTTCAAGTAAAGTTCGCCCATGCCAGGCAAAAGTGCAGATGCGCCAACAGCAAGGAAGAGGTTCTTGTCGTTGTTTTTATAAACGTTCTCATCAACGCTCACCACAATCTGCGAGAAAGCGGAGACTGACGCAAGCAGTATGGCCAAAACAAAGCGCATTAGAATCCCCAGTTCGCACGAACAGCCCAACCGAAGGAATCCGTAAATGACATGCCACTATCGAAATGCAAACGGTCGAACCAAGAAACATCTTCTTCGTAAAGAACCTTGTTATGGGCATTCGCAGTAAGCGCTGCATCAACAGCGGAAACAATATGGTTCAAAATGATGCCGCCAATGAACCATACCTGCGTGTCCGCATAACTGTTGGCATCGCTGCGCATCGAGCGGTACTTTTTCAAACGTTCGGATTCGCCCAGCGGAACTGTTTCGGAATTCGGGTCGCCAAGATTGAGGCTGCTAGCCACTGCCGCCTGGGTATCATCCCAACCGAGCACGTAGGAACCTTCAGAAATCAGCTGGAACACTTCAGATTCATTATTAAAGCCCTTTACATTCTTGATTTCATCCCCCAGCGTTATCTTTTTATTGCGGTCATACACATCGACAAAGTTTTTCGCATGCTGTGGCGGATCGTCGGCAAACAAAGAATTTTCATGATAGCAACCGCCATAAGTAGCAGAACCATAAATCGCTTCGCAAAAAGACTTTCGCGTTCCCATGTAGCGGTTGTTGAATTCACTACCGTAAAGATCGGCATCCGTATTATAGAGATCACGCATCTCCCTTTCGTAACGTCCAATAGAATAATGTTCCTTGGCAAATTTCTTGTACTTTTTCACTTGTTCATTGTATTTGTGAATGGAGAAGTATCCCCAGCCACTCCACATGAACACTTCCAAAGCCAAATACACGCCGCCACGGACATACGTCGCCGTTGAACCGCCCACATAAATCTGACCGGCACCGGGAACCAAAAGCGAGAGGAACAAAGCCTTGCGCGGGTTCTTATAGCGCCCCTTCATTTCATCAATGCCATGCACCTTGGAAACCTTCACCGGTCCAAGCAAATCACGGCGGCTCATGCTATTGGACGAGGCCGCAACCGAGCTGCTGCTCAAGTTCGTCAGTCCTGCCGCTTGAGCTTGAGCCAGAGAATCCGCTCGTCTTGAGGAATCCGCTTGAGCGCGGATTCTTTCAGCTTCGGCAATTGCGGCTTCGCGCATCAGCGAATCCCGCGCCGCAGAATCCAAGACAGAAGTATCGGCCACCGCGACATTAGAAGTAGAGTCCACGACAGAGGAAACCGATTCCGCCGGAGCGACAGACGAAGAACTTTCAACAGCGGAACTGACAACAGTAGAAGGCGAACTGGCAGGAACGCTTGCCACCTCGGAAGAAGAGCTCAAGACTTCGAGCGAGGAACTTGAAAGCACAACAGAAGAACTTGAAACAGCCTTGCTGCTAGATGATTTAGCCTTGGACTTTTTAGATGCGGAACTCGCCGCCACCTTGGCCGACGAACTCACAGGAGCCGCAGCCGAACTTGCAGGAGCAACTTCCTTCGCCGCGGAACTGGCAGGAACAACAGCTTTAGCGGTAGAACTCGCCGGAGCCGTGGTAGGCGTTTTAGCCGTAGCTTCTTCTTCGAATTCCGCGAAAAGGTCTCGCACCTGCCCGAAAGAGAACTGAGCGAGAGATAAACCTAAAAATAAGGGTAAAAGAACAAACTTGCGCATATACTGTTAAAATAGCAAAAAAAAGAATAAAACAAAAAGCCCCGGAGATAAATCCGAGGCTTTAACATCAAAATTTTATGGAATTGTTACCTGACACGAACACGCTGAGCCAAGGAACCGATACGAACCACATAAATACCCGCATGCGCAACCGGAACTTCAAAGTTTGCAGCATTTACGACACCAGAACGAACTACTTTACCCTGCATGTCGAGAATGGCAAATTTTTGGCCCAAAGAAGAACCGCTAACCTTAATATTACGACCCATAGCAGAAAGCCCAAACTTTGGCGTAGCGGCTTTAAGCTCCACAATCTTCGTTTGAATTTCTTCGCACTTTTTCTTGATAAAGAACGTTCCGTCACCATTGACTTTGAAGTCTATATTGGTGAAATTCGGCGAAACATTAGTAAAATCAGAAGCGACGAAATTCATCGGATAAAGATAAACTCTCGAACCGCTAATAGTCGGAACACCAGTATAGGCTACAAATTCCTTTCTATAGAACAGCGAGTCCGGCAATGGATTTTCTCCAAAATACAAAGCCACGACATCAAAACTTCTTGGAACAGTAATTAAAGAATCATTAGATATAAATTCTCTGCAAACCCTGTCACCTATGACAGAAACAGAAATCTTTTCCGTGTAAGGCGTAATCGTAAATTTTCCCGGTTTAACATACAAGATGTAGTTCGGATCGCCTTCTGTCGAAGCAAAGGCCACCGAAATCTTATACGAAGAATCCTGACCTTCGGAGTCGCGAAGAACATCTTCGCCCGGTTGGCGAGCCACTGTATAATCAGCCAGCTTATCACCATCGACAAGACCCGTTACAGTGACTTCGTATTTTTCAGGATCCGGTTGGCCATAAACCTTTGATGTATCACTCACCTTAACGGTAACAAGTTTCTTGCCCACCTTAAGCACGGCAGGAACATATTCCGTTACAACATAATTCTTGTTCGTCGGATTTTTCTTGTCAAATTCAAGTGCATATTCGCCCGCAGGGAGAATTCCCGTTGTTTTGCCAAGGCTCACGTGGATATTGTCAAGTTCATCGCCCTTCAAGAGGCTATCAGCAACCCATTTGAATTCAGCCGGAGTCGCATCACCATAGGTAATGGAATCAGACAAAGCAGTAATCACGAGAGATTTCGGAGCAACAGTCAAAGAACCATCCGTAACTTCGAACTCCACATGCGGATAATTTACCGATGTATTTTCAAAGCTCTTGGAAGAAAGCCCCATCGCATAAGAGCCGGCATCTGTTCCCGTCACTGTATCTTTTCCAATAAACTTAACGTACTTCAAAGAGTAAGCCGTGCTATTAGACACAATATCATAACCCGTAACGATATGTTCCTTGCCATCGTACGTTACAGTATCGACGAGACCTTTTACCGTAACAACGATCTTGCCATCGTTCGGGGTAATCTTAAGAGATCCCCCTTCTGCAATAGTAACAACATAATTCGGATTTAACTTTGAATCAACAGTAGCCGTAATTGCATACTCGCCAGCATCTTCGCCTTTTTCACGAACAAGCTTGACACCAGCCAAAGTATCTTTAACGCCATTAAAAGATGCAAGACCGTCAACCGTATAGGTAAGTTCAGGATCTTCTTCACCATAAAGCTTAGTCACATCATCTACAGACAACGTCACAGCCTTCGGATTAATCGTAAGCTGACTGGACTTGGTGGTCAATTTGTAATTAGGATTGTCAGCTTCAGCGAACGAGATGTTTACCTTATACTTACCAACTTTTTCGCCCTCGTCTCGTGTAATCGTATCAGACTTAAGAGCGGCGCCCCCTTCTACAAGACCTTCAGCTTCATAAGTGATCGTCGGGTCCTTGTCGCCATAAGTTTTTTCAGCAGCATTCACTGTTACGGTGACAGCCTTCGGCGTGACAGACAGAGAGCCATTGTCAATCGTTGTTACAGTATAGTTGGGATTCGAAGCTGCCTTGACATTTGCAGAAACGACATACTCGCCCACATCTTCAAGCCCCGTTGCAACACATTCTTCACAAGAAAGCGTTACATCACTCAGCACATCCTTACCCACAAGTCCGGTGGCCTTGTAAGTAAATTCAGGAGTTGCCGAGCCATAGGTCTTGGTTACATTATCAACCTTCACAGAAACCTTAGCCGGAGTGATAGTGAACTTGCCAGACTTTGTTTCGATGATGTAATCATCCGTCGTATCCTTAGGAACGCTAACGACAATTTCATACACACCCACGTTGTTACCATCAGCGGCAGAGCTCTTGTCCCTCGTCAAGGTAATCGCTCCCAATTTCTTGTATTCCGAAGCCTTGATATTACCGGTAATGACGGTTTCGAATTTAGGATCCGCAGAACCATAGACTTTAGATGCATCTTTCGCCATCACGGTAATTTTAGTCTTTGTGATGATAAGATAGCCGTACTCATCATCTAAGCCTACACGATAGTTGGGCAAAAGTTTATCCAAAGTACCCGCAACGCCATCGGCAAAAGTAATCGAATATTTTATGACATCGCCGGAGGAGTTTGCAATTTCTTCACCTTCCACCCTCTTTAATTTGATGTTAGAAGCAAGGACAGATTTCAGGTTGCTCAAGGTATCAGCGTTAATCTTTAAGATATCTGCCAAATAATTCAGAGAATCACCTTTATAGGTTTTCAGCAAGACATCAAGATCAATGCTTTCGCTGCCCACTAAATTCCACGAAAACTCAGGATCATCAGCTCCCTTTTCCTTTTCGCAATTTTCAGTTTTTATGTAAATGCTCTTTTTCTTGATTTCAAACTTTTTTTCGACGGAAACATTGTCTCCGTAGGTGACGACCACAGAACCGGACTCTTTGCCGACATTGATGTTTTTGCCATAAGCAACTTCGTATTCCGTAATATCTTCTTCACCACACATAACGCTTGTTACGGAAGGTGTAATCTGATTGCCGGTAAAAGTAGTAGGTCCCGATAACTTGATTACGCATTCGGGATCAGCCGCGAATGCACTCGAAAACGCTGATGAAACAGCAAAAGCAAACAATAAAACTTTTTTCAACATAATGACACTCTCTTGTTTATCTAACCTTTTTTATATCTAACCTTTGTAAAATATAATTTTTTCATTTTCTTATCAACTTTGGCGACTACAAAATGTTGTAAAAAAGGACATTTTTTACGCAAAAAACCGCCCCTCGAAAGGGACGGTCCGTAAGATTTTCGGTGAAACCGAAGAGAACTGCTTTTGGGTGCCATGCACCCGTCCGTAACAGCATCTCGATCATAAGGTCAAACTAGTTTGACCTTGCGACTCTCGGTTTGTTACTTTTCAGCGACCACCCAAACCTTGACCTGAGCTTCAACGTCGCTGAAGACCTTGATAGTCACGGTATAGACACCGAGCTGCTTGATAGGTTCTTCGAGAGCAACTTGAGCACGGGTAACCTTAACGCCTTGCTTGGTGATGGCGTCGGCAATGTCAGCTGCGGTCACAGAACCGTAGAGACGTTCGCCTTCGACAACGCGGCGTTCGAGGTTGACAGAAACCTGAGAAAGCTTTGCAGCCACGTCACCAGCAGCGGCGAGTTCCTTCTGGAACTGGGCTTCAACAGCAGCGCGGTTGTTTTCGATTTCGAGCTTGGCTTCCTTAGTTGCACGTACAGCGAGCTTGCGCGGGAAGAGATAGTTACGTGCGTAACCGTCCTTAACCTTCACGACATCGAGCATCTTGCCCAAGTGGGGGACGTTAGCCTTAAGAATAATTTCCATAGTCTAGTTCCTCCTATTAACGCATGCTGTCCGAAACGAACGGGAGAATAGCCATTTGACGGGCACGCTTGATAGCTTCGTTCAGCATACGCTGATACTTGGCGGAAGTGCCAGAAATGCGGCGCGGGATGATCTTGCCACGTTCAGAGATAAAGCGACGGAGAGTCTTTTCGTCCTTGTAGTCAATGAACTTGACGTTGTTCTCGGTGAACCAACAAG
>JAEEGI010012149.1_pt1 | contig 18451 bp, 5 predicted proteins | sample 8958751 | NCBI WGS metagenome assembly JAEEGI01 (sample SAMN16246545, study PRJNA631951) | gut metagenome | biome: gut microbiome; feature: rumen; material: KS-attached | host: Bos | place: Iran: Karaj | collected 2018-10 | reverse complement strand
GAGGACGACAACAAGACCGAAGGTGCCACCTTCGTTCCCGGCAAGGGCTACATGATGGCTATCAGCCAGGATAGCTACATGAGCAACTCGGGCGTCCTGAACAACGGCAGCGTGCCAATCACGCTCACCAATGGGGAGCCCGATGACTTGCAGTACAACAAGGGCTGGAACCTCGTGGGTAACCCCTACCAGGCCTACCTCGACGTCAGCAGCCTCGGCACCATCTACGGCTACGACGCCGACATGGGCGTGTACGCTCCTTATTCAACGTCGGCTTCCGTGAACCCGGCCATCCCGGCACAGAACATTCACCCGCATCAGGCCTTCTTCTATCATGCAGCGACTGATGGCGCTACGTTGACCTTCACTCCCACTATGGCCACGACGGAAAAGAATTTGAATTCCTACTATCGTGACGCCCAGGTCAACTACCCCTTGGTGAACCTCTTCGCTCAGAATACCGCTGGCAACCGCGACCTCGCCGTCGTCGAGTTCAACCGTCCCGAACTGGGAGGCGCCACCAAGGTCGGCTTCATGACCAACGCCAACTTCCAGATCGCCGCACATCTCGACGGCGAGAACTACGGCCTGCTCTTCACGCCTGAAAACACCGAGAAAGTGCCTGTGCGCTTCTACACCGATGAGGACGGCACCTTCACGCTGACCTGGAGCACCTTCAACGGCGACTTCACCAGCCTCCTCCTCGTCGACAACATGACCGGCACCATCACCGACATGCTCCGCAGCGACCACTACACCTTCGACGCCAAGACGAGCGACTACGCCTCGCGCTTCTACCTCACCTACGCCTGCACCGGCGTCGATGAGAACAACGAGGGCGACGGCTCCTTCGCCTTCTTCGACGGCAGCGAGTGGGTCGTCAACGGCAAGGGCCAACTCGACGTCATCGACGTGACCGGCCGCGTCCTGTTCAGCAAGCGCATCGCCAACGAACAGAACCGCGTCAACCTCAACAACGTCGCCCCGGGCGTCTACATGATGCGCGTCAGCGACGGCAAGGACACCATGGTACAAAAGATTGTGGTGAGATAAGAGATTCCCTGCGGGAATGGAGTGAAACGTAACTGTATTAATGCGGCGGCTTGAAACGCTTTCAAGCATTAGAATCCTGAAGCCGCCGCGGATTCAAAAACCGAAGCACTCCATTCCCGCGCAGCGGGAACCTCCTGAAATCAGAGAAATCAAATTGACAGAAAGACAATAACAATAAACACAACATACGATGAAGAAACTGATAATGACAATCGCAATCGCCACCATGATGGCTGTCCCTGCCACGGCGCAGGTCTTCCTGGATGACGAAGACCTCAACAACAGAGCCACCAATCCTGACGGTTTTGGCGTCATGGTCCCCGAACAGAACGTCACCTACGACCAGTACGTCCCCGTCGGCGAAGGCATCCTCCTGCTCGCAGGTCTCGCCGGTGCCTACCTCGTCGGAAAACGCAAGAAAGAGGATTGATCCTTAGGCCTTTTTGAGGGCCAAACAACATGAGATGAGGAGGAGAGTGCAACACGCGCTCTCCTCCTTATTTTATTAACACTCCCGAATATTACGCCTCCTATTGTTGCATTTTTTTTGGATTCTTGGGACACTTTTCCACTCTTTTTCCTTATATTGAAGTACTTTTGCGCCCGAATTCGAAGGGTTTATCCCTATGAATTGGGACGGTACCCCCAGTTCATCAACGTACGTAAATACTATAGTAAACAAGGAAAACTAGGATCCTAAAATGAACACAACCAGCACCTTACTAGGCAACTTGCTGGACACTTCACGAACCCTCTCCTTGACGAGCCGCAGGCTTTCTGCCCCGCGCCATGTCATGCGAGTAGCATGTCAAGTGCCCACAAACGGACTATGCCCATGGTTTAACCAGGTCCCTGAGTCCTGAACTTGTCGAAGGATCGAAGGGCCGTCCCGCGTCCTGCAGTCTCGAGTCCTATGTCCCACGTCCTATGGCTATTAATTAAGGTGCAACGAGAAAAGAAAACAAAGTAAGTATAAACAATAAAAATCTTCGAAGTAAAATGCAAAAGTATTACAACAAGAAACGAAAGCTCAACAAGTTGAAAGCCAGCTTGCTGTTGCTGATGATGGTGTGCTTCGCCGGTGTGGCGCAGGCACAAACCAATGTGTACATGCACTCGGGTACACAGAATGTTACAGGTACTCTTAACTTCTACGACTCAGGCGGTGCCTCCTCTGTGAATGGTAGCTACTACTGGGAAAAGTGGTACCAACACAACGAGAACGCCACCATTACCTTCAAGAATGGCGACAGCCCCATTCAAGTGTCCTTTGGTAAGTTCCATGCCTGGGGAGACAGTGCAGACGGAAACAGCGTCGTTGACTTAGGCGAGTTCAGCCTTCGTATCAACAATGACCACCTCTATGTGTATGACGGTGAAAATGCTGATGACAGTAAGCTGATCTGCGACCTCACTGGCACGCTCACCGAAAGCTTTACCATTTCGGCCAACGGCCCCATCACCTTCAAGTTCGTCTCCGACGGACAGTATCGTGACGAGGGTTGGGCCGCCACGGTGACCAGCCCTTCGACATACACCGTGCAGCAACCCATCATCACCAAGGAGACCTGCTCCGACTATGTGATTCTCTATAACACTGCCTATGGCGCAACGGTGTATTATTCCACCGACAACAATGACCCCGATCCTTTCGACCCGCTTTCGGATGCCACCGTATATACGGCTCCTTTTGCCATTGATTTGGATGCTGCCACTGCCAGCGTTTTGGTGAGAGCCATTGCTGTGGCAAACGGAACGCATAGCGCCGTGGCTTCGCACACCTTCACCCACAGCGACCAGCGCCCCACCCCAGGTGCGCCACAGATTAATATTGATGGCAACACGGTGACCTTCGTGCCTGCCCCTGTGCCTGCCGGCCTCAACGAGACCTACAACATCCGCTATACCACCAACGGTACCGAACCTTCGGCCACCAATGGTACCTTGCTCACCAAGAGCACGGGCTTCAGTATCAATTGGACTACGCCCAACACGACCTTCAAGGCCGTGACCGTGGCCGTGACCTGCTCTAGCAAGGTCTCTGCCGTGACCACCGAACAATTCGGCAATGTGACCGTGCCCACCCCGACCATCACCTTCGACAGCGAAGGCAAGGCCACCATCACCTGCTCCTTGGATGGTGCCACCATCTACTATACCACTGATGGCACACAACCTACGACCAGCAGTGACCACGGCACTACCCCTGTGACCACCGAGGCTTTGGCTATCGGTACCACTGTGTATGCTTACGCTGTCTTTAGTGCAGAAGGTTACGACGACTCTTCAGTTGGCTCGGCCATCTACGTGCCTGAAAGCGGTAGCGGCACCTACGGCGGCGTGGTCTTCTTGGATGACCGGGAGAAACATACCTTGAGCTATTATACTGAGGATTCGCCCATCCATAGCCTGAATCCCCGAGACATTAAGATCACTTATTTCGGTAACAGCCCTGCTGGCCGTACCACTATGACTACTGCTTCGGAAAATGGCAATGCCCCGACTACATTCAGCGCAACCGCTTCGGGCGTAAAAGTTGGCATTGCCAGCACAGAAACCCAAGACCAGTTCATCTACTTGAAGACACTTGAAGCTGCCAACGAAGATGGTTCTGGCAACTACCCTTACACCATGATTCCTAACCCCTTCCAGGTGAGACCTACGGGACAGAGTGGAACTGTTACTCCTGAAACAAGAGATATCTATATTACTTACTACCGTGCTTCATGGTATAATGGTGGAGAGTTGGAGGTTACTTATATTGATGCCAACAATCAACAACAAACAGAACCTTTCACCATCAATTCCTCTTCTGAAACACATGTCACTATAACTGTTAAGGCTACAACAAGTGTAACTTTCAGATTAAGAGGTACTGGAAATAGTCCTCGTGTTGCGTTTGATGCACAATACGATGACGCTAATGGAACTACATTTGCGAGTTCTGGTAATAATTGGTACACATCTACTTCTTGGACTTCTTATGGCCCATATACCATTCCCACAGGTTCTTCTATTACAGTTAGTGGTTGGCGTGGCTTCTACGCCTGGCGTGTGAAGAGCCTAAGCAGTGGCCTTACCATTCAAAGAGCCAATGGTTCAGCTGTGAATGTGAATGGCATCATTGATCCAGAAGAGGAAATCAAATTCGTTACTGACAAAGAAGAAGGCAACGAAGTGGAGTTTGAAGCTTTGTGGGCACAAGCATACGTAACCACAACGGGAAGCCTCAGTAATTATGTTCCTGCATCTGTAAAAAGTGCTCGTGAACGTAACTTCTTCGTGTTAGATGGCACGGGTTGGAGTATTAATGGAGTTACTATTCCTGCAACTTATACAGCTTATCTTCCTGATGGAACTGGAGGTAGTGCTTCTTCTTCCATTACTACAGCTATCACATGTAGCTCCGATGTAAGAATTGAAAACATCATCGTTAGTTTCACGGGTACACTTCAAGCAGCTGGATACAATCTTCATATTGGCCGTGGTGTGACAGGAACAGTGGGCACCGTCTATGGAAGTAATACAAATAGTAATATCAACCAAACACTTCGAATAGAGGCAGGAACACATACTAATTTGTATGGCATGGGCTCTAATGGGCCTGGCAATAACATGACTAAACAGCATATCATACTTGGATGCGATTATGATCGTGCGAAGTCTGATGACAACAAATTATCAATTACAGATCAAATTAAATTAATAGAATCAGGCAGCAAAACTGTTGGAACAGACAAAGTTATAATTATAGTAAAAAGCGGCGTTTTCCAAAACAATACGGGCTCAGGAACAGCCGAGAAGTCAGATAACTGTTTTTATCTGTGGAGTCCCTCTACAAATAATACAGGCACTGGTACGCGTACAATGATTGTTGAAGGAGGACAATTATGGCATATAGCAGGAGGCTTGGATTGTGGAAACAGTGATAATACACGTAATCTTACCATAAGAATTAAGGGAGGCACGATTCGAGGTAGTATTTTCGCTGGTGCAGCAAGATACGATACAAAAGGATACAAGTATATTATTCTCACAGGAGGCACTGTTCGTGGATGGATTGCAGGTGGTTCAAATGGATATTTGGCAGAAGGAACTTACGGTCAGGGAAATGAGCACGGAACTGTTACAGGTCGCAGCTACATTTATGTAGGAGGCAATACGCATGTAGGTGGTCGTGAAGATGCCATTAACGTGTCTATTGGAGGTTATGTTTATGGTGCAGGTTGTGGAAATACTAGAACCACCACAAATGCGGGTAGTGTTACAGAACAAACTAACGTCGTTATAGCAGATGAAGCTTATGTTAAGCATGCCGTGTATGGTGGAGGAGCATATGGAAGTTCTTTGGGTACTGCAAATGTTTATGTATTAGGCAATGCTATAATTGATGGTGATGACGACGATGACCAAGAGGTAATTGGCGGTGTTTTCGGAGGTGCTCGACAAAAAGGAGGCGGCACGGTAAACATCACAATGAATGGTGGCACAATTAATAAAAGAGGTCTTTATGGTGGTTCAAATGCTGAGGGAGATATCTCAGGCCTCGCCACCATCAACATGAATGGTGGCACCACCCCCAACGTCTTTGGCGGCGGTTATGGTAGTAGTACCGATATGAATGCCGGTACCAAGGTAACCGTTAGCGGCGGTACTGTGAGCAACAATGTGTATGGCGGCGGTGAGGAAGGTACCGTTACGGGCAACACCGAGGTGACCTTCAGCGGCGGCACGGTCAACGACATCTATGGTGCTGGTAAAGGTAACGCTACCTCCACCCCGGTTCAACGTGCTAACATCACGGGCAGCACCACGGTGGCCGTCAGCGGCGGCACCGTCAGCGGCTCGGTGTACGGCGGTGGTGAAAACGGTACTGTGGCCTACAATCAAAATGGTAACAACAACACCAACTACAAGTCCACCGTCAACGTGAGCGGCGGCGAGGTGAAGGGCGATGTGTATGGCGGCGGTAAGATGGGTACCTCACAGGTGGCCACCACCGTCAACATCTCCGACGGTATCATCCGTGGTCATGTGTTTGGCGGCGCCTTCGGTGAACAACAGAAGGTGTTTGTCACCGGCTTGCGTACGGTCAACATGACTGGAGGCCATGTTTATGGTAACGTCTACGGCGGCTCGCGTAACGCCAACGATGGTAACAACACCACGTTGGCCAATACTGCCTTCCCGACCAGCAACACGACAACTACCATGTGCGTCACCAACATCAGCGGCGGTGTCATCGAAGAGAATGTGTATGCCGCAGGCTACTTCGGCAACTGCTTCGGTTCCGTCTATGCCTTTATCGGTAAGGATGCCATCGAGAACGCACCTTACAAGCAACCCACTACGGGCATCGAATACAAGATAGCTACCCTTAGCATTGGCGGTACCGTTTGGGCCGGTGGCGACTGGGGTACCTTCAGCGGTAATTTCGGTGGCAACACCATCTCGGGTAATTCTAATATCTATGTGGATGGTAACGGCTATGAGACTACAACGCAGCAGGCCAATAACGCCCAATATATGAACATCGGAGGCTCCATCCTCGGTTGCGGTACCTCGTGCCACGCTGGTAAGGCGGAACGCACTGTTATCGTTCGCAACTATGGTACAGCCCAAGGTGCTCAGCCTACCGAGGCTTCCCGTACGCTCTATTCCATCCAGTTTGCCAAGGTGTTGATCTTAGACAACAGTAATATTAACTTCACAGGTCAGGGTCGCGTCAACAACCTGAACCAGACTGAGAAGTACAGTATCTATGAGATTTACAACGATGCTAAGACCACTCCCAATGCCGATACCGACGTCGACGGTGTGCGTATTGTCAACGGAACGGGCATCTTCCTGAATGCACCTGTCACGCAGATTGCCAACTTCCGCAGCATGAGTTGTGACAACACCTTTGCTTCCACTACGCCCACACTCACTGGCTACACGCTTATCACTCCCGAAACGCTCAGCAGCTGCAACAACCAGGTGCGCGTGAACGGTGGTAACTACGTCGAAATCAAGTGGGGCAGCAATTATGGTGCTCTCCTTGGTTACGCCCACATGATGGCCAGTAACAACGATGCTGATGCTACCTGTGCCTACGCCCGTCCGCGTTGGTGCACTGGGGCTGCCTTTGACCAAAACGGAAGCACTGACAACCCGAACGATGGCGGTTGGATCAGCTACACGGCTTCTGAAAACACCTTTGCTTTGAATGGTGCGGCTGGTAATGTGCAGATGCCTTACGAGAACCACACGGTGTCGAAGAACGGTGAACAGTACTTCCGTATCTGGCGCCAAGGTGGCACGGAGCACTATCGTGAAGGTATCTTCAATGCTCATGCTTCGGGTTCCGATGCTTGGAAGACCGTGGATGTGGTCATCACCTTGCCCGCCTTCCGCGACCCTGCCAACTACTATTGCTTCGAGACCAACGGCGACGCCACCACCATCGACTACGGTGCTGATGTGCTGATGTGGAATGCCGCTCGCGAAACCGGCACTGGTGACGACTGGATGTATTTCAATGAAGATACCGATGTCCAAATGACGGGACAGCAACAGTCTGCTGTTGAAGGTACCCTCACCGAGATGAAGAAGAATGCTGACGTCAACTTTGGTTTGGTCATCCTGCCTTCTACTGGTATGGCTGGCAGCGACTACATTATCTGCTATGAGTCGGACAACAACCTGGCACTTTCCACCACGAAGTACACCAAGGCCGACAACACAAAGGAGCCTCAGGTCACGTTCCGTCTTACCTATTATGATAAGCTGACGTCCAACATGACTTGGGATCCTTCGAGCATCGTCCTCGTGCAGAAGGATGCCACCACAGGCGAAGTGGTCGACCGTGTCACCATCTCCTTGGCTGTGAGCACCAGCTCTACCATCGAGCAGGTGTTTACTACCCAGGTCTACGCCATCATGCAAGGCAAGGGCAGCACTTCGGAGACCTTCAATGCCAAAGTGGTGCTTCCTACCTTCGCTGCTAACCTGTACCAGACTGGTGTGGCTGCCAACTTTACGCTTAACAGTGTGACCTTCGCGCCAGCCAATGGCGGTGTCCTGATTGCTCGTGGTGGAACCTATAATTGGAACCAATATGCCGTCGGTTACGCCGCTGGCTTGAACTACGACAACACGGATGGTTGGAACGGTGAAGGCAATTATACGGAACGTGACTCATATCCGCTCACGCAGAACAATCCAACGGCTACTTTAGTTGGTAAGACTGGTGGCCGTTCGGAGTTTGCCATCGATTTCACCCTGCACTACGACGGTTCGCAAACCGCTACTACGGAAGAGTTGATCGGTACGCTGACCTTCAATATTACCTTTGACAACTACAAAAATGCACAAGGCCAGTTGGTCAATAACCAACCACTGACCATCATTGTGGAAGTGTACCGCCGTGGTCAAGGCAATAGATTCTACATTGACGGTATCAACGGCTCTAACGCCAACGATGCCCGTCACCCCGACAAGGCTGTGAAGCAATTGAGCACCATCTTCAACCGTTGCGGCTACATGGCAGGTGACGAAATCTACATCGTCAACCAGGTCACTGCTAGCAAGCAACTCAATTGGAATGGTCTGCCTTACAACAATGTCATCATCTACCGTTACAACGGTGGTCACGAACTGTCGGCTACTGATGCCAGCATTGTGGGCAACCCCAATAACACAGCTTATCTCGGCAACCTACTCAATGTGACCAACCACATGACCATGACAGGTATTACCTTGGATGGTTACTATAACAATGGTGAAACTACCTATACCACTGAAGATCCTCAGACCCACGAACAGATAATTCATAATACTGATGAAAATGGTGGTCCTCATACCGTTACCGCTACGGCTTCCATGATTACTATAGCTAATGGTGGTACGCTTGAGCTTTCCAATGGTACGGTGCTCTTCAACAACAATAGTAGTAGTGTCAATGGTTCTGCTGTGAACGTGGCCAATGGCGGTAAGTTGATGATGAACCAGGATGCAACGATTAGGAACAATGTGACTACGGGTGACGGCGGTGGTGTTTACATGGCTGGTACCATAGTTGTTTCAGACGATATCCAAATCGTCAACAATATGAAGGGTGATGTGCAGAACAACGTGTTCCTCACCGCTGCCGACAAGATGATTACCATCGGTACGGCTGCTGGTAACGATGCCTATGGCCCATTGAGTGCCGATGCCAAGATTGGTGTCACCAAGTCATTGACGGCTGACATCGACAACACTTATACCCGCGTGGTGAATGTGGATCAGGATGTTGAATGGCTTGAGACGCCTTTCAACACGCATCCCAATAGTATCATCTACCACGATGGTCAGAAGTACCAGTTGGTGAAATATACGGATCCTAAGATTCTTTACTGGCTTGGTACTTGGGTGACCTATCAAGACCACGTGCCTACAGAAGCAGAAGGTGGTTGGATTTATCCCGCCGACATCACCAATGTTACCAACTTTGATATCTATACACAATACCAGTACGCATGGATTATCTCCTTGGTGAATGGTGAAAACGGTCAGCCTGGTAACGAGTTTGTTGGCAAGACCGTCAATATCTTGGCCGACCTCGACATGGACGAGAGTATCTGGGTGCCGATTGGCGATGATAGACATCCTTTCAAGGGTACTATTAACGGTAACGGACACCTTATTGAGAACATGCACAGCCCGTTGGTGCAAGACTATATGGGTATGATTGGTAAAGCCGACGGTGCAATTATCAAAGATGTGATGGCTATGGTCAACTTTAATGCCAATGCCGCCAACATGGGTGCTGTGGCTGGTGTCATGACGAATACCACCATCAGCAATGTGGAAGCTGCAGGTACCGTCACTGGCGGTAGCAATACTGTCAATATGGGTGGTATTGCAGGTAATGTTGAGAGCGGCACCATCCACTCCTCATTCGCTGTCTGCGACCTGACAGGTACTACCGAAACCGTCATGGGCGGCCTTGTGGGTACCAATGGTGGTGACCTTTACAACAGCTATGCTAATGTCAACATGGAAGGCTCCAACACAATGGGCGGCCTTGTGGGTGAGAACATGGTTGGTTGCCATGTGGAGAACTGCTACGTCAATCTCGGTCAGATGGAAATTCCCGCCTTCGCCTACGAGAACCATGGCTTCATCACCTATTGCTATGCCAGCAAGGCTGGTCAGTATGTGTCAGCTGATGTGGAAAACAATGTGGCTCCCACCAAGAGTGGCATCTTCGCTGCTGTGAAGGATCGCAAGCACCTCGATTATATGTATCGCGACAACATTGTCACGGCTCCGTCGGAAAATACTTACGCCAACCATGAGGAAATTGAATACACTGAAGACAAACGCGCTCCTCTGATTTGGAACGGTCTGTTGAGCGTGCTGAATGAGTGGGTTGATAAGACCGAAGTGGAAGGCGACTTTAGCCCTTGGTACCGTCCGACCTCGCAAGACATCAACGGCGACCTGCCTGTGTTGGCTTTCCCGAAGGACAACTGTATGGGCAATTACGCTGAGGAAGAAGGCAAGTTCTTGCGCTATAGCGCCAGTGACAAGATTACTACTACTACAACAAATGGTATTACTGTATCGGTACAGGACAATAACGGTCTCGATAACCTGCTGACCAAATACAGCGGCAAGGCTGCCAACATCTTCCTTTACAACAGTGCCATCAATGTGGCGAACGGTTCGGGCAATGCCAACCTCTTCATCAACGAAGACGCAGCTTTGCTCCAGAAAGCCACCAATGGTGTATATTCTGACATCAATGCCACCGTGGGTATCACCTTCGACAACTCATGTAAGAACGCTCAAGACTATTGGGGCAACCAATTGGAGTATGACTGGCACATGATGTCAACCCCGCTCAAGAATGCAAAGATGGGAACGAAGTATAACGAATATGTGACAAACATGTCCCATTCTGATCCTGCTCTCGATTGGAGTGATGTTAAGGAACTCAACGACAGCTATTTCCCCAATGGACTGCTCGGTTCAAATGTGACTTGGGACTTCTATACCTACTTTGAGCCTCAATACCACTGGATCAACTTCAAGCGCGACAAGGAAAACCACTTCCATTTTGACTTAGTCGAAGGCGTTCACGCGAACATTGAATATACTGGTTTGGATCAAGGCACAAACGATGACGAAAGTGCAGCCTGTGTGTTCACACCTGGCAAGGGCTACATGATGGCCATCAGCCAAGACTCATATATGAGCAGCAATGGCACTCTTAATACGGGCGGTGAGACAATTGTAATCACCAACCAAGAGCCTGACGACATTGAGTACAATAAGGGGTGGAATCTGGTGGGTAATCCTTATCAGGCCTATCTCGACTTGACGAAGGTTTCCTCGACGATGAACCAGTTCTACATCTATGATGCTGAACAGGGTACCTATGTTCCTTACACCGTCGGTCAGTCTGCGAATAGTGTAACGCCTCCGCGTTTCATTCACCCGCACCAAGCCTTCTTCGTGTATTCGGCTGCTACTTCGAGCAACTATGTATTTGACTATACTTGGGCTACGGCAGAAAAAGCTACAGACGGCTCCTCTTACTTCCGTGGCGGTGAGAATCAGTTGAACTATCCCTTGGTCAACCTCTTCGTTAAGAACCAACAGGGTAACCGCGACCTCACCATCATCGAGTTTAACCGTCCTGAATTAGGCGGTGCCACCAAGGTGAGAGGCCTTCGCAATTCTGACTTCAGGATAGCTGCAGGCTTCAATGGTCGCGAATACGGTATCCTGTTCACGCCTGAAGGCACGGAGAAAGTGCCGGTGCACTTCAAGGCCGAACATGATGGTATTTATACGATGACATGGGGCATGGAGAATGGTAACTTCACCAACTTGCGCCTGATTGACAACAAGACGGGTGTCAACTACGATATGTTGGCCAACGACAGCTACACCTTTGAGGCTTCTGCCGATGATTATGCTTCACGTTTCTACATCACATACACGGTGACGGGCTTGGATGAGGAAATCAGCTATGAAAGCGATAACTTCGCCTTCTTCAACGGCAGTGAGTGGATCATCAATGGTCAGGGTCATTTGGATGTGATTGACATGACTGGTCGCGTGCTCTATGCTGCACAGCTGAGTAATGACCAGAATAGGGTCAACCTCGATGGCTTTGCCAAGGGTGTTTACCTGTTGCGTGTGATTGACAATAAGGTAGTAAGAACTCAAAAGATTATTGTCAGATAAGAAAGTGCTTAACCGATGACGCGAGGCCTTAGGCCTCGTGTCATCGGTGACCTTGATAACGATAAATGAATACTATTGGAAAATCAACAATAATACTCAATAAGATGAAAAAAAGAATATTGACAATTGTCGCAGCATTCACCATGGCTATCACCCCTGCAATGGCTCAGGTTTTTTTGGACGATGACCAAACAAACGAAAACCGTGGCACGATGTCTGCAGGCGCTTTTGGTGCAATGGTACCAGCAGAAGGTTTAGGTGTTGACCAATACATTCCTGTTGGCGAAGGTCTGTTTTTGCTTAGTGGTTTAGGCGTTGCCTATCTGTTAGGTAAGCGTAAGAAAGACGAATAATAGTCATATTGTTCGCCGTATCTGATTGTGAACTCAAGAAGACGGCTCCGCCTTTCGGGGTGGAGCCGTCTTTGTACTATGGGTATAAAAATGTGTAAACATCCGGCCAACTACAGGTAGTTGAACCTACAAATAGCACCAACAGCGGCTATAACTTGAACTGAAGTTGTAGTCGCTGTTGTTTTTTGGGAAATGAATACTAGGAGTTTCATTTATATGTATTAGCCTTCTGTAGACCCCTATGGTTGACGTGCGGCAGATATGGGTCTCACAGCTCTGAGATATGGGTGTCATGGAAAAATAAAGTACCTCGTCTTGTGTCGCTTTGGTGGCGATAGGGATTCCTTGCGACCGCGAAAGTACAGCACCACTACAACGCCTACAGCGTGTATTTCGTCGTATGCTTACAAAAAAGTAGAGGCGGTGCATGCACCGCCTCTACTGTAATTGCGTTTTGGAGAGCTTGGCCTCTCGGTCAATCCCATAATCAATACTTCATCATCTCGATGAGGTCAACCATACGGTTGGAATAGCCCCATTCGTTGTCGTACCACGACATGATCTTCACCATCTTACCCATGACCATGGTGCTTTGGGCATCGAAGATGCTACTGTGTGGGTTGTGGATGACGTCGCAGCTCACGATCGGGTCCTCAGTGTATTCGAGTACACCCTTCATCGGGCCTTCAGCGGCTTCCTTCATGGCAGCGTTGATCTCTTCCTTCGTGGCTTCGGTCTTCAGCGTGCAGACGAGGTCGACGAGTGAACCAGTGGGCGTAGGAACGCGGACGGCGATACCGTCGAGCTTGCCATTCAGTTCGGGGATGACGATACCCACGGCCTTGGCGGCACCAGTGGTGGTCGGGATCTGCGACATGGCGGCGCTACGGGCGCGGCGAAGGTCGCTGTGCGGACCGTCGAGGATGACTTGGTCGTTGGTGTAGCTGTGGATGGTGGTGATGTAACCCTGCTCAATGCCAAAGCGGTCGTTCAAGACCTTGGCCACGGGAGCCAGGCAGTTGGTGGTGCATGAAGCGTTGCTCACGCATTCCACATCGTCGGTCAGGTCGTTGTTGTTCACGCCGACCACGACGGTGGCGTCGATGGCATCCTTTGAAGGAGCGGAGAGGATGACCTTCTTGGCACCAGCCTTCAGGTGGTCGCCATAGCCGCCCTTGCTGCTTTCCTTCGAGCGGAACACACCGGTGGATTCAACCACCACATCGGGGGTCTTGCTCCACTTGATGTTCAGCGGGGCGCGTTCAGCTGTGACAGGGATGCGCACACCGTTGACGATGAGTGCAGTCTCGTCATAATCCACTGTGCCGGGGAACTTGCCCTGGGTGGAGTCATATTTCAACAAGTGGGCCAGCACCTTGGTGCTCGTCAGGTCATTGACGCCCACGATTTCTAAGTTCGGACGTTCGCAAATGATGCGGAACACGTTACGGCCAATGCGGCCGAAACCATTGATACCTACTTTAATCTTTTCCATTTGGATAGTATGATTTAGTTGTTCGTTTTTGAAAGAAGCGGCAAAATTACGATTTTCGCAGAAATCTTCATTCATTTTTCCTTATTTTTGCAAACTTTATCAATCAAACCATGTCCGAAACTTTCAAATCACAAGCTTTAGAAGCCAATCTGGCCCAGACCAGATATAAAGATATCTTCATCCCTGAAGAACACCAAAAATTTATCGACCTATCTGTCAAATACTTTGGCATCAACAAACGCGCGAAAGAGTGTATCACCGAGTATCACCATCCTTTGTCGAACCATACTTTTGTCACCGAGGAATTGCGCAAGATGCTCCTTGACGACTTTTGGTTTTATACCCGCGACGACATCCCCGCCGACGCACTCCACATCCCTTTGGAGATGATGCATAGTCTGCTGAAGCCCGAAGTGGCAGCTAAATTGCGACTCAATGTCATCATCACTTTGATGGAATTTGCCAACAAAGTCATTTCCGAGTCACAAAAGCATGCTGAATTGATTTCTTTGGTCTTCAATATCTTGAACGAGGCTTTTGAAAACAATAAGGATGTCTATATCTTAGCCACCAAACACGCCGGTCGTTATCTTGACAAGGTAGCGCAAGATGAGCGATTTAAAGCCCAAGCTTGCGATTTGTTGCGGAAGATGTTGCAAGAGAACTACCGCTATTGGCAGGAAACTTCACAAGTGGAGAACTGGGTGGAAAGCAAGAAATCGCTGTTGAACGAGGAAGAAATCCAAACTGTATGCAACGAAATCGGTAAACCCTATTTTGAACAGCTGAATGCTGAGCTGGCAGCAAGTGACATATGGAAAAAGCTGACCGATATGCCGAACTTCGAGCAGGTGGCCAAACGTTTCACTGAGTCTGAAAAAGCCTTCCCGCATTTCATCACCAAGTTCCATTACGTGTTTTTCCTTCTACATTTGCCAGGCATGGAGAACCAGCGCGAGCGTCTTATCTGGAACATGGACCGCATGATGCGTGACGCCATCGATGAAATGCCGCAGGACGATTTGATACCTTTCATTGATACAATTTTCGACCTCGCTGAGGAATTGCGCAAGGATTATATGTCGGCAGTGCTTGATTTCCAGCTTACCTTGGGCCTGAAAATCATCGATGTCGACCAAACTGAACAGAAGGAAATCGTCAACTATTTTGAGAAGAAACTCATCGCTTTCGGCTTCGTCACCCCAGGCAATGTGTTTGTAGGCGAAGACTGGCAGCTTTCCGTGGATGAGAACCATATCAAGAACATTCGTGTTTGGCTCGAACTTATAGAGCATTCCAAGACGCCCATGGATAAGTTGTTATCGGCATTGATTGTCAACTTGAAATTAGGTGGCATCTTTTTGAGCGACACCGACCTTTTCCAACGTGAAATCACGAAGGTTTTGAACTCCAATATCACACCTTATTATAAGAAGGTCAAGCAACTGACACGTATTTTCCCCGTCTATTTCAACGAAATCGGTGCTGAAGGCGAAATACGTAACGTGACGACCAACATGGACGAGATTTCGGGTCGCCAGGATCAATTGGTGCATTTCCTTCGCAAGCAGGTGCATACAGAAAGCAACAACACGCTGATAGGTCTGACCTTTGATGTGTTTAAGTTTTGGAGCGATGGTAACCTTGACCTACTGAAACCCATACTTCCCAAAAATGTCTTTGAGAGCATCGATAAGGAAAGCACCTGGTTTGTGCATGTCCACAACCTCGTGCAGATGATGTGCGAGATATCGTGCCTCAACCCCGAGGATGTGCTGATGCTTTCACGTGACGATTACGAGAACCTCATCGGTTCTGCAGCCCGTCGTATCGAATTGGAAGAGGAACTCTACCAACGCGAGCGTGCCCGATTGATGGACATTCGCGACTTGTATGCCTATCTCAGAGAGAAATACAGCTTTGAGTCGGTCAATATTTTTAGTTCGCTGCGCAGCTTCCCCTTCATCCCTGATGAGGAAATCGATGAGTTTGAGAAGGTGTATAAAGCCAAGGACTTCGGCAAGTCGCTGACCATGATTTATGCCTTTATGGATAAACTCAAGACCGTGATTTTCAATCCTGAACAGAGCGAAGGTTGGGAAAACATTTATCATAAGCGACATATTGCCATTGGCATTCCGTCGATGTATGGCACCTACCGCGAGAATAAGTTTGAGGCTATGGGCTTGACTTTCCGCCTGGAGCGTGTGGCAACTCAACTCATGGAAAAGGTCGTGCAAAGCATCAACCTCGACTATATCTCTGAGCGCACATTGAATCAAATCTATAGAATCCTTGAGTATTTCCGTGAAGGCCTTGAACTCGATGGCATCACCAACCAAAGCCTCAACTCAAAGCTCGACATGCTGCGCTATAGCTTGACTTCACGAAGCTTCTCTTTCGGCCAGTACATCAACATTTTCCAATTCATTGCCGAAGACGTGCGCCGCATCATCATCAAGTACTTCCTGAAGTCGTACGAATATCCGCTGAAAATCGTCATCCCACAGCTTTTCGACCCCGAAAAGAAACTCAATGAGCGTGAAACGGTGGCTTTGATTAGCAAGAAATCGGAGGAGTTCCACCGTGACTTGCTTTCCGATGCCTTCCTGATGCAGCCTTTAGACAATTTCATCGGTCGCATACTCAATTCGTTGCGTACCATGGAAGCCACCTTGAATCCCAAGCTTATCAGCGACATCATGACCTATAACTCGGAAATGCTGGTCAGCCCGTTTTGGGAAGAGACGCCCCAAATGGATAACCAGGTCTTTATCGGCAATAAGGCCAACAACCTGAAAAAGCTGTATCTATTGGGAATGCCAGTGCCTCCAGGCTTTGTTATTACCACCGAAACTTTCCGTCGCAACGAGACCATCAATACTATTCCTGAGTTGCGAACTGAAATTCATGGCATGATAAAAAAGCATATTGCTGATTTGGAGCGTATTAGTGGCAGAAAGTTTGGCAATCCCGAGGCCCCGTTGCTCGTCTCAGTGCGTTCAGGTACGGCCATTTCCATGCCTGGTGCCATGGATACTTTCCTCAATGTTGGCCTTAACGATGAGCTTGTCGAGGCCATTGGTACCAATGGCAACAAGGCATGGGCGGTGTGGGATTCCTATCGTCGCTTGCTGCAAAGTTGGGGTATGGCCAAAGGCATCGACCGCGACGTTTTTGATGAGGAAATCAAGAGGTTCAAGTCGAAATACAGCGTAAAGCAAAAGAGCGAGTTCGATGCGTTTGAGATGCGAGAGATGGCATACGCATATAAGCAAATTCTTGAAGAAAACAAGGTTGAGTTTGAGCAAGATCCATTTAAGCAAATCATTGACTGCGTGAATATGGTCTTTGAATCTTGGAATTCTGAACGCGCATTGGCATATCGTCGTCATCTGGGCATCTCTGAGAATTGGGGTACTGCCGTTATCGTGCAACAGATGATGTTCGGTAACCTGAGTGAGGTGTCGGGTACGGGTGTGGTCTTTACACAGAATCCGCATCGTGAGCGTCCAGGCGTACACCTTTATGGTGACTTCACCATGCGCAGCCAAGGTGAGGATATTGTGGGCGGTTTGGTCAAGCCGCTGCCTATTGGCGAGACGCAACGCAAAGCCGCCAACTTGGAAGGTCCGTCTATGCAAACTGCTTTGCCTGAGATATACAAGAAAATCTACTCCATTGCGAAGGTGCTGACAGAGGACCTCGGCTATAGTCCGCAGGAGATTGAGTTTACATTCGAGTCCGACAAGCCCGAGGACTTCCATATCCTTCAAATCCGCGACCAAGACTTGAAACTCGAAGATGAAGTAAACGCCTTTGTGCAGTCACCTACTGAAATGAACCAGATTGGACGCGGCATGGGCATTGGTGGTGGCGCGATGAACGGCCTCGTGGCCTTTAGCGAGGAAGATATCAAGACATTGCGGAAGAAAAACAGTAAGGCACAAGTTATCCTCGTGCGCCCCGACACTGTTCCCGATGATATTGGTATGATTTTCGACTGCGATGGCTTACTGACTGCACGAGGTGGAGCCACATCGCATGCTGCCGTGACAGCGGTGCGATTGGGTAAAGTGTGTGTGGTGAGTTGCGTTGAGCTGCAGGTCTATGATGAAAAGCATTGTGGCGAGTTGAACGGTCATCAGTTACAGATGGGTGATGAAATCGCTATTGACGGCAATCTTGGCCTTGTATATTTGGGCCATTACCAGACTGAAAAGATGAAAATGGGCAAAGGCTACAATTATTGAAAGTCATGGCCAAGCACAATGAAGTAGGGAAACTTGGTGAAGAAGTTGCTGCTCAATATCTTATGCGGAAAGGT
>JAEEGI010012148.1_pt1 | contig 18452 bp, 17 predicted proteins | sample 8958751 | NCBI WGS metagenome assembly JAEEGI01 (sample SAMN16246545, study PRJNA631951) | gut metagenome | biome: gut microbiome; feature: rumen; material: KS-attached | host: Bos | place: Iran: Karaj | collected 2018-10 | reverse complement strand
TATGCCCTGCTCCTTTTTTTCCTTCATACTGTTTATCCTCCCGGAATCCCGGTCAATGCTTTCTTATAATGTGTCCTTATCAATTGAACGATACGGTATTTCGCCGGATCCTGTCCTCAATATCATGTCATAGCCCGGATCCTGTCCTCAATATCATGTCACCGGACGGTTCCTGACAGTATAGCCTGACCGATCACCAGATCGGAGGGCGTGGTGATCTTGATATTATCATAGGAACTCTCCGCCATCTTCACCCGGATATTACCGAAGTGTTCGGCAACCATGGCGTCGTCGGTAATGTTTACGCCCGTGAGAGTTCCTGACTCCTCTGCCTCTATAAGTCTGTCGTATGCGGGGCTGATAGCTGAATATCTGAATGCCTGCGGCGTCTGCATGATCCAGACACTGTCCCTATCGGGAGTGCTCATCACATATCCGCCCCGGTCTATGATCTTGACGGTATCCTTAGATGGGACTGCCGCCACACATCCCTCTTCCGTATCAAGCATCCTGATGCACCCGTTAATTATATCGGTACTGACAAAAGGCCTCGCCCCGTCATGTATGAGTACCAGATCACAGCCTTCTGCAGCCTTCAGACCATGATAAACAGAGTTATATCTCTCCGCTCCGCCCATGACTACTTTAGTCAATTTAGGAAATTCGGATCTATATGCATCATTCCGCTCAATATCCTCTTTTGCGCATACAATGATGATCTCATCGACATCTGAATCCTCAAAGGCGCGAAGGCTGTACCACAGGATACTGTGACCACACAAGTCAAGATATTGTTTTTTTACATTTCCGCCCATACGTTTTCCGCTTCCGGCGGCGAGTATTATCGCAGTTATGTGCATGTCTCAAATCTCATATTTTATGTAAACCTGACTGTATTCCAACAGCCTCATACTTTAATCATTTACAGTTATTATCCTGAATCTGTCAGATCATGAAAAACTCACATACAAATACCGTAACGCAGCATATAATGGATACCGGAAAAAGTCCAAGTCCGAACCATGCCGCTATGATTCCCAGCACCAGCGCCACTGCACCGGCTACCGGCGTTGAGGTCGCCTCCATGATCGCCGGGAAGGTCATCACCGCCAGCGTTACATAGGGCACATAGAACAAAAATGACCTGACAAACCTGTTAGTGATCTTTTTCCTGAATATGGTAACAGGTATTATCCTTATCAGGACTATGGTTATTATCATTGTTGCGAGGTATATATATTTGTTCAAGATCTTTCTCCGTTTCAGAGATTCTATTGTGATATTATGTCAACTATATTACCCATCACTTCACATATCATCTTCATCAACCTTTATAGGCTTGCACACAGCTGCTACGGCAGATATCACGATAGTCAGAACTATTATCCTGGTTCCCGAAGATATTCTGGTTATTGTAGGAATTATGTTAACTAAAAAGCTCTCCGCCGACAGAAGATAACTAAGCAGGAAACTTGCCAGCACAGCAATGAGCACCGCTCTGTCTTTTTTGCACGGTGGAACTATTATCGCGATGAACATTCCGTAGAGTGCTACAGAAAGCGCGCTTACCACCCTGGGCGGAAGTCCGTTGCCCGCTATGATGCCAAGGGCTGTCCCCAGTCCCCACATAAATGGTGCAACTGTTGCGATTCCGTAAGTGTATTCAGGCACTATGGCGCCGGGGCGTCCGATATTTGCCCCGAATATCTCATCCGTGATGAAGAAGGACACGCTTATTCTCTTAAGTAATGAGGTATCATCTGAAAACCGCTGCGAGAGTGCCGTAGACATGAGCATGTATCTGGCGTTGGTTATGACCGCCACCAGAAGAGTCTCAATAAATGTCGCCTGATATATTATCATTGAAAACCCTGCGTACTCACCCGCCGAGGCAAGCGCAAGTATCGATGTGATAAATCCTTCCACCGGCGTGATGCCCGCATTTTTAGCCATTATCCCTAACGAAAAAGATACGGCAAAATACCCCAGTCCTATGGGGATGCCGTCTCTGAGTCCGTTTATATATGCCTGTTTTCTGTTTATGTCGTTTCTCATTTTTATCAGATAACGGTCACCGTAGCGCAGACAAACCGGTCAATACCCTTAGCAGCCGCTTCATACGTGATCGTCATTTTCCTGTTTATTTACCTTGCTCCCAGCACCAGATTGGGAACCGCATTCAGATCAAGACCGGCTCTGACTCCCGCCATATACTCATAATACGCCGCCGCGCCTATCATGGCGGCGTTGTCTGTACAGTACACCGGAGAGGGAACGAAGAATTCAACTCCGCGTTCGGCGCAGGCTTTCGCAAGCGATTCGCGAAGCGCCGTATTCGATGCCACTCCGCCCGCAAGGGCAAACTTCTTACATCCGCCGTATTCTTCGAGCGCCATCATTGCATGCTCTGTCAGCACTTCGACAACAGACCTTTGGAAGGACGCTGCGATATCATTTGTATTAACCTCGATCCCCTGCATGTTACAGGTATTTAAGTAATTGAGCACCGCGCTCTTTAACCCGCTGAAGGAGAAATCATACTCTGAATCACGAACCTTCCCCTTCGGAAAATCTATGGCGTAAGGATCGCCCTGCCTGGCTGCCTTATCAACCTTCGGTCCGCCGGGATATCCTAATCCTATCGCCCGGGCAACTTTATCGAAAGCCTCGCCCGCAGCGTCATCTCTGGTTCGGGCGATTATCTCATATTTGCCGTAATCAGTAACATTTACAAGATGAGTGTGTCCGCCCGATACCACCAGGCAGATAAAAGGCGGTTCGAGATCTGGATACTCGATATAATTTGCACTGATATGTCCTTCGATATGATGAACCGGCACCAGCGGAAGTCCGGCGGCATAAGCAAGCGATTTTGCGCAGGATACTCCCACAAGGAGCGGCCCAACCAGCCCGGGGCCATAAGTCACCGCCACCGCATCAAGTTCGCTTATGGTAAGTCCTGCATCCTTAAGCGCCTGACTGACAACAGGCACGATCTTCTCAACATGAGATCTGCTGGCTATCTCCGGAACCACTCCGCCATATATGGTATGAAGGGGGATCTGTGTGTATATAACATTAGATAAGACCTCTCTGCCGTTTACTACCACGGCCGCAGCGGTCTCATCACATGACGATTCTATAGCTAATATCTTGATGTCCTTATTCATTAAAAAGCATAACCTCGGCACTTGGATCCGGTTCTTCATCCTGTGGAAGATCCCATCCCAATATCCTCCAGTGCCCGTCTACATCCTTCCTTAAGATAAATAATTCTTCAACAGAACCTGCGACTGCTCCGTTTCTTATGCTGTATGTACAGTACAGACTGGCGCATTCATAAGCATCCTTGGTGAAATAATTTACATCCGTGCTCGATGAAATGCTGTAACTCATGATCGCATATTGCTGTGATTTCTTGGTCGCGATCTCGGATTTCAAGTTAGTCAGATATCTGTTCCATTCCTGATTGGCAGCCAGATCGGGATCGTATATCTGAAGTGCGCGTTTTGCCAGCTGCTCTATCTCGTCATCAGTGCAGTTTTCATTATACAGGCACTTAGTCAGATCCGAATAATACTTGACCACCTCCTTCGGAGACGGCGGATAATTCTTGTCCAGATTCCTGAGAAGTACCGCCTGAACAGGTGTAATGGGAGTATTGTCTTCAACCACTGCTTCCCTGTCCCTGTTAGCCAGAAGGTAATAAGCGAACACCATAATTAGAGCCATGACCACTAAAATGATCACTGACTTGAGCACAGATCCTGAATTTTTCTTTGATTTAGACTGCGCCACTTCCAATCCTCGCTAATCTGCTATACATATGCTGCCTTCTGCATGATTCAGACCGGCAGACAACTCTAATCCTCGCTGAATGCTATATCAATATGCTTCCCGTCTTTACCGGCTTCCGCTTCGGGGAAGATACTTCTCACATGCTTCATATAAGGCTCCGCCTTTATAAGCGACGGTGAAAAATGTGTAAGCCACATTTTCTTAGGGTGCGCTTTCGCAGCAAGTTCAGCAGCTTCCCTGAAGGTCATATGCTTTCTTGCGACCGCTTTATCATGCTGCTCATCATCGCCGTACATTCCTTCACAGACGAACAGATCCGCATCTGCAGCATGATCTATGATCGACTGGACAGGTCTTGTATCTGTTGAATATGTAAGTTTAATGCCTGTCCTTGCCGGGCCCATCACCATGTCCGGAGTGTAGGTTACGCCATCGACCGTCACACTTTCTCCGCTTTGGAGTATTCCCCAGTATCTTCTTTCGATAGGAAGCTTCATTGCAGTTTCTAAGTCGAATTTGCCAAGTCTCGGGATCCTGATACTGTATCCGTAACAGAGCACATTATGATTGACCTTAAATGCATCTATGAACATCCCGTCGAATTCAAAGGTCTGTTCCGCCCCCTCGATCTCCATACAGATGATCTCAAAGGGCAGCTCAGGAGCAATGATCCTGAGGGAACTTACAACTTTATGTAAACCTTTTGGTCCTATCATCACAAGCGGCTCGGTGCGTTCTGCATTGCCCATGGTAAGAAGCATTCCGGGAAGTCCCGATATGTGATCCGCATGGAAATGCGTTATACACATGATCCCTATGGGGTTGGGACTTAAGGAACTCTTCCTTAACGCTATCTGAGTCGCTTCCCCGCAATCTATTAAAACGCTGGTGCCGTTGTATCTTGCAAGCAGTGATGTCAGGAATCTGTTGGGAAGGGGCATCATGCCGCCGCATCCAAGTAATGTAACGTCTAACATTGCCCTCTCCTTTTCCACATGATCACTGCATCTTCTTTCGGTTTGGAATAAAACCCGGGCCTGATGCCTTCGGAAGCAAATCCGCATTTTTCATACAAACGGATCGCAGCCTCATTTGAAGCCCTGACCTCTAAAGTAAAATCATCGGTTCCAAGCTTCTTAGCATAGTCAAGAGCGAACTTAAGAAGCCCTTCTGCTACTCCCTGTCTTCGATACTCAGGCCAAACCGCCACGTTGGTGATGTCTCCCTCATCAAGTATCCTGAAGATCACGCATCCTCCCAGCAGCTTCCCGGTATCGGCATCCTCCGCCACGTAATAATCGGCGTCCTTTTTATCCACTATTTCTTCAAATGCGCTCTTAGGCCACGGCTCACTGAAAACTGCCGATTCAAGCGCATAGGCTTCTTCTATATCATCATAGGTGATAGTTCTGTAAATAACCTGCATCATATCACCTGCTCATTGTCCATTTCCATCAGCGGCACCGGAAGGTATGATACCTTCATCTTTATCGGACTCACTTTTCTTTCTCTCCCGCTCTGCCTGTGATTCCCTAAGATACACGGGAGTCAGATGCAGTCCGTCGGTTATTACCCCTTCGAGTCCTGTTTCTGCGATAATCTCCGGAGCCGTCCGCATGTAATAGTCCGCAAGGGCTGCCAGACTTCCTGCCATCTGTCTGTTCATATGAAGCGGAGCATTCTCATACTCTATCTTAAGAAGTCCGCTCATACTGTCTGCAAATACCGGTATCCCATCGCCGATAAACATCACAGGCTTGCCGAATTCATTAAGTCTTGAACACAATTCCTCAAAACTCATCGCAGTCTGCGGAAGTATGCATCTGAGTACGCTTTCGGATGATCCCGCATAATTATCTTCAGTCATGCCTGATGTTCTGTCTCTGAGGGATGATCCTACGCAGTTATCCCATGTCACGCCTGCTGCCCCGTCTGTCGATATGCTGTCTGCTGCTTCTGAAACATGTCCGGTTATATTATGACTAAACCGGTCAAACGAATATATTCCCGTATATACCTGCTCTCTCCTTGCATCCATGATAGGACAGATCAGACGGTCTGTTCCGTAGGCGTTATAGGCAAGCGCTTCGAGCGTGGGTATGGCTACAACAGGTTTATCATTTACCAGTGTAAGACCTTTTACCGTTGCTATACCGATCCTGAGTCCCGTAAAGGATCCGGGGCCTGCCGCAACCGCATAGGCATCCACATCTCTTAAGTCAAGTGATATCCTTCTGCATACTTCATCAAGCATGGGAAGAAGTGTCTGGGAGTGTGTGACCTTATACTGGATATCGTACTCCGCAACACATATTCCGTTTTCAGAGACCGCAACTCCGGCAACCAGACCGGATGAGTCAATCGCGCATATTTTCATGGTTCTGTATATCTGTCAGTCTGCAATCTATGTTATCGTTATCAGTCTGTAATCTATATCCAAAACAGATCCCGGATCACTTTCCATTCTCTGTAACCGATATCAATCTGTACTCCGAGCCTTTGCCCGGATCTCTGCTGATCCTGATCTTAATATGATCTTCGGGCATCAGTTCCTCTATATAATCGGCCCACTCGATCACAGTCACGCCGTCTCCGTATATATAATCATCAAGCCCCGTCTCAGCCATTTCATCCGGATCTTCGATACGGTACACATCAAAATGGTACAGCGGAAGTCTCCCACCCTCGTATATCTGCATGATCGTAAATGTGGGAGAATTGACGTGATCCTTGATCCCAAGTCCGGCTGCAAGTCCCTGTGTAAAAAGAGTCTTGCCCGCTCCTAAATCTCCGTTTAATGCGATCACGGTTCCGGCGTCTACCCTCTCGCCCATTTTTCTTGCGAACTCGTATGTATCTTCCGGACCTGTGCTTTCGTATTTCATATATCTGTCACTCACCGCTAACGTCCTTCCATATCGGACTATATGCAAGTTATTGATGTGATCATTTCATCATTCTTTCATGATCTGCCATTCATAGTTTCGACCGGCTCAGTTACCCCGGATCTTCACTTTGGAAGGTTCCACATGTGTTGATATTATCTGTATCACAGCCGTCTTTTTATCTCCAAGATCCTTCTTCGGAAGCATGAATGCATTAGCCTTGCCTGTATAGATCAGGATGCTCGAAGGACTCGAAACAGCTTTATATACATCTGCCCAGGATACCGAAGAACTATCCGTCCCGGCCGCATCTGTCTGTACCCGAGATGAACCATCCGCTCCTGTCTTATCTTCCTTCGATACCGTAGCACTCTCCCCCTGGCTCACCGTGATCCCGTCATCATCCATCTTAAAATGCAGCGGATTCTTATATGCCGGATTTGCCAGGTACTGCTGTCTTGACTTGATAAACAGCGTCCATGGAACATATGCGATTATCACGATCCCCACGATCAGGTACGGAGGCTTTAGCGTCATGCAAAAAGCAATGATCATCAGCGCTCCCACCGCCGCTCCTATTATCCCCGACGGCGTGCGGTACATGTGACTGAGCATATAGTCGTACAAAACGCCGGGCGTGATATTGATATCAAATTCAAGCTCCATACAACAACTCCTATACATGCCCTGATCTCATTTAGTAATGATCATGGCGGTTCCATACGGCTCTTAATATCATGATCATCCGTATCCGAACCTTCAGCAGGACATAAACATAGTTACTAATATTATACTTCATTTCTTGTCAAATAGCCATAAAAAATGAACATAGAAGTACATCCGTGTACTTCTGAACATGTTCTGTTTTTATCCGTAAAAATACCTGACAGCCTAAACCGCCGTCAGGTAAGTATTTTACTTAATTATAATAAAATCCCGCCATTATCTGTATGGTTCATCATGATCAATGTTATCCGCCGTGATCAGGCATCGCCCGTGCCTCAGCCTCAGTTCCCCTTAAGTATATGACTGATCTTCTTATATATAAGTATAGTGACCAGGGAAATGACGCCACCCTTTATCAGATTAAGCGGAGCCACCGCCATCAGAACAAGCGTAGATACAGACGTTATGTGCGGATTGACAGCTGTTCCCATTTCCACGATCGCTTCAAGAGGCATACCGAACATCTCCGCAAACTTCGGTAGCAGATAAATCGCGTTAAACATGCTCCCCACTATCGTCATGCATATCGTGCCGGTGAAGCATGCAGCTATGGCTGTCTTTCTTGTTTTATTCATTGCGTAAATAACTGATGCCGGAAGCACCAGTGAGCATCCGACTATGAAATTGGCCAGTTCTCCCACAAATGCGGTGGAAGTTCCCTTAAGTATCAGCTTCACTATGATCTTGACGAACTCGATCATAACGCCTGCCACCGGTCCATATGCAAACGCCCCGATAAGCGCAGGTAACTCAGAGAAGTCGAATTTGTAGAAGCTTGGCGCGAACACCACCGGTATCTCAAAAAGCATCAGCACTCCCGAAATAGCAGAAAACACACCTATTACCGCTACTTTCCTGGTGGCAAGTATCCTTTCGGTGTCACCATTTTTCTTTTTGTAATACTTCTCGACGAAAAATGCGATAAGAAATATCGCTACGATGATGGCCAGAAATTCCAGCACAAAAACAAGGTTGCTCCTTAAAGAGCTTAAAAGATCGTTCATATGTCCTCCTCTCATCCAGACTATACTGTCGGTTCCGGAATCACACCGGATCCACCGCCATGCGGGTTGCGGACTATACCGCCGGTCGGGAATCTCACCCTGCCTTGGATTTTTTACTGCCACGAACGATTATAACTTTTATCCGCATCGGATACAACACTTTTTTACAACACTTTTTTCCGGAATGTGATTGATTTAATCCTACAGATTGAATATAATTGATCGAATATATTTATTCGGAAAATAGATCATCCGATCAAGCGTGTCCGATTGCCTTTACAGATATTAATATATGAATAAAACGCAGGTTAAAAAATTTTTCAAAATACAATATCTTTCCGCTTTACTTATATCGATCTTTTTCGGATGCGCGATGCTTTTTGCCAGCACCCTGGCAGAACGAAACAGGGCTGCCACTTCAGATTTCTCCGAAGGCTGGACTACTTCCTCCAAAGAAACAGTAGACATAGACGACCTGGATACCCGGTATTACAATGGTACCATAGTGGTCACCAAAAAACTTCCGAACAGAGTAAACTATGATGATTCACTATGCTTCGTCGGCGTCAACGTCAATATCACTGTGTTTGTAGACGGCCACTGTGAATACAGATACTCACAGCCCGAGAATTTCACCGGCCGCGGATACGGTCAGGCGTATCACATAGTCAATCTGTCTGAGGAGGACGAAGGCGGGATCGTCAAGATCGTTTACGGTAGCGTCTTTAATAACGGCGCAGGCGGAAAACTCAGAATGATGTCTTTAGAGAACTCCCGTGATTACTGTTCGCGTATCTCAAGTGGTATGCTCCTGCCCTACAACATCTCCATAGGCGTATTATGCATCGGCATACTCCTTTTATTCTTAAGGCTCATTCTTCCGGTAAGAAAAAATATGCCAAGCATAGTTGCGCTGGGCATCACAGCCGTCCTTGCCGGCGTATGGCTTGCCACTGATACAGGATTTCTCAGACTGAATATGAATGCTGTCAAGATATCCCGTATGACGGATTTCATATTAATGCACGTCTGGGTTTTGCCTCTGTCGGTCTTTGTATACACCATAACCCGCGAAAGACGTCGGATATATCTTATAACTGCCTATATTCTCTCTGCAGTTGATACCGCGTTTTTCCTTATAATGAGATTTGTATTTGACAGGGACATGTCATCACTCACCGGTTATTTTGCGGTATATATCTGCTGGTCATTTATCCTGATCGCCATCATGCTCATCAGCGATCATATATATTGCAGAAAAATGGGATTTGAGCGCAGTCTCCGATTTTTCTTTACCGGTCTGGGTTTTCTGTTTATAACGACTCTTGCCGATGTCATCGTATTTCTGTCCGGAGTACGAAGTGTATCCGGGCGTGGTAATTTTTCCCGTGTCGGAGCCTGTGTCTTTTTCGGCGCAATGGGCTTAGAGACAATACGCATATGGTCTAGAGAGCAGGCATCCATCAACAGAGACCGTTTCATTAATAAGATGCTCCAGTATGCAGTCTCGGCAACCGATCCCGAGAACAGCATCAAGTCGATCCTCGAGTATTTCGGCATCGAATTCCACAGCGATCACGTCTTCCTGTATGAAAACAGAAATGACGGCACTTACCATCTGACCTACGAATGGTTTAACAAAAATTCTCCCGCAAGACCCGTTCACACACCTGATATATCATCCGGAGACATGATAGAAAGGCTGTATGAGGACTTCAAAAAAGAACACCGCCTTATAGTAGATGATTCAGAAGCCACACGTGAAATGTACCCGGATCTGTACAAGCTTATGAAGAAGGCCTATGTCCGTAACATGGTAGCAGGGCCTTTAGAAGTTGGAGCAAATCTCACCGGACTGCTTGGGATCGAAGACGTTCCCCCTGAAGACTGCGCAGAGATCGCCGAGATCATGTGGCTCGTGTCATATTTCGTATCGCAGCTGATCATTCAGCGTGATGAAAAGAGAAATCTCGAGAGGATGAGTTATATCGACTCTCTCACAGGCGCAAGAAACCGCCGCTCCCTTGATGAATTCGAAGCTGCCGTCACCGGCGTATATCCTTACGGTTATATCATGTGCGATATCAATGGTCTGAAGATGACCAACGATACTGTCGGACATGAAGAAGGCGACGAGCTGATCAAGGACGTGGCCGAGAGTCTGACCACAGTATTCGGTCACGACCAGGTATTCAGAATGGGCGGCGATGAATTCGTCGTGTATTCCTTAACTGACACCGAAGAATCCTTCAGATCCCAGATATTCCGCGCCAGGTCTCTCATCAGTAACAAGCACAGAAGCGCTGCCATGGGCGGCGTATTCGTGACCGACGGTTCGATGGATACAGCCGAGATCAAGCGGCAGGCCGAAGAACTGATGTATGCAGAAAAAGAAGAATACTATAAAGGCAACAATGACCGGCGCAGTCAGCACCGGTCATAGTCTGATATTTATATATCCTGTTTTCTGATCTATATGTTTTATGATCCGATCATCATGTATCACATAACCTGATCATAATTCCGATCATCATTTGAGTTTCCAGATATCTCTGTTATATTCCTCTATGGTTCTGTCAGATGAGAAGAATCCGGCCTTGGCGATGTTGACAAGCATCATCTGTCCCCATTTGTCGCGGTCTTCATAATCAGCAAGCATCTTATCCTTAACCTCGATATACTCTTCAAGATCTAAGAGTGTCATGAACCAGTCCTTATTGATCAGTTCGTCATGAAGTCTCTTAAGGTTCGTTCTCTTTCCAACCGCAAGCGCCTGCTTGGATGTGATGAAATCTACCGCCTTTTTTATCACCGGACTGTTCTTATAATAATCCTTTGATACATAATCAGCCTTGGCGTAATGCTTGATAACGGTCTTTGCATCCTTACCGAAGATATAGATGTTATCGTCTCCCACAAGTTCGTGGATCTCTACGTTTGCTCCGTCAGATGTGCCAAGTGTCACAGCGCCGTTCAGCATGTATTTCATGTTGCCGGTACCTGACGCTTCCTTGCTGGCAAGGGAGATCTGCTCTGATATATCAGCCGCAGGGATCATCTTTTCAGCGTAAGCCACGTTATAGTTCTCGACCATGACAACCTTCATATAAGGCGATACGTCAGGATCGTTATTTATTATCTCCTGAAGCACAAGAAGCAGGTGAATGATATCCTGGGCAATGATATATGCGGGAGCGGCTTTTGCTCCGAACATGAATGTCACCGGACGAACCGGCTTCTTACCGGCCTTGATCTCCAAGTACTTGTGAATGATATAGAGCGCATTCATCTGCTGACGCTTATATTCATGCATCCTCTTGGACTGCAGGTCAAATACGGATTCGGGATCCAGTTCCACGCCCTCATGCTCTTTGACATATTCGATGAGTTCCTGCTTTTTGGTCTTCTTGATCTCCAAAAGTCTTGCCATGAACTCTTCATCATCGGCAAACTCAAGAAGTTTCTCAAGCTGTGTGGCGTCCCTCTTATATCCGTCTCCTATCTTCTCGGTTATAAAGTTGGACAGTTCATGATTGCAGGATAAGAGCCATCTTCTGAAGGTGATACCGTTGGTCTTATTGTTGAACTTCTCGGGATATAATTTATAAAATGCGTTAAGCTCGGTCTTCTTAAGTATCTCCGTATGGATAGCAGCAACTCCGTTTACCGAGAATCCGTAATGGATGTCGATATGCGCCATATGCACGCGCTTTTCCTTATCGATGATCTGGACTTTGGCGTTCTTGTACTGTGCACGCACACGCTTATCAAGCTCCTTGATATAAGGAACAAGCTGGGGAACTACCTTTTCAAGATACTCAAGAGGCCATTTTTCCAGAGCCTCTGCAAGGATGGTATGGTTGGTATATGCGCAGGTCTTGCTCACAACCTCGATGGCTTCATCCATGGTAAATGCTTTTTCCTCAACTAAGATCCTTATGAGTTCGGGGATCACCATTGTCGGATGTGTATCATTGATCTGGATCACGGCATGCTCATTTAACTTACGAAGGTCATACTTTCTCTCCTTCATCTCTTTTAAGATGAGCTGCGCTGCGTTCGATACCATGAAATACTGCTGGTAGATCCTCAAGAGATTTCCTGCTTCATCGGAATCATCGGGATACAGGAACAGCGTAAGGTTCTTTTTGATATTGGTCTTATCGAAGTTGATGCCCTTTTTCACTATGGACTCATCAACGGATTCGATATCGAAGAGGTGAAGCTTGTTGACGCCGGCACGGTATCCTACCACATCTATATCGTACAGTCTGGAAGTAACGCTCACATCACCAAATTTAACCGTAAAAGAAGTATCCGTACGGTTAAGCCATGTGGCGTCAGGTTCTATCCAGTCATTCTTCTCTGCTGTCTGAAGGTGATCCTTAAATACCTGCTTGAACAGTCCGAAGTGATAATTAAGTCCTATGCCGTCTCCGGGAAGTCCGAGGGTTGCGATGGAATCAAGGAAACAGGCAGCCAGACGTCCAAGTCCGCCATTACCAAGTGAAGGTTCAGGCTCCTCGTCTTCTATGCTCACAAGCGATTTGCCGTTCTCTGTAAGGATCCTGTTGATCTTATCATATATTCCGAGGTTGATCAGATTGTTGCTTAAGAGCTTACCGATCAGGAACTCTGCGGATATATAATAAACCTTTTTCTCACCCTCGATAGGCGCTGTCACTGCCGAAAGTTCCTTAACAAGGTGTAAAAGTCCGTTATACAGTTCCCTGTTGTCCGCTTCTGCGACGGATGTCTTGCCACATGAGCGTTCCAGGCATTTTTTGAACTCCTCTTCAAGATTCATGAGAAGCACGTCCTTCTGCATATTGTTTCCTGTTGACATGTATGTCCTCCCTCAATATAACACCTGCCAAAGATGTGATCTTCAGCAGGCGTCATTTTCATAATCTGTTGATAAAAATCAGTTTACACCCTTCTCAAGTGCAAGGGTTCTGGTTGTAAGGTCACAGACCTCTGAAGGTCCGTAATACTGGATCGCACCGGGATAGGTAAATGAAGTCTCAACTGCCCACTTCTCGCGGTTAGCTTCGAAGAATTTGAAGGGTGCTCCGTCAAGCTCAACAAGTGCCTTACGGATAACCGGCTTATCTTCACCGTTTCTTCTCTCGATGTTCATCATCTTGGTGATAGGCATACCGCCTGCAACCCACTCTTCAGCAGGCTTGGACAGGTTAGATACCTTGGAAAGATATCCTGTGTATCCGTACTGGATAAGCATGAATGCGTTATATCCCAGTGAATAGCAGTAATCTGCATCGAAGTTTGAAGGGAATGCACATCTTCCTTCATATCCGAAGAAGTGATGCTGTGCGCCGAACTTGCCCTTATAAGTGCCTGCTGCCTTTCTCTTAGCCAGTTCACTCTTAACCATCTCAGAGAAGAGCTTCTCAGACTCAATGAGTGATACCTGAACGTTACCGTGAGGATCTCTTTCCAAGAACAGCTGCTGCTGAATGCCCTGAGGAAGGATATCGAATACTGCAAATGACTCTGCGGTAAGACCCTTCTTGATAAATTCATACTTAGCGTTCCAGTCGGGAAGTGCATTGAACTCATCTGTCTTGCTGCCTGCAAGGAGTTCGTTGATCTCAGCGATAAGCGTTGAGAACTCGGGAACGAATTCAACAATACCTTCAGGAATGATGGCAACGCCGAAGTTCTCGCCGTTATTTCCTCTCTTCTCAACTGCATCTGCGATATAGTTGGTGATCTGTGCAAGGCTCATCTTCTTAGCTGCAACTTCCTCACCGATAAGGCAGATGTTAGGCTGGGTCTCAAGTGCGCACTCAAGAGCAACGTGTGAAGCACTGCGGCCCATAACCTTGATGAAATGCCAATACTTCTTAGCTGAGTTTGCATCTCTCTCAATATTTCCTATAAGCTCTGAATAAGTCTTGGTAGCGGTATCGAATCCGAATGAAGCCTCGATATCCTCATTCTTCAAGTCGCCGTCGATGGTCTTAGGGCATCCTATAACCTGAACGCCGGTATTATTAGCTGCCATGTACTCTGCAAGAGTAGCTGCGTTGGTGTTGGAATCGTCGCCGCCGATGATAACGATAGCGGTAAGTCCGTTCTTCTTAGCGTTCTCAGCAACGATAGCGAACTGCTCTTTAGTCTCTAATTTGGTACGGCCTGATCCGATGATATCAAAACCGCCGGTATTTCTGTAAGCATCTATGAACTTGTCGTCGAACTCAACATAGTCATCCTTAAGAAGTCCGTCGGGGCCGCCCTTGAATCCGAGCAGTTTATTCTCGCTGTTAGTAGCCTTAAGTGCATCATAGAGACCGCTTATTACGTTATGTCCGCCGGGAGCCTGTCCGCCTGAAAGGATAACTCCGACTACCTGCTTCTTAGCTTCTGAGGTGTTGGTTCCCTTCTGGAATGTGATCTCATTCTTGCCATATGTGTTAGGAAAAAGGGCTTTGATCTTGTCCTGATCTGCAACGCTTTCAGTTGCTGCGCCGTCTTTTACGCAGATCTCTGAAATGCCGCCCCTAAGCATGCCCGGAAGCTTGGGAGTATACTCATATCTTGCTTTCTGAAGAGGTGATAAATTCATTTTGATTCTCCTTTTTGAAAAATAATAGGTTTGTGACATCGCGTCCGATGGACCTACGCTTTTTTCGCTTCGGATCCTTCCTGACGCATACTGTAGTATTATCATGGATGATAATGAGCACGTCTGGGAATCCATGGACGGATTCCCGTGCTCAAGTATATCACAATCGTAAGGTCCTAACAAGGTATATAGTGTACCACTTTCTCACTTGTATCCTATAAAAACGTTTGATAAACTATATGGTATAAGTGATACAGGAGGAAGCGCATAGTGGATAAGAAAACAGTACTGATAATCGATGACGTAAAATTCAATATCAAGGCCGTGCAGGACATGGTTGGCGACACCTATATCATCATTGGCGCTCTTTCCGGAGAAGCGGGACTTAAGATCCTCACACACACCATCCCGGATCTGATCCTGCTCGACATCATCATGCCCGAGATGGACGGTCATCAGGTACTAGAGACCATTAAGAGCACTCCCGCATACAGAAATATCCCGGTTATCTTCTTAACCGCCGACAGCAACTCAGAGACTGAGGTCATGGGCTTTAACGAGGGCGTAGTTGATTATATCACCAAGCCTTTCGTTGCCGATGTCTTAAAGAAGCGCATCCAGACCCAGATCGAACTTGCCGAATTCAAACGCAGCTTAGAGGAGCAGATCGCCCTCATGAGCCGCATCATCAACATCATGTCAGAGAATAACCTCGAAGGCCTAAACCCCGAGGTTGCTGATGAACTCCTTATGATCTCCCGCCAGTTAAAAGACGCGATGGATAAAGAAAAGGCGGATAATAACTAAACCCATATTCAGTTGTTCGTCTTATCAAAATGCGCCCTGATGTCATCAAAGATCTCATCTTCCGCATCATCTAATGCCATGGACATGGCTGCGCGGGTTCCGGCCTTTCTGGATTTTGAGATCATATTGGACATTGCCTTGAAATTAAGCGCTGTACCCACACTGTCACACTCATATCTGACCGCCCTGTTTGCTGATACTCCGAATCTGTCAGCCACTGCGATGGCGTCGATATTTGCCCCCAGGAAAATGAATTCCCAGCCCTTCTTTTCCTTCTTTTTCTCCACCATCTTCTTCACCTTATCGTAGGTATAATGACTGCTGGAATTCTCCATACCGTCCGTGGTTATGATGAAGATGGTCTTATTGGGTTTCTGATCCTCAGGAAGTGCCTTCTGTACATGGCCGATATGACGTATCGCTCCCCCGACTGCATCAAGCAGGGCCGTGCATCCTCTGACATAATATTCCTTGTTCGTGATGGGCTTAACATCTTTTAATGCTTTGCGGTCGTGAATGACTTCCGTATTATCATCAAAAAGGACTGTAGAAATGATCACATCGCCCTCCTCTTCCTGCTGCTTCTTAAGCATCGAGTTGTAGCCGCCTATGGTGTCCGATTCAAGGCCTCCCATGGATCCGCTTCTGTCCAGGATGAACACTACTTCCGTCAGGTTCTTTTCTGTTGTTTTAGCATTAGTATTTTCCATAACTTACCTCAACTTTCTGCCGGTATATCCGGCGGTTAATGTCAACTGTTGAGGTAAGTATATTGGTTTTGGATCCATGCGAGGTCGCATCGAAAGCGACAATTGAGATTCGATGTGATCAAGCCCCGATAGTGGGCTGATCATGATCAAACAGAGCTATGTTGATCGTATATATGTCATACACTTCATTTTCTATAAAGTATTCGATGATCACATCGAAGAGATTGCTTTCCGAAAGCGCGAATCCGGCTTTCCGGAGGAAATCTTTCGTATCATCCAGATTCAGGTTGAGCGCAAGGGCAAACGCCACCGCCGTGATCTTCTTAGGCTGATAATCCCTGTTTGAACGGATCTTGGAAAAAAGCTTGCGGTCGATATTCGCATTCTTATAAACGGCCACATCAGAGTATCCTTTTTCATCAATGATCCTGAAAAGACTCTCCTGCCAGGTCTCAGACAGATGTGATACAGCTTCGTCCAGAGTCTTCTTACGCGCTGCCCGCGGCGCGATACCAGCCTGCGGTGCTGCGTTCATACACACAGATGCCGCTGCGTCCATGAAGAGATCTGCGGCTACTGATTTCTCAGAGCCCTCTTCAACAGGTCTGGCCATTGCAGCCGCTACGCCCATGAAGCGATCTGCAGCTACTGGTTTCTTAGAGGGTTCTGCGGCTCTCTCGAAGAGATCTGCAGCTACCGGCTCATCGCAGGATTCTTCAGCGGCTTCACACAGATCCGCCTCATCCATAGATATGTCTGATGACCCTATCCCGGCCGGAGTTTTATGTGATACAGATAATTTGGCATCGTAAAGGTCTGGTCCTGCAGATCCGACAGAGTCTTCCGAAACCGGCTTTTTTCTAAAAAGATCAGACAGCCCCAGTTTTCTCCGTCTCCGCTCCGACGCATGACGGACCGTATCTCCACCGCCGTATTCTTCATCTATACGCCCGGATGCATAGTTCTCATCTATGAAAGCGTCTATCCCTTCAAATATCTGTCCGGATACTTCAAATGACTTCTGATCGAATACGACCAGAATTATCTCCATCTCGTGATCCGTCAGGAACTCACTGAATACAGATACAGCGGTCTGAAGCGCCTTATCCTTGGGGAAGCCGTAAACGCCTGTCGCAATAAGCGGAAAAGCGATGCTTTCGCAGCCAAGTTCAAGAGCCTTCATAAGGGAATTTTGATAGCAGTTCCTCAATATCCCAAACTCGCCGTTACCGCCGCCTTCCCACGCCGGGCCCACAGTATGGATGATATACTTCGCCTCCAGATTAAAAGCCGGAGTAACCGCAACCTCTCCGCGCATGATCGCACCGATCTTCTTCCTCTCTGCCAGAAGATCATCCGCACCGGCAGCTTCATATATTGCGCCATCCGTTCCGCTGTCATACATAGGATCCGGATTAGCCGTATTCACGATCGCATCTGCTGCGACCTTGGTTATATCGTTTCGTATTATCTGAAAAGGCATCTATGCTGTTCTCCGTTTACCCATCTGCCTGTGCTGTTTCTTCGTTATTACCGGCTGCTTCGCCTTCGTCTCTCTGTTCTCCACCTTCAGACTCTGTTTCTTCTTTCTCTCCTTCGGGTTCCTTTTTATCTTCCTCTCCTTCGGGTTCCTTTTTATCTTCCTCTCCTTCGGGTTCCTTCTTTTCTTCCCCGCTTTCGGGTTCCTTCTTCTCTTCCCCGCCTTCAGGATTCTTCTTTTCTTCCTCGCCCTCGGGATTCTTCTTTTCTTCTTCGTCTACGGGTTCCTTCTTTTCTTCTTCACCTTCGGGTTCCTTCTTTTCTTCCTCGTCTTCGGGTTCCTGCTTTTCTTCCTCTTCTTTTTTCTTCTTTTCTTCCTCTTCTTTTTTTTTTTTTTCTTTTTCTTCTTTCTTTTTTTTTTTTTCTTTTTCTTTTTCTTTTTTTTTTTCTTTTT
>JAEEGI010012147.1_pt1 | contig 18452 bp, 27 predicted proteins | sample 8958751 | NCBI WGS metagenome assembly JAEEGI01 (sample SAMN16246545, study PRJNA631951) | gut metagenome | biome: gut microbiome; feature: rumen; material: KS-attached | host: Bos | place: Iran: Karaj | collected 2018-10 | reverse complement strand
ACAGGGCTGTATAGGAAAGGGTATCTGTCACATTTTCCCCACATATCTGTCACAGTTTTCAAATATTTATGTAACACATTATACATATTATTATAACATATATTTCATCTACGGTTGCTAAATAGTTCACAAAAAAGACATTGACATTTAGAGTAAAATGTGATATAATACAATCAGAAAAAGAAAAGAAAATGTAACTTGAAAATTTAAAAAATCATTTTCCGCTTTTCAGTTCAAGGCTTGATTACCTTGATAAAAATCAATTTTAAAAAGAGGTATTAAAAAATGCGAACTGAAAAAATGGTAACTAGAACGGTAACTTATTTCAAGGCGATTGTAATGTGTGTTGATGTAATCAAGGCGGAAATTGTCAATAAAGAGTTGACAATACCCGAACTTATACCCGAAAAAAAGAGACTTGAATACCTTGACAAAAAGTTATTAAATGACGGACTTAAAGCTGTTCAAATTACATCACTTGAACAAATAGAAGAACTTTACGGCATGAGTGAGTCAGAATTTCTTGAACACGCGCGCAGGCTTGAAAAGCGTTAACAGTTCAATCAATGTTCACGGCAACTGTTCAAGCCGTGAACTGAAAAGCGGAAATATAAAAAATGAAAAGAGGTAAAAAAATGGAAGAGACAATGGTATTGCAAAAGCGTGACGGTGACAAATGGATTGAGACAGCAAGAACAAATGACTACACATCTATTTATTATCATCTAGCCCGTGATATTGCCGCTAAAAAGTTAAACGGTTGCACTTGGATAAAATCAATTAAGCGTGTTCAGCTTTATAACGGTTTTATTAAAATTATAGTAACGCAATTTAATAATTATAGAACAATTTATGTTGTAAAAGAATTTTAAAAAAAGGAAAAGAGGAAAAAATTATGCGTCAGTATATTGAAATATGTGGGGATATAAGTGGTGAAATTAGACGAACTACTTATAGACAAAATTTGAATGATATTTATAATTTAATTGCGGCTGTTAATGAATACTGCATTATAATAGGTTATGAAGGTGTATCTGCAAAACTAATGAATGAAGATGGCTCTTATACATTATACCCACATATTACGCCACCTCCGAAGCTGTTAAAATATTGCACAAAAATAAAGAAGGGGGGGAAATAATATGCCCGAACCAGTTCAAAGAGATTTACTCGAACAACTTAAAGAATTTATATCAAAAAGGCAAGATATGTTGCTTGACCGCTGGGCGAGATATGACAAGAGTGGTGATAGTGAAAATGCGAACCGTGTATTACAAGAAAGTGTTGGGCTTGATTGTGTTCGGTGGTATTTAAATGATGAAGAATACCGCAATGAAGCAAATCGGATATTTGAAATATTAGATTAAAAATTATGCTGACCTAGCGGCAGGACGGGGAGAAGGAAAAAAGGTGAAATAATATGTTTAATAACTCATCAAAAAAATTGCTCAATAATCTTTATAAATTTATTAAATTTAAAAGGGAAAAAGCGAGCCAAACTTGGCAACATTATTTGATTATTGGTAAGCCCGAAAGTGCAAGTTATTTACAGCGTGATATTTTGATTTATGATGTCATAATAACATATTTAACATCAAAAACATATCGTAATGTCGAGGATACACTAATTAGAAATAGGAGAATAAAATAATATGACAGATAAAATATCAAAAGATTTGCTCACTAATCTTTCTGAATTTCTTCACATTAGGAGACAAAATGCAATTAAAGAATGGAAAAAACTTATAGGTCAACAAAAGGAAGCAGAAGCACATTATGTATTTGAACATATTGTAACACTTGATATAATAGATTTTTACTTAATAAATCAAGGAAAAGATATAAAAGATTTTCATAAAGATATAAAAAACTTTATTTATGGAGATACAGACAGTATTTATAGAGAAAATTGCAAAAAGACATTCAACGAAAAATTCGGAATAAAGGAGGTGAAATAATGTTTATTTCAAGTGAAGAATTAATTGACCGCGTTTATGAATTAATTGACAGTTTAGAAAACGAAAAATCAGCACTTAATTTAGAAAAAAGAGTTGTTTCTAATTATACACAAAATCTTATTATAATTGACGAACAACTTGCAAAGCTTGAAGGACAAATTACAGCACTCGAAACCGTCCTTGACCTACTACCTGAATGTGAAGAAAGGAACTAACCAAAATGTCATTATATATCCGCAAAGAAGAAGTCAGAGTTATTAGAATGATTTATTTACTATATGGCGATGATACCAAACCATATTGGCGAACACTCCCAAAGATAATTGGACGCCTTGACAGAGAACGAAAAAGGGGTAATGAAAAGTCCAAACTTGGTATGCAAGAACTCTATTACAGACGACACCACAAATAACAAAACTACTCAATCAGGGCAGGGGTAAAAAATTACTCCTGACCCTGTATTTTTATGCCCAAAAATCAATCTAATTTTTACCCACCTGTTCAAATAAAACCCTCTCCCATTATACACATTATACCACAAATTTCCATATATTTCAACAGTATTTACCCGATTTCATACTTTTTTCACAATTACATTATAACATTTTCGTCAAATTTATTTCCCATTTAAGACACATAAAAGACATTGAATTGTTCGGGTTTTATGATATAATCTACTCACAAAGAACGGAAAAACCCCTATCAAATTACCAACAGTAAATATGTCATTCATACTTTTTCCGTTCAAGAAATCAGGCATAATCAAGTTTAATTCTATAACGAAGGGAGTGAAAAAAATAATGGCAAGAGAATCTATGGTAACAAGAACCATAAAAGGAACAAATGTTAAAGCTCTTTGTGTATCAATTTCAGCACAGTCCACAGTAAACAAAGACTTTACTCTTTCAGGCACATATTCTGACGAAAAATCCCTCCTCAAAGCTCTCACAAAATCAGTTCAGGATGATGACCTCAAAGTAGTTTCAATTATTTCGTCAACACCGTTTGAAACACTTTACGGTATGACCGAAAACGATTTTATCAAATCAGCAAAAGTTCTTCCCCCTCGCAAAGTTCAGGAATAATCTCAATTAACAACTAATTATTTTAACTATGAAAGGACAAAAAATCAATGGAAAGAAAGTTTAGAATTATCGAAGTAAAAGAAATAACCACAAAAGACGGCAAAAAGTTCAATGCATACAAAACTACTGCAAAAGGTGGTAGAAAAATGGATGTAAGATTTGTACGCAACTGTCACAACACCCCCACAGAACCTTGTGTAATAGTTTGTAACGAAACTGACTGTAATGTTGATACTTCTCGCGAATATCCTATCCTTTGGATTAAAGAAGTTATTCGTATTGAACCGTACGAAAGAAAAAACAATATAGCTGACTTCTTTTCTGATATAGAAGACATTGAAGATTAACCCATAATCAGCGTAAACCTGAAACCCTCTACCTTGACTACCTTATCAGGGTAGGGGGTTAAAATAATTATAGGAGTTGAATACAAATGGCAAAAAGATTGACACCTAATAAACGAGAATTTGAAGCTATCAACGAACAAATAAACGAAATACTATCTACTCCTGAAATGATACCTGAAATTGACGAAATAGTCAGGAATATAAACTACAACGAGCGATACATAACTAAAAACATTCTGTCAAAACAAAAAGATATTTTAGAAGCACTAAAAGCAGAACAAAATCTCGAAAGTTATTTTGACGATTGGGAAAATATACCGTCAGCTTCAATGGAAATGGTAGAAAATTTAAAAACCATATTGTCCGCAGGAAATAACGAAAATGTTTCTCAATTTTTAGCAGTTTTATTACAACAAGAAATTGAAAATGATACCAACGCCTTGTTATCTCGTTTAGACGGTTACGGTGAATATCCAATAGACCTTGCTAATAGTGTAGCATATGAAAGTGACCCAGCAGTAGTAAAACAAGACGCGTCAAAACTAGCTAACTTGATTACAGGCACACAGTCTTACAATAAAGATATTGATGAATTGACTTACTCTGACCCAAATTTAATAAACTCACACAAAAAAGGTAGTCGATTTAAGAACATAAATTTTCTCGACAAGAAGGCAGATTATGAAGAAATATGAGTACTATGTAGGTGACTTTGAAACAACAGTATATGATAACCAAGACCACACCGAAGTATGGGCGAGTGCAGTAGTAAAAATGAACACCGAAGATGTAAAAATATTTCACTCAATAGATGAAACATTTGATTACTTAATTTCTCAACAAACTAACATAATAATGTATTATCACAATTTAAAATTTGACGGAGCCTTTTGGCTTTACTACCTACAATCAGTCCTCAATTTTAAACAGGCAACAGATGTTCAAACCGACAATACTATTTCTTTCCTCGCAGACAAAAATATGAAGAACAATTCGTTCAAATATTTAATATCTGATATGGGACAATGGTACACAATCACAATCAAAGTAAAGAACAAAACAATCGAACTCCGTGACAGCCTAAAACTCTTACCATTTTCCGTAAAAAAGCTCGGACAATCGTTCCAAACAAAGCACAAAAAACTTGATATGGAATACACAGGATTTCGATACGCAGGCTGTCCAATTTCTGACACCGAAAAGGAATACATAGCTAATGATGTTTTAGTAGTAAAAGAAGCACTTGAAATAATGTTTTCAGAAGGACATAACCGTCTTACCATTGGAGCTTGTTGTCTAAAAGAATTTAAGTCCTCAATGTTCGAGGATGATTACAAGAACTTCTTTCCTGACCTGACCGAAATCCCTTTAAATTCTAACCTATATGGTAGTGAAAATGTTGACGCATATATTCGTAAAACCTATAAAGGTGGTTGGTGCTATGTAGTCAGAGGAAAAGAGAACAAAATAATTCACAACGGATTGACCGCAGATGTGAACTCACTTTACCCGTCTATGATGTCAAGCGAAAGTGGTAATTATTATCCCATAGGTGAACCACATTTTTGGAAGGGAAATTACATACCTGACGACGCAAAAATTTTCAACCGTTATTACTTTGTAAGAATAAAAACACGCTTCTATATCAAGCATAATAAATTACCTTGCATACAGATAAAAAATAACCTACTTTATCCTGCTCGTCAATGGCTTGAAACAAGTGATGTATATAATCATAAAACAGGAAAATATTATCCTTACTATTATGACCTTGATAATAATATTACACCTGCAACAGTTATACTCACCTTAACACAAACTGACTTCACTTTAATTCAGGAACACTACTCGCTACCCGAACTCGAAATATTAGACGGCTGTTGGTTTGACAGTTTGAAAGGCTTATTCGATGATTACATTGACAAATACAAGAAGATTAAAATGAACTCAACAGGTGCAAAAAGAGAGTTAGCTAAACTGTTCTTAAATAATCTCTATGGCAAAATGGCAAGTAGTACCAATTCTTCATTCAAGGTTGCATACGAAAGAGAAGATAAAAGTATAGGTTTTTATGAACAAACAGAGTTTAAGAAAAAGGCAGGATATATAGCAATAGGTTCAGCAATAACATCATACGCTCGAAACTTCACAATCAGAGCGGCACAAAAGAACTATTACGGAAAGGATAAAAGGGGATTTATTTATGCAGATACTGACAGTATTCATTGCGATTTAGAACCACAAGAATTAGTAGACATACCCGTTCACAAAACAGACTTCTGCCATTGGAAATTAGAGGCACAATGGGATACAGCTATTTTTACAAGACAAAAGACATATATTGAACACATTGTTGCAGAAGATTTGGAACCAATAGAAGAACCATATTATAACATAAAATGTGCTGGTATGCCTGACAGATGTAAAAAATTATTTGAATATAGTATGAAGAAATGGAGCGGAAAAGAATGGGAAGAAAATGACAAAGAAACTTGGGATAAATTTACCGAAGAAGAAAAAGATTTTGTAACAGTTCCGAGAGAGCTTACGGACTTCAAAGTAGGACTATTAGTTCCTTCAAAGTTAATGCCACGAACTATTCAGGGTGGAGTAGTTCTTAAAGAAACAACATATGAAATGAGGTAAATATATGCAATATACTGATGAACAACTAAAAGAATATATTAGTTCTTTAAATGAACGATTAAAACAAGAAAATTTTAGTTTTAACATTCAATTAAAATATGATAAAGAATTTGATGAATTTTGTGTCGTTGTGTTTATCAACTCTTATTCAAAAGATACAGGTTATATTACAAATATGTTTAATATTATCCCACAATCAAATGTTGATGATGTTGTAGAATGTATTAAAAAACTAAATCAAGGGGTATATTAAAGCAAATGAAAACAGCAGATTTATTTAAATATCTTGATGAAGAATTTGATAGATTATTGCGAGAAGCATTCAACTCTTTGTCCGAAGAAGAAAAAACAATATTAACTATTAAGTTTAAAAATGATTTGCTAAATAAAATTGCAAAAATAATTACAAGGTAGAATAGCAATGATTAACTTTATATTATTAACCGCTGATGATGGCACAAAATATTATGTAAATATTTATGACATAACAAATATCAATGATGTATTCGATTCTAATATTAAAAGTCGTGTTGTAACATATGGTGATGTTATATATGTTAAAGAAAGTTGTGAAGAAATATTTAGCAAGATAAACGAAATTTATAATGCACACCTGATACCTGCCAAACCATATCATATGTATGATTATAGACCGACACCTTATCGTGACAACATAACTTGTTCTTATAATGAAACAAAGGAGACTAACAATGAACAAACCAAATCTTCTTAAATCTGACATTTACAACGCTATTTCAGCTATGGAGCTTAAATGTATGGATGAAATACACGGTTATGATATTGAGAAAGATAGGATAGGATATTACACTAAACTCGGCGAACTTAATACCTACACAAAACTCAAACATTTTATAGCTGATTATCCCATAATGATTGAACAGGACGGTGAAGAAAATGACAACTCAATTAACCTATGATAATTTACTAACATTAGCTTCTATTTGTACGGAGTTAAAACATAAGAAAATAATCGGAATTTTCTTATATGTATATGACAACGGCAACATTGCCTTATGGTATTATGTTCCAGATTTAGATGCAACTCGCATAACTAATTTTACCGTAGATATGTTAGACGAATACACACTTAAACCCACAGCATTTATAAAGGAAGTGATAAAACTTGATTAAAAAACAAGACGAAAAACAGTTATCTGAAATAATTAAGCAACACGGTGTTGTGAAGTTCTGTAAAGACTGTATTTATTTTCGCCACTATGATACACGACAAGACAAAGAAATAATAGGGTGTTGCAAACTTCTCTATCTAAACGGAAATATCCCTATATCCGTTACGCCTGACGATTACTGTTCTTTCGCAACTACAAAGCAAGATGTTATCAACCTACACAGAAAAAATAAATAAAATAAAGGACTACTCAATAAAGGGTAGTCCTTTTTATATCTGTAACCTATAAACAGTCAAAGCAGTGTGCATAACTGATAAACTCAATATGGCAGTATTTTCCAACTGTGCTTCCCCATAAGGTTCATTGACTGAATTATAGGAAGATACCTAATAAGATAGTGCGGCAAGTATAGCCTCTTTGCACCTTAAATCCTTAAATCTGAAACAACCTTTTTGGAAATAATATCTCAAACTATCAATAAAAATATCATTTTGTTTTAACATAACATAATTTATCTGATGGTCTTCCGTAGTTACTGCTATTCTATTTGGGTAACTCATATCAGCAGAAGTATCACAATACAGTATACCCAAGTCAGGATAAGACCTAATTGCATAGTTTGAACCGTTAAACTTTAAGGTTGCCAAATATCTCGGTATGCCTTTTGGTTTTTCTATGAACGCATAGTTATCATTTAAATATACACCTTGACTGGTAAACTGTGCGTACTTATCATTACCAAATGCACGGTTAAATCCCGAAGCCTGCTGTGCCTTGCTTGCAGTTTCATTATAGCATTGTTCTAATACAAAACCGTGACCCCTTAAAAACTTGGTATCTTTTGTCAGTCTTGCAGAGATACCCCACGCCACATAATAAGGATTAAGAAGTGTAATAGGGTTGGAACACATATATACTGGAACATAGCGTACCATTTTGTTGTGTCCTCTTGCTACTAATTTGTGCAAAGCACGAAACTTCATTACTTCATCAGGACAATACCTATTTGTTTCACTTTGAAACTCGTCCATAAACATTCTATTGGTATCATTAAAGTAGTGTGAATATTTCTTTAAAGTATCAACACTATTTAAAGCAACAGCATAACCACAACTTTCATCATTTAAGAAGAGTTCGTGAAAACTTCCCTGTGCTTTTTTCTTTGAGTTCATTTGATAATTCTGAAAGAACAGACTACCAATATCTTTAAAGAATTTATCAGCACAGTCATCAAGCTCATATCTGTACCGATATATAAGCATAAACTTCCCTTTACCTTCAAGAAGTTTATTCACTTGCAATCTTGAAAAATAAGTTGTTTTACCTGCCGTGTTATTACCTGAACAGGCAAAAATTTCGGGTACATTTCCGTCAATATCTTTCAACGATAATAGTTTCGTTCCGTCATAATAATCTGTCATTTATTTCACCTTTTTCCCTATTCTTATTATATCATACTTTTTTACATCTGTCAACCGTTTCACTAAAAGTTCAAAATTTTTTTCCATATACTGTTGACATTTTGTCTTAAATGTGCTATACTATAATAAAGGGGGTATAGTATGGATATACAAGTTATTACATCTTTGATTGGCAGTTTGGGCTTTCCCATTGTGTGTTGTGTAGCACTATTTGTTCAGCTCCAAAAGTCAGGCGAAAGGCACAAAGAAGAGATAGCAAAACTTTCCGAAGCTATCAACAATAACACTTCCGTAATGACAGAATTAATAAACAAATTGGAGAACAAATAATGACGCTCAAAGAGTGCCTTTTAGTGAACAACTCTTGCTATATTAAAAACAAGAAAATCAATGGAAATCCTGTTGGAATAGTTGTTCACAGTACTGGTGCAAATAATAAAACTCTTAAACGGTATGTTCAGCCTATAAAGGGACAGGATAATTATAACGCAATCATAGCTGACATTGGACTAAATAAATACTCCAATAGCTGGAATAGAAAAGATATTCAAAAATGCGTTCACGCTTTTATAGGAGAAAACGCAAACGGTGATGTAGAAGTATATAAGACACTTCCATACGAGGTATGTTGTTGGGGTGTAGGTAGTGGTAAAAATGGTTCATATAATTATAACCCTACCGCCCACATACAGTTCGAGATTTGTGAAGATAGTCTTGCGAGTGAAACATACTTTAAAAGAGTTATGCAAGAAGCAACAGAATACTGTGCCTACTTATGCAAAATGTTTAAGCTCAAACCGTCAACAATAGTTTCGCATTATGAGTGCTATAAACTTGGGTATGGTTCTAATCACGGTGACATTGATTACTGGCTTAAAAAGTACGGGAAAGATATGAACTGGTTTAGAACGCAAGTTGAAGCATTATTAACACAGCCACCTGAAAAAGAAAAAGCAACTTATCGTGTTCAGGTTGGTACATATACAAATAAAAACAATGCTGAAAAAGTTGCCAACGATTTAATCAATCTTGGTTATAATGCAAAAATTGTTGAGGTGATATTATGAAGCTGACAAAAGACGAACTACTCAAAAAATTAAAAGACCGAGTAGGCGAGGACACATCTGATGAAACAATCTCATTCATTGAAGATATAACAGATACTATTAACGACTATGAAGAAAGAGTAAATGACACGACAAATTGGAAACAGAAGTATACCGAAAATGATGAAGCGTGGAAGAAGAAATACAGGGATAGATTTTTCAATACACCTGTTAAAGAAGATGAACAAATAGATGACACCGATGATGACAAACCAAAACAATTAACATTTGATGATTTATTCAAAACAAAGGAGTGAAATTTATATGCCTAAAAGAGTGGCTATTACCAATCTTAACGCACGAACTATTGACATAATCAATACCATAAGGGCAAACGCTTCATATGAATATCAGTCGAGCGTTCCTGTTATAGAAACTGAACACGATATACCCAAAGTAGGTGAAATACTTTATGGTTATCCTGCTCTTGCTAATCAGTTTCTTAATGCTCTTATTAACCGTATTGCTCTTGTCAAAGTAAAGAGTGCAGTATTTAACAACGCTTATGCCGAACTGAAAAAAGGTTATCTTGAATTTGGTGAAACTGTTGAAGAAGTATTTGTCAACATAGCAAAGGCAAGAGAATTTTCCGCAGAAAAGGCAGAATCAAGAGAATTTAAGAGAACCCTTCCTGATGTTCGTTCTGCTTTCCACACTATGAATTGGAGAGTACAGTATCCTATTACTATTCAGAACGAAGATTTGAGAATGGCTTTTACAAATATTGGGGGCGTTGAAGATTTAATAGCAAAGATTGTTGACGCTGTATATACGGCTGCCGAATATGACGAATTTTTGCTCTTCAAATACCTAATTATAAAAGCCGTAGCACACGGTAAAATGTACCCTGTTGCTTTCGATAATACTGATATGAAAAATGCCGCAAAGAAATTCAGAGGTTTTTCAAATCAGTTGCAGTTTATGAGCAATAAATATAATGCTGATGGTGTAACAACTACTACACCGAAAGAAGACCAGTATATATTTATGGATGCCCAGTATAATGCGGACTATGATGTTGATGTTCTTGCAAGTGCTTTCAATATGGATAGAGCAACCTTTATGGGTAAACTTAAACTTATTGATGACTTTACGACATTTGACAACGATAGGTTCGATATTATAAGAGCTAATAGTGATTGTATTGAAGAAGTTACAGCGGACGAACTTGCACTTATGGCTGATGTAAAAGCTGTACTTGTTGATAAAGAGTGGTTTCAGGTTTACGATAACGCAAACACTATGACTGAACAGTATGTAGCAAGCGGCATGTATTGGAACTATTTTTACAATGTTTGGAAAACAGTTTCAAGCTCACCGTTTAGTAACGCTATTGTGTTCGTTGATGATGGTGCTACTATAACAGCGGCGAATAAATATGTTCTTGAAGTAACGAATAAAACTGTTACCGACCACGGTGAAATTATTCTTACGCTTACACCTGCAATTTCGGCGGCTCTTATCAATAGCAATTATGAGTTTGAACAGAACGAAGATTGCGTTGAAGCTGGCGTAGCAGTTCATAAGTACGGTGCAATCATTTTCCCCGAAGTTCTTAATACTGGTGTTCAGCTTACAATGAATGTTGGCGGCACTATGTATGAAAGCACAGTTACGACAACTGCTGACAATGTAAGTACAACTTCTGACTATGCCTTTACTGGTGCGGAAGATGTCGGAGATAAGATAGACTTTACCAAAGTTGTTTAATTCTTTGACTAAATTATACGGGTAGCTCTTGGTATAATTGGGGAGAAGTAATACTACTCCTTTTCACCCGAAAGCCTCTTAACAATGCGGAATGAAGCGGGTCTACCTGTTCTTATGGGGAGTTCTTATCATTAAAGTAACTCCCCTTTATTTTAAAAGAGGTGATACAATGTCATATATAGCACCGCAAGGTGATATTTATATTTTGAAAAATGTGCCCTTTGATAGAAGTTATAATCATACTGTAAAATGGGGTAGTGCAACGACACAGTTTAATACATTATCATCTGCACCTTTTTTTAAATATCATCTTGAAGAACAGTCTTATCAAAGGTGGAAAAGAGATTATATAAGAGTAAGTCTAACTTGCGATGATTTGTATAACTGTAATTATTTAATCTTTCGTAATAAAGGTTATAGTAATAAATGGTTTTATGCTTTCCTTGATGAACCTGAATATATAAATAATAATTGTTCAGAAATACATTATACCATTGATGTAATGCAGACTTGGATGTTTGATATAGAAGTTCCACCTTGTTTTGTGGAGAGGGAACATACTTTAAGTGATGGTATTGGTGACAATTTAGTACCTGAAAATTTGGAACACGGAGAACTTGAAATTGTAGACCACGGTTATAAAAGGTTTGAAAGATTTTTGGGTGCGATTGTTACAACGAAACGAATACCTGATATATTTACAACTGGAACAGGATTGCTACCCGTTGAATGTAGATATACTGTAAGAACACAGTATATTCCTGACCCCATTCTTGGTACATCAAATTTTTCATCAGCTTGTGGTATTCCTACTGGATTATATGTTGCATATGGTTTTCCCGTTGATGTTGATGACATTTCTTTTTGGGAAGATAATAGAATAAACTATGATATGCAAGATTATCGCGTCAACGGTGGTGCAAGTTTAAGTGGCGTTTTAACTCTTGGTAGATTGCTTTCCTTAATATCAAAAGGTTTGGTTCAAACACCAAATCAAGGTTATATGAGCGGTGACGATATTGTAGCGGCTTATATTTATCCGTCAGAGTTTAATTACTTAACATATATGAGTAATTCAGTAACAAACGGAAACCGTAGAGGTACGGCAGAACAAGCGTTTTTTATAGGAGCAAGACCAACAGCTTTCCAAGATATTGGAGATAGTGTTACTTACTACCCCAAAAATAATAAACTGTTTACTTATCCATATGTTCAGTTAATGATAAGTAATAACAGAGGTAACATTGTTAATCTAAAATATGAAGAAGCAAACGGAATGACTGAAAACGGGATTTTTACCCCTCTTTTTAGGTGGGTTGGAACTTGGATGAACCCCCCACAGCTCACATTAGTTCCGTCTTATAACAACTTATCTGATAACTATGAACAAGGATTATCAATAACAGATTTTCCTGTTCCTACATTTATGACAGAACAGTACGCAAAATGGCTTGAACAAAATGGCAATAGATTTACATTTGGATTGATGTCAAGTGTTATTGGAACTATTGCAAATACTGCTATGAGTGCAGGTGCTCCTATGCCACCGCAGTTAGCAAGAAGAGCAACCCCAACACATCATGCAGAATATTCAAATGCTGACATACCTATGGCTTATAATAGAACTGCTAATGCAATAAGTAGTGGTTTAAATTTAGCAAGTGAAATTGGTTCAAGCGTTGCAAAAATTCAAGATTTAAAAAATGCTCCTCCGAGTGTTGCACAGAATGTAGCAAATGATTTAATAAATGTAGGTACAAACAGAGTAGGATTTAGATTTTATAGTATGGCAATTAAGAAACAGTTTGCCACAATAATTGATGACTATTTTTCTATGTTTGGCTATGCAACAAAAAGAGTGAAAGTTCCAAATGTTTTTTCTTCAAATACTACACATAGAAGAAACTGGAATTATTTGAACACAAAAGGTGCATTAGTTAAATCAGCAAGTGACACATCAGGTGTTCCTGCTTTTGACCTTGAACAGATACAGAATATACTTGATAAAGGAATTACATTTTGGAACTTTATTGGTCAAGTTGGTAACTACAATTTAGATAATAGTATCGTAACACAATAAGGTGGTGAAACATATGGGAAAATTTGACAGACAATTCTGGGAAAGTGCTAAAATGAATAATTACACTTTCCGGCAGTACTATAACAGATTAACGGAATTAAGTGTAAGTATGTTTAAGTACGAAAATTTACCTGATACAGTAGACGAAAGATATATGGAACTTGCGTTATTTGGTGACGGTATGGCGGTGTTCTTTGAGGATGAAGTGCTTGGGTATCTTGTATTAAGATGTGCAATAGGCGGACACATGAATGTATACAGAATACCGAAACATAGAACTGCTTATGCCGCAAACGGATTTAATAAGAAATTGGATGATACGAACTCTGTAATAATTTGGAATAATATGTTACATACAAATTCAATGCTTGATGTTGAAATGTTTGCACGAAGATTGTACAACTTGGATAGGGCTATTGATGTAAATGCTAATGCACAGAAAACACCTGTTCTTTTGCAATGTGAAGAAAATCAGAGATTAACAATAAAAAATCTTTATATGAAATGGGACGGTAACGAGCCTTTTATATTTGGTGATAAGAATTTAAATCCGAATAGTTTGAAAGTGCTAAAAACTGACGCTCCATATGTTGCTGATAAATTGTATCAGTTAAAAACGGAAATATGGAATGAAGCTCTGACATATCTTGGTATAAGTAATGTCAACTATCAGAAGAAAGAAAGGATGATAACTGATGAAGTAATGAGAGCACAAGGTGGTGTAATTGCAAGTAGATATAGTAGACTGGAAAGTAGGCGAAAAGCGTGCCATGAAATAAACAAAATGTTTGGACTTAATATTGAAGTTAATTACAGAGAAGATTACAGAGAAATTGATGATGAGATTGTACTTAAAGGTGATAGTGGTGGTAATGGTATTGATGTGGCTATGACCGATTTAAGAACAAATACTAAACTGAATGGTGGTGTGATTGAAAGATGAGTAGATTTACAACCGAGGTTAGGTATGTTTGTGAGTTTTATGCTGGGATGGAAGAAAGCGGAGATTACACAGATGTAGATAATACTGTCGGTTTAGCACAGTCACATATTTTTGATAATTATCCGATATTTGATGAAAGTTATAGAGAGTTTTTAAATAAGAAGATATTGAAGCATTATTATACAAGAGAGATATGTGAAGAAACAATAGGGCTTTGGAAGTTAAGATTAAGCAATAAAATGAATGAGATTATGCCTTATTATAATAAGTTGTATAATAGTGAGTTACTGAACTTTAATCCGTTTTATGATGTGGATTTGAGAACAGAACATAATAGAAGTAATAATCAAGAACAGGAAAGAGAATTAGAGGGTAGCGATAGTAGAAATGGAATGAGAAATGAAAACGAGAATAGAGAAGTCAAGAATAATAGTTCTATGACTGGTAATGAAGCTAATACATCAGAAACAAGTAGAGAAAGAGAAAGAAATGATGAAAATAATAGAAGTGGTAGCGGAACAGAAAGTTCAAGTGGAAATAGAAATGATGTATCTAATGGTAAAGAAGTAAATAATAGTAGTAATACAAATGAAAGAAATAGCGTTGATAAGTACAGCGATACACCACAGGGAGCTATTACAGGGCTGGCAAATGATACATACCTAACAAATGCAAGAATGATTGAAAATAATGAAGCAAATAATGTTAGTAGTAATAAAATAAATGAAGGTAAAAATGACAGCGAATATAGTGATGAAAAAATTAGTAGCAATAATGAAACAAATAGGGGAAAGGAAAATGAAAATGAAACAGTAAATAATAGCGGTTCAGTATCGAGAAATAATAAAGAAGAAAGTAGTGGTAATAGTAGTGCAGAAAGAGGAGTAATTGAAAGTAATTCGGGAAAAAGAAATGAGAAAGAAAATGCAAATATAAATAGTATCGAAGCCTATGCGGAAAAAGTATCAGGAAAAAGGGGTTCTATGAGCTATTCAAAAATGCTCGAAGAATTTAGAAATACTTTTCTGAATATTGATAAAATGATAATTGATGAGTTGAGTGATTGCTTCTTTGGATTATATGAATAGGAGTGTGAGCTAATGAGTTACAAAGATAGTGTTCAGTATAGAACAAAAACAGTAGTTAGTGGTGAATATTTACCACACACAACTAATGTAATAACAACAATCAAAAAGAATTATAATATAACTGATGAGGATATTAGAACATATTTATCATATGGTGCATATCTTGGTGCAAGAATATTACAGTATGTTGGTGACCCAAGTAGTTCAGCAACTTGGTTACAGATGGGTGCAGTTGAAGCAGTTAATTCAAGCAGAATATGGAAAGTAGAAAGTAATAAAGTTGCTCCAAGTGGAACAATTAAATTCAAATTAAATTTAACATTTAATCGTATTGCTGATACTACAAGTTTTAGTGTAATACCGAGAGATATTACTATGTGTCAATTTGAAGCAAGTAGTGAAATTATAACTACTTCTCTTCTAAATGCTTGGGCGTTCTATCTTATGGAAAACTTTGGTGATATTTATGGTATGCAATCAAGCGAATATTTTAATTTATATGGTAAAGTTCAGTTAACTAATTTAACTGTTGAAATTTCACTATAAGGAGTGATTATATGAGCATAACAATGGGTGATGTAAGTAGGTTCAAATTTCTCGCACATAAGGTAATGCCCCTTGTGTTCGATGAGAGTTTGAGTTACTATGAGTTCTTGTGTAAAGTTATTGCGAAGTTGAACGAAGTAATTGATAATGAAAATGAACAGAATAATGTGCTTGAAGATTTCTCCGTACAAATGGACGAGTGGAATGAAGAAATGCAGGCGAAGTATCAGGAGTTTACAGAACGAATAGACGGAATGATTACGGAGTTTGAAAGAGAGGTAACAGAAGGACAGACAGAGTTTGAAACAGAGATGGGTGAGAGGGCAGACGCTTTTGAAGCTGATATGCAGGAACAGTGGGATGGATTTTTTGAAAGATATTTACAGACTTTGGGCGTAGTTCAGGAAACTGGTAGTTCAACTACTGATGTAATGTCACAGAAAGCAGTTACGGACGAACTGGGTAGAAGAATAGTTGTTGACAACAACGAAACAGGTGTTGGGTTAGGGAGTGCAAGAACTGCAACTGGCGGCGGTAATGTTGGTGTTGGTGGAAATGCTTTATATAATGTTACTACTGGTGCAAGAAATACTGGTGTTGGATATAATGCTGGTAATCCTAATGTAACAGGAAATTATAATACTAATATTGGGTATCAAAGTAGAACAAGTGCTGATGATACATTTAGTGGTACGGCAGTTGGCAGAGAAACGAAAGTAGCAAGTCAGAGCGTAGCTATGGGAGATAGTGCAAAAGCAGAAGGTGCGCTTGGTACTGCGATTGGTAAAGATAGTAGTGCAAGCGGTGCAAAAAGTGTGGCACTTGGGGCGAAAGCAAATGCAAGCCACGCGGGTAGTGTTGCTATTGGTACTGATACAATGAATAATGGGGCGACTACATCAGCACAGGAAGAAATAGTTCTTGGAACAGAAAGACATACCGTAAAGATACCGGGTAGATTAGCTAACCCACAGATAGACGGTGCGACATTAAATAGTCCGAGATTACGGAATAGTACAGTGATTGAAGGCGGTACAAGTAATGGTACAAGATTAAATAATCCTGCTATGTATGACGGAATTGCTCGTGCTACTAATCCTAACCCTACATTTGGTGATGAACTTGTAACTAATATAGCAACTTGGGGTGGCGAAAATGCTACATATGATAGTGACACTGGACGATGGGCTATTAGTGCTGGTGGCGTAATAAGAGGTAATGTAGAAGTTAGTGCAAATGTTCCGTATCTTATGGCACTTACAGTTGTTGCAAATACTGCAATAACGCCAAACGAAAGAGTAATACCGTGCCATATCGCTCTTGGTGATGACAGTATTGACATAATGGGTGCAAATGATGCCAACTGGAAAGTACTACTTATACCTGAAACCGGTGGAACAGTTGTTGTAAGTATAGGCGGTGGAGAATGGTATGGTACAGTAGGTGGAGTAAGCATTAAAGAAGTTACAAATTATGCTGACTTTCAGTTGTCGTTTGAAGGTACTATAAAAGGAATAGCTATGCCATCTAATAGTGTGTATATTGGTGCTGGTTGTGGTAAAAAATGTGCAGCAAGCAGTGTTAGAAATGTTGGTATCGGTTCACAAGCACAGGCTAATTTGGAAACTGGTGAAGGAAATGTAGGTATAGGCGATTACTCACAACAGAATATAAAGAACGGCAGTCATAATGTAGGTATAGGACAATCTGCACAAAGAGCATTGACAACAGGTATGTACAATTCTGGTGTAGGTTATTCGGCACAGAGTAAACTTACGAGTGGTGCTTGGAATGTTGCAATGGGTAACGAAGCACAGAGAGATTTGACGAGTGGTTGTAATAATGTAAGTTTAGGACGAAGAGCACATAACAATATGACCACAGGTAACAAGAATGTAGCGATTGGAGCACAAGCAGGATTTGTACGAAAAACGACAGGAGAACAGACCACAACTGGGTATGCTACTAAAACCGCGGAAGAACAAGTACTGATAGGCTTTCAGGCAACACAGACTGTTAATACCCGTGAGGCAAATGGTGCGATAGCTATTGGTGCAAGAAGTATGGCTAATACGGACGGAATAGCGATAGGAAGAGAGTGCAAAGCTATGGCAGCAGGAAGTGTAGCTATTGGAAGGGATAGTAGTGGAAATAGTGTTGAAGCAGAGAATGAGAATGAGATTGCGATTGGTACGGCAAACCATACGATAAAACTGTGCGGAAAGTTAATTAGTTTTAATGAAGATGGTACGGTGACTTGGACTAACGCATAGTTGATATATAATGGTGCAACTGGTGAGTGCTTGTAGTGCTTACTGGTTGCACTAGTTTTGTATACTGGTTAGCACTTCCCTTTCCTATACAGCCCTGT